>Ga0222712_10000354_pt1 | contig 62622 bp, 55 predicted proteins | sample C33_657DmetaG_FD_165043 | JGI IMG/M metagenome (GOLD analysis project Ga0222712, IMG submission 165043) | Estuarine water microbial communities from San Francisco Bay, California, United States - C33_657D | ecosystem: Environmental > Aquatic > Marine > Unclassified | place: USA: California... | reverse complement strand
TAGTCTTTCTCCTTTAATTTAACAAAAAAGGAGCGCTTTTAAAATTTTAAATCTTCTGCATTTTCAACATCAATAGATTGATGGCTTCTGTATAAATTAATGATGATTGCAATAGCAACTGCTGCTTCTGCTGCAGCAATTGCAATAACAAAAATTGAAAAAAATAAACCATCTAATTGATTAGGCCATACATATTTATTGAATGCAATGAAATTTATATTAACACTGTTTAGTACCAACTCAATACTCATTAACATAGTAATTAAATTTCGGCGAGTAAGAAAGCCGAATACCCCTATAAAAAAAAGGGCAGTACTGATAAATAATACATGATACAATCCTGGATCCATCATACAGTAGTCGGTTTTGAACGTAAAGCAATTACAATACAACCAATCATAGCAGCTAATAGTAAAATACTAACCACTTCAAAAGGCAAGGAAAATCCATTCTCTTCTATCCCCAGCATTTGATTGCCAATATTTTCCATAGTAGGTAAAATAGGAGTCTCCGAAGTTTTATTAAACGAGTGCTGAATAATCTGCAACAATGTCAAAGCAAAACCACAAAAAGCAGCCAATAAAGCCAATAAAACTCTCTTTTTATTTTGCTGAGGCAATAACTCCCCTGCCTGCTGGGTTAAAAAAATGGAGAAAATAATCAACACCGTAATCCCTCCTACATACACTACAATTTGAACAGCTGCTATAAATTCATATTGCATCCAAAAGTATAATCCTGCAATACCAATTAGGGAAAACAATAAAAAAATGGCTGCCCTAAATATTTGTCGGGTAGTAACCGAAAGAATACCGCTCACCAAGGTAAGTATTGATAGGAGGTAAAAAATAATAGTTGATCCGCTCATTGAATTATTGTTATATAAAATAGTTTTTTAAAAATTTCAATCACGCTGCCCTTTTCCATCCAAAAAATTATTCCACTCCCTCCCTAATTTTAGAATCCGGTTTATTTAAAACCTTGGTAAGTTCAGCACGATTAAATACACTATGTTCAAATGTTTGTGCCATTTTGATCGCGTCTGTTGGGCATGCCACCACACAAAGATTACACATCGTACAAAGCTCTAAGTGATAGACAAATTTATCAATCGCCTTTTTCTTTTTGCCTTCAGGTGTAATGTCAAATTTGGTAATAATCTTAATAGTTGCATTAGGACAAGCTAATTCACAGGCTGTGCAGCCTGTGCAAGCATGCTCATTATTATCATCGTGTACCATTACTACTTCTCCTTTGAACCGATCAGGAAAAACCAAGGTATCCCTATTATCAGGGTATTGCTGAGTAATAATTTCTTTGTGGTGAGAGAAATAATATAAAGTACGGCGAAGCCCAACGGCCAATGATTTTAGACCGCTAAAAACTTCCTTGATATATTTTAAAATAAACATAAATTATTTTCAATTTTTATCCTAGTACTTTACTATGCTTTTGCATTTTCAGCTTTCCTAAAAATGCCAACCCAAAATAGCCATCAGTGTTATTAATAAAACATTAAACATACTGATAGGTAATAAATATTTCCATTCTAAATCCAACAACTGATCAATACGTAATCGGGGGAAAGTCCACCTAAACCACATAATTAAAAATATCAGAAAAAATGTTTTGCCAAAGAACCAAATACTAGAAGGAATGAAATCCATCACGTGATTAAAAGCTTGCCAGTGGCCGATATGAAAGGGCATCCAACCACCCAGAAACAATGTAGCACCGATAGCACACACAATAAACACATTGATATATTCTGCTAGAAAAAACAGGGCAAACTTCATTCCTGAATACTCCGTATGAAACCCTGCCGTAAGTTCTGATTCAGCTTCTGCCAAATCAAATGGAGCCCGATTAGTTTCAGCAGTTACAGCGATAATGAAAATAATAAAAGCAATCACAACAGGGATATGCCCTTTAAATATCCACCAGCCATCTGCTTGTGATAGAATAATTTCATTTAGATTTAAACTACCTGATAACACCACGATTGACATAATAGATAAGCCAGCTGATAATTCATAACTAACTATTTGGGCGCCACTTCTCATTGCACCCATCAAGGAGTATTTATTGTTACTTGCCCAGCCCGCCATTAAAATACTGATCACCATCAATGAAGAGATAGCGGTTACATATAATACGCCAATATTAAGATTCCACAATTGAAAATCACTAGCAAAAGCGATAGGCGCCATTAACAACATAGCCACCATCATCGCAATAAAAGGGGCGAGATTAAATAAAAATTTATCTGCGCCATCAGGAGTCATTCCTTCTTTTACTAATAATTTGAGTGTATCAGCAAGCGATTGCAACATGCCACCTGGTCCCACCCTATTGGGTCCTAAACGAATTTGGATCCACGCCGCCACCCTTCTTTCCATAAGCACTAATACTAGCCCTAACAATGCAAATAGCGTTATCACTGCAATACCGGCTATCACCATTTCGATGACCATTGTCCAGGTAGGTGAAAAGTTTACACTTAACCAACTATGTATTAGTTTCGATATTTTAGAGAAGCTCCACATCTTATAGTGCAATCATTTTCTTTATTTCAATTTATTCAAATCCTAAAAATTTAATTTACCTCATCACCCCGCTTCAATGAAAATTATTATTGGTTACCGATCAATATCTGGAATCACCAAATCCAATGTTCCCATCATTGCCACTAGGTCACCTAATTTACTGCCTCTAGCCATGTGATCAAGTGCGGAAAGATTTGAAAATCCAGGAGAACGATATTTTATTCTATATGGAGTAGTTCCCCCTTCACTCACAATATAAACTCCAAACTCTCCTCTCGCAGTTTCAACACGTTGATAAAACTCACCCTTCGGCAATTTTAGTACTGCTTTTGTTTTGGCTTGAAAATCACCTTCAGGAATATTATCAATGAGTTGTTCAATGATACTGATTGACTGACTCATTTCTCGAACCCTTACCATATATCTAGCAAATGAGTCACCTCCGGTTTCCAATATTTCTTCAAAATTTAACGTGTCATATATTTCATAAGGGTACAATTTTCTGATATCACAAGACACTCCGCTTCCCCTTGCCGTTGGGCCAGTGCAACCAAATGAAATAGCATCAGCAGCCGACAAATTTCCAACTCCCTTCATTCTATTTTGAAAAATAATATTGCCAGTAACTAGTTCATTATATTCACTCACCTTAGACTTAAACAAAGCAATAAATTCCTTTACCCTGCTTTGAAAATTTGGATGAATATCTTGCATTACCCCACCAGGCACCATATAATTCATGGTAAGCCTCGCTCCGCAAGTTTCTTCCATTATATCATTGATTGCTTCTCTTTCTCTAAAGGCATGAAAAAAAGGTGTGAAAGCCCCCAAATCCATTGCCATGGCTCCCCACCATAATTCATGAGAGGCAATTCTTGTTAGCTCATCCATCAAAACTCTAATTACCTGAGCTCTTGAGGGGACTTCAATTTGCAAACCCTTTTCTACACAAAGCGCACAAGCATGGTTATTAATATGTGAAGACAAATAATCCATTCTACTCGTTACATAAATAAACTGGCGGTAAGTTAAGCTCTCACACATTTTTTCTATAGAGCGATGAATATAACCAAGATGTGGTTCTACTTTTTGAATGGTTTCACCATTGATGGTAATGACCAAATGTAATACTCCATGGGTAGCAGGATGCTGTGGACCCACATTAATTATAATATCTCCGGCGGCTGTACTACCAATTTCTTCAACCATATTTTTTACTTAATAACAACGAGAACATTTTGTTATAAAATATTATTTTAATCAACCTAATTTCTTTGTTTCGATTTATAAATCAACTACAATTTGATCATGTTGATAGGATCTTCAAAATCTTTTAACAACGGGTTTTTACCTTCCCAACCATCTGGCAAAATCAGTAATCTCAAATCAGGATGATTTAAAAAATTTACACCAAACATTTCATACACTTCCCGCTCATGAAAATTAGCTGTCTGCCAAATATCGCTGACTGTTTCAATTGCAGGATTCACTTTTTCTACCTTTACTTTCACCACTAAATTATGTCGATAGCTAGTAGCATCTAAATGATAGACCATGGTAAGATGAGTCTTCCAATCAATACAGGTAAGGCAAAAAAGAAAATCAAAACTCAAGGAATCGTCTTGGCGAAGTAAAACTGCTACTTTATGCCAATCAGCAGGCTCAACCAGAATCGTAGGCCACTGGCCTCCTTCCTCGAAAAGTACCGATGGTAATAGCGCAGTAATTTTTTCCTTTAGTGCTTCAATGGTCATAAAATAAAATCAATTAAAGCTGGTGTAATATATCCCCTCCAGCTGCTGGCTTAGGTACTTGAATCTGTTCTCTAGTCTGTCCACTTTTAATTTTTTCTTGCAAACTTATCAATGCATGTAAAAGTGCTTCAGGTCGGGGCGGACAACCAGCTACATAAACATCTACTGGTATCACATGATCCGCTCCTTTTACAACTGAGTAGGTATTGTAAAAAAATGGACCGCCACTAATAGCGCAGGCTCCCATTGCAATTACATACTTAGGATCAGCCATTTGATCATATAATCTTTTTAAAACGGGAGCCATTTTGTTTACAATGGTACCTGCAATGATTATTACATCTGCCTGACGTGGCGAGGCTCTTGCTACTTCAAATCCAAAACGGGAAAAATCATATTTAGCAGCAGCTACAGACATCATTTCAATTCCACAGCAGCTAGTAGCAAATGTAAGTGGCCACAATGAATTAGATCTTGCCCAATTAATTACGTCATCAAGCTTACTCAATACAATTCCACCGCCTGGTGTCTCATGAATTTGACCAGGAAAAGAATTTTCCACGGCAGGAGAAACCGATTTGTCAATTGAATGATTCGAAGTGATTTCCATTGTTTTTATTATCGATGATTATTCTTCCTTTTAAAAATATTTCAACAACATTATTTAAATATCTAAACCTCGATTGTGTAAGTCTTATGCAAAAAGCAGCCTTACACCCACTTCAATGCACCTTTTTTGTGCGCATATAAAAAACCCATGAATAGAATAAAAAAGAAAATTACAATCTCAACCAAGGCCATCCAACCCACTTTTTTTACCACAACGGCCCAAGGAAATAAAAACACTAGCTCCACATCAAAAATTAAAAATATCAAAGCAAATAAATAATACCCTACATTAAGCTGTGCCCAGGTTTTACCCGTAGTAGGAATACCACATTCATAGGGCTGGCCTTTTTGAGGATTAGAAGTCGCTTTGGTTACAAATTTGGAAACTACTATAGCAATAGATGAAAATGTTAATGCAGCAATAATCAAGACAATCATAGAGGAAGCACCCATAAAAATCAAATTAAATTAATGATTCATTAGATACACAAGTTAGCAAAAACAATCATACAAATTCACTCAAAAAATCAACAACGAATATATTTATTGCTGAGTTTGAACATCGCCTCAGTCACAAAAAAATCTTTTAACTACCTTAATTTACAGTTTAGCCATAAATTTCAAAGTGAATTGCTTTTTTATCATACCCCATTTCAACGATTCTCTTTCTAGCTTCGTCAATCATACCCTTCCATCCGCAAAGAAAAAATTTCGCAGGTTGCTTATCAATACATAATAATTCGTACGCCGAATGAACATATCCAGTATTGCCATCCCATTGTTCTCTAGATAAAGTAGGCACATAATGAAAATCGGCGATTTCATTTTGAAGGGCTTTCATTTCTTCAAAATACAACAGGCTACTTTGTGTTCGGCAACCAAAAACAAGATAAATATTCTTATGCGGGATCTGATTGTTTTTTATATGTTGAATCATACTTCTAAATGGAGCAATCCCTGTGCCTGTGCAAATCAAAACCAAATCTTCATCGATTGGCTCATTGAGCGTAAATACCCCCTGTGGCCCACGCAATGTTATTTCCGAACCAATAGTTACTTCATTAAAAAGATACGGTGTTCCTGCTCCGTTTTTATCCAAAACAATGACCAGTTCAAACACATTAGTTCCATCTGGACAAGAGGCAATTGAATAACTCCGCCAACGTTTGTTAGGTTTTTCATGAATGGGAAGATCGAGCGTGACAAACTGCCCAGGTTTAAAGTCAAAAGATTCCAATTCTGGAACCTGAAACCAGAATCTTCTTGTATCAGTAGTTTCATTCTCAATCTTAATAACCTTTCCTATTCGCCATGGTTGAACTGCCATATAAACAATTTGAAACACCAATTTACTGATTATGTAATAGGTACGATCAATTTTTAGAAAAAAAATACTGTTTCAAATTTAGGAGGACCCCAATTAGGTAGTCATTTTTATCATAGAGAATATATTAGCCTATCTGCAAGGGGTGATTCGGAAAATTTATATGTCAATACATCCAAATGAAAGCAATCTTACTTTTCAATTTCATCCATGTATACTTATCTTTGCCAAAGGATGAATTTGGAGTTGTTGTTGAAAGAATATGCAAAAGACCCCCGCTGTTTTCAAATTGCGGACAGGATTACTTTGTCTAAAATGCAGCAAATTCATCTATCTGGACTTCGGGGCAGTGCCACTGAATTCGTTCTATCCTCCGTTTTTAACCATTCAGCCACTAGTCAACTCAATCACCTCATTATTTTAAGAGACGCTGAAGAAGCGGCCTATTTTCATAATACATTTGAAAATCTTACGCAGGCATTAGATATTTTTTATTTCCCCTCTTCATTTAAAAACAAGAAAAATTATCGGCTACTCAATAGTAGCCATGTAATGCTAAGGACAGAGGCGTTAACAAAAATTGCCAGTGGTACTAATAAGAAAGTATTAATCACCTATCCAGAAGCCTTATTTGAAAAGGTAGTATTACCCAATACTTTAATCCAAAACATCATTTCAATCAAACAGAGTGAGTCACTGGATGTAAATAGCATACTATCCAAATTTGTAGACTACGGCTTTGAAAGAACTGATTTTGTTTATGAACCTGGACAGTTTGCCATACGGGGAGGCATACTCGATATTTATTCTTTTGGCAATGAAAAGCCTTATCGAATTGAATTGTTCGGCAATGAGGTGGATAGCATTCGGATATTTGATCCAGAGTCACAATTGAGTGAACGTAAGCTGCTGCAAGTAAATATTATTCCCAATGTAGAATCTCTTCCCAAAGCCTTTGGAGGTGATGCTGAAAATAAGGTTTCGCTACTCGAGTTTTTACCTGAAAACACAGTCATATGGACAGCAGACTGGCAATTCATTAAAGAAAAAATTGAACAGCAACAAGAAGATCTGGAACTATATTTAGCTGTCGTAGATACGAATATTGATCACCGAAAGTTACCCAATGAAGACGACCACGAAATAAATGAAAAAGCAGAAGTGAGTGAATATGACTTTACCAATGCGCAATTGATTGAGACACAAATTTTACAACGGCACGTGATAGAATTTGGAGCGAAAAGTTATTTTGCTCCTCTCTTTCCAAAAGAGCAATCGGTTGTATTAAAATACTCCATTCAATCACAACCCGCTTTCAACAGACAATTCGATCTGCTAATAAAAAATTTAAAAGAATTTGAAAGCAACCATTACAATATTTTTCTTTTTGCTGATAATCCAAAACAGCTTGAAAGACTACATATCATTTTTACTGATTTACAAGCTGAAATTCCTGTTACCCCTATCCCTACTTCTATTCACGAAGGTTTTATTGATGAAGACTTAAAATTGGTTTGCTATACGGATCATGAAATTTTTCAACGGTATCATAAATACAAAGTCAAGCAGGCTTTTAGTAAAAATAAAGCGCTTACGCTAAAAACACTGCGTGAACTGCAACCCGGTGATTATGTAACGCATATTGACCATGGAGTAGGTGTATTTAGTGGTCTCCAGAAAATTGAAGCGAATGGCAGAATGCAGGAATCCGTTAGGATTCAGTATAAAGACGGGGACCTTTTATATGTAAATATATCCTCCTTACATAAAATTGGAAAATACAGTGGCAAGGAAGGTAGTGTGCCTAAGATGAATAAGCTAGGAAGCGATGTTTGGAACAAATTAAAAGAGAAAACAAAAAAACAAGTTAAAGATATTGCTACCGATCTGATCAAATTGTATGCACAAAGAAAGAGTCAGCCTGGTTTTATGCATAGCCCTGATAATTATTTACAAACGGAACTAGAGGCTTCTTTTATTTATGAGGATACGCCTGACCAAGGCAAGGCAGTAGAGGATGTTAAAAGAGATATGGAAAGACCTTCTCCAATGGATCGATTGGTGTGTGGTGATGTTGGATTTGGTAAAACAGAAGTAGCCATAAGAGCTGCGTTTAAAACTTGTTGTGATGGTAAACAGGCTGCAGTATTAGTTCCTACCACAATTTTAGCGTACCAACACTTTAAGACTTTCGGCGAGCGATTAAAAGATTTTCCAGTAACCGTAGATTTTATCAACCGTTTTAAAACGGCAAAAGAAAAAAAAGAAACACTTAAAAAAGTTGCAGAAGGAAAAATTGATATCATCATTGGTACACATGCTATATTAAGTAAGGACGTACAGTTTAAAGATTTAGGCTTAATGATTATTGATGAAGAGCAGAAATTTGGAGTTACCGCAAAAGAAAAATTAAAACAACTACGCACTACTGTTGATTCGTTGACACTAACGGCAACGCCTATACCGAGAACACTTCAATTCAGTTTAATGGGTGCGCGTGATTTAAGTATTATTAATACCCCTCCACCCAATAGGCAGCCGATACAAACGGAGGTAATGGTATTTAACGAAGATGCTATAAGAGACATTATATATTACGAAACCGAAAGAGGTGGGCAAGTATTTTTTATACATAACCGAGTCAATGGCCTTGCAGAAATGAAGGGCTTGATTCAAGGACTTTGTCCTGATATTAGTATTGCCTTTGCACATGGTCAAATGGATGGTGATCAACTAGAGGATACCATCTTAGACTTTATGGATAAAAAATACGATGTGCTGGTTTGTACCAATATTGTAGAAAGCGGTGTAGATATTCCGAATGTAAATACGATCATCGTAAACAATGCCCATCAATTTGGATTAAGTGATTTACATCAATTAAGAGGAAGAGTAGGCAGAAGTAATAAAAAAGCTTTTTGCTATTTACTAGCTCCTCCAATGAGTACCTTACCTACCGATAGCAGAAAAAGATTGAGCACATTGGAGCAATATAGTGATCTTGGAAGTGGATTCCAGATAGCGATGCGAGACTTAGACATTCGTGGCGCCGGCAATATGTTGGGTGGCGAACAAAGTGGATTTATTGCAGAAATTGGTTTTGAAATGTATCAGAAAATTCTGGATGAAGCAGTCAAAGAATTAAAAAGATCTGAATTTAAAGAACTTTTTAAAGAAGAGATTCAGCAACAAGATGATTTTGTAAAAGACTGTAGCATTGATACGGATTTAGAAATATTAATACCCGATACTTACGTTGAAAGCATTACCGAAAGATTAAGTTTATACAGCCGATTAGACAATTGTGAAACTGAAAATAACCTGAGCGAATTTCATAATGAAATGACCGATCGATTTGGCCCAATACCTGCCGCTGTGGAAGATCTATTTATCACTGTTCGTTGTCGTAAAATTGCTGTAGAATTAGGGTTTGAAAAAATGATACTTAAAAACGATACCCTAAAATGTTTCTTCGTAAGTAATCCAGATTCTCCCTATTTCCAAAGTGAAATATTTAATGGCATTTTGCAATTTTTGCAAAAACAAACCAATAAGGCTAAATTGAAACAAGTAGGGAAAAATGGTATACTGGTAGTAGAGGAAGTTACGGATATGACTTCTCTTTTTGAATTTCTACATCGTATGAAAAGCTTCATTGACAAGAAAATCTAATCCTCTAAAAATTTAAGCAAAAAAACGCTTTTTATAAAAAGAGCCTTTAATTTCGCAAAGTGGAAAATTATATTTCTAATCCGTATTATAGTAATAGCAGCTGGAGCGAAGCATGGGCAAATAGCTTATTTAGAAAAAAAGTTATTATAGGCGTGCTTCTATTTGCAGCTATTCTTTTTTTATTACCCCCCTTTTTTTCTATAATTGAAGCAAGACAAGGAATTGTATTAAATGATTGGCTATTGCAACAGATCCCTTCAATGGATTTTTCTATACTCATTTTCATATTGGTATGGTCTACCTCTCTGCTAGTTCTTACAAGATGCATTCAGCAACCTGCCATTTTTTTGATGACCCTGTATTTTTTAATCCTAATCACCCTGTCCAGAATAATCACTATTTCGATAATACCGCTAGATCCTCCCAACGGTCTGATCGTATTAAAGGATCCTATAACTAGTCTTACTTATGGGGGCAGTAGTGTATTTATTACCAAGGACCTGTTTTTTTCAGGTCATACTTCTAACCTATTTATGTTTTACCTGTGTCTACAAAAAAAGAACGATAAGCTATTTGCGTTATTTACCTCTCTTCTCGTAGGTTTATTAGTACTTGTTCAGCATGTCCATTATTCTATTGATGTAATAGGGGCAATTGTTTTTACTTATTTACTAGTCAAATATTCCAAGCACCTTGGCTTTATCAAATTGTAATGAATACTCTTTCAAGTTTCTAATTGACAATCAACAGTCCAACCAATTGAATATAAAAAAAGCCATCCGCTATTAGCGAATGGCTCGAATAAATTGAGTGATAAAAATTACCAGCCTTTTTTAGCTACGCCATTTTTAACTGCCTCTAAAGCAGTTGCTTCAGCAAGCATGGTGGTCATTTTATTGCCTTTTCCATCATTACCCTGTGCCATGTATCCGCCACGGGCTGTTTTGGTGATTACTGCATCCTGCATTGGAACGTTTTTTTCCTTTGTTTTCATGCAATAAGCTGTTAACATTTTTGACATTTTGTAGAATTTATGGTTAGTTAATAAGTATGAAGTAGTAAACTTCAGGGTACAAGCTACTAAAAATATTGGTTTTGGCAAAAAAATAGGTAAAACGGCTAAATTCAACGGTTAGGCACCTAGATTTAGAAGTGGGATAAGGCATTAAGCAGCAGGAGTAGGAAAACGCTTATTTTACTACTCATCTAAGGCTCAGCAGACAAGCCAAAACGTTCTAATAAAGGGTTTAGAATAGGTTTTAGCGTTATTATGACAAAAAAAAATAGCTCCTTTAATTTAGGAGCTATTGATATAAATAATATTTTCTATTAATTACACGTCAATCTTTGCATATTTAGCATGGGTCTCAATAAACTCTCTCCTTGGAGGAACTTCATCTCCCATTAACATACTAAAAATTAGATCTGCTTCTGCTGCACTTGAAATGGTAACCTGCTTAAGCGTTCGGGTTGCTGGATTCATCGTAGTCTCCCATAATTGTTCAGCATTCATTTCTCCCAAACCTTTATAACGTTGGGTAGTAACGCTATCATCTTTTCCTTGACCAAATCTGGCAATCAGTCCTTTACGTTCAGCATCTGTCCAAGCATAATCTTGATCCTTACCTTTTTTTACAAGGTATAATGGCGGCTGTGCAATGTATACATACCCTTGCTCCACTAATTCTTTCATATACCTGAATATAAAAGTTAAAATAAGCGTAGCAATATGACTTCCATCCACATCAGCATCGGTCATAATAATCAACTTATGATAGCGTAGTTTAGACAAATCCAATGCCTTAGGATCTTCGGGAGTACCAATTTTAACACCTAATGCAGTAAACATATTCCGAATCTCTTCATTGTCATATATCTTATGCTCCATTGCTTTTTCTACATTCAGAATTTTACCTCTCAATGGAAGAATAGCTTGATAACTTCTGTCTCTTCCTTGCTTAGCGGTACCACCAGCAGAATCTCCTTCCACCAAATATAATTCGCAACGATTAGGATCCTTGTCACTACAATCGGCTAGTTTACCAGGTAATCCACCGCCAGTAAGCACACTCTTACGTTGAACCATTTCCCTAGCTCTTTTAGCAGCTGCTCTTGCTTGTGCGGCTAAAATAACTTTCTGTATAATGGTTTTAGCATCTTTTGGATTTTCTTCCAAGTACGCGTTCAACACTCTGCTTAAAGTACTATCCACCACTCCCATCACCTCATTATTTCCCAATTTAGTTTTGGTTTGACCCTCAAACTGAGGCTCTGGCACTTTTACAGAAATAATGGCACTTAAACCTTCTCTAAAATCATCCCCCTCAATCTCAACTTTAGCCTTCTCAAACATCCCTTCCCTTTCGCCATAACTTTTAAATACACGAGTAATGGAACGGCGAAAACCAGCTACATGGGTTCCTCCTTCAATGGTATTGATATTGTTTACATAACTAAACAAATGTTCTTGGTAACCAGTATTATAAATCATGGCTACTTCCACGGTTACGTTGCTTGTTGCATCATAACCATCACAATAAATCACCGTAGGCAATAATGCATTTCTGTTCGCATTTTTATCTAGCATTTCTACAAACTCAACAATACCACCTTCGCTATAAAAAGTTTTTGTGTAAGTTTTTCCTTCCTCATCCACCTCTCGCAAATCATTAATAATAATGGTGATTTTTCTATTTAAAAAAGCTAGCTCTCTCAAACGTCCTTCCAAAATTTCCCTAACATAAACCCCAGATGAAAAAATGGTCAGGTCGGGCCAGAACTGAACTCTAGTTCCATGTTTATCAGATTCACCGATTTCACGTACCGAATATTTTGGAACACCCTTAGCATATTCTTGTTCAAAAATCTTTCCATCCCTATTTACAGTAACATGTAATTTGCTACTCAAAGCATTCACGCAACTCACCCCTACTCCATGTAATCCACCAGATACTTTATAAGAATCTTTATCAAATTTTCCACCAGCATGCAATACCGTCATTACTACTTCTAGGGCACTTCTATTTTCCTTTGTATGCAATCCTGTTGGAATACCTCTACCATCATCACTCACGGTGATTGAATTATCTTCATTGATGGTAACCATAATATTTTGACAATGACCTGCAAGGGCTTCATCAATTGAGTTATCAACTACTTCATATACCAGGTGATGCAGCCCTTTAATGCCGATATCACCAATGTACATAGCGGGACGTTTTCTTACTGCTTCTAAACCTTCTAAAACCTGGATACTATCGGCACCGTAGCCATTAATATCTGGAATAACTACTTCATCATTTTCTGTGCTCATGTTGGTAGGCAAATTCGCTTTAAGATTATCAAAATTGATATGTTGCAAATATAAGGAAAAGCAGCCTCAAAAGGCACTTAAAACACTCTCTATGCCGATAAGTTTCCCCAAAGATTTCCACAGCTTTTGGGGTGTATTTTTAAAAAGCTCCTTACCACCTAAAGCGAGAGAATTATTAAGGCATTTTGACTGTTTTAAACCTACCGCTCAATGGCGATCTTTTAACTAACAATTACCCTGATAGGCATAAAGGATTTCTAGCGTGATGAAATGACACTAAACTGACAGATTCCAGAAAATGGAGCTCGATTTTAGCTTATATTTGTACCGAAATTTATCTATGTACTCAAGTCCAAAACAGGTAAAAATTGACCAGCTACCTCCGCTGCTTTATAATGAGCTGGAAGTACTGCAGGAAATTGAAAGATCGGTCCCAGGATCGGTCCACTACACCATTACCCGCTACAAAAAGCAGTCACAATGGAGCGTAGAAGATACGGGTATGTTGGTCTATCATTATGAAAAAAATAATGCAGAAGCTAATTATTTAGAATTAAGATTTTGTGTTTCCGGAAATGTTTATTGTCGCCAAAAACATACAGAATGCGATTCCTGCAAATTCAATGCCTCCAAGGGATGTATCGAAAAAGTAGAAAGTGTAGACCTACTTAGTTTTAGTTTTAAACCATCCTACCTTACCCAATTTGTAAAAGGTAAAAAACAACTCAATATTTCGGACGAGGTATTATCATTCACCCATACTAATTCATTTTCAAAAACCTTGCCTCTTTACGGTAATATAAGAAAGGCAATTGAAGCCTTATTGAACCATAGCTATTCTGATTCTCTTGAAAATATTTTCATTAATGCTCAAACGCAAATACTGCTTTTATACAGTATGGATTGTATGTTTGGCGATAATGAAAAAATATTTACATGCAAATTTTTGGCTAACGCCGATGACCGTGAAAAGATCACCAAGGCGAGAGAAGTTTTGTTGCAACATATCGGCGAACCGCTTACCATTAAGGAATTGAGCCGAAAAGTTGCTATCAACGAATGTTATCTTAAAAAGGGTTTTAAAGAATTATTTGGTACCACGATCTTTGATTTTTATCAGAGTCAACGGATGGAACATGCTAAATATTTATTGTACGACAAAGGCCTCAGTGTAACGGAAGTTTCTCTTATGCTGGGTTATTCCTCCATTTCTCATTTTAGCACTGCATTTAAAAAACATACAGGCATTAAGCCTTGTGAATTATTACTTCGATAAAGGTTCATTTGAGTAGCCCACAATATTGATATTTTTTAATTTGCCTATTTCAAAAGCAGTCCCCAAAGCTTCAAAAACTTATGTAATTTATTATCCTTCCTATTCTGGAAGAGTTGAGTTTTTGAAAAAACATACGCTTCCTTCAATTGTAACCCCTACACCTTCAATAGTGCTAATTTTTTAACGAAAACAATTTATAGGCTAAAAGCGGCATGGGGTTGTATTTCCAACGAGTCTATTGCTTACCTTTGCACACATTTTATACTACTGACCGCAAGATTATATGAGCGCCAAATATCAAGAATACCAGCAATTAAATTTACCTGCCATCGGTAATGAGCTTTTGAGTCATTGGGAGAAAAACAATGTCTTTGAAAACAGTGTAGCCTTAAGGGAAGGCAAAACTCCTTTTGTATTTTACGAAGGCCCTCCAAGTGCGAATGGTATGCCCGGCATTCACCATGTAATTTCAAGAACCCTAAAAGATTTGGTTTGCCGCTACAAAACCATGCAAGGTTTTCAGGTAAAAAGAAAGGGTGGCTGGGATACTCATGGTCTACCCGTTGAATTAGGAGTAGAAAAATTATTAGGCATTACTAAAGAGGATATTGGTAAAAAAATTACCATTGAAGATTACAACGCTACCTGCCGTAAAGAAGTCCTAAAGTTTAAAGACAAATGGGACGATATTACCCATAAAATGGGCTATTGGGTAGATCTCAAAAACCCCTATGTAACTTTTGAAAATAATTATGTTGAAACCCTTTGGTGGACCTTAAGTCAATTACACAAAAAAGGTTACTTATACGAAAGTGTAAGCATTCAACCCTATTCTCCCGCTGCAGGTACAGGACTTAGTTCGCATGAATTAAACCAACCTGGTACTTACAAAGATGTAAAGGATACCAGTGTGGTAGCGATGTTTCGCTTGCCTAATCCTTCTGAAAATATCAACTCCAAAAACCCAATAGTTGCAAAAATTTTTGATGCAATGGAAGTTGGCGGCGAGGCTTTCTTCATGGCATGGACCACTACTCCTTGGACACTTCCGTCTAACCTTGGATTAACCGTTGGCCCTAACATTGATTACGTTTTAATTAAAACCTTTAACCCTTATACCTATTTACCTATTCATGTTATTCTTGCAAAGGCACTTTTGAATAAGTACTTTAAACCAGAAGCAGAAAATGGCGACTTTGATTCATACAAAGAAGGTGATAAAGTATTGCCTTGGAAAATATTGGTTGAATGTAAAGGAAAGGAATTAGATGGAATCCATTACGAGCAACTACTTCCTTCTGCTGCAAATACCATTGAACAGATAAAAGAAATTACACCAGATGCTGCTCCTTTCAAAATCATTTTAGGAGATTTTGTTACTACCGAAGATGGAACGGGTATTGTACATACGGCTCCTGCTTTTGGTGCAGATGATTACAAAGTAGGGAAGAAGAATAACTTAGGGATTTTAACATTAGTAGATAAGCAGGGAAAGTTTGTAGAAGGCACTGGTGAATTTAGTGGTCGCTTTGTAAAAAATTATCAAGATGATCCTCAATATATCGATGTAAACATCGATATCAGCGTAAAACTTAAAAAAGAAAATCGAGCCTTTAAGGTCGAGAAGTATGAGCATAGCTATCCTCATTGCTGGAGAACAGATAAACCGATAATCTATTATCCGCTGGATGCATGGTTTATCAAAACCACTGCTGTAAAAGACCGGATGGTGGAACTTAATAAAACGATTCAATGGAAACCTGCAGCAACTGGTACGGGTCGCTTTGGTAATTGGCTAGAGAATATGGTTGATTGGAATCTGAGTCGGAGCCGTTACTGGGGAACACCTCTTCCCATTTGGAGAACAGAAGACGGATCCGAAGAAAAATGTATTGGCTCTATTGATGAATTAAAAACTGAAATAAAAAAAGCTGCAGAGCAATTGGGTGGCGATACCAACCAATCATTTTTAAATAATGCATTGTTAGATTTACATAAACCATTTGTTGATACTATTCTATTAGTCAGTTCAAAAGGTTTGCCAATGAAAAGGGTACCAGACCTAGTAGATGTTTGGTTCGATAGTGGTGCGATGCCTTATGCACAATGGGGTTTACCTGATAGCAGCTCTAACGAATTTGGTCCATTAAGCACTGAGAATTTTTGGCAATACCATGCTGCTTCAGCTAATTCCCCACTTAATGGCAAGGGCGCCAATGGTGCATTTCCAGCTGATTTTATTGCAGAAGGAGTTGACCAAACTAGAGGATGGTTTTACACTTTACATGCTTTGGGGGTATTGTTGTTTGATAGCGTTGCCTATAAAACTGTAGTCAGTAATGGTTTAGTACTCGATAAGAATGGAAATAAAATGAGTAAGCGCCTCGGCAACGTGGTTGACCCATTTGAAACTATTAATACATTTGGTGCTGATGCTACTCGCTGGTACCTTATTACTAATGCTTCGCCATGGGATAGTTTGAAATTTGATACTGAAGGAATCAAGGAGGTGCAACGTAAATTTTTTGGCACCCTTTATAATACGTATCAATTTTTTGCCCTGTACGCCAATGTGGATGGATTTGCTTTTAAAGAATCCTTGATTCCAATAAAAGATAGACCTGAAATTGATCAATGGATTCTTTCTTCGTTGAATTCATTAATAAAAAATGTACAGCAAAACTTAGATGAATATGAACCTACTCAGGCTGGAAGGTCTATAGAAGATTTTGTTGATACTCATTTGAGTAATTGGTATGTTAGATTATGCCGCAGAAGATTTTGGAAAGGCGAATATGAGCAGGATAAAATTTCAGCCTACCAAACTTTATATGAATGTCTGGAAACCTTAACTAGACTGATGGCGCCCATTGCTCCTTTCTTTGCAGATTGGCTTTTCTTAAATCTAAATAAAGTATCGGGTCGTTTTTCAAATGAATCCGTTCATCATACCGATTTTCCAACCATCAATGAAGCTGCAATAGATGCAGATTTGGAAAAAAGAATGCAATTAGCACAAGATACTTGCTCATTGATACTATCCTTACGTAAGAAAGTAAATATTAAGGTGCGCCAGCCACTTCAAAAAGTGCTGATTCCTGCAATGGATACTGAAATGGCTGAAAGGATAAAAAAGGTGTCTACTATAATAAAGACGGAAACCAACATTAAGGAAATTGAAATTTTAAGTGGCGAAAATGATTTTATCCAGAAAAAGGCAAAAGCCAATTTTAAAACCCTCGGTAAAAAGCTGGGGCCAAAAATGAAATGGGCTGCTGATGAAATTAGCAAATTTAATAATATCACCATCGACAAGGTATTAGCTGGAGATTTCCTATTGAATCCTGATCATTTACAAACAAAAGAAGACCCCATTATCATTAATAGTGAAGATTTGGAGGTTACTACGGATGAAATTAAGGGATATGAGTTAGCTAGCAAGGGCTCATTAACAGTTGCCCTTGACATTACGATCACTGAAGATCTTAAAAAAGAGGGAGATGCGAGAGAATTCATCAATAAAATCCAAAATATCAGAAAAGACAGCGGATTTGAGCTTACAGACAGGATAAATGTAGCTGTTTTGGAAAATGCTGGGGTGCAACTTTCATTAATTCAATATAAAGATTATATTTGCGCGGAAATTCTGGCAGATTCGCTTGCCTTTTATCCCGTTTTAAACCAGGGTGTCGAAATCGAAGTGAATGATGCTATATTGAAGGTGAACGTACTTAAAAATTCAAATTAGTATGGCAACAAAAAAGCAGCTGCCGTCAAAAGCAGTAAAAGCAAAAGCAAAATCTATAGCAAAAAAAACCGCTAAACCCGTGAAATCTGCCCCTAAAAAGGCGGTTAAACCAGCGCCTGCTAAAAAAACAGCTCCAAAAAAAGTGGCTGCAAAGAAACCTGCTCCCAAGAAAATAATCGCTAAACCTGTAGCTAAAAAGCCAGCAGCTAAGCCCATTGCAAAAAAAGCTCCTGCTAAAAAAGCACCTGCAAAAGTTGCTCCAAAAAAGCCTGCAGCTAAAGTTGCCCCTAAAAAACCAGTAAAACCAATAGCAAAAGCAGCTCCTTCAAAAGTTGCTCCAGCTAAAAAGGCACCAGTTCCTGTAAAAAAACCGATTACCAAAAATACAAAATCGGTGAAAGTTACTCCTCCAAAAGCTGTTAAACCAGCTCCAATAAAAAAAGTTGAAACAAAAGTGCCAGTAAAACAACCCATTATAAAGGTAGTTGCAGTAAAACCTGTTCCAGAGGTAAAAGCAAAAGATATTAAGGTGCCTGCAGCAAAACCAGTAGTAATTCCAAAAATTTCTACCAAAACGGTTAGGAAATACCAACCAGAATTTACGAAGTCTGTTTTAGACAAGGCTCAAAGAGATCCTGGAGCTCCTTCTCAGCGTTATAGCGATGGTGAATTGAATGAATTTAGAGAGCTAATTCAGCGCAAGTTGGAGGCTGCTAAAAAGGAATTGTCTTATTTACATGGTCTAATTACCCGTAAAGATGAACTTGGCGGAGATGAAAGCGATAACCGTTATATGACTATGGAAGATGGTAGTCTAAGTATGGAAAGGGAACAATTAAGTCAGATGGCTAGTCGTCAGATTACTTTTATTGATCACCTCGAAAAAGCAATCATGCGCATTGAAAATAAAACTTATGGCATTTGCCGCGTTACTGGAAAACTCATCGATAAAGCAAGGTTACGTGCTGTTCCGCATGCTACCCTAAGCATAGAAGCGAAAATGAGTTCTAGTAAATAAATTATCATGAATCAATAAAAAAGAGGACTTTTAGTTCTCTTTTTTTATGCCCCTACTTCATTCATTCCTATTGCCTATTAAATCAACCACTAATTTTTTATTAAAATTTAGTTTAATTACTAAACCCCTGCTAAAAGAGTTCATCTGAAAGATGAGCGTCATGATAAAAAATTTTGTAAGTAAATTCTTGCTGCTTTTTCAAGCTCTCCTTCTGCTAAAAACTTACATTTGCCTTCATTATACTTGATATATGCAATTAATTCCTGTTAACGACCCTAGAACCGCACAACAATTTTTACAAGTAGCAGTGGAATTATATAAGAACGACCCTAAATGGATCAGGCCCCTTGACAAGGATATCAATGAAGTTTTTGATACAAAAAAAAATAAGGCATTTAGATTTGGGGAAGTTGAACGCTGGATATTGAAGGACAATGAAGGCAAACTTATAGGCCGAATTGCCGCATTTATCAACCAAAAATATAGAAACAAAGGCGATGATATTCCAGTGGGTGGCATAGGATTTTTTGAATCCATCAACAACCAGGAAGCAGCCGATTTATTACTTGATAATGCCAAGCATTGGCTCATTCAAAAAGGAATGGAAGCAATGGATGGGCCAATCAATTTTGGAGAAAGAGACAAATGGTGGGGACTGGTAACTGCAGGTTTTGATGAACCCTTGTATGGGATGAATTATAATCCTCCTTATTATAAGGACCTATTTGAAGACTATGGTTTTAAAGTTTTTTTTCACCAGGTTTGTTTTGGACTTCATCCAAAGGCACCCCTGCAATCAAAGATTCATGAGCGCCATGCTTTTTATGATATCAATCCCGACTTCAGTTCTAAACACATAAAAAAAGACCAATTTGAATCCTTTGCAAATGATTTCGCCACTGTATACAACAAAGCATGGGCAGGTCATGGAGGATTAAAACAGATGGCTAAAGAACAGGTACTGATTCTATTTAAAAAGATGAAGCCTGTAATGGATGAAAGACTTATTTGGTTTGCCTATGTAAAAAATGAACCGATAGCCATGTTTGTAAATATTCCCGACTTAAATCAGTGGTTTAAATATTTAAATGGAAAATTTGATCTGTTCCATAAACTAAAGTTTTTATGGATTAAGAAATTTAAGCCTAATAAAAAATTTAGTGGTATTGTTTTTGGAGTGGTTCCTGAATGGCAGGGAAAGGGTATTGATTCTTACATGATTGGTGAGGCCGCCAAGGTCATTCAACACGCTAGTGTAGCCTACACTCAATATGAAATGCAATGGATCGGTGATTTTAACCCTAAAATGATCAATGTAGCGGAAGGACTAGGTGAAACCTTTCGTAGTAGAAATCTTACTACTTATAGGTATTTATTCGACCAAACGAAAGAATTTAAACGTCACCCGATGCTTTAATTGCTAATTAAAGCTAGATTTCCAATTCTATGATGAAATAATTGGTCATTTATTCCAAAAAAGGTGTCTACTATGTAGATAGCTTTTTATCAAAATGAGGGAAGGGTTTACTAACTTGCAACTATAATAAATAGTCAAATTAAGTCTGCCTTTGGGCAATTTTACCATATGGACAAATTCATTGTTTCAGCAAGAAAATATCGACCACAAATTTTTTCAACAGTAGTTGGACAATCTCATATTACCACCACGCTTAAAAATGCTATTAAAAATAATCAGCTTGCGCATGCTTTTTTATTTTGTGGTCCAAGAGGTGTTGGTAAAACCACTTGTGCAAGAATTTTAGCAAAAACTATTAACTGTGAAACGCGGACTAAAGATGGTGAAGCTTGTAATAGCTGTAACAGTTGTGTTTCATTTGATGCAGGCACATCTTTAAATATTCATGAACTAGATGCAGCAAGTAATAATTCGGTAGATGATATTAGGAGCTTAGTTGAACAAGTTCGTTTTGCACCTCAGGCTGGTAAATACAAAGTATATATCGTAGATGAGGTTCATATGCTTAGCTCTTCTGCATTCAATGCTTTCTTAAAAACTTTGGAGGAGCCGCCACCCTATGCAATCTTTATTTTAGCTACCACGGAAAAGCATAAAATATTACCTACTATTTTAAGTCGCTGCCAGATATTTGATTTCAAACGCATCACCAATAATGATACTGTTGAACATTTACAAGAGATCTGTGAAAAAGAATCGATTACAGCAGAGAAAACAGCCCTTCACGTAATTGCTCAAAAAAGTGAAGGATGCATGAGAGACTCTTTGAGTATTCTCGATAAAATAGTCAGTTTTACAAATGGTGCTGTTACGTATAAAAACACCCTAGAACATCTAAATATTTTAGATGAAGATTATTATTTTCAGTTGTTGGATTTTGTGCAACAGCAAGATTTAAGTAGTGCGCTACTTATGTTTGATGAAATTAATAGAAAAGGATTTGAAGGTGATCTAGTATTAAATGGTTTTGCAGAATTTTTAAGAAACTTATTGGTAAGTCGTGACCCAAAAGTAGCGATGCTATTAGAAGTGGCAGAAGATTTCAAACAAAAATATCTACAAATCGCACAAAAAATTTCCCCTGCTTTTATAGTGAGTGCATTAAATATTTTGAATGAAGCAGAAATAAATTACAAGCAGGCACGCAATAAGCGTTTACATGTAGAATTGACAATCATTAAATTAAGCTATCTCCAACAAGCATTGGAATTGGTAAATAACGAAGGAGCTGTAAGTAAAAAAAAAATAATTGAAGGAGCGAAAACAGTTTCCTTTAGAGCATTGCCTATTGTTTCTAGCCCTATTTTAAATCAAATCGCTTCGACTACTGAAACCCAAAAATCTAAGCCGATAGCAGAAGCAAAATTAATTATTGAAGCTCCTAAAGAAATAAAAAAAACAGTTACTCAGGAATCAATTACCACAAAGGATAAAAGTTTTGAAAAGCCTGCTACTAACGCTACTGAAACTAAAACATCATTAGGCTCATTACTGAGTATACGAAATAAGATTACCAATAAAAATAAAGAGGGCGATACAGAAGTGAAGCCTCTAAATGAAGAAGAGCTTCAATCTTGTTGGAACTTATTTATTGAAAAACTTAGGACGAATAATAATTATTCTGCCATTACTAATTTCAAGGCTGCAGCGTTAAAAGTGATTGACAGCAATACCATTGAAATTGTTACTCAAGGAGAAATTCATAAAGCTTTTATTGAAGTGGAAAGGGCTGATTTGGTAACCCATATTCAGGATTATTTCAATAATAGAACATTGGTTTACCAAGTGGCAGTGATTGAAAAAGAAGAACCGGCTGGAAACGGAGAAATTATATTAAATAGAAAACAACAATACCTAAAAATCATTGAAGAGTACCCTTTAGTAAAAGAGCTAAAAGAAAGATTGAAATTAGAGTTGGAATAAGGTAAGTTTTGCAGCCCTCTATTAGGCAGGCTATAATTTTCAGTTTTGGACTATTTAACTAGGGTGTTTTTCTTAAAAAACTAAGTAGTAAGCCCCATTTTAAGTTCTCTTTTTAAAAAACTGACCTAATTATAGCGCATATAATTCCCATTTTTGCATTAATTTCGGCTTCCAATATAAAACAATAAAAAATATGGCAGAAGTGATTCGCATGCCCCGGATGAGTGATACTATGACGGAAGGTGTAATAGTAGAGTGGCATAAAAAGGTAGGCGACAAAGTAAAATCGGGCGATTTATTGGCCGAAGTGGAAACTGACAAAGCCACCATGGAACTTGAAAGTTTTAATGACGGGGTTTTATTATACATCGGTGTGGAAAAAGGGAAGGCTGTAAAAGTGGAAGGTATTTTAGCGGTAATTGGAAAAGCCGGCGAAGAATTTGAATCTGCCCTAAGCGCTGCTAAAGACGCTACTCCCCAAGCAACCAAAGAAGAGGTTGCTGAAAACAAACCTACTACTGTTGCTAGTCCTGCCGCTGCTAAAGTAGAATTACCGGCGGGAACCCGTGAAATCAGAATGCCTTTACTAAGCGATACCATGACGGAAGGGAAAATTGTTGCTTGGAATAAAAAGGTAGGTGATTTTGTAAAAAGCGATGATGTATTAGCTGATGTAGAAACAGATAAAGCTACTATGGAAGTGGTAGGATATGAGGAAGGGACATTGCTTTATATCGGTGTAGAAGCTGGTTCTGCTGCTAAGATTAATGAGATTATCGCAATTGTAGGAAAAAAAGGAACCGATATAAGTGCTTATGTTGCAGCAGAAAAATCTGGAGCAAATTCAGCCGTTGTACCTACTTCTCAACCAAGTGTTACTGCCGCATCTAATGCTACAGATGCATCGATAAAAGAAACTGAATCAGCGGATTCATCCAACGACAGAGTGAAAGCTTCCCCACTTGCTAAAAAATTAGCAGCCGATAAAGGTATCGACCTCAATAAAGTAAATGGAACGGGGGATCATGGTAGAATTACTAAAAAAGACATTGACAGTTATGTACCCTCAGCGTCTTCAGCTCCGCAAGCAAGTTCCTCCACTCCACAAATAGCAAAGGCAACTGCCCCTGCTTTTGTAGCCAATGGTCAAGAAAGTTATACGGATACTGCCTTAACACAAATGCGTAAAGTGATTGCAAGGAGATTAGGTGAAAGCAAATTCACTGCACCCCATTTTTATCTAACGATGGAGATCAATATGGATAATGCAATTACAGCAAGAGCTAGCATGAATGAAGTGAGTCCGGTTAAAATTTCCTTTAATGACATGATAATAAAATCAACTGCAATGGCGCTTCGATTGCACCCAGATGTGAATAGCAGCTGGATGGGCGATTTTATTAGACACAATCACCATATTCACATTGGATCTGCCCTTGCACTTCCAGAAGGATTGATTGTTCCAGTGATACGCTTTGCTGATCAAAAATCATTATCACAAATTGCCGCTGATGCAAAGGAATTATATGGCAAAGCAAAAGATAAAAAACTTCAACCCGCCGAGTTTAGTGGTAACACATTTACCATTTCAAATTTAGGGATGATGGATATAGAAGAATTTACTGCCATCATCAACCCGCCAGACAGTGCTATTTTAGCAGTAGGCGCTATCAAAGAAAAAGTAGTAAAAAAAGGAGATGGATTTGCGGTAACCAATGTAATGAAACTTACCCTAAGCTGTGACCACAGAAGTGTAGACGGAGCAGTAGGTGCAGCGTTTTTACAGACACTGAAAAAGTTTTTGGAAAACCCTATCAACATGCTAGTGTAAGTTTTTGATTATAAATATTTGAGGCGCTGATTATACAATCAGCGCCTTTTTTTCTTAAAGAATTTGGAGACAAAATCTAATCAGTAAAAGATTTTATCTCCAAATTAATTGCGACTAAAAATAAATGAATAGCAACCCAATTATAGTATTCGATGGCATTTGTAGCCTTTGCAATAGTGCAGTAATTTTTATTATTAAAAGAGATAAAAAATCGATGATCAAATTCGTTGCCTTTCAAACCGAAAAAGGTAAGGAAATACTTCAACAATTTAATTTAACTACCCAATCAAACCATTCAATTGTTTTCATTGAAAAAGGAGAGGCTTATACTCAATCAACAGCTACACTAAAAATTTGCAAGCATTTAACTGCTGGGTGGCCGCTGATGTATGGATTTATAATTGTTCCAACATTTATTAGAAATGGAATCTATCAATTGATAGCAAAAAACCGATACCATTGGTTTGGAAAAAAAGAAAAATGCATGGTCCCCAGTCCAGCATTGAGTGAACATTTTTTATAATACCTTCAATAAAAATTTATGGTAAAGAAAAAAACTTTAGTTATTGGAGCTTCTGAAAACCCCATAAGATATAGTTATTTAGCAGTTCAAAAATTAAATGCCCATCAATATCCTGTCATTGCGCTAGGATTAAAAAAGGGCACCATCGGAAATATTGAAATAGCAACTGAGAAAAAGAAATTTGAAAATATTGATACGATTACCCTTTACTTAAATCCTTTAAACCAAAAGGGCTATTACGATTACATCCTTTCCCTTCATCCCAAAAGAATCATTTTCAATCCAGGTACAGAGAATGATGAATTAGTTGACCTTGCTCAACAAAATGGAATTCACTGCCTTGAAGCCTGCACGCTGGTTTTATTAAGTACTGATCAGTATTGATATTGGCTATCCCAAAATGCCATAATACTTGCAAACAGGACTCATCAAGGTTAAATAATCGTAAAGCCAGTAGAAGTATATCTAATTTTTCCTTAATTTTAAGAAAGCCCCTTTTTATGTTATGGAGAAAATTCAATGGAGATCCCATTCAACTACCCATTAAAACAGCAGTGGAGGAAGCAATTGTAAAAGAAATAGATGCAGGCTGTAAATTAAAAGTATGTATTGGCACTGACAGTCAAGTAAAAGGATTGGAGACTGAGTTTGCCACAGTTATTGTTTTTTTACGCGAAGGGCGTGGTGGATTCATGTACATTCATAATGAGAATACCTTATTGAAATATAGCATCAAGGAAAGAATGCTGGTAGAGGTTGCAAAGAGTATTGAAATTGCTTACGAGCTTTGTGATCTTTTCACACTGTATGATGTAGACATGGAAGTTCATGCCGATATAAATACGAATGCTCAATTTAAAAGTAACGAAGCATTAAGAGAGGCAATGGGATATATTTTAGGAATGGGATTTGCTTTTAAAGCTAAACCCGAAGCATTTGCCAGCAGTAGTTGTGCCAATAAAATGGTCAACTAGACTTCCCCATAAAAAAATTGTGCTTTTAACATACTCCACCTTAGCTCTCTTTATTATTTGTAACAAATTTCATAGAATGGATTGGAAATATCCTCTTTTTAATAAAGGCCAATGACTAATTTGAATAAAAAAACTGGTGAAGTATTGAAGTAAGATTAGATATCTTTGCAGCATAAAAAAACATACAATATGAGCGAAACAGTACTTACCAAGGGTCAAATTCATACCAATAAGGGTATTTTGAATTTCGAGCTATATGATGATGCAGCCCCTATAGCTGTAGCAAATTTTAAAAAACTTATTAACGAGGGCTTTTATAATGGGCTAAGTTTTCACCGAGTGATTCCAAATTTCATGATTCAGGGTGGCTGTCCAAATGGTACAGGTGCTGGTGGTCCAGGATATACCATTCAATGCGAGACAAGAGGTGATAAACAATATCATGACCGTGGGGTAATGTCAATGGCTCACAGAGGTCCAAATACTGGAGGATCACAATTCTTTATTTGTCACAATAGAACAGGCACCCAACATCTAGATGGCGTTCATACCTGCTTTGGAAAAGTTACAGAAGGTATTGAGATAATAACTGAAATAAGAGGTGGCGATATTATGGAAAAAGTAATACTGCTAAATTAATTTTTTATAAGAAAAATTTATTGTACACAAAAGCCATCATTGAATATAATTTTTAATGATGGCTTTTGCTTTATGAAAACAGATATTTAATAACAAGTGATTACTACTTATTTGATTCATTCGTTTCATCAATCAACTTCAATATCTTATCTTTTCCTAATTTTTTAGTAGCACTACTTACAAAATGCTGAGGTAAAAACTGCCAGGTTTTTCTCAATCGATCTAAAAAAAGTTTTACATTTTTGGCTACAACCGATTGTGTTTCCTTATCCGCTTTAGTAAAAATCATGGTAAAGGGTATCTCCCATTTATCCAATTGATTTAAAAAATCAAGGTCTATTTTTTGTGGGGTATGTCGGGCATCTATTAACACAAAAACCATCACTAAATTTTCTCTTTTTCTCAGATACCCCTCAATCATTTGTTCCCAGCGTCTTCTGCTACGGATACTTACTTTAGCGAAACCATAACCTGGCAAATCCACTAGGTACCATTTAAAATTTTGCCCGTCCTTACCACTATTGATTGCCGAAGCCGAAGTGATTTCAAAATGATTAATTAGCTGAGTCTTTCCTGGCGTTGCGGAAGTTTTAGCTAGTTTATCATTACCAGTAAGCATATTAATTAGAGATGATTTACCCACATTACTGCGACCGATAAATGCATATTCTTTTTTATCGGGAAGAGGGCATTTCTCGAAATCAGGACTACTGATAATATATTTAGCAGATTTGATAATCATCTGGCAAAGATACGTCAGAAGGGATAGGTAATCCATACCCCTTCTGACGTATCTTTGCCCCTATGAAACAATTTGCGCACGATAATGTGGTCCCTCAGCAGGATTCTACGCTTTCAAAAAAAGAACAGGTAGCCAATATGTTTGACCATATTGCCTACCGATATGATTTTTTGAACCGCTTTTTAAGTGGCGGAATCGATATTTTATGGCGAAAAAAGGCCATTAGGCAACTTAAAAACTTAGACCCCAAAATAATACTAGATGTGGCAACCGGAACGGCAGATGTTGCTATTATGACCGCCAGTATTTTACAACCCGAAAAAATAATAGGAATAGATATCAGTGAAGGCATGCTCAATTTTGGTAGAAAAAAAATTGAAAAACTTGGCCTTGAAAAAATAATTGAATTATTAAAAGGGGATTGCGAAACAATAAATGCAGCTGATAATTCGTTTGATGCAGTTACGGTAGCTTTTGGCGTTCGAAATTTTCAACATTTAGAAAATGGGCTGAAAGAAATTTTAAGAGTACTAAAGCCAGGAGGGAAATTAGTTGTACTAGAATTCAGCCAACCTAAAACCATCCTGGTGAAGCCCTTATACAAAATTTATATGAACGTGGTGGCTCCTGGAATGGGGAAATTATTTTCAAAAAATCGCGATGCGTATAAATATTTGGATGAATCAATTAAAAAATTTCCCGAAGGAAAAAATTTTACAATTATCTTAGATAACCTCGGATACATCAACACTTATTGTAAACCTCTGAGTTTTGGAATATGCAGCATTTATTGCGGAGAAAAATAATTTACTGTATTCTTTTATTACTGATTGGCTCTTCTAGAGGAATTGCCCAACTGCGCTATGCTACAATGAACTTACCTGATCACGATAACAAAACTTACCACTTTGGAATCAATCTAGGAATGAACAGATCTCATTTTAATTTTACCCACCACCCTAAGTTTTTATATCAAGATAGTGTAAACGTTATCGAGAGTATCAATAGTACCGGTATCAATTTAGCATGGCTCGTCAATTTAAATTTAAGTGAGCACTTTGATTTAAGGACTTATCCACTCAACCTTACTTTCAGTGAAAAAGCATTTCAATACACCCTTAAATATCCAGACTTCCCAGTTGGTGAAGATACCATCACCACTAAAAAAGTGCAATCCATTACTTTAAATTTTCCCTTTCAATTAAAATTCAGTAGCGATCGAATAGATAACTTAAAAGTTTATACGATTGCAGGGGTAAAGTTTGATTACGATATGGCCTCTAATGCCGGGAAAAGTAATGCTGAAGGTCTAATCAAACTCAATAAACTTGATTATAGCATTGAGGGTGGTATTGGATTCCATATATACTATCCTTATTTCGTATTGTCACCTGAGCTAAAGGTAAGTTGGGGCCTTAGCAATTTACATAGTAGGGATCCCTCATTAATATTTTCAAGCAATTTTGACAAAATATACTCCCGAATGATTTCTTTTTCACTGATCGTTGAATAATCTTTTTGCTATAATCATAGCCAAACTGTATATCAATATACTTAGCGGTATTGAATGTGATATATCCTCTTCCATCAAAGTAACCAATGCCGAAGGTTTTATAATTTTGGAAATATCCTCCGCCAGGAACTGAGCGGACAGCCAACACATTTGGCTAAAAAAATTTAGGTCCGCGCTCTTGGTTATCAGTAATACTTGAAATAAAACAATCTTGTTCTCAATCCTTCCGCTTATATTAAAACCGCGAGTATTCAAATACAACGCCTACTGGCTGCATTATTTTCTAACCGATCTAATAATCGATAAGCCTTATCTCCTTGGGGTAAGAAAGTAGATTGGGCGAATAAAAAGGTAGGCAAAATAAAAAATAATAAATTGGATAAGCTTTTAATAATTTGCATCGTAGTTTTTAGTAGCGGAAATCTTTAGAAACTTAAATATATATAAATAATTTAATATATGAGTAAATACCTTATTAAAAATATTAGCCTAGTCAATGAAGGGAAAATTGAACACCTGGACCTGCTAATCAACGGGGAAAGAATAGAGAAAATAGGAAGCCAGCTTTCTGAAAAAGGCAAGGTGACAGAAATAAATGGAGAAGGGAAGCATCTATTACCTGGAGCAATTGACGACCAAGTCCATTTTAGGGAACCTGGCCTTACCCATAAAGCAACCATTTATAGTGAAAGTAAAGCCGCTGTTGCTGGAGGTGTAACGAGTTTTATGGAAATGCCGAATACAATTCCCAACGCGCTCACTCCAACATTGCTAGAAGACAAATATCAAATAGCTTCTCAAGGTTCTCTAGCTAACTACTCCTTTTTTATGGGAGTAAGTAATACCAATGCAGACGAAGTGCTAAAAGTAAATCAACATAAAGCTAATATTTGTGGAGTAAAAATTTTTATGGGTGCTAGTACTGGAAATATGCTAGTGGACAATTTTGGGACACTTGAAAAAATATTTAGAGAAACTGAGTTACTTATTGCAACTCATTGTGAAGACGAAAAAATTATTAAAGAAAACTATGAAAGGATAAAAAAAGAAAAAGGTGTATTGACTGCTTCAGACCACGCATTAATCAGAGATGACAATGCTTGTTATGAATCATCACTCACTGCAATTCAAATTGCTAAAAAATACAATACCCGATTACATATTTTGCATATCAGTACTGAAAAAGAAATTCAGTTATTCGGCAATATGTTGCCCTTGAAAGACAAAAGAATTACCTCCGAAGTATGTATTCATCACCTTCATTTTACTTCTGACGACTACAATCAACTAGGCTATAAAATAAAATGTAATCCGGCAATAAAATCACCTAACAATAAAGAGGCCTTATGGAAAGCTTTATTGGACGACCATTTGGACGTAATTGCCACAGACCATGCACCCCATTTGCTTACAGAAAAATCGGGTGACTATGAGCATGCACACGCGGGGTTACCACTTGTTCAACATTCAATGTTATTAATGCTTCATTACCATCAATTGGGTAAGATTAGTCTTGAAAAAATAGTTCAAAAAATGAGTCATTCCGTAGCTGAATGTTTCCATATAGAAAATAGAGGTTACATCAGGGAAGGCTATTTTGCAGATCTTGTAATTGCGAACTTACAAAAAACTACTACTGCAAAAAAAGAAAATCTTTTATACAAATGCGGATGGAGTCCACTTGAAGGCTTTGAGTTTGCTGCTCAGATAGAGAAGACTTTTGTAAACGGAACAATGGTTTATGATAATGGAATTTGGGAGGAGACGAACAAGGGGAAAAGAATGACATTTAAACATTAGTTTCGAAAATTGAACACAATAAAACCTTTTCAGATTTAGTAATATTCTACTAGATCTGAATAGCTGATAGTCTTAAAATTGCTATTATTCTCGCAGCATGGAAATAGATAAAACAACCCTAAGCGACCTTTCTTTAATTGATACCGAAGGTGAATTTTCGGTATTTCATCACCTCAATTTATGCCGAACAATAGGCGGTAGGGATCAGTTGTTCGAAAATTTTAAGCGCCCATTGAAAAGCATTGAAGCAATAGAAGGGGTTCAACAAACCTTACAAGCTATTTTAGATGATTTGGAATTATGGCCCAATCAAATTAGTAATGGTTCAATCATGATGATTGAAAAATTCTATCAAACCTCTGTAGAATTAATACCTAAAAACGCATCCAAGATTAGTGCGCATAGCTATAAATTATTTAACCGAGCAGACTTTTCACTAGTGGAATACTCTGTAGGACATAGTTTTGATTTTATAAAAGGAATGCAGCAGTTAATCAATATTTTTTTAACTCCCCAATCTCCTGCGCCCATAAAAAAAGCATTAGCAGCCGTAAAAGCTATTATTGAACAGGATGAATTCCAAATCATCAAAAAAAATAATAAAGCAACAAATCTTTCCATCGCTCAACAATTGCATTTAGGCCATTTTCTAAAATATCAGTTCAAAAGAAATATGCAGGAGTTGCTTAACTATTATGCTCAACTAGATGCCTGGTATGGCATGGCAATGGCCGTAAAGGAGTATCAGCTAAATTTTCCGGAATTGGTAGAAATAGACCGCCCATTTCTTCAAGCAAAAGGGCTTTACCATCTGCAATTAAATAGCCCCACTGGGTATGACTTAAGCCTTGACGAACAGAGTAATTTTTTATTTTTGACTGGTGCTAATATGGCTGGTAAAAGCACCCTTATTAAATCGGTGGGTACGGCTGTATTTTTAGCTCATATTGGAATGGGAGTTCCTGCAAAAAATATGAAATTAAGTCTCTTCGATGGTTTACTTAGTAATATCAATGTAACCGACAATTTGCTTAAAGGAGAAAGTTATTTTTATAACGAAGTGCATCGTATTAAGTCCACAGTAGAAAAAATTTCTGATGGAAGAAAATGGCTTATTCTAATAGATGAACTTTTTAAGGGAACCAATGTGGAAGATGCGATGAAATGCTCCACCACTGTTATTAAAGGACTTCTTAAAATGAAAAACTCTTTGTTCATTTTAAGTACGCACCTCTATGAAATAGGTGACGAACTTAAAATTTTTCCAAACATTCGTTTCAATTATTTTGAAACTTTAGTAAAGGGAGATCAACTATTTTTTAACTATCAATTGAAAGAAGGAATCAGTGTTGATCGTTTGGGTTACTTTATATTAAAAAAAGAAGGTGTAGTTGAATTGCTTGAAAAATTATAATTCAACTGAGGACTATTTTTTACACAAAGCAGTCAATTCATATTAAATAGCATAAATAATAAACTGACATCAACGATTTACTAGACTTAATTATCAAAAAAAGCAACCGATTTAATACTATCAAAAAATCACCCGGCTAGATATAAAAATAGACTAGTAGGCAATTGGGTACTAGCTTTTAGTAAATATCTGTCTGCTTATTGCCTAATCAATGTAAATTTGCAACTTATAAAGAAAGAAGGGTCCTATGTTGAGTTTTTTAAGAATATTTAAATACATACACATTCCAAGAAAAAAACTGGTATTATACCTTTTTTTTACCACCTTGGCTACACTATTCTCCCTACTTTCCATCAATGCTTTAGCCCCTTTCATGAACATCATTTTCAAGACAGATAGTTCAATTCCTGGCGTTAAAGCAAAATCACTAGGCAGATTTAATGACTTTTTTCAACTGTTGATTAATAACCATGGTTCTCTCTATGCCCTTGGCGTGATTTGCGCTTTAATGATTGTTTCAATTTTGCTTAAAAATCTTTTTGTATATCTATCCCTATATATTTCAACACCCGTTCGAAGCCAAATTTTAGCAGATTTTCGATTAAGATTATACACCAAAATTTTACAATTACCCGTCAGCTTTTTTACAGAACAAAAAAAGGGAGACTTAATGAGTCGGATGACTGGAGACATTAATGAAGTCCAGGGTTCTATTTTTACTGCCTTAGAGGGATTAGTGAAAGACCCCTTGATCATTATTTCTTTTTTAATTTCAATGATTTTGCTAAGCCCTCAGCTTTCTTTATTTCTTCTTATATTTTTACCGATTACAGCCTTATTTATTGGCAAAATTAGCAAGCGATTAAAAAAACAATCTACTGCACACTCTGTAGCACAAGGAGAAAATATATCACATGTAGAAGAAACCCTTAGTAGTATAAAAGTTATTAAAGCTTTTAGAGCCGAGGAAAGAATGCTCAACAAATTTAGTGAAGGCAATGAAAAACTTTTTTCATTACTAAATAAAATGACACTGCGTCGTGATTTGGCGAGCCCTATTACAGAGGTATTAGGTGTAACGGTACTTTGCGCTATTTTATATATTGGAGGTCGATTTGTTTTTAGCGAAGACGCCCAACTTACTGGTGGTGATTTGATGGCATTTATTTTATTGTTTGCAATGATTATCAATCCTGCAAAGAATTTATCTACCACCATTTCAAGCATGCAAAAAGGAATGGGGGCTGTTGTGAGAATTGAAGAGATTTTAAATTCACCTATACAGATAGAAGAAAAAGCCAATGCGTCAATTTTAAATGGTTTTAATCAATCGATTGAGTTTAAAAATGTAAGTTTTAGTTACGATGATAAACCGATTTTGAAGAATATCAGTTTTGTAATTGAAAAAGGTAAAACAGTTGCATTGGTAGGATCCTCTGGGGCTGGGAAATCAACCTTAGCAGATCTGATTCCTCGCTTTCACGATGTAAGTGAGGGAGCTATTTTAATTGACGGAGTAAATATCAAAGACTTTACCCTTCAATCACTACGGCAACAAATGAGCATAGTAACTCAGGAAGCTATTTTATTTAATGATTCTATTGCAAACAATATTGCGTTAGGCAATATCAATGCTTCCATGGAAGAGATCATAGAGGCTGCTACCATTGCTAATGCACACCAATTTATTCAACGTAAGGAGGATAAATATGCTACTAATATCGGCGACCGAGGAATGAAGCTAAGTGGTGGTGAGCGCCAACGGATTACCATTGCCAGAGCAGTATTACAAAACCCTCCGATACTAATTCTTGATGAAGCCACTTCCTCATTAGATACTGAGAGCGAACGTTTAGTGCAAGATGCTATTGTTAACTTAATGCAAGATCGGACTTCCTTAGTGATCGCCCACCGACTGAGTACCATCAGTAATGCAGATGAAATTATTGTATTACAACAAGGATCCATCATTGAAAGAGGTACCCATGATTCTTTAATCTCCCAAAACGGTTTTTATAAAAAATTAGTGGAAATGCAAGAAATAAAATAAGTGAATTTTTAGAAAATTGATTGCTTATCTTTCAATCAGTTCTTTTCACTATTTTATTCTTTCATTTATGTTGGTAAAAACTTTCGGCAGTGCAGTTTATGGGGTAGAAGCAATTACTATTGCAGTAGAAGTAAATATTAATAATCAAGGAAAATCAGATGCGATCATTGTAGGACTGCCTGATGGAGCTGTGAAAGAAAGTTTGTTGAGGGTAGAAAGCGCCATTAAGGACAATAATTTTTTTATGCCAAGAACAAGGTTAATTGTAAACCTTGCCCCTGCAGATATTCGAAAAAGCGGTACTGCTTTTGATCTTCCAATAGCAATGGCCACATTGGGTGCTAGCAATCAACTTGTTAATCCTGAAAAACTTACCGACTATGTCATAATGGGGGAACTCAGTCTAGACGGCACCGTTAGATCGATTAAAGGTGCACTACCTATCGCCATACAAGCTAGAAAAGAAAATTTCAAAGGGCTAATAGTTCCGAAACAAAATGCAAGAGAAGCTGCGATGGTAAATAACCTAGCAGTATTTGGGGTTGAACACCTAAACGAAGTAATTGATTTTTTTAAAGATGAAACAACGCTTACTCCTACAACAGTAAATACAAGACAAGAATTTGCCTACGCGCAAAGCGAATTTGACATCGACTTTTGTGATGTGAAAGGACAAGAAAATATAAAAAGGGCTTTAGAGATTGCAGCAGCAGGCGGGCATAATGCCATTTTAATTGGACCGCCAGGAGCTGGTAAAACAATGCTAGCAAAACGCTTACCGACCATCCTTCCACCCCTTTCACTTCAGGAAGCGTTGGAAACTACAAAAATTCACAGTGTAGCAGGTAAGTTACCAGAAAATGCCACCCTCATTTCCAAAAGACCTTATCGAAGCCCACACCATACGATCTCTGATGTAGCGCTCGTAGGTGGTGGAGGCAATCCTCAACCAGGAGAAATTTCATTGGCCCATAACGGTGTATTATTTTTAGATGAACTTCCTGAGTTTAAGCGAACAGTTTTAGAGGTGATGCGACAACCAATGGAAGAAAGAAAAGTGACCATCTCAAGAGCAAAAATAGCGTTAGAATTTCCTGCTAGTTTTATGTTGATAGCTTCCATGAACCCTTGTCCATGTGGTTATTTTAACCACCCCGATAAACAATGCACTTGTCCACCGGGTGCTGTTCAAAAATATTTAAACAAAATTTCAGGTCCCTTATTAGATAGAATTGATTTGCATGTAGAGGTAACTCCAGTAGCTTTTAGTGAATTATCGTCTACCCTGCCGTTTGAAAAAAGTGATCGAATACGCGAAAGGGTTATTAAAGCAAGGGATATACAAGTTGAAAGATACAAAGACTCCGAAGGAGTGTATGCCAATGCGCAAATGAGTAGTAAAATGCTCAAAGAATTTTGTGTGATCAACACAGCTAGCCAAAATCTTATAAAAATTGCAATGGAAAAACTAAATCTTTCTGCTCGGGCATATGATAGAATATTAAAAGTAAGTAGAACCATTGCAGACCTTTCAGCTAGTGCTGATATCAAGTCAGAACACCTAGCCGAAGCTATTCAATACAGAAGTTTAGACAGAGAAGGATGGGGTGGATAAGTATTGATATGATCCAATAAAAATTGCATCGTTAATAGAAATAAAATAACTTTAGGATTCAATTGAATAAGAAGAATAAATTCCTACCATGAAAAAAATTCAAAAAAATGAAAAAGATATTTTTACAATATTTTCAGCATTTTTTTACAAAGATTTTCCTATACCACCTGTATCCTATATACACCCTATTCATGCCGGAAAAGCAATTGCAGAATTTGATTTAGGTATTGAAGGAGATGATACGGGAGATAATATTTCTTCTTGGAACAAAAATTTCTCAGAACTAACGGTAGCTTATTATATCTGGAAAAATTACGATGCTCATCAATTGCCCTATTGGGGTTTATGTCATTACAGGAGATATTTTTGTAATCATCTTCATTGGTCTAAATTAAAAAAAGAATACCATTTTACAGATAGGGAACTTGCCTTTAAAAAGATATTTACAGATAAATTATACAAAGAAATTGAAACCAATTTATTAGCAGGAAAAGTAATTAGTCCAATCCCCTACCGATTTATTAAACTTAAAAAATGGAGTGTTAAAAAACAATATTTTAGAGACCACGATGAAATTTCATGGGGCTTAACAGAAGCTGCTATAAAAAAATTATACCCTCAGTATAGTAGTAGTTTTAATGAAATGGGGGAAGGACTTACTTGTTCTTGGTACAATATGCTCATAGCCAGTTGGAGTTTTTGGGATGGATACCTTACTTTTCTTTTTGACATTTTACTATTGGTGAAAAAAGATCTAATAATAACTGAGAATCCACTGCAGATAAGGATTTTTGGAAATCTTTCTGAAAGACTATTAAATACCTACTTGAGATACCACAAAAAAAATGAGGGGCTCAAAGTTCATTATTTACCCCTCACACGAATATCATAAAATCTGCATTACTACAAAATACGCTGAACAATTTCTATTAATGTTGCTGCCCTTACTGTATTGAGATGATACTTTATTAAATGTTCCCTAGCATTTATAGCCATTTTCTCCCTTTCTGAAGGACGTGCTAAATAATAATCAATTAAATCTATTAGATCATCCAGAGAGTCGGAACACCAAACAAGATGTTTGCCAGACTCAAAATTATTAGGAATCGAAATTTTAGGTTCCTGACTAATCATAAAAGTACCTGTGGCAGGAACTTCCCAATAGCGCATTGTATCCCAGCCTAAACCTCTAAAGTTTAAAACAATCTTGCATCTTGAAATCTCATTCAAATAAAACAATCCTTTCCTTTTGTAAGTTTTAAAATTTTGATCAAGCGTAGTTCCATTTTGATTACAATCATACTTTCCAGCTAAAAGATTTAATGCATTTGTTCTGATTATAGGATTCTGTTGACCCCAAAAAGAAACATCATATTTTTTCAAACTCTCAGACAAAAGGGGTAGCGTAATATTATAGGGAAAGGAAAAAGGAAAAGGAAAAATATTAGAATGAGTATTGTGAAGAGAAGAAATATACTCTCGCTTGAGAATGATGTCAAAAGGTCTTTGCTTAATAGCCGCTTCGTAAAGATCGCCACAATGATAACGATAAAAATCTCCTCCAATTTCAGAAAAATCACCTCCATCGAGAAATAGTATCGGCTTATTTTTTACTAAAGGAAGTATTTTTATATAACTTTCAAGCGCATCCTTTTTTACTGAGGCCAGTATAACAAAGTCGATTTCCTTAAAATTATTCATGTTAGGAAATCGAAAAGAAATAGATGTAAATCCTAAATTTTTAGGGTAGGACTTAATTGGCAAATTAAACTTAGGATTCCAAGGATAATCAATAACATTTTCTTTCCCCAAAACCTTTACCAATCCGGCATAGGTAAGATCTTGTAAATAGTCAAAGCGCTTACTACATATGTACAATATCTTCATAAACTACTGCTAATTTTTCGGATTCCATTATTACAAAAAAAATCATTTTGATTTATTTTATTTTCAAGAATCACATTATTTTTTTGTTCCATTTCAGGAGTAAATCTATCAACATGATAAAGATGATAAACAATCGCACTAAATTTCATGGAATAAAAAGTCAAATTTTTTAATGCCTCCAATCTCCATTCAACATCAGAATCTTCTCCCCCACCGGCAAAAATATAATCCTCGTCAAAACCATTAATTAACAATAAATCTTTTTTAAAGATCCCCATATTACAACCTAATAATCTACCAGCTTTTTTTTGTTTAAAACTTTGTGGTATAAAAGGCATATACAATCCTTCCTCAACTCGTTTACAACCTTTCAACAATAAATTTAAAATAGTAAGGTCAGCAAAACTTTTATTTTGAATTAAAATAGAAGAAATTCTATCACTTAACATAACCCTTCTGCCATATAAGACACGGCCCGATTTTTTTTCCGATAAATATTGTTTAATAAAATGTTGGTGAGGGACACAATCGCCATCAAGAAATATAATAAAATCAGTTGAAGAGGCTGCAATCGCTCTATTTAAAGCCTGACACTTTCGGAAACCCTTGTCAGATTGAAAAACATGAATCAGTGGAAAAGGAAGAAGAGATTGTTGCTGGCTGATAAAATTTTTTGTTGATAGTGCATCATCATCTTCTGAAATAATTACTTCAAAAGTATTCTTCGAAGATTGATTTTTCAATGCTAATAATAAAATTTCTAAATTAGCAATATTCTTATAATATGAAATTACTACAGATGCCTGCATAAGTATTAAAAAGTAATAGATGAAATAACAGACAATAGAAATAGTTTAAATGTATTATTAAGAACCTTTCAACATATCTTTTAACAAATTTATATATTTATCAGTTATGTAAACCATACTATGATAGTAATTGGCGTAATTAAAAGCATTTCGAATATATATTTCTCTTTGAGGTTCCTTATCAAGAAATCGAGCTATTCCATCAGCAATTGAGCTGCTAGCCCCAACTTCAACAAGTATTCCTCTCTCATCAGCAAGTAAATTCTTTAACCCACCTGCATTGGTAGAAACAACAGGAATTTGATTCATAAAAGCATCTAACACACTACTACCAAGACCTTCTTGAATAGAGGTGATAACGAAAACTTCAAAAATCGGAAATACTGCTTCCATATTTTCCTCAAAACCCATCAAAAAATAAATACTTTCCAGATTATATTCTATTATTTTTTTTCGAACAGATTCTTGCAAATCTCCTGAGCCAAAATGCAGAAAAACAAAATCATTCCTTAACTCAGATAATTTCTTGATAGCTTCAATCATTGTAAAAGGGTCCTTTTCACCTGTCAATGCAGCAGCAGTTCCTATAATACGTCTATGATTGATTGGAAAATTTAACAGCACTTTAGAGATGAGCTGTTCATTAGATTCATTTTTAACAACGATATCAGTAATAACTTCTATATCATTTCTGCCAGAGAAAGAATTGAGCGATTTTTCTATCGCCTCACTGATAGCAACAATTTTATCAGTAAATCTATATTTTAATTTAGTCAAATAACCCTTTTGTTTAAAGTTGACTCTTCTAGTATAGATAACTTTTGCTCGATGAAAAAATTTAGTAAAAACACAATAGGTAAGAATATGTGATGTTTGAGCATGAATACAATTGAAGTTTTTACCTTTTGTGATAAGAAAAAAAACTACCCCAAATATTGAATTGCATGAATCAACGGTAAACCCAGCATTTATAGCAGCTAATTCAAGTGGACTAGCCTTTCTGCAAATTAGATGACTGGAAATGCCGGCATTTCTAAATCCCTGCAGGGTATAGATAACTTGGCGTTCTCCACCTCTCCAACCTTTTTCAAAATTTAATTCCAGCACTTTTATCATTACAAAATAGAATTATTATTTTTCAGTCAATTCAAAAATTCATATCCGTTTTCAGCAGCCAAAAATTTTTATCATATTCGAGTCCGAAAATTTAACCGATTCAAAAAAATCAACCGCTTCAAAGATTTTCAATACGGTATTAAACAAAAGTCTTCCAGTAATGACTTCCGCTAACATATAATTATCTCTGTTTTGGAATTTTACTTAACCTTTTACTGATAACATTTTATTAATTCGATGACCCGAAATGTATTTTCTCAATATTTTTCTTGAAAACCAATCTTTAGGAAAATTAATTGAAATATAAGAAGAACCCTTATGTGTTATTCTTAATTTCTCGTTGTTTCTCATAAAAGAATCCACTCTTTTCTCAAATAATTCTCCGCCATATTTTGGATACCGATCAGATGCTCTATTTTTTTCATCGTAAATTCTTTTAAAAAAATCTTTTTGCTTTATTAAGTAGACTTGGTCTGAAAATCCATAGCCTAAATAAAAGTCATTGATTTCATCAAATGACTCAAATTTTGCTTCTTCAAACTTGTTATTCCATGTTGGATTGGCAACAATAATATGGGGGTTTAAATTCATAATATTCAAAGCCGAATCAATCCAAGAGACTTTATTGTTTACAGGAAAAGAATCACTTGAAAAATGTAACAAATATTCGGTTTCGCATATATATATTCCCACTAATTCAGCACTGGAATAATAATACCCACCCTTAAAACTATCTATGGTCAAATCAAAATGATTTAAAACTTCAGATTCATAATCATCCACTACAAAATAATTATCTATAGTGCCTTCTTTTATTTTTTGTTCACATAATTTTTCTACAAGAATTCTGTTTTTTACATTGTTTATAATAACATGCTTTTTGGTGAAATTATAATTACAAGCAGCAATCATTTTAGCTAGGTAATCCCCTTTTAAAACATACTCCCAATCCTTTTCCCAAACTTTTGTTTCAAATGTAACCATTATTCTAATTTTATGTAAATTCAATAAATAAGTGCTATCATATCATTTACCCCACGTTACCGCCCAAAAATCAAAAAATGAATACAATACGCATTAGAGTAAAAATCTATGTAGGCATTCCGCACCCCGCAATATAAAAAGGTAAATCAACCCTTCATTACTTTATAATTCTTATAAATAAAAAACTGCTTACCAGTAAGCATTTCTAAAAATTTCATAATTTTTTCCTTTCTATTCATATTGTTTCTCGAAGGATCATACTTAAATTTCCAATCCTGTGCCGCTACTACCTGCTGGATTGCTGCAGGATGAGTTCCAGTAAATACCTTCAAATAATCATATTGATGGTAATCGTATGCATCACCATGCACTGCTTCAAAGTCTTTAATAAAATCATCTGTGGGTTGATACCTTTTGCCAAATTCAATATTTTTTGCTTTTTGAGTTTTGGGAGCCTTAGACCAGCTATAATGGTACACTGTGGCTTCTATTTGTTTAACTAAAAGTTTAGTACCCTTTTCATTGACCAGTTCAGGTGTATGAAATATTCTAAAGCCCATTGAATCCTTATAACTTCTAATGGAACGATCATTTCTGATAATTCTAATTTCACGTTGATGAAATCTGCGTGAAGGACAGTAGTGATTAAAATCACCAAAAAAATTAATAAACCTCAATAAAAAACCATCTACTTTTTTATTAATAAGATTCTGTTCTAAGCTTTGTAGAATAATTGGAAAGTCTTTTTCGTGAATCACTTCATCTGCCTGTAAATGAAAGAGCCAATCGCTGTCAATACTCGTGCTATCCAATCCTATATTAGCTTGTTGTGCAAATACCTTTCCCCCTTTTCTTAAATTGTCATCCCAAATAGTATCTACGATTTTAATTTTATCATCTCCAATATTTTCTACTGCTTCTCTAGTACCGTCTATACTATCACCCACCACTACAATGTATTCATCTACTATAGGTAGCAAACTTTTAATAGACTCAATAAAGGGATAGCCAAAAGTCTTTCCATTTCTTACATAGGTAAAAGCGCTAATCTTCATTTTTTATAATATAAGAATCAAAGTACCGAAATTATTCTTACATAATAAAAGGAAAACTTACACTGACTAATTCTATAAAAACATTTTTGAAATAATATGAAAACATTAAATTATGCATCTAAGAATACATATAACTATCAACTTGGTTAAACTTTTGCGATATTTGCTGTAATATATGGCTTAGAAATAATTTACCCCCTTTTTTACAATGAAAATTTTATTTAAATACTTACAACCCTATAAATGGCTAGTTATTCTTACACTTGGACTAGCAGGAATAAACATTGGATTTTCACTGATAGACCCCATTTTATTAGGTAAGATGGTCAATCTTGCCAATGAACAACAATTAGTTTCTACGGGCAAATTCAATTGGTCAGTATTTTTCTGGAATTATGAATGGATTACTAAAAAGGGAACTCCCTATTTACACATCGGCGTATTTTATATTTTGGTATTCTCCATATCTGTTGCCATGGTGAGCCGTATTGCAAAAAACTTCCAGGATTATTTTTTAAACGTAGTCATCCAAAAATTTGGAGCAAGAGTTTTCACTGACGGTCTTCAACATGCAATGAAACTTCCTTATCAACAATTTGAAGACCAACGAAGTGGTGAAACCTTATCCATATTAACGAAGGTTAGAACGGATGTAGAAAAATTCATGATCAGCTTTATCAATGTTCTTTTTGGAATATTAGTAGGCGTTGTATTCGTTTTTATTTATGCCGCTATGTTTATTAATTGGAGAGTTCCAGTAGCCTATTTAATTGGCATTGTTTCATTGACTTTTATTACCAACTTGCTTAGTAAAAAAGTAAAAAGCATTCAAAAAAATATAGTAGGTCAAACTACGGCCCTTGCTGGTTCAACAACGGAATCACTTAGAAATATTGAACTAGTTAAAAGTCTCGGTCTTACTAAACAAGAAGTAGAACGATTAAATAAAAATACCTATAAAATATTAGGACTTGAATTAACCAAAGTAAAGCGAATTAGGAGCATTAGCTTTATACAAGGTACCATGGTAAATACATTAAGGCAGGTAATTCTATATATTTTAATGTGGCTAATTTTTCACAACCAAATGGATGCGGGACAATTAGTAACTATGCAAGTTTTTTCTTTCTTCATATTTGGTCCGCTACAGGAAATAGGAAATATTTTACTTTCTTATCGTGAAGCAGAAGCTTCCCTCAATAACTTTAACAACTTAATGACGAAGGCTCCTGAAATTGAGCCTGCTAACCCTGCACACTTGGGAAATATAGAAACGCTTTCTTTTGACCGTGTTTCTTTTCAGCATCAAACTGCTTCTCATAAGGCTATCGATAATATCAGTTTTGATGTAAAAGTAGGAGAAACGATTGCCTTTGTTGGCCCATCTGGTAGTGGTAAATCTACTCTGATGAAACTTTTAGTTGGGCTCTATCGTCCATTAGAAGGAAATATTTTCTATAATAAATTAGATGAAAACACAATACACTTTGATGATTTAAGAAAACAAATTGGATTTGTAACTCAAGACACCAACTTATTTAGTGGCACTATTAAAGAAAATTTATTATTTGTAAATCCCACTGCTACTGAAGAAACCCTAAATGAAGTCTTACAAAAAGCAAGTTGCGCTAATTTGATTTCCCGTGCAGAAAAAGGGTTAGATACTTTGATTGGAGAAGGAGGGCTTAAGTTAAGCGGGGGAGAAAAACAACGACTCTCTATTGCGCGGGCTTTACTAAGAAAGCCACACCTTTTAATTTTTGACGAAGCTACTTCTGCGCTCGATTCGATTACAGAAGAAGAAATCACCAATACTATCAAAGATATTTCAAATGCTAAAGAACAAATTTCAATATTAATTGCCCATCGGTTAAGCACCATCATGCATGCAGATAGAATATATGTTTTAGAAAAAGGTGAGGTAGTAGAAACAGGCACTCATGAAAAATTGATAGGAGAAAAAGGCTTATACTACGCCATGTGGCGTCAACAGATTGGAGAAAGAAAAAAAATCTCTGAAAAAATAGTATAGTTTAATTTTTAGTAGCAATCAATCATCTCCTACTGTAAAGTTTACAAAGGATTTCTTTTCTTTTGATTACCTTTGTAGCTATGGAACATACTATTCCGAAACCTAGTTATCTCTTAAGTTTATTTACCTCTAGATGTCCGCGATGTAGGCGTGGGTCAATGTTCAAAGAACCGAACCCCTACAAAAAAATTAAACTTTCTCATATTTTCGATATGTATGATAATTGTCCAGAATGCGGACAAAAATATGATCTAGAAACTGGTTTTTGGTATGGAACAGGCTATGTAAGTTATGCTTTAGCAGTAGCCATTTCGGTCACTACATTTGTAGCATGGATGGTATTAATTGGGGTATCAACAGAAGATAATAGAGTTTTTTATTGGTTAGGTTTTAATGGGGTATTGCTAATATTATTGCAGCCTTGGATGATGCGACTTAGCAGGGTAATGTATCTTTGTTTTTTTGTGAAATATGATGAAAATTACAAGAAAACAGATCCAGTCGAATTTGATCACAAACAATAATAGGGTGAATGGGCAATGGTCAATGGGCAAAATGCGAAGATTTTTTTACATCAACCATTCACAATTCAGAATTCACCATTCACAACTCACCATTCACCATTCGCTATCCACCTGCCTTAAAAATATCTTTAAAAATATTCCCTTCTGATAGTTCTTCGATATCACTCAGTTGCAGTTCTAGTGCCTTAGTACTTTTATTTATTTCAATTAGCGAAAGAATAATTGAGGATAGTAAAAAAAACAAACTAAAGGCAAATACCCAATGTGCCATCACCATCCAGTTTCTAAAAATTAAATACATACACAACACACAACACAAGAAACTCAACACACTAAAGCTCTGCATATAGCGTATTAAGTTTAGTCGAGTTCGAATACTTTTAATTTGGTTCAGGATATTTTTTTCCTTTTCTCCACGATTATACTCAATATGTAATTTTCTTACCAATGCTGCTAGCGATAAAAAACGATTGGTATAAGCCAACATCAACAAGGTAATAGCAGGAAAAAGTAAGGCGGGTGTATTAATTGATATTTCTAACATTCATTAAAATTACAAACAAACGGGAGAAACTGTAATTTTCATTTTATAATTTAGCTGGCGTTCGAACTAGGCGTTTATTCTTTTTAGCAATATATTTTCCATATCCATAGCCTAATGCAAATCCTAATGGAAAATCGGAGGCCCAATGCACTCCGTTATTAACCATGGATAAACTTAAAAGACCTGCAATACTATAACCCACTGGCTTTATCCAGCGCTTTCTTGGATAATTTTCTGATAAAATGGTTACCGCACTAACAAAAGTTGCCAAATGACCGGATGGATAAGCATCATATACGGGTTTATTATTTTGAAAATCACTCACGGAAGGAAAAGGCCTCCAGCGTCCACCAGATTGCGATGCAATTGAAGGGTTTTCTCTTCCAGTACTATATTTAATTAGCTGCGTTTTTACACCTAGCGCCAAAAATGATTGAATTAATTGACTCGATGTTTGTAATGCTCTAGGATCATTTTTTATTTTACCAGCAATTAGAAAACCTGCTGCCATATAAACTACGGTAGATCCCTGACCAAAATTATAAAAAGCAGTATTAATATTATTTGGCCATTTCATTAATGTAGTTTTTTTACCCAATAAATTTACCTGAATCAAAGGCGAATATGACTCCCTTACCTCAATCCCGTGTTGACTAGTAAAAGTCTGTGCCCCATTGGTAATTTGTTGGTCAAACGCTAGCAATATCCCTGTGGATGCTGCTATTATAGCCAAATTAGATAAGTTTTCCTTTTTAAAAGATTGTCTTACATATCCTACAGCATCTCCAGGAATATGAGTTAGAAAAGAAAATGTTGAAGGCTTATCACAAGTAAACGAATCATTATTCCTTTCTAAATAAATTGGAGACTTTGATAGTGAGTAAATAGTATTTGAAACGGAGGGTAAGGTGTCAATCAAAGGTTTAGCCCCAACAAAAATTGGAAATAAAATCAATGACAAAACGATACATTTTATTTTCATAAGAAAGCAGGGGCTATTTTTTATTTTGCTTATGTTTTTTATCCATCCACTTTTCAACTTTGTAAGAAATCCAAGCACTTCCAGCACCCACTACTGCTCCTACAAGCACATCTGAAGGATAATGAACTCCTTGGTACATTCTTGCATAACCCACCGAAGCAGCATATAAATAAGAAGGAGCGATCACATACCATTTTGGAAAGAGTAAACTCAAAGAGGTAGCAGTACAAAAAGCAGCAGAGGTATGTCCAGAAGGAAAAGAATAACTCCCCCCCACATCACGTTTAATCAGATAGGGATAAGTAACAAAAGGTCTTTCCCTTTTAATAATACGCTTCATTCCTTGTGTAACTATACTTGATGCAACGAATGCCCCAATCATGTAAGCAGCATTTTTTTGCATTTGCTTATCATGCTTCACAATACCTACTGTTAATAAACTTGCAGGGGCAGCAATATTGAAAATAGTAACACTCTGAGCAGTTGTCTTGAAAAAATTATTTTTAAAAGTTGTCTCGGACTTATTAATAGATTCTAAAATATTGATATCTACATTTTGCCCATTAGAATAAATAGAAAAACATAAGCTTACAAAAAGTATAAAAAATATTTTTTTAAACTGCATAATGATCTAGTTGTTAAACAAAGATTGCAAGTTAGCTGGTTAAATTGGTATAAATTAATTTACCGCAACAATTGATGAATGGTGACTATAAACTAAAAATACTACTCGATTATTGTTTTACTTCACTTTAAAACTCAAAGGAATATTTAATTTGATACTATAATTTCGGCCCATATTAAATACTCCTGTTCTACCCGTAACTAAATTTTCAGCTGCATATTTTAATCTACTCAAATGATTTTGATAAGCAACATCTCCAAGATTGCTGCCTACCAGATTTAGTGAAAACAAAGTAACCCCTTTTCTTGAAACAAAATCAGCCCCTAAAGATGAATTCAATAAGCTATAACCAGCTGTTGCTGTTTCAGTATTGTAGGCAGAAAAAATATTATTCTGAGCAAATGTATTATCCAATTCCAGCTTCATATAAAAATTACGAATCGATTTTTTGAATTTTTTGAAATCTATTCTACAGTCAGTAATTAAACGTGGGGCAGGAATAAAAGGCAAGTATTTTGAGCCCGAAATTGCCTCTTTCGTTTGCCCTGCTACCAAAGAAAATACATTTTGAACGTGCAGCCAATCTAATGGATGAGGATGAATGTCGATAGAGGCTTCTACTCCATAAAGGTTAGCTTTTCGTTGGTCAAATTTAAATGCAGTCAACATTTCTCCATTAAGGTCCATAATTGAATCTCCACCTTGAATAGCCTGCAACTTTCTATAAAATATAAAGTTATTAAAACTATTATGATATGCCGCCACTCCAATTGAAATATGCTCAGTATTAAAATCAGCACTGGCATCTAGTTGCGTACTCGTTTCACTTTTTAAATCCACATCACCATATTCGTACCGAATGGTCCCTTCATGTGCCCCATTGGAAGCGAGCTCTGAAATACTAGGCGCTCTAAAGCCTCTTGCAACATTCAATTTAACAACAAGGCGACTAGATAATTCAGCAGCCAATCCAATACTTCCTGAAAAATTTCCATAATTTCTCTTAAAACTACTCCCTTTAATATTGATACCATCTAATAAATTATCTGCCTCCAAGATTCGGTTATCCTGTCGAATCCCACCACTAAAGCTTACTTTTTTGATTGTTTTTTTAGTATAAAAATAAGTGCCCACATCAAATAATCGATAATCAGGTATCAATTGCTCTATACCTTTATTAATATTATTTTGCCGCATTCCATTAACACCAACTGAGCTAGCCCAACCATTTATTTCTTTCCAATGAAATTGAGCCGTATAAGTAAGGGTACTTAAATCAAAGTAAAGAGAAGTTTCCTGCGGAAGATCAATATTGCCAAATTCCTTTCGCTTATTTTTTTGATACCCTACATTAATAGTCAATCTATTTTTTCCTATTTGAAAACTATTGTCTAACGCTATTTTATTATGCTGGATATTTTGATAAGGTACACCAGCATGGGTACTATTAAAATCACTCTCTGTAGCCCTAGATTCTCCGCCACCTGCGACAGGCTTTATAAAATAGCCCTGCTCATCTCTTTCTCCTTCTACTAAACCTACATGCAAATTATAACTGCTAAACATTAAATGACTAAAACCCCAGCTACCATTATATCCGCCATAACCTCCAAAATTTTGCTGATTAGATTTTGAATTAAACACTCGTCCATCAAATTTATTTTGATAATCAGCCGCTGCCACGGAAGACCCATATACATTCCAATTAATACCCTGTATATTACCTGCAAGATTTCCATTCAAAGTTCTTGCACGATTATTTGATTGATAATTTGAAAATACATTTCCTTTCACTGTATTATTTTCAACAGGAACATTGGTGATAATATTAATTACACCTGCCATGGCATCGCTTCCATAAATAAGCGAAGCAGGTCCTTTTAATATTTCTACTTTATTTACACTAGATTCATCAATTTCAATCCCATGCTCATCACCCCATTGCTGACCTTCTTGTCTAACTCCATCGTTGATGGTTAATACTCGATTATAACCCAAGCCCCTAATCACTGGTTTTGAAATAGCAGGACCAGTAGACATGCTGGAAACACCTGGTCTTTTGGCTAAAGCTTCAATAATATTACTAGAAGCGGTTTGTGCTAAATCATGCTTCCTTATTACGGATACTTGAAAGGGAGCTTTTTTTAATTGAGTATCCCCACTTACACCGGTTATAATGACTGCATTATTTTCTACTACTGATTCAAAAAGTTGGTACTCCTTGCTGACTTCACTATCTAAATTAATATTATCAACTATTGTAGAATAGCCAATATGTGAAATTTCAACCAAGTGCGTTCCACCAGAAAGATTATTGATTTCAAAATACCCATCAGCATTAGTTAATGCCCCCGATTTTATATCTAAAATATAAACGGATACTCCTTGTATAGGCAGTTTAGTTTTGGCGTCAATGATAACACCTGAAAATTTAACTTTTAATATTTCATTAAAAGGATTAGCAGAAATTTCCCCATTAGCTGTCAACTGAATGGATACTAAAAAAAGAAACGCAAGGAAAAATAAACCCTGAAATATTTTCATTATGGTAAATTTAAAATTGATTGTAAATAAAAGTACACTCGCAATAAGAAAATAGCTCACACAACAAGAGAGCTTTAAAAATAGAACAACTAGGCGAATGCTGGAGGACCTCTAGGAGCAAAGAAGGTGGGAGACTGTTCAAAAAGAATAGATGCCGGAAAAGAAGGAAATTCAAAAACTAAACTAGTTATTCCAAAATGCAAATTACTTGCAGCAATAGAAAATGCCGACTCAATAACAAAATTATCACACTGACAATGAATCCCCTTTTTTACTACTTGAGTTTTATCACTGCTTGCCAATATCCCATTCGAATAATCTTTGTGATTTGCGAATACGTCATGTAATAATTGTTTGGAGGTATTCCCAAACACAAACAATAGCAAGAGCGCTAAAGAAGAAATTTTTGATATGATGATGTTTCTATACAAAGTCGAAAATTGTAACGATGTTGCAAATTAAGGACATTTTGAATAAATAAAAGAAAAAACTCTATTATTTCACTGACTTGTTTTTATAATTGACAAAAAACACCCTTTTTCGTTTCCGCTGCAATTGTTAGTTAGTAAAATGAACTTCTAAAAATCCGAATGATTAAAATAATTTCCATTAGGCTCGCAAGTATAGTAAAGTAATAAAAGCGGCTCATTTATTCGACTATAAGCGAAGCATGTCAATCGATATTTTCAATCACAGCAGCAATACCTTGTCCACCTCCTACACAAGCAGTAACGATTCCGTATTTTTTATTCAATCTTTTCATGTCATTGACTAACTGTATGGTTAGCTTACAACCTGTACAACCTAAAGGGTGACCCAAAGCGATAGCACCTCCATTGATATTTACCTTAGCTGAATCTAATTCCAACGTTCGAATAACAGCCAAGGATTGAGAAGCAAATGCCTCATTGAGTTCAAACAAATCTATATCACCCAAACTTATACCGGACTGTTTGATGACTTTTGGAATGGCTTCAACTGGACCAATTCCCATAATACGAGGATGCACCCCTGCGCTTGCACAATTGACTAATCTGGCTATTGGCTTCAATCCCAATTCTTTTATCATTCTTTCACTCATTACAATCACAAATGCAGCACCATCACTTGTTTGAGAGCTATTTCCTGCGGTAACACTACCACCCAAAGAAAAGGCAGGCTTTAATTTCGCTAAACTTTCAAGAGAAGTATCCGCTCTTACTCCCTCATCCGTATCTACAGTAAATTTTCTTTTTTGCTTTTTTCCCTTTTCATCTAAATACACTTCTTCAATTTCTATAGGAAGAATCCCCGACTTAAAATAACCTTCCTTAATTGCATTGCCAGCCTTCAAATGACTCTGATAACTGAACGCATCCTGATCTTCTCTGCTCACCTTATATTCATTTGCAACCGCCTCGGCAGTTAATCCCATACTAACATAATAATCTGGATTGTCTTTGGCGATAGAATAGGCGGGTGAAGTCTTCCAGCCTGCAGTAGGCACCATACTCATACTTTCTACTCCTCCTGCAATAATACATTCCGCCATTCCTGATCTAATTTTTGCAGATGCGATGGCAATACTCTCTAACCCACTGGCACAATATCTGTTAATGGTAATTCCTGGTGCATGTATCCCAACCGCCTGAGCAGAAATCATTCTTCCAACTTGTAACCCTTGTTCCGCCTCAGGTACAGCATTGCCGACAATAACGTCATCTATTCGTTTAACATCTAACTGAGGCACCGTTGCCAACAATCCCTTTATCAAATCAATAGCAAGGTCGTCAGGTCTAGTAAACCTAAAAGCTCCTTTTTTACTTTTAGTTACAGCAGTTCGGTAACCTGCAACAATATAAGCTTCCTGCATATCCTATTATTTGATGGTTGATGATGAATTTACTTTGACTACTATTTCTAATAGTTGTTTATGCAACTTTCTATACCAAAGTTATAAATTCTAAGGGAAAACAAAAAACTGATTACAGTCACCTAATTTTGTAGGCATATGTACAAAATACTTAGAACTATTTTATTCTCCTTTAACCCTGAATGGGTGCATTATTTCTCCATGAACGGACTGAAGTTGGTATGCAAACTACCCTTTGGAAAAGCAATGATTCATTCACTTTTTAAAACTTCAGGAAATAATTTAATTACCCAATTCAATGGAATCAGCTTCTCTAATCCAATAGGCCTTGGTGCAGGGTTTGATAAAAATGCGCGTTACCTTAATGAGTTAGAAGCACTTGGTTTTGGTTTTGTTGAAATTGGAACGGTCACTCCGCTAGCGCAAGCAGGTAATGATCAACCTAGATTATTTCGTTTACCAAAAGATAAAGCACTGATTAACCGGATGGGATTTAATAATGATGGAGTGGAGAAGATTAAAGAGCGGCTTAACCAATGGAATAATCGAGTACAAAAAACAAGTAACCATTCTCTCAACCAACGATTAATTGTAGGAGGTAATATTGGGAAAAACAAAATAACTCCCAATGAAGATGCCTGGAAAGATTATGTTATTTGCTTCAATGCATTACATGAATTGGTTGATTACTTTGTAGTCAATGTAAGCTCTCCGAACACTCCTGGCCTTAGGGAACTTCAAGAAAAAGAGTCTTTACGAAAAATATTAACTGAATTACAAAATCAAAATAATCAGTTTAACATTCAAAAACCGATTTTACTAAAGATTGCTCCAGACCTTACTCTAGAACAAATTGATGATGTAATTTCTTTAGCTATGGAGATAAAACTAGATGGTTTGGTTGCCACCAATACTACTATTGATAAAAAAAATCTACTCACTCCTGACGCTACAATAGATAGCATTGGAGCAGGAGGATTAAGCGGCAAGCCCTTACAAAAAAGAAGTACTGAAATTGTGCAATACATTCATGAAAAAACGAATGGACAATTACCTATTATTGGCAGTGGGGGTATTTTCACTGGAGCCGATGCACAAGAAAAATTTACAGCAGGTGCTAGTTTAATCCAAGTATGGACTGGCTTTGTATATGAAGGGCCTGCAATCGTAAAAAAAATTGGCCGACATTTAAAGAAATAAAATCATTTCTTCTCGAATAAACGTTAGCAGAACAATTGAAGTCAAAATACAATTAACAAAAAAAGTAGGGAAGACTATACCCGAAACATTATTTTTGCAAAATGGATTATTTATTTACCTCAGAAAGCTTAATCAGCTTTTTTATATTAGTAGTGCTAGAAGTGGTACTGGGTATTGACAATGTAATATTTGTTAGTATCATTCTAAACCGGCTTCGAATAAAATCAGATCAATTAAAAGCTCGCCGCCTTTGGATGATTACCGGTATTCTGTCTCGCAGTATGCTGCTCATCGGACTAGGTTGGCTTCTTGCTCAAAAAGGAAAACCTGTAATTACTTTGTTTGAAAAAGAATTTGACTTAGCCAGTATTGTAATGTTACTAGGTGGCCTTTTCCTAATCTACAAATCAGTAAAAGAAATCCATGAAAAATTAGAGGGGGAAGATCCCAACCAACCCGCTAATACAAAAAAAGAGTTAAGCTTAAGTAAAGCAATTGGGCAAATCATTTTGATTGATGCGGTATTTTCATTTGACAGTATTATTACCGCCGGAGGAACTGCAAAGTATGTGGAAATAATGATTGCTGCTGTTGTAATTGCAATGCTAGTCATGTTTCTATTTAGTCCGAAAATTTCTGAATTTATTCATCATCACCCTACCCTAAAAATGTTAGCACTTTCATTTTTGGTAATGATTGGACTAAGCTTATTGATGGAAGGTTGGGATGCAGAAACAGCTGAAAAAATGCATCTTAAAAACTACATTTATTTCGGAATGGCATTCTCATTTATTGTGGAACTACTCAATATGACAATGATAAAAAAGGCTGCCAAGAAAAGATTAGTCATACTAAATGGACCTTCATTAGAATCAGAAAATGACGAAAAAAAGAATGCGGAGTCCAATTAGTTGCTAACCAATGAATTGATTTTATTTTATTAATCCAGATAGCAACTATTCTGCCATTGCCAACAAAGTTGCCGCTACCACTCCTGCTGTTTCGGTTCGGAGCCTAGTGTTTCCTAATGCAACTGGAATAAAATTATTTTGTAAAGCAAGCGTTATTTCATCTGTAGAAAAATCACCTTCAGGTCCAATTAGAATGGTGGAATCAGTAAAAGGCTGATGACTTAGCAACTGAACTTTGGTATCCCTATTTTCGCAATGCGCAATAAATTTATTTGCCGAGTTTGGCTGATTTACAAAACTTAAAAATTTGGCAGGTTCCTGTAAAACCGGCAACCAGCTTTGTTGAGACTGTAACATTGCACTGACCAGAATATTTTTCATTCGGTCCGACTTAAAAACAGTTTTTTCGGTTCGCTCACAAATAAGCGGAACAATATTGGAAATGCCTATTTCAGTAGCTTTTTCCAAAAACCATTCAAAACGATTATTGTTTTTTATAAGAGATATAGCAAGGGTTATTTTAGCTGCCGTTCTTTTAATTTGCTGAACCTCTAAAATTTTAGCGGTACATTTTTTTCTATTGTTATCCAATATTTCAGCAGTAAACAAATCTCCCTTTCCGTTAGTTAGTTGTAACTGTTCTTTATTTTGCATTCGAAGTACCTGCACCATATGCTTACTCGTATCCTCGTCGAGCACCACCTCAGTGTCCGTTGAATCTAGGTCTTCTTTATAGAAAAAAGGAAGTGACATAATCAAGGGAGATAAACAAGTTTAAAATTACTGGTTCTCCTTTTTTAAAAATTTAATTAAAAGGGTGTATCATCATCATAGGCGCTATCATTCATTTTGCTGCCCTTTTGAATATACAATTTAGCTCCTCCCGTTTCATCACTTGTAACAGGTCTGAAACTGCCCCCTGGAGCACCTCCACCAAAATCATTTCCACCATCTTGATCTTCAATAAATTTCTGAATATGCAAGAGCGCTTTCAATTTGATAGTTTCTAAGCTACCATTTCTATGCTTGGCAATTTTCACAAAAGTTTCTCCTTTATTACTTTCACCCATTTCATTGGCGGTAATATCATAATATTCTGGACGATACAAAAACATTACCATGTCCGCATCTTGTTCAATAGCGCCCGATTCTCTCAAATCACTCAACTGAGGAATTTTAGCTCCTTCTTTTCTTTTTTCTACTTCCCTACTTAATTGAGATAAGGCAATGATCGGAACTTTTAATTCTTTGGCTAGCCCTTTTAGATCTCTAGAGATCTTACTAATTTCTTGTTCGCGATTACCATTTTTATTATCTGAACTTCCACTCATCAACTGCAGATAATCGATGATGATTAATCCTATATCATGCTTGTTTTTTAATCTTCTACATTTAGCCCTTAATTCAAAAATATTCAGCGCTGCTGTGTCATCAATATAAATGGGTGCTTTACTCAAACGCTCAATTCCACGCTTATACAATTGCTTCATTTCATGTTCTTCTAATTTGCCACGAGAAATTTTTTCTAACCATATTTCACTCTCTGCACTCAAAATACGCTGAACCAACTGACTTGAGCTCATCTCCAAACTAAAAAATACTACTGGAGTAGGTTTAGTAGGATGAAGGGCTGCACTACGTGCTAAATTTAATGCAAAGGCGGTTTTACCAACAGAGGGTCTTGCCGCCAACACGATTAAATCAGTTGGTTGCCATCCATAGGTTAGTTTATCAAGTGTGGCAAAGCCACTAGGAACACCAGTAATGTCTTCATCACGGTTACGCATGTCCTCAATTCGCTGTATGGTTTTGACCAATACGGTATTGATATCTTCAAATGCGCTTCTAAGATGATTATTGGTAATCTCAAATAATTTACTTTCTGCATCATCCAATAAATCAAATACATCCGTAGTATCTTCATAGGCATCGCCGATAATTTCACCACTGATTCTAATTAATTCTCGTTGAATAAATTTTTGTAAAACAATTCTTGAGTGCGCATCAATATTGGCAGATGATACCACCGAATTGGTTAATTTAGAAACATAATAAGCTCCTCCTACTATTTCAAGTTCGCCTCTTAGTTTTAACTCCTCTACTACCGTTAATAAATCAATTGGCAAACTTTTATCTGCCAAAGATTTCATTGCTTTAAAAATACTTTGATGCGCTTCGCCATAAAAACACTCCGGCTTTAAAATCTCCACCACGGTGTCAAAAGCACTCTTTTCCAACATGATTGCGCCTAGAATCGCCTCTTCCAGTTCTTTTGACTGAGGGGGTACTTTTCCAAAAACCATATTTCCTAAATCAATGGATGGTTTTCGTCTAACTTTTCTATCCTTGTTTAAATTGGTCAACTCCATAGGGATACTATTTTTTTATAGAATAGGGTGTTAATTTTTCAATTTTTATTAGAAGACTGTCGGTCCTTTACCTTAAAATACCTTGCCAATATGCTTTTCTCAACCTTTTGCTTTTGAAAAAAACTTAGAACAAAATCTTTCAAGTGGGCTAAGATAAATGCAAATAACCGTTTGATTATCCACAGTGCTCAGCGGCAAACATTTTATATTCATTATACACAATGAATCCACCTTCAAAAATAGCTTATTAATAGCTTATCCACCTGTTTATTAACAGTTAATTTAGCCGATTTATTGCATTCTACCCTATTTTATCAACACCTTAAATCACCAAAAATATTTTTTCTGCACCAGATTGCTTTTTTTTAAAGTTGGTACTATTCTTTAAATCATTTATCTAGGATTTATTGCATCCAATTAGTTTTCTGGCAGATTATTTTTAAAAATATAGCCTCTTTTTAATATCCGTTTTTACGCTTGCGCCTCAATAACTATCTTTGCGCTATCATACATTACTAATTAACAAACATTGAATGACCATAAGTTATAATTGGCTGAGTGAATATTTGCCGGAAAAAGTAGACCCTGAAAAATTGAGCAGAATTCTTACTTCCATTGGATTGGAAGTAGAGAGTCTTGAAAAATATGAAGCTATAAAGGGCGGACTAAAAGGATTGGTGATCGGAGAAGTACTTACCTGCACCAAACATCCTGATGCAGATAAATTAAGCATTACAACTGTTGAAGTTGGAGCCGAGCAACCTTTACAAATCGTTTGTGGTGCACCCAATGTTGAAGTAGGTCAAAAAGTAGTAGTGGCTTCCATTGGAACGACCATTTATCCGCTGAATGGAGAGCCCCTTACCATGAAAAAAGCAAAAATTCGCGGGGTGGATAGTTTTGGAATGATCTGTGCAGAAGATGAAATTGGACTAAGTAATAATCATGCTGGTATTCTTGTATTGCCACCAGCAACAGAAGTTGGAATGGCCGCTGAAAAACACTTTAAACCTTATGACGATTTTATTTTCGAAATAGGCCTTACTCCGAACAGAATGGATGCCATGAGCCACCTAGGTGTGGCTAAAGATGTATGTGCTTGGCTTTCGCACCACAATAAAAAAGAAACTACCGTAAAATCTCCTTTTAAAAATAACTTTAAAGCTATTGAAAAAGGAAATAAAATTGCCGTAACTATTCAGAACAATGAAGCTTGTCAACGTTATGCAGGGGTAAGTATACAAAAAGTCACCATCGCAGAAAGTCCGGATTGGCTGCAACAAAAATTAAAGTGCATAGGCTTAAAGCCAATCAACAATATCGTAGATATCACCAATTTTATATTACACGAAACTGGTCAACCGCTTCACGCATTTGATGCCGACCAAATTTTTGGAAAAAAAATAATTGTAAAAAATCTAACCGATAAAAGTTCCTTTGTTACACTAGATGAAAAACAAAGAACACTTTCTACAGATGATTTGATGATTTGTAATGCAGAAGCGCCCATGTGTATTGCTGGAGTGTATGGTGGTTTACAAAGTGGCGTAACGAATAGCACTAAAAATATTTTTCTAGAAAGCGCTTGGTTCAATCCAACGAGTATTCGTAAGACATCTATTCGCCATGGTTTGAGAACTGATGCTGCTACTAGATTTGAAAAAGGAGTAGATATCAGTAATACAGTCAATGTATTAAAAAGAGCGGCACTAATGATTCAGGAAATAGCTGGCGGCGAAATTGCCTCTGCTATTATTGATGTATATCCCGATCCAAAACCAAAGGCTGAAATCACAATTAAGTACCACTACTTAAAAAAATTAAGTGGTAAAAATTATCATGGGGACACGATCAAAAACATTTTGATTGCCCTTGGTTTCGAAATCATTAAAGAAGGAATGGATGATATTCGAATTGCTGTACCCTACAGTAAACCTGATATCACTATACCAGCCGATATTGTTGAAGAGATCATGCGCATTGATGGACTAGACTTAATAGAAATCCCCTCTGCTATTACCATTTCTCACTCCGTAGAAACACTCGGTCATGCTGCTGCTTATAAAGAAAAAGTTTGCGCGGGACTTATAGGAATTGGTATGAACGAAATTTTTACCAATAGTATTACCAATGCAGCCTACTTCGGTGAAGAAGTTTTACAGACCACTGTAAAGATGATTAATAGTCTTAGTGCGGACCTGAATGTAATGCGCCCTTCCATGATGGAAACAGGATTGGAGACCGTTGCCTATAATTGTAATAGAAAAAATAATGATCTGCAGCTTTTTGAATTCGGAAAAACTTATCATACCTCAGCGGTTGGTAGTTATGAAGAGCAACAACATATTAGTATCTACATTACAGGAAATAAACAATTAGGAGGTTGGAAAACCAAGAGTGAGAAAACTGATTTTTATTATGCAAAAGGAGTGCTAGAAAATGTACTATCATTAGTAGGATTGTCGCTGGGTAATTACCAACGTAAAAACGATTCGAAGCTAGATGATTGTGTTGAGCTAAGTATAAAAAAAGAAGTGGTGGCAACCCTAGGAATTGTTAACAAAAAAACATTGGACAAATTTGATATTAAACAACCCGTTTATTTTATAGATATCAATTGGGATAAAATTTTGGAATTAAATAATGCTATCCAAGTTCGCTATCATGAAATTGCTAAATTTCCAGCTGCAACTAGGGACTTGTCAATAGTGGTTGATAAAATGCTGAAATACGAAACCATTGAGCAGCTTACTTATGCAACCAAGCTGAAAAAATTACAATCCATCAATTTATTTGATATATTTGAGAGTGAAAAACTTGGTGCAGATAAAAAAGCCATGGCGATCAGTCTGACATTTTTGGATGAAGAAAAAACAATGACTGATAAAGATATTGATGGAATGATGGCTACCTTAATTACTGCTTATGAAAAAGAATTGAATGCAGTAATAAGAAAATAATGTTCGATTAAAATAGCATCCACTCAAAAGAATTATAGATTAAAATTTTTATAAAATAATTTTTCCTGTTGTCAAACCTATCAGAAAATATTAACCGAATTAATGCCAAACTTCAGCAATTACTGAAGCAATACCAGTTGATGCAAAAGGAAAATGAACAACTTACTCAATCCATAAAAGAGTTGAAAACAGCTCAGGAAGCCAATATGCTCCGCATTAGTCAAATGGAACAACAGGCAGGAATTTTAAAATCGGCAGCTGGTAAAATGAATGAAAAAGATAAAAAAATATTTGAACAACAAATCAATCAATACATCAAAGAAATTGATAAAAGTATAGGATTGCTAAGTGAATAAAATCTATGTCAGAACTAATTCCCATTAATCTAGTGATCGGTGATCGTACCTATCGAATAAAAACACTCCCTAAAGACGAGGAGCTTATTCGACAAACGATCAAAACCATTAACGATAAGATCATTGAGTTTAAAACCCAGTTTGCTGGAAAAGATATGCAGGATTTTATTGCGATGGTGATGATCTGGTATGCTACCCAGGGAGCTCAAGAATCTAACCCAGCGGTTGAAAAAGCTGTTACAGATGCGCTCCTAAAGATGGAGCTGCAGATAGATAAAGCCCTATAAATGCCCCTTTCAAATAACAGAATACTTAATTAGACAAGTTCTCCAGGGTATTCTTCCTACTGCCCTTAGCTATTCTAAGTTAAAATTAGATAGAGTTGAATAATGTTCGGCTCCAAAACTCCAAACTAAATTTCATATCTTCGCCACCTAACTATCTCATTTTACTGATGGGTCTAGAGAGGAAATATAAGATTGTGAACCGATTAAAAACAAAAAAACTCAATGGAATCGAACATACTTTTCATCATCATTGGTGCAATTGCCCTGACTTCGGGGCTTTTACTCGGCAAATTTATTTTTGCCAAAAACACGAATAAACTGGTAAAAGACGCTGAGGATCAAGCTAAAAAGATCATTGCAGATGGTCAATTACAAGCAGAAAACCTAAAAAAAGAGAAATTACTGGAGGCAAAAGAAAAATTTGTACAGTTAAAATCTGATCACGACAGGGATGTATTACAACGCTCTCAAAAAGCAAATGAAGCTGAAAATAGAATTAAGCAAAAAGAGCAATCCATCACACAAAAAGAGCTAAATCTTGATAAGCAAATCAAGGAAAATGATGGTATCAAAGAAACCCTTAATCGCCAGATTGAAGTGGTTAATGTAAAACGTACTGAACTAGAAAAGCATCAGGAAGAACATATTCGCCGATTAGAGAAAGTGGCAGGTTTATCAGCCGAAGACGCTAGAACCCAGCTCATTGAAGGCCTAAAACAAGAAGCTCAAACGAGAGCATTGGTGATTCAACAAGAGATTATTGAAGATGCTAAATTGAAGGCTAACAAAGAGGCTCGTAAAATAGTTATTCAAACCATTCAGCGTACAGCTGCAGAGCAGGCTATTGAAAACTCAATCACTGTTTTTAACTTAGAAAGTGATGAAATAAAGGGTTCTATTATTGGAAGGGAAGGAAGGAATATTAGAGCTATAGAAGCTGCTACAGGAGTGGATCTAATTGTAGATGATACCCCCGAAGCGATTGTACTTTCCTCTTTTGACCCATTACGTAGAGAAATTGCCCGTTTATCACTACAACGCTTAGTAGCGGATGGTAGAATTCACCCTGCTAGAATTGAAGAGGTAGTAGAAAAAACCAAGCGTCAACTAGATGATCAGGTAATGGAAATCGGTGAGCGTACGGCAATGGAATTAGGTGTACATGGTCTACATAAAGAACTAATTAGAATGGTCGGCAGAATGCGTTTCCGCTCTTCTTATGGTCAGAATTTGTTAATGCATAGCAGGGAGACCGCTAATCTGTGTGCCATTATGGCTTCGGAGTTAGGCATGAATCCTAAACTAGCTAAACGTGCAGGTTTACTGCATGATATCGGTAAAGTACCCGATGAAGAAACAGAATTAAGTCATGCACTTTTAGGTGCAAAATTGGCTGAAAAGTATGGTGAAAATCCTGCAGTAGTCAATGCAATTGGTGCCCACCATGATGAGATGGAAATGCAATATGTTATTTCACCAATTATTCAGGCTTGTGATGCCATTAGCGGTGCTAGGCCAGGTGCAAGACGCGAAATAATGCAGCAGTATATCCAGCGTATCAAAGACCTCGAAAACCTTGCTCAGGGTTACCAAGGGGTTGAAAAAGCTTACGCCATCCAAGCAGGTAGAGAATTAAGGGTAATTGTAGAAGCAGACAAGGTAAGTGATTCCGATAGCGATAAATTAAGCTTTGAAATAGCCCAAAAAATTCAGACTGAAATGACCTTCCCTGGTCAAATAAAGGTTACAGTAATCAGGGAAAAAAGAGCCGTAAATATTGCTCGTTAAGACATCCTAAACTATTGAAAGCTACCCTCAAAATGGGTAGCTTTTTTATTTTATATGGCTAAATCAGACTATTAATACCCCTAAAACCTAGACTGCAGATCATTTTTGCCACTAGTTGAGCCTTAATTCCAGTAAAACAGCCCTATTTAAGGGAATTGAAAAAAAATCCCCCTTTGATTTTACAATTATCAATTAAAACCTTACCTTCGCAGTCCGAAAAAAATTAAGATTATGAACGCAGTAGATTTTGTACACGAGCAGTTAACAGCAACTCCAGCTCTTCCTAACTTTAAAGCAGGTGATAATATCACTGTAAATTATAAAATTGTTGAAGGTGCTAAAGAGCGTATCCAAAGCTTTAAAGGAGATGTTATCAAACGTCAGGGAACTGGTGCTACCGCAACTTTTACCGTACGTAAAATGAGTGATGGAGTAGGTGTTGAGCGTTTATTCCCCTTCTTTTCTCCCAACATTGAGAGTATCGTGTTGAACAAAGTAGGTAAAGTACGTCGCGCTAAATTGTTCTATTTACGCGAAAGAAGTGGTAAAAGTGCTCGTATTCAAGAAAAAAGAATGGCGGTTGCCCTTAAAAAGTAAGCGACTTACAATATATAAAAAAAGCGAAATCATCTGGATTTCGCTTTTTTTATGCCCCTACGATTAGCTTTTAAACTCCATGTTATTAATTTTTACCATCTAAAGGCATTGGCAGGTCAACTCCAAGCTAAAAAACGAATTAAGGTTAAAATATAAAATCCTATTGCTATATGATTTCAACTAAACCTTTTACATTAACATGTTTACAACATAGTTTTTAATTAAAACGATTTAATTAGTAAATAATTGAATTATATTTGTTCTTCAAATCAATTACTATGATAGTATCAAATGTGTTAGCAACTGTTTTATTATTTGGAATGCCAGGTGGCTCCGAATGGATATTTATTATTTTGGCAATCGTTTTACTTTTTGGTGGTAAAAAAATTCCTGAATTGATGAAAGGAATTGGAAAAGGAATGCGTGAATTTAAAGATGCCAAGGATAACGTAAAAAGCGAAATTGAAGAGGGCATGAAAGAAAAGGACAAAGAACAAGAAATTAGAGAATTAAGACAGCAGCTTCAAGATGCTAAACAAGCTCAAGAATTAAGCAAATAAGTTTTCTTTATTACATTATTCATGGCTGAAGTAAATGACAGGTTTTCTGTCTATTACTTCAGCCAATTTTATAAAGGCTATCTAATCTTTTAAAAATTGTTTTCTACAATAGCAACCTACCATCAACAGCTTCTATCAGGAGAAACCACTTGTGTGGCAATGGTCAACCATTACCTTGAACAGATCAATAAACATCAACAGCTAAATGCTTTTGTGGAGGTGTATGCTGAAGAAGCCATTCAAAAAGCAATAGCACTAGATGCTAAGCAAAAGAAAACAGGCATCACTGGAAAATTACATGGAGTAGTAATTGGTATTAAAGATGTTTTAGCCTACAAAGATCATACACTAACAGCGGCTTCAAAAATATTAAAAGGTTTTATCTCAGTTTACAATGCAAGTGCTATTCAGCGACTCTTAGACGAGGATGCTATTATTATTGGAAATTGTAATTGTGATGAATTTGCCATGGGCAGTACCAACGAAAATTCAGCTTACGGAAACGTGCTAAATGCTGCAGATGAAACAAAGGTTCCTGGAGGATCTTCAGGAGGAAGTGCAGTAGCTGTACAGGCAGGAATGTGCATGATTAGTTTAGGTAGTGACACCGGAGGCTCAGTAAGACAACCTGCCGATTTCTGCGGGATAATAGGTTTAAAGCCTACTTATGGCCGTATATCAAGATATGGACTCATCGCCTATGCCTCTTCCTTTGACCAAATCGGTATTTTTAGCAAAAATATTGCGGATCTAACTTTAGCCTTAGAAGTAATTTCAGGTGAAGACGAATATGATAGCACTTCTTTACCAAGCTCCTATAAAGCACCCCTTTCAAATGCTATTCAGGAAGATTCTTCCGCTAATAAAAAATATAAAATT
>Ga0222712_10000353_pt1 | contig 62717 bp, 54 predicted proteins | sample C33_657DmetaG_FD_165043 | JGI IMG/M metagenome (GOLD analysis project Ga0222712, IMG submission 165043) | Estuarine water microbial communities from San Francisco Bay, California, United States - C33_657D | ecosystem: Environmental > Aquatic > Marine > Unclassified | place: USA: California... | reverse complement strand
TAAATACGCAACCATTGAGCAGCTCGGGCGGGCCACTTTGCACCCGACCCACCGAGGCATAGCCATACTTGACCGGAAAGGGAAAATCTCCGCCCATAAATGGTGCGCGCATACGCTTAAATTCAGCCTCTGGGACTTTGCCAGCAAACACTAAGGACTCGGTCCCTCGGCTCAGTGCGCTAAAGAGCGTGCGGACCCTGACCTGCCCCGCCTGTGGTGCAGGCAACGGCTCAGCGCGCAGTTCTGCGACGCCGGCAGCCACGTACCATAGGGCCTGCGCCTGGCCTGATAATGAAGCATCAAAGGCTGAGCTTGACACGTAAAATCCTTGATTATGATGACTGTGACTCGAACGCAGAGAAGTTTCAGGGGTCTTGTTAACACCCTGAGCGCCCGGCCCTATACTGCGCGAGCCTTTGCAAACAGTATAAGTGAGTCAAAGACCTTGATTCTGAAATATCAACACCCATTTTCTCAACCCATATGCTAACAGTCAGAAGAATTATATTTGGATCCCTTGCCATACTGAGCTTTGTGGCGATGCTTGGCCTCATGCATGCTGCGCTAAGCCCCGAGTTGAGCGCGTGGGGTTCCTATAGCCTACTGGCGCTGTTTGCCGTGACGCTGCCCTGGACCGTCGTCGGCTTCTGGAATTCGAGCATTGGGTTTTTAGTTGGTGTACTCGCTCGCGATCCCTTGCCCGTCCTCCTACCGCTCAGCGCGCGCGCAAGCATGACCGACCCGATCACCTCGTCTACCGCAGTTGTACTGTGCATCCGAAACGAAACCCCCACACGCCTTGAACGCAATCTTGAAGCGATGATGCAAAGCTTGGCCGCCACGGGCTTTGGTCAACAATTACATATCTACGTACTGAGCGATACCAATGATGAGGTCATCGCGCAACAAGAGCAACAATGCTTCGCTGCGATGACCGAACGCTGGGCATCACGCCTCGCACTCACGTATCGCCGACGCGAGGACAACAAAGGGTATAAAGCGGGCAACATCGCAGATTTCTGTATGCGCTGGGGGCATCTGCATGAGTTCGTGGTGACGTTAGATGCGGATAGCTTCATGACGGGACGCGCTATTTTGCGTTTAGTGCGCATCATGCAGGCCAACCCAACGCTTGGAATTTTGCAGGGTCTAGTTGTCGGTTTGCCCTCTACCAGCGGCTTCACCCGGCTATTTCAATTTGGTATGCGCTTAGGCATGCGCTCGTACACCATGGGCTCAGCTTGGTGGCAAGCAGACTGTGGGCCCTACTGGGGGCACAACGCCGCAATTCGGATCAAGCCCTTTGTTGAGCATTGCGAGTTGCCCCGCTTACCTGATCACAAGGGCACACCCAGACACATCCTGAGCCACGACCAAGTCGAGGCTGTACTCATGCGGCGTGCGGGCTTCGAGGTTCGGGTGATCCCACAAGAAGATGAGAGTTGGGAAGAGAATCCACCGACCTTAATCGAATACATTCGCCGAGACTTGCGTTGGTGCGAGGGCAATTTGCAATACGTTTACTTATTAAGTCTGCCAGGCCTTAAGTTCTTAAGCCGCTATCAATTATGTATCGCCATATTGATGTTCTTAAGCTCGCCGGCCTGGATCGCTTTGTTATTACTCTCGATGATATTGTTGTGCTTGGCACCCTCCCCAGCCGCGTTTATGCATGGTGGGCTTGGCCTCACCCTGCTAAGCGCAACCCTGCTCATGTGGTACCTGCCTAAAATTGCTGGTGCGGTTGATGTGCTGCTCAGCGCGAGCGAGCGGAAGTCTTTTGGTGGCGGTCTGCGCTTTGCTTTTAACTTCACCTTCGAAATGATTTTTTCGCTGTTAATGACCCCCATCACCTGGTTGAATCACACCATTTTTATCATTGGTCTGCTTTTCGGAAAAAAATCAGGCTGGACCGGCCAAGCTCGCGACGATCATTCAGTGCCACTCGCCATTGCCTTACGGCAATTTTGGCCCCACACCCTTTCAGGCCTCGTGCTCGCCATTGCAGTGTGGCATACCCATCCAACCACCCTACCCTACGCTCTGATCATGCTCAGCGGCTTGCTCTTATCGATTCCGATCACTGTGCTGACCTCTTGGCCAAGTTTTGGACGCATGCTGATTCGATGGAAATTAGTCAGCTTGCCAGAAGAAATTAATCCGCCCGCAGCGCTAAAACCTCTTGACCTTGAGGTCTTAAAGATGTCGCGCAAGCCTCACGACAGTCGCCAAGCATGACCAATCCTGATCAAGGGCATCACCCACTCAGTTTCATCTCGCTGTATACCCGCGTATTAAAAATGCTGGGCTCAGATCGCAAGCTCGGTTGGACGCTGGCCGGCGCAAACGTCGTACTCGCGATGGCCATGTTTGGCGAACCTATTTTATTTGGTCTGGTCATCGATACGCTCTCGCGCGCTTCACTAAACGACCCATCAGGCATCTGGCCCTCGCTGTGGCCTTTGTTGTTGACCTGGGTTGGTTTTGGTTTATTCACAATTTCTTGTGGCGCGGTGATCGCACTCTTGGCGGATCGCCTGTCGCATCGACGCAGGCACCTCGTATTGCGTGACTATTTCGAACACGTGCTGCAATTGCCACTTGCGCAACAAGCCGACACGCACTCTGGTCGTCTGATGAAAACAATGCTGCAAGGGACAGATGCCCTTTGGTGGCTGTGGTTAAGTTTTTTTAGAGATCACCTGGCCGCGGTGGTTGCGCTCATTGTTTTGGTGCCTGTCGCGCTTTATATCAATTGGCGGCTCGCCCTCGTGCTCATCATTTTGTGCATTGTGTTTGTGTGGCTGACGCATTTTATTTTGCGTAAAACACAAACTCTGCAACAGCAAGTTGAAGGCCATCACTCAGATTTAGCTGAGCAGGCGTCTGACACCTTAGGCAATATCGCCCTAGTGCAAAGCTTTGCTCGTATCGAACACGAGGTCAGCGCACTCAAAGATATCAGTCAGCGCGTCTTGGGTGCTCAGATGCCTGTGCTGTCTTGGTGGGCGCTAGTCAACGTACTTACTCGCTCGGCGACCACTTTAAGTATTTTGTGCATCGTCGCCTTGGGCGCATGGTTATTTACTAAGGGCCAGACAAGTGTTGGCGCCATCGTCACCTTCATCTCTTTTTCAGGGATGGTGATTATGCGGCTTGAGCAGATTGTCGGATTTGTGCATCGCTTGGCGATGGAGGCACCTCGCCTTCAAGAATTTTTTCATGTTCTGGATACCGAGCCATCGATACATGACTCACCCCACGCCATCGACCTAGGGCGGGCCCGAGGCGCAATTGCCTTTGAAAACGTCACCTTTGCGTATGATAAAAAAAATCCAGCCGTCAAAGGCCTGAGCTTTACCCTCAAACCAGGCACAACGATCGCCTTAGTCGGTGCCTCGGGTGCAGGCAAGTCGACTGCCTTGAGCCTTTTGTATCGCGCCTTTGATCCACAGTCAGGTCGCATCACGGTGGATGGTCATGACATCCGTGACTTACAGCTTGCCGCGCTGCGTAGCAATATTGGCGTGGTGTTTCAAGAGGCGCTGCTGTTCAACCGTTCAATCGCAGACAATCTAAAAGTTGGCTTACCCGAAGCAACCGACGCGCAGTTACGCCAAGCTTGCGCAAACGCGCAAGCGCTTGATTTCATCGAGCAACATCCCCAAGGTTTCGATACCAAGATCGGCGAACGCGGGCGCGCGCTTTCAGGCGGTGAGCGCCAGCGCTTATCTATTGCACGGGTCTTATTAAAGAATCCGCCAATCTTAATTTTGGACGAAGCGACTAGCGCTCTGGATAGCGCCACAGAAACAAAGCTATTACAGGCGCTTGACGCCGTCACGAAAGACCGCAGCACGCTCGTGATTGCACATCGGTTGGCAACCATTCGCAAAGCAGACAAGATTTTAGTGATGGATCACGGCACGATCGTTGAGGCAGGTTCATTTGATGAACTGTACGCCCAGGGCGGTCGTTTTACACAACTGGTGAAAGAGCAATTTTCAGATGCTTCAGGAAATTTTATTTCATGAGCCTCATTACTAAGTCGTTTGCACTGGCCTTGAACACGATGACAACCGAGTCGCTTGCTGCAGCGTTGAACACTGATTTCCTCGCACGCAGTTGCGAAACCTTACAGAGAGAAAGATGACTGGTTTTTCAGCTCAATGGCTTGCCTTACGCGAACCTGCAGATCACCGGGCGCGAGATCGCACTTTACAAAATAAAGTGTGCGAGCAACTCGCGAATGTTGCGCGCACTGAACAGCGAGCCGTTCGTTTGATCGATCTTGGCTGTGGCTCTGGTTCAAACTTGCGCGCATTGGCAACGTCGCTACCTGAGCAACAACACTGGACACTAGTCGACTACGATCCCTTGTTGCTGGCAGCGGCACGCGCCGCACTGATTGCTTGGGCAGACGAGGTCATCAATGACAGCACGAGTCTGACTCTTCGTAAAAATAATAAAATACTTGAGATTGAATTTTCTCAAGTTGACCTTGCGCGTGACATCGAGCGCGTACTGGCCTGGCCTGCTGATGTCATCACTGCCGCAGCATTTTTTGATCTGGTCGCTGAGTCCTGGTTGGTACGCTTTTGTCAGGCATTGCGCACAACGCTGTATACGGTATTGACGTACGATGGCTCTGAACAATGGCTACCACCGCATTCTGCAGATAGTGCAATGTTAAAGGCATTTCATGCCCACCAGAAAACGGACAAGGGCTTTGGCGTCGCTGCAGGTCCAGACGCCACCAGCGTCATGCAACGCGAATTAACAGCGCGCGGATTTCAAGTCACGCTTGCGTCTAGCCCCTGGAAAATCGATCAAACCGAAGCGGCGTTCATACACGCCTTAGCAACAGGCAGTGCCGCAGCGGTGCGCGAAACTGGTTTACTCAATGAGTTAGAGGTCAACCAATGGTTAACAGCGCGGATGAGTGCACAGCACTGTATGGTCGGGCACTGGGATATCCTGGCAACCCCCAACTGATTAACCGACCGTATTCTTCAAGGTACCCACGCGCTCGATGATGACCTCGACCGTATCGCCTGACTTTAAAAATCTTGGTGGCTTACGGCTAAAGCCGACACCTTCTGGCGTGCCGGTTGCGATCACATCACCAGCGCGAAGCTCAGTTACGCTTGACATGTACTCAATCAGCTTTGCAACCGAAAAAATCATCGTTGAAAACGAGGCATGCTGCATCGACTCGCCCGATACTAAGGTGGTGAGCGAGAGCTTCTCAAGCGGACCGACCTCATCCGGAGTCACTAAGGCGGGGCCAATTGAGCTTGAGCGAAAAAAGTTTTTACCCTGATCGAGCGTGCGTTGAAACTGATAGTCGCGCACGGAACCGTCCATAAAGCAGGTGTAGCCCGCAACGTAACTCAAGGCGTCGGCAGCAGCAACATTACGTGCTGTCTTTTTTAGAACAACAGCCAACTCGCCCTCAAAATCGTATTCAGGCGATAAGGTTGGCTTTTCAAATAACTCGCCATGCGCCACGATTGCGGCGGGGATCTTTACGAAGGTACGTGGAAACTCAGGGAGCTTATGGCCAGCTTCTGCCGCATGCGCAGCATAATTTAAGCCAATACAGTGCATGGTTACGGGCTCAACAAACAGTGGTAAGTACTGCAAGCTAGCCTCATTACGGTCGGCACGCGTGGCAGACGCGACAACTGCACGCGCCGCCTCAAAACCATTCTTTTGAATCAACTGCAACAGGCTTGAGTAATCTTTGCCAATTTTGGTAGAGAGATCGATGACATCGCCATTAGGTTGAATGACACCATAGTGTGATTGACCACCGACAAGATAACTGGCTAGCTTCATGGAATGGTTCTCCGAACTCAAGATCGTGTTGTTGGGGGACTGAGCAAAAGCTTAGCGTAAATATGGCGGGTCTGCTTAACAGAGTGACTTTTCTTCGAGAGCTTGTTTTTCTGAAAGCAGCGGTTTGCCTGAAAGGGTTGGCGCGGTTTGATCCGTTTACGCCGCTTTTTCGACAGGGTGCCAGTCTCGACGAAACGCTTCGCGATAACTGAAGCGATCTGCCGGGTGCACGCTCACTGCCAGCTCAACCAAATCGTCACGCTCGTCGATGTAGCGCCTGGCCACCCACAGCCCAGCACTTCGCGCTGGCGCATCCAAGCGCTTGGCCAACGCGGCTGGCAATAGCATCGCACGCAGCTCTTGCTGCACGGCTTTGATACGGCAATCAAATTGCTTTTCAATCAATTGATAGAGCGGTTGCGTCATGCGCCCATTCACCTTCGCGAGCGAGCGAAAGCGCGGAGCAATATACACATCGGTCAAACAAATTGGTAAGGTTTGGCCTTCGATATAACGCAAGCCCTGAATATGTAGCCACGTTTCACCCTCTGCTGCACCTAAAAGTATCGCTTGCTCGGCATTGATCCCTTGCACACTAGTTTTTGCGATCTGCAGTGTGGTCTCAGTCGCGTATTGGCGTAAATCCGTAATCGCGGACATGGTCTGTGTGTATTGGCCAGAAGGCGCTTGCGCCACCACACGGCTGCCGACTCCGGGTTGCCGCACCACCAAGCCCTGCTGCACGAGTTGCTTGACCGCCTCTCTGACCGTAAAGCGCGAGACCCCAAACTGTGCACATAATTCAAACTCAGTGGGTAATAAATCACCCACCAGATAGCGCTTTGAATGAATTTCATTTAACAGGGTTTTAGCTAACTGGGCATAGCGTGGCCCCGAGCTAAAACCTTCAAAATGATATTGACTCATATGACCGCGTGCTCACGCAAAAAGGCGATTTGCTGCTCAGAAAAACCTGCCTGAGTCAGCAGTGCATCGGTGTCTGCTCCCATTTTCGGAGCAGCCCTTAAGGGTGCCGAATCGCCACTGCAGCGAAGCGGTGAGGCCACACCCAAAATCTCTTCACCTTCAGGCGTGCGCGTGGTGACAACACCTTGGCGCGAGTGGACAAAAGGATTGTCCAGCGCTTGCGCGACGTCATATACCGGCGATGCCGGTACTTTGCCTGCAAACTTTTTCATCCAGTTTGCTGTTGTATCTTTAACCATGACGCTATCAATATCGGCGTTGAATTGCTCACGATTCTCTAGACGATTTTTATAAGAGCTGTACTCGACGCGCGTTGCCCACTCAGGCTTACCCAGTTCGGTCGCTAAGATCGGCCAGAACTTTTCTTTATTACACATAATAAAGATCCAACCATCTTTGGTTGGATAGAGCTGACTAGGAACCAGCGAAGGGTGCCCAGAACGAGGTGCTCGGCCCGTCATGTGCGAGCCATTTAAATACCACGTCGCCAAATAGGCTAGGTTATGCATAGCGACATCAAACAAGCTGCAGTCGACATCACGTCCCACCCCTGTTTGTCGTGCACCTAACACAGCCGATACTAGACCCAGTGCGGCGGTGGTGCCCGTCATCAAATCAATCATCGACAAGCCAAATCTTGAGGGCGGGCCATCTGGCTCGCCAGTTAAAGACAGATAGCCTGCCTCGGCCTGCATCAAATAATCGTAGCCAGGCCAATTGGCGCGCTCACCATCGCGACCATAGGCTGACAAATGCACACACACAATATCTTTGCGGATATGTTTGAGGGCGTCATACGTCAGACCTAACTTGGCAGGTAGATCGCCGCGCAAATTATTGAATACAGCGTCGGCATGCTCAAGTAATTTATGTAAAACATCGCGGCCCGCCTCTTGTTTGAGATCAAGCCTGACGCTTTTTTTATTACGATTGAATGCCTGATAGAAGTGACTGTTGCCGGGGCCAAAATAATGAGGCCCGACTGCACGACCCACATCACCACCATCGTGAGGGTTTTCAATCTTAATCACCTCGGCACCTAAATCGGCGAGGTGCTGCGTTGAGAAGGGCCCCGCGCCGTATTGCTCGATGGCAAGGATGCGCATTCCTTGTAAAGGCAAACTCATATTGGGTTCCTTGCAATGAGTTGTTTCGCAATAATGATGCGCTGCATCTCGTTGGTGCCTTCGCCAATCGTCAACAGTGGAGCATCGCGATAAAACCGTTCGACCAGATACTCTTTTGAATAACCATAACCCCCATGAATGCGCATCGCTTCCATGCTGTTCTCGAGCGCCGACTCGGTGGCAAACAGCTTGGCCATGCCGGCCTCCATGTCGCAACGTTCGCCACGATCGTAGGCCTCGGCTGCGCGCATAGTTAATAAGCGAGACGCCTCAGTGCGAGTTGCCATGTCGCCCAGTTTCAGCTGAATCGCCTGGTGCTCGCATATCTGCTTGCCAAACGTTTTACGCTGTTGCGAATATTTGACCGCTTCGTTTTGCGCTGCCTGAGCCACACCCACTCCGCGCGCAGCAACGTTGATCCGACCCAACTCAAGCCCATTCAGAATCATCTGCAAGCCCTTGCCTTCTTTTTCACCAATCAACTGATTTGCTGGGACTCGGCACTGATCAAAGACCAGCTCAGCAGAGTCGATACCCTTGTAGCCGAGTTTTTCAAGCTTTCGGCTAGCGCGAAAGGCATCACTTTTTTCAACAAGAAATAAACTCATACCCTTATGGCGCGGACTAGCATTCAAATCCGTCTTCACCAATACGGCGAAACAATTGCCATAAATGCCGTTTGAGATCCACATCTTGTTGCCATTGATGATGTAGTCGTCACCATCACGCACCGCAGTTGTGCGAATCGCCTGTAGATCAGTGCCACAGTCGGGCTCAGTCAACGCAATGCCACCACGCAGCTCACCCGTTGCAAAGCGAGGGAGAAACGCTTGCTTTTGCGCAGCAGTACCATTGCGCTGCAGCGCAGCCGCCATGATCACATGTGAATTAATAATGCCAGACACTGACATCCAGACCACAGAGATATGTTCGATGATCTTGGCATAGGTCACGGTTGATAAACCTAGTCCGCCATACTCGGGGGCAATTAAGCAACCAAACAAGCCCATCTCTTTCATTTTTTCGACAATCTCAGCCGGGTACTCATCATCGTGCTCGAGTTGCCAAGCAAATGGCTTGACCTCTTTCTCTAAAAAGCGATCAACCATATCCAAAATAAGTTGCTCTTGGCCTGCGTCTTGGGTGCTCATTTGTTTCTCTCCAGTACTACGCTAAAAATAACGATCTATCTATATCAATTTAGTTAGGACAACCTCAGGTGCAAGTCACTCGACACGACCGAGGCATTGCGCCAAGTCACGCGCCGAGACTTTATCAAGATTCAAAACCTGCTTTTCTATTTCAAGACTTCGTGCAGTCGACACCTGTCTGGCGGCGTTATCGCGATACTTTGTCACGATGTCTTGCTCAGTGAGCGGACGATCCACCGAGCCTCGGTTCATCGCTTCACGCTCGCGAATCACTCGGCCATCTTTCAACTCTACGACGACCTCGCCATCAAAATATTTAGGAAACTGGCTATCCGGATCAGCCGAGTAATCGGTGATTGCCGCAAGCGCTAATACCTTTGGATCGGACAGCGCGGGCTCATCAATATCATCCAATGTCAGACGGCCTTTTAACAGCGCCGTACCCACGAGATAAGGAATACTGAACTGTGCTTCGTACGAGTTAGCCGGCTTGCGCTTGGCCTCTTCGGGTTCACAGACTGTTTTGACAGTTTCGGCCGGAACAAGCACCTTGATGCGTTTGATCTGCTCGGCGCGAATGCCTTGTTCATAAATACGCGTTGCGGCATCGACGGCCGCGTGCGTGAAATGGCAAGCAGGTAAGGGCTTGACCGAAACTCGGTCAAGCTCCCACACTCGACCAAGATCCTGAGTGGCCAAATTTAAGTCGTAGTCATCACGTCCTACCAAGTGGCTGGCATAGAGGCCAAAACGACCCTCATAGGCTAGGCGTGTTCCGGTGTAACCATGGCGTCCAAACGTGGCAGCCGTGACGCCGGCATAGCCTGCCCAACCTGGATGCATACGTTTATTCCAGGCGCCATCATTCAGAAATTCTAGGCTACCCGAGGCAACCGACAACGCAAGCCCCTGCGCGTCAATGTACTGCCTCTCATCGAGCCCCAACAACCAACCAGAAGCCATTGTGCAACCGAAGGTGCCAATCAGGCCTGTTGGATGAAAACCAATTTGATGAAACCCACCTTTGGCAACGGAGCCCAGTCTTGTGGCAATCTCAACGCCCAATACAAACGCAGTCAATAACTCGTCACCGCTTTTGTTATGCTGAGCGGCCATTGCAAGAGCCGTTGGTAAGGTCGAAGTGGTCGCATGAATCACGCCTTGCGCGTGGGTATCGTCGTAATCCAACCCGTGGATCAAAATACCGTTCATGAGAATTGAGTTGCGGAGGTCAAACCTTTTGTCAGATCCTAAAACAACCGAGCGACCTCCAGAGTTCAATTCGCTGATGGCTGCCATGGCCCGCTTTGAAAAGTCGTAGCCATGCGACGCCACGGCGATTCCAAACGCGTCTAGCATCAAAAGTTTGGCGCGGTGGCGAACTGAAGCCGGAATATCACTCGCTTTAAAATTGACGGCAAAACGTGCCAATTGCTCTGAGATGGCTTGGCCTGCCGCTGGTGACTGATGTTGTTTTGTCATGATCTTGCTCTCGTGTGGGTCACGGTTGTTGTGTCATTCGCTTGACTCAGGTCAGTCAAGCGTGTTGTGTCGTTATCGTTGTCTCGGCCTAATCAACTTTCGCACCAGAGAGCTTCACTGCAACCGCCCAACGCTTAAGCTCTTCTTCAATGAAGCTACGAAATTCACTAGGTGAGTTACCGACGGGTACGGCACCTAAAGCTGCCAGCTTGGCTGCAAAGTCTTTTTCACGCAGAGCACTCATCGATATCTTTGACAGCGTGTTGATCACAGACTCGGGGGTTTTTGCAGGAGCAACCAAACCGATCCACGCCACTGCCTGAAATCCGGGATACCCTGACTCAGCTACGGTAGGAATATCTGGCGTTGCGGCCGCACGCTGAGCGCTTGAGACAGCGATCGCACGCAAACGACCAGCTTGAATAAGGGGGATCGCTCCAGGGCCCGTTTCAAACATCGCCGAAATGCGTCCGGCCATCAGATCGGTCAAGGCTGCGGGGCCGCCTTTATACGGTACATGCGTCATATTGGTCTCCGACGCCTGTTTAAAAAGTTCCATGATGAGATGGTTCGTCACCCCACTGCCACCCGAGCCATAGTTGATTTGTCCCGGACTTTTCTTAGCTAATTCAACCAGGTCTTTTACGGTTTTAACCGGGAGATCAATATTCACCACAAGATACTGCGGCACAATTGCGATCAAACTGATCGGTGCAAAATCGCGTAACACGTCATACGGTAGATCTTTGTACAACGCGGGGTTCACCGCAAGCGTTGCGCTCGAACCCATCATCAGGGTCAAGCCGTCAGGGACCGCCGCCGCGACAATTCGACTGCCTAATATTCCAGAGGCCCCAGCGCGGTTATCCACGATAAAACTCGAGCCTGGAAGATTCTCGGCAAACTTTTGAGCCATATAACGCGCCACGACATCAGTCGCCTGCCCTGGCGGAAATCCGACAATCATTTTTACCGGACTTTCTGGATACTGCGCGTAGCTAACGGAGGCGCTCAATGTCAAAAGAATCGCACTGATGGCCAAAACGACTTGTCTTAGAGTTTGCATGTTTGTCTCGTTATTTTTTATTGAAATTCGAGACATTAAGCACCTATGTCTCGTCATTTTTTGAAACACTAGTCGGTAAAACATCCTGATTCGTTATTTTATTAACACTAGCCGCGATCGGTTTAATCACCCACACCATGACCACGCTTGGACACCAGGGCAGAACGAATAAAGTTCATGATCTCAACCCCATTCTGATTAAACGCGCGCGTTTTGACAGTCACAATGCCTTGCGTCGGGCGACTCTTTGATTCGCGAATTTCAAGCACTTCAGACTCAGCGTACAACGTATCGCCAGCAAAGACTGGCGCTGTCAGGTTGATCTCTTTCCAACCAAGATTTGCAACCGCCTTGGCGCTGATATCGTTGACGGTCATCCCCAAGACAACCGCAAGAGTGAGTCCACTGCTCACAAGCAATTTTCCAAATTCACTTTTTTCAGCAAAGGCCGCATCGCAATGCATCGGATGAAAATTCATTGTCAGCAAAGAGAAGTGGATATTGTCGGCATCGGTCAACGTGCGGCCGGGCCGATGCTCGTAGACTGCCCCCAACTCAAAATCTTCGAGATAGCGGCCATAGCTCGTTTGATAACGTTTATGCCCTACCGTCTTAATCTCCATGACTCGCCTCTTTGTTCGGTTTATATGTTTGTCCGGACAAAGTGTCGCTTAAACAACGAGCGGCTGTCAACTGGCCCACCTTTGTTGCGTTGCGGTGAGCCAAGAGAAGCGGGCAGTCGCTGTCCTAGGCGAGCCCTGCCGCCACCACCAACGCGGGCATATCAAAGCGACCTTGACGCAAATACTTAGGACGCCATTGTGGATCGGCGTAGAAAATGCTTTGGGGGTCATTTTTAAGCAAAGCAATAAAACTTTGAGCCACTAGCTGACCACCGACTGGCCCAAGGTACGTTGGCACTGCATTACGCTCGGCGTCTGAGGCTTGACTCATCTTGCGGACCTTTTGAGTCCACAGGTGTTGCGCTTCGGCTAACACATAGAACCAAAGCGGCGCAGCAGTCTTGAAACTTTCGCCATACTCTTCGATTGAATGACTCTCGGCCATCCCCTCCAGGGTTGCTTTGCCGACTTTTAAATCTTTGTTCTCAAGCGGCGTCAGCCCTAACGCCCGCGCCACCGCTTGACCACTCGGCAATTGATCCTGCACCCCACGCGACAGATTGCGGTACGCCAGATTTGAAATCTGACCGCTGCGGGCAAGAGGTTGACCGTTCTGATCGCGCCGCAAACCCATTGCGTCGCCAGCGGCTGAAAATTCAGGTAAGAACGCCAACGGATTGGTTAACGACGTATCAATCTTATAGGACGCTTGCACGCGCCTTGCGCCGTCTGCGACCTTGCGATAATCAAGTTTGCGATCGATCTCAAAGTAGAGCTTCCAGTCGATGCCCCACTCTGCCGGAAATTCTCGAAAGCCATTGAGACCTGCATAATCAGACGCCGCAAAGATCTGCCTGCGACCACTGAGAGCAGGATTTGTAGTCTGCTCTTGTGCTGTACCGCGCATCTCGGTGTTCAAGCGATACACGGGCCGAATCAGCGAATGCCCGAAGCGATAGGCGGCATCGACAAATTCTAACGGGATCGTACCTGCGGGCAAGCGCTTGGCAAACGTCAACTTAGGCTCGACGCGCGCGAGTTTTCCACCCTCGCCAAAGCCCGGCAATAAAGCTGCCATGACGTCGGTACCGACAAACTTTGGAAGAAAATCCGTCAGAATCACCCACTGGTAATGGAGCGTCACGATTCGCCGAAGTTCGTCAAAGCTTGCACGCGGATGGTCTGTAGCAACTTTGTTGTGAAAGGCCACAAACACGCCGTGCATTTGGCTGACAAGTACATTCTCGTCGTTCCGCTTATCGCCCAAAATCGCGCGGCCACGCAGCCGTGGATGATCATGAGCGCTTGAGGCTACGCCCGCGCGGCTCAGTGCACGGCCGACTAAGAGGCGTCTGCCATCGTCCTGATACAAGTAAGGCTGATCAACGGGACCGCGCCCATACATACAATCCAGATCAAAACATGCTGTGCGAAGGTTCTCTGGGGGCATACCGCTGACCAAGGGGCCGAAATGCTCAACTGGATTCAAGGTGAGATCATGATCAATAAACTGCCCTAGGTAGCTATAGCCCGCAGCCATACCAAAATTTTCTTCATCATCCACTTCGTTTTCTGCGGTCGCGGTGATGATGAGATGCCCTTGTGCATCACGCTTCAGGATCCCATCCGCTTGCTTAAGCACCTCAGGTTGAGCCGACATCCCGACTAATTCGAGCCCGTCGCCAGCCGCCAAACGCTTTAAATCTTCTGGTGCAAATTTGGCGGCAGGCAACTCAGGAAACAGTCGTGCGTAACCCGTCGCCGAGGCATGACCTTGACCAACCGATCGTGCAGCGACAGGCTGCGCCCTCACTGCTGAGAAGGTGGCCGTTGTCAGGGCTGCAGCGCCCGCTTGTAGTAAAGCGCGACGGCTAAAAGTAGGAGTAGACATGGTGTGACATCCTTTTATATTAGAGTAATTAACTGTACGAATATGACGTGCCAAAAATTTATGTATGCTGTAAAGACGCTGTGATAATCGCGCTAAAACTCTGCATGAAGTCGTAGCGAATAAACGTTGACTGGCCCACGATCGGGGTTGTAGCAAGGGTTATTGATGCGCTGGTAGTCCAACGTTGCCCACAAACCTTTTCTGATTTCGGCGCTGTAAAACGCCTCAAAGATCTGCTCTTTTTTGGGATTGGTCAGCTGACCATCCCCACAAAAGAAACCCTGGCCACCTGCATTCAAATACTCGGCATGCGCGCTCGAAATCCCATTCAATGCAACGCCCAATCCAACCGTATCGTTTGGGCGCGACCATCTCGTACCTTTGATCGAGACTCCAAAAGACAGTGAGTTATCAATTTGTGCGAACGAATACGCCTCAGCTTGCCCATTGTTTTTGCTATAACGCGCGAACACGCCAATGTCGTCATTGATCGCCTGCTCAAGGCTGATACCAAAGCCAGACTTGACCTGATTGGTACGAACGTTCGCCACGTCAGCCGTCACGCCATAGACCTGACTAAACGCGACGGCATCCTTCCAAGCACCCATATTGGCTTGGTTGCGAAACAGCAAGAGACGCACACGACCGGGTTGATCGCCTAAACGATGTCCGCGTTCAATTTCAAGATTGTCACCAAAGCTCTGTGAAAAATTACCATTCAACTGCAAGCCATTTGACTCAACAGGTAGCAACATGCGACCAAGCCGAACAGCCCAGTCATCGTGGTAATACTCAAACACCAACCCTCGGGTATAGCCACGAGCATCCGCAGGCATTTCCCACGCGCCATAATCCATCAGCGACCAATTTAAAAAATTGACTCGTGGATCATGCGCATAGGTGTTTTGGTCAAAGATGTCGGTCGCGGCAAACACCCCTGCTGTGATGACTAAGCGGCGCTTATCGACCGACCCCGCGAATTGATTAAACCCAGCCTCTTGTTCGATCGTGCCACCGCCAAACCCAAAAGTCTGGCGCACAAAGCGTCGCGACCAATAGGCAATCGGATCGGCACTGCCCGCTTTTTGCGCCTCACCGTTGGTCATGCCTCCTAAGCCACGTAGCCCTGAAAAGGGCAACCCCATGGTGACCTCGGGATCGACAAAAAACTCTGTCCCTTTCCAAGGCCGAAAGCCTAGAAATGCCGTTGCACTGAGCGTGTAACCGATCTCTTGGTTGGGTGACAAGCTGCTAGGCCCGTCATAAAAGGACCCAAACTGCGGGTGCTTTTGCCAGACGTACGTGCTCTGGACACTGGCTGTGAAATGCTCAAATGGCGCGACCTCTTCGGCAGAGGCTAGCGATACCGCTAAAACCACGAGTAAAAATCCAAAAATCACCAGATGGCGATCGATAAATTTTTTGAACATCTTGCGCTCCTTGATCTGTAGATGCAGATCAAAGATACGCAGGCCTTATGGAGCCAGTTTGAATAAAAAATGGAGAAATTGTGGAGCCTCGATAACGCTCAGACCGAGCGTATGTTGAACGAGAGGCACTATAGCCACGGATCTTAAACGACGAGTACGCTCGTGTTGCGAGACGTCAGGGGCTCACGTCTAGAGCTCTAAACGGTAGCCGATTCCGTACACCGACTGAATTAAATCAAGGTCAGGAAAATACTGTGCGATTTTCTTACGAATATTTTTGATATGGCTGTCAATCGTGCGGTCAAACACATCTTTTTCGCCTAAAAATACGTCTAGCAACTGCGCGCGAGACCACACCCGACCAGGCTTTGCACCCAACGCTGCCACCAATTTGAACTCTGAGGGCGTCAGGTCGATTTTTTTACCGTAGAGCCGTAAAACGAAGGAATCTTGATCAATCTCTAAAGGTAGGCTATCAGCTTGTTTCAGTGACTCGCCAGGAGAATGTCGCCGCAAGACAGCCTTAACGCGAGCGACAACTTCGCGTGGGCTAAACGGTTTGCAAACGTAATCATCGGCCCCCAACTCAAGGCCAATGAGACGATCAATCTCTTCGACTCGTGCAGTCATCATGATGATCGGTATCGCAGAGACCTTTCTAATCGCACGACACAGCTCAAAACCATCGGCACCGGGCAACATCACGTCAAGCAAGATCAGCGCAAAGCGACCCGTTGCGATCAGCGACTGCACCTCATTGCCGTCCACACGATGCTCGGTATCAAAGCCGTCACGCTTCAGGTAGTCAACCACAATTTCTGCAATTGCCCCCTCGTCTTCAATAATCAGAATTTCTCCCTTCGCCGTGCTCATGTCTTAGCCTCCAGCAAGGGAAGTCTGAGGCGAAGTTTCAAGCCGCCCAGTTCTGATGCAAACGCATCAAGTGAGCCCTCGTGCGCCATCACAATTGATTTGCAAATGGCGAGGCCTAACCCTGAACCGCCTGTTTCACGTTGACGCGAGCTGTCGGTTCTAAAAAATGGATCAAACAAGGAAGCCAGTGCGGTCGCCTCAACGCCTGGTGCACTGTCTTCTATGCAAATTTCGATCGAGGCTGCAATCATGTTCGCCCGCAGGCGTAAGACTCCACCAGCATCTGTATAGCGCAACGCATTTTCAAAAATATTTGCAAACAACTGCCTCAGGCGGCTCGCGTCGCCAAATACACAAGCCTCGCCTGAGTATATACGCTCAATCGTCAGGCGCCGCGCAGCAAAGCGATCAGAAAAGGCCTTCGCTGAATCATCGAGCAAACTAATCACGTCGACAGCCTCTTTTTGAAATGCCAGTGCCCCAGAGTCCGCACGTGCTAAATCATTCAGATCGCTGACTAATTTCGTCAGGCGCAACGTTTCTTTATGCAGCACCTCAAACTCGGCGCGACTCGGGGCGCGCACTTCATCAATTAACGCTTCGATGTGTGCACGCAAGATCGATAACGGCGTACGTAATTCATGAGAGGTCTGTGCCACCCATAGTCGCCGATTATTCTCATGCTGCTCTAGGGCGTGCGCTAAACGATTAAAGTCGCGTACTAAATCGCCAAATTCGTCATGACGCTCAACGACGATCCGTGCGGTATATTCGCCCGAGGCCAAACGCCGAGTCCCTAGCGTGACTTGTCGCAAGATCGAGGTGAAATGTCGTGCCAACAATAGGGCGGCCAGCATCGACACAATAAGTGCCAGTACGGCCACAATCAACACCATTTCAATACTGTGATCCACAAAGGATCGATCCATCGCGCTTGCAGCAGCAGTCACTACCAAACCAAGTTGCCCGACAGGTTTTTGCTCGTGCATTAACACGCGAGTGACGACCGTATCGGTCGGCGTCGCTCTCATCCCTGCCAAATAGCGACCCTCACGATCCATCAACACGTACCGCCGCGCAGCGATCCTCTCAGGGGTCTCAGGCTCAGACGCAAGCGCTTTGTCGGGTGCGACTTGAGTCGACTGAGATGGAGTGTTGGGAACCGCAGATGAGCGCCCCTGACTTTGTACAGAGCGATTGGGTCTTGCCACCAAGCCTTCTGGAGAACTCAGGCAGGTTGAACGCAAGATGCCATCACGGGTGCGATGCCAGACCTCATCACCTTCTTTTTTTCCGCGACAGTCATCGAAAGCGCTTTGCGGTGCGCGACGATTGGGATCTGTTGCTGCTGAAGGCGTTCGCTGCCCCGACTCTGAACCCGTTACCGCATTCGGATTGCCTTGCACAAATTGAACAGGTACGAACGATGCATGCATTGAAGAACCCAACGCGACGTGTTGACTGACCTCCCAATCGTCAAGTGTCGCCTGTCGCTCAACACGCGCCTTTGGATCGACCTGATAAGAGACTCGGTCCGCCTGAATCACACTCATCCATGCTGCCGGGTCATCTTTAAACAATGCCCAGTTGCCGCGCGCCGCGTAAACAGCCTCAAGACGCTTAACCAAATCACTTTGGCGATTTAACTCTGCCTGCGCCAAGTAGGTTGAAAAGCCTTGCCGCAGGTTCCAGGTTGTCAGCCCAACGACGAGCGCGATGACAATCAAGCTCACCAGCAGAACGGATAAAAAAAGCTTGTGGCCAACAGTTAGTCTCAACGCCACCCGCCTTACTCTTTATAACTACCGTCAGTCTTATCTAGCTGGCGCAGCATCGCCGGCCATTCAAGTACACCGTAACGGCGCGTCACACTTGGGTTCCATTGCGCGTTTGCCTTTGCCACCACATCCGCGGGTGGAATAATCAATTCGGCATTGCAAGCCATCGCGTCAACCTGTACTTTGCACGCAAGTTCAAGTCGATAGATACTGTTAAACGCCTCGGGGATCGAGGGCCCCAACGCCAACAACCCATGGTTATGCAAGATCATCACCTCAGCGTCGCCTAAATCACGCTGCAAACTCTTTTGCTCTGACAGATCAACCGAGATCCCTTCGAAGTGGTGATATGCGACTTTACCAAACCGAGTTGCGGTTTGCGTCAACGGTAACAACCCGCACTTCAGAGTCGACACCGTCATGCCAGCACGCGTATGGGTGTGAATAATACAAGCGGCGTCTGGGCGAGCAGAATGGATTGCGCTATGAATCACAAAGCCCGTACGATTGATGCCATAGTCTTCATTCGGACGATCAACAATATTGCCATCAATATCAATTTTGATCAGACTCGAGGCCGTAATTTCTGTGTACAGCAAACCATAAGGATTGATGAGATAGTGATTAGGCTCACCTGGCACCATCGCTGAAATATGATTTGCAATCATGTCAGTCATGCCATAAAGCGCTACTAAGCGATAGCAGGCAGCGAGTTCAACACGTGTTTGCCATTCTTGCGCACTCACCCGGGCTTTTAAGGGGCCTGGGGGAATTTTGGCTGCACTGCTCATCATGATTGGTGAAACGTCGTTCATATGATCTCCTGATTTTTTGTTTTAATGTTGTGTGACTGTTAATAGTTTGCCTAGTTTAGAAACGTCATCGAGCCCTTCGAGATTCATCACCAAATCATGCACAAGTTGGGCGCGTGCGCCCAGTACCTCTTGCGTATGAGCAAAAAACTTCTCGACAATTTCAGAGCTTTGAAGAGGCCACTCTGGCTCGCCGCGTGCGTTATCGACAGCATGCTTAAAAATCTTGCCATTTGACAGTTCAATCTCGATTGTCGCTGCACGCTTTTCAGGGTAACCGAGATCAAGCTTAGGATCGGCTATGACTTGAATTTTTTTCATGAACGCTCGTATTGCAGGCTCTTGCAGGCGCGACTCAGTGTATTGAAAGATCGAAGCATTGCCGTGCAACAGTGCGACAGCCACAGAAAATCCAATACTAAACTGGGTCTGCTCTGCTGTAACCGGATTTTCAATCGAAGCCGCCAACGTCACTTTGTCGACCGCAATGCGCATCGCAACGATTGCTGCAGGGTCTATCTGCTCTTGCCTGACGACTTCTAAGGCCACATCAAGTGGCGCATGATTACCTCGGCAGCCAGCATGCCTCTTTAGATAGGTTTCAGAAATCCTGTACTCGCGCCCCAGACCGAGCAGGGCTGTTGAGTGAGCAGACGATCCACCGAACGCAGGCAAAAACCCTTTTTCGAACACCTCTGGGGCACCATGCAGGCCCGAACGGGCAAACAAAGCCGCGACAATGCCTCCTTCACAGCCCCGCGCAACCTGCAAGGGTTGTGTCGTTGAGGCTTTAAGTGCTTCTTTCATCCCGACGCCAAGATTCGCAGCAATCGCTAAGGCATCAGCGGCAGCCCCTGCGGGAAGCCCGAACAGACGTGCCACCCCAGCCGCAGATGAGACCGCCGCCAAGATCGCGGTTGGCTGAAAGCCTCGACCAACGTTTTCAGGATAGGTATCGCGACCGAGCCTTAAAAAAACTTCGTAGCCTGCAACTGTCGAGGCGATCAATTCAGCCCCTGAGCAGTGCAACGCTTCAGCTTGTGCAAACACAGCTGGAATCACCACCGAGGAGGGATGACCACCGGTAAAACGTGAGCCGTCCTCAAGATACGTGCCGTGGGTGGCGTAAGAATTCGCGAGCGCTGCTTCGCGCGCACTCGCCAGGTACGGCAGCCCCCATACATGCGACACCTTTGTATCAGATTCAAAGAGTTCAATGACCGGACGACTCAAACCCAGTTGGGCACCTGCGATACCAACGCCTAAGGTATCTAACATTCGTAATTTGATCGCGCTAATGATGTCTTCAGGCAAATCGCTGAGTACCACCTGCGAGACGAACTCTCCAAACTTTGCCGCAATCATGGTTATTCAGCTCTCAGATTCAAGTCAGCGATGACTTTTTTCCACTTTGCGACATCAGCGCGTAATTTTTGAGTGAATGAAGCCGAACTATCAGCCACAATTTCAGCACCTTCGCTAGCAAATTTCTTACGTATGTCGGGTAAATTCAATACCGCCACAATATCTTTGTTCAGTTGATCAAGAATCGGTTGAGTTGTTTTAGCCGGCGCGAAGACACCGTACCAAGTATCGGCTTCATACCCCGTCAAGCCTGCTTCGGCGATAGTTGGAATTTCGGCAGCGACTGCTGGTCGTTTGGCACTGGTTGTTGCAAGTGCCCGTAGCTTGCCACTTTCAATGTGCTGTAAGACAACTGGGGCGTTAGCAATCCACACTTGAGTCTGACCACCCAGCATGTCGGCCATTGCTGGGCCACTCCCTTTATACGGAACATGAGTGATCTGTATCCCCGCCATACTTTTAAAAATCTCAGTCGCCAAGTGCGAGGGGCTTCCGTTTCCTGGCGAGGCATAATTCAACTTGTTCGGATTAGCTTTAGCGTAAGCAATTAGGTCGGCCATCGTTTTAACAGGGACTGATGGATGGACCACAAGAATATTAGGTGTGTTAGCAACCATTGTGATCGCAGCAAAATCAACCGTCGAATCAAAACCTGGATTGGCGTAGAGGCTTTGATTCACAGCGTGTGTGCCCAGCACACCAAAGATCAACGTGTACCCATCAGGTGCAGCGTCGGCAGCAGCCTTGGTTCCGATGTTTCCGCCTGCGCCGCCACGGTTCTCAACAATGACTGGTTGGCCCCATTTCTCTGACAACTTTTGCGCAATGGGTCTGGCTAAAATATCAGTTCCGCCACCAGGCGGAAAAGGCACAATTAACTTAACAGGTTTATTTGGATAATCTTGCGCCTGAGTAAAAGAAGAACACCCGAGCGCCAACGCCGCACATAGCCAAGCAATCTTAAAATCCATTTTCATTATTTTCTCCAAGAGCGCATACGATCAACCATCTCGGGTGCAGCACCTAAATAATTTGCAGGGTCGCACAGGCGATCAATCGTCGCCCGATCCAGCTTGCCTGAAATTTTTACGTCTGTGTACAGCACCTCGGCAAGCTTGAGACCCTTGGTAGCGGCCACTCGACAAGCGTCGTACACCACGTCATGGGCAGTTTGTCGCCCGATAAAAGGGGCTAATCCCATCATCACCGCTTCGGCCACAATCAAGCCACCAGAAAGATCCAAGTTTTTCAGCATTCGGGCCGTGTCAACCTCTAAGCCACTGAGCATAAATTTCGCCTGGTGTAATGCCCCTGCGGTCAAAATAAAAGACTCTGGGATGGCGGCCCACTCAATGTGCCAGGGGCCCGTTGCACGCTCAAAGTCTTGCACCATGGCATCAAGCGCCAAGCCCGCGTGCTGACGCACTGCCTTTGAAGCGCTGAGCATCAGTTCACAGGAAATCGGATTACGCTTTTGCGGCATGGTGCTTGAAGCCCCACGCCCTTTAACGAAGGGCTCGAAAGCCTCGCCAAGCTCATTGGTCATCATCAACATAATGTCCAACGCGATTTTGCCCAGAGACCCCGTCACCAACGCCAAAAACTGGATTGTCTCGGTCAACCCATCGCGTGCAACATGCCACGTCACAGGCGCAGCCTCAAGCTCTAGTTCGGTCATCAGCGCAGCGTGTACCGCCAGCCCTTGCGAACCCAAAGACGCGAGCGTGCCCGCAGCGCCGCCAAACTGACCAATCAACACACGAGGCTTAAGCTGAAGCAGCCGCTCGCGATGCCGTCTGACCATCAGCAGCCAAACTGCCACTTTATAACCAAAGGTGATTGGCAACGCATGTTGCAGATGCGTGCGCCCCGCCATTGGCGCATCACGGTACTGCGCCGCCAACGCGTCAAGGATTTGATCAAGTTCGTTCAAATCGGCTTCAATAATGCTTAACCCGGCTCGCACTTGCAGTACGGTCGCCGTATCCATAATGTCTTGTGTGGTGGCACCCCAATGCAAATACTCGCCCTCGGGCCCGCACATCTTTGATAACTGATGCACCAACGGCAAGATAGGATACCCAACGATTTCGGTTTCGCGTTTGAGTTCAACCATGTCAAGCTTGTTCGAATCAGCCTTTTGCGCGATCACAGCAGCCGCTTGCGCTGGGATCACCCCAAGTTTGCCCTGCACTTTGGCCAAGGCGATTTCAGTTTCGGTATAGCGATAAACGGTAGCGGCGTCGTCAAACACCGCTCGCATCGCAGCGGTACCAAACATATCTTTAAAAATTGACGACTCAAGCATCGAGATGGGCATAGGGGTGTCGCTATGAAAGGGGATGCCCTATATTAGGAGGGTGCTTTTGACTCGTCAACGTCGCCGCGCAGTCCCTTGTATAGAGCAACACGGCGTTAACCCTAGTTTCAAGGTTGCGAAGTCAGCAAAAGCCGGCAAATAACCAAGCTTGATGCTATAAAGACTGGGCGGCAGGTCGCGTGCTTCGCTATGATTCTTGTTTGCTTGACCCTGATCCCTGCCGGATTAACCTTGATCCCGTTACCCTAAAAGACTCGACTGCCATGAATTTTCATTTTGCATACAAACTATTGTTATCCGCCACCTTGGGCGTGGCAGCGTTACTGCCAAGCGCTTCAGCGTTGGCGCAAGATTACCCCTCACGCAACATCACAATGGTGATGCCCTACGCTGCGGGCGGTCCTGGCGACATCATTACTCGGCTCTTCGCTTCTTCCATGCAAAAGCAATTAGGCCAAACGATTGTGGTCGACAACCCAGCGGGTGCGGGCGGCAGCATTGGCACGGCGAAGGTGGCGCGGTCTGCACCAGATGGCTACACGCTGCTGATGATTCATATCAGCCATGCCACCAACGTGTTGATGATTAAAAACTTGCCCTATAGCCCGATTGATGATTTTGAACCGATCGGCTTGGCAACTGTAGGGCCGATGGTAGTGACTGGGCGCAAAGATCTGCCAACCAAAGATGCCAAAGAATTTATTGCTTATATCAAAGACAACGCCTCTAAGATCAGCATGGGTCATGCAGGCATTGGCTCTGCCTCGCACCTTTGCAGCCTGATGTTCATGGACGCGTTAGACGTCAAACTGACTCTCGTGCCCTATAAGGGCGCAGCCCCAGCCATTAACGACTTGATGGGTGGGCAGATTGACATCATGTGCGACCAAACCACAAGCACCTTGCCCGCAATTAGTGGCGGCCGTATTAAGGCCTACGCAGTGGCCGGTACGAAACGACTGCCTTCGTTGCCAGACCTACCCGCGCTCACCGAGGTGGGTGTCAAGGGCTTTGATATCAGCATCTGGTTTGGTCTGTATGCCCCTAAAGGCACCCCAAAACCAATCATTGACAAGCTATCAGCCGCCTTGGCCGCAGCCGTCGTCGATCCCGACGTGAAAGCGAAGCTCGACAGCATCAGCACCGCTCCTGTGTCGCCCGACATGGCTGTGCCCGCTAAGCTACGTGACCATTTGAAAAATGAAATTGAAACACTCAGGCCTTTACTGCTGAAATCTGGGATTACACCGAATTGAACTCAACAATCGCAGGGCACTCAATTCGAAAGTTGCCCTGCGACGGTTCAACTACCTTAGACGGGCATCTTGTTTAACTCAGTACGCACGGGCAATTGCTTGAGCAAATCTTCCTTTGAAATTCGCTGCTTCACCTCGTAACGTCCATTTTCGACTCGACTAATGTAGTGATCGAGTATGCCGGCGTGATCCTCTTTACGGATAATCTTATCGCCTTGAGGATGTCCGATTGAATTTTTTAAGCTCATTCCCTCTAAGGCTCGAATCACGCCCTCAACATCTTTGCGTGATTGGTATCCAGAGGATTCTATCGCGGCTTTTAGTGCGAACAGATCTTCCCAAGATTGCCAAGCATGGCTCTTGGCCATGACAAGCTTTCCGTTTTTCTCGCGCGCATAAACTTCATCGACATTCATTGCAGCAATGAACTCTTTATGAAATGCATCGTCCTTGTACTTCGCGACGCGAGGAAAATTTTCTAACAGATAAACGCCTTCGGCTGCACCCTGTATCTCATTTGGATCAATGGCTTCCATTGTCCCATTGACGGAATACATCTTTAGTTTTTTATCGAGGCCCATCGATTTAGCTTGCGTAAAAAAAGCAACCGAGAGCGATCCAAAGAAAATAGAAAATAGCACTTCTGTATCAGCCGGAACCTGTGCAAGATACGGCACCAAATCTTTTGCGTCCAACGGAACAGGTATGCCTTTCAACCAAGTTCCTCCTAAACGCTCAATGACGGCTTTCGCTTCGGCATTATGACTTTGCCCCCATGCGTAGTCCGCATAGATGACCGTCCATTTTTTTCCTAAATTTTCAAGCGCCCACGGCACGCCAGCTGCGGCCATCGAGTAAGTGTCACTGCCCGTTCTAAAACTATAGCGAGTTCCTTTAGAGCCTGTCGCCTCAGTGGCTTCGCCTTGAGAAAAGTAGATGGTTTTGAGTTCTGTCGCAATCGGGATCGAAGCGAGCATCACCCCAGAATGCACCGAGCCGACGACAAACTCAGCGTTACCTCGTTGAATCAGATTGCGCAGCTTTCTTGCCCCTGTTGCAGGATTGGACTCAGTATCTTCTGTCAAAAGCGTCACCTTGCGCTTCGCGATTCCACCCTCGGCATTGATTCGCTCAACGGCTTTTTTGGCGCAGAGATCATGCCAATGCCCCCAAGAGGCAAAACCGCCCGTAATCTCAGCATGGTGGCCAATCACAAGTGGGCCACTCGTTTGAGCGTAGAGATCTTTCATGATCGTCATATTGGCCAAACCAGCCGCCACTCCGCCTTTGAGCGCAAGGCTCAGCAAGCTACGACGACCCGAATTAGGTGATTCTTTGTCTGCGTGATCATCCATGTTGTAGTGCTCCTGTCAGGGTTAAGAGACTAAATTTTGATATCCAGATGCTCAGCGAGCATCTTTGGGTCAGACAAGATCGATTGTGTACTGGCATTCATCACGATCTTGCCTTTATCCATCACAAGTATCCGAGTGCACAACTCAAGAGCGGTTTTAACGTTTTGTTCAACCAACAAAATTCCAATGCCTTGCGCGTTAATTTTCTTTATTTCAGCCCGAATTTCAGACACGAGCTTTGGCATGATTCCTTCGGTCGGTTCATCCAAAATGATCAGCTTTGGCTCCATGACCAGACAACGAGCAATCGACAACATCTGTTGCTCGCCACCAGATAAAGTGCCGCCGGGCTGTCCAAGCCTTTCTCTAAGTCGGGGAAATCTTTCAAACACGTATGCGACTAAATCATCGGGCGCCTTATCCTTGACGCCCAGAAACAAATTTTCTTTCACGCTCAAGTTGGGAAAAATACCGCGGCCTTGAGGCACATAACCGATTCCTAAATGAGGAATTCTATGTGGAGCCAATGCGTTAAGCTCTTGTCCCTCAAACGAGATCGACCCCTGAGTTGAAACCAACAAACCCATAATCGTTTTAAGAGTTGTCGTTTTACCCACACCGTTGCGCCCAAGAATACCTACCGCTTCGCCTTGCTCAATTTTAAAGGAGAGATTCTGCAAGACATTCACGCGACCGTACGACGCGTACACGCTCTTTAACTCGAGTACATGTTGCTTATTCATCAGCACGCACCTCGTCGACGCCGAAGTACACCTCTTTCACACTTTGATCCTCTGCAATTTCGCGTGGGGTGCCGCTAGCAAGTTTTCCACCAAACGCGAGTACCGTAATCTCCTCTGCGAGTTTAAACACCACATCCATGTCGTGCTCGATGATCACCACGTGCGTCTGTTGAGCGAGACTTGCAATCTTTGCCACGACTCTTTCGGTCTCTTGCGGGCTCATGCCGCACACCGGTTCATCGAAAAGAATCATGCGCGGACGCGTAATAATCGCCATGCCGATCTCTAGTAGCGCAACATCACCGTAAGACAACGTGCCCGCCTCTCTATCGCGAAATCGCTCAAGCTCAAGTTGCTCAATAACGCCCTCTACCTCTTCTCGCTCGAGACGATAATTTGCAGCTTTCTTAAAAGGATTCAAATGACCACGATGCGCCGACAGAGTGATCCAGAGATTTTCAAACACTGTCATGCTGTTAAATACGCTCTTAACCTGCAGAGTGCGCTTAATCCCCAGTCTTGAAATTTCGTGTATCGGCAAGTTTGTAATTTCACGACCTTCAAAAAAAATCCTACCAGAATCCGGCCTGATAAATCCAGTTATCAAGTTAAACAGAGTTGTCTTACCAGCCCCGTTCGGTCCAATAATTGCATTGATTCTCCCCGGCATCAACGCAATACTTAAGTCACTGACGGCCTTGACTCCTCCAAATGCCTTGGATAGATGATCAATTTTCAAAAAAGGAATCATGCGCCCCTCTTCAGAACATATTTTTTCCAGAGCCCAACAATCCCTTCAGGAGCAAAGATCACAATGCAAATTGCAAAAGCGCCCACAATCAGGGCATAGTGCTGCCAATGGCTCGAAACGATCTCTCTGATCAGAATAAAAATTCCGGTCCCGATTGCCGGGCCTAAGATTGTGCCAATCCCACCGACTATTGCCCAGACGACACCCTCACCTGAGACGTGATAGAACATATAAGACGCAGAGGCATATCGCCCAAACAAGGCAAACAAGGTCCCCGAGACTCCGGCCAAAAAACCCGCAATCACAAATGCTGCGAGTCGTAGCCGATAGACATGAATACCGATGAGCGATGCCCTGACATCGTTATCGCGGATGGCAATCAAAGACCGACCAAAAGCACTTGCCATCACAATTCGAATAAGCCAAAAACACAAGGCGACAACAATTAACATAAAAAAATATTGCGTTGTCGCATTCGTCAGGCTGACCTTGTAACTCCCCCCAAGCGCGATATCAGGTAGCGAAAAATTGATACCATCGTCCCCACCTGTCAGCGACTTAAAGGTCAGAGCCAAGAAGTACATGATCAAAGAAAACACGACCGTGATAATCGCAAAATAATGCCAAGTTAAGCGCACCGCCAGAATTCCGGTTAAAAAAGCAATCACAGTGGCACTCAATGGGCCCAAGAAAAACGCGGGCCAAAAAGAAAGATGCAACTCAGTGATGCCAAGCGCGACGCCATACATCCCAAATCCAAAGTACAACGCCTGACCAAACGAGAGCAGCCCGACATAACCAAATAAAAAGTTAATACTTGCCGCAAAACATGACCAAATTACGATCTCGGTCAAGATGCTCAGCCAAAAAGGGTCACCAAGCCAGGTAATCAGCCATGGCGCGAGTAACAGTGCAGAAAACAAACCTGCGTAGCCTAAGCCAGTCCTCATTTCGTGAGCCCCTTAAACAGGCCTTGTGGACGAACCAAGAGGACTCCGCTCATTAAAACGAGCGAGAATATTCGAGCAATTGTTGGTGTTGCAAAGCCCGAGATCACTCCCTCTAAAAACGCAAGTAATACCGCAGCTGCGACAGTGCCCGGCAGATTACCCAAGCCGCCAATAATGACGGCCATAAAGCAGAAAGGCAAAATATCGACTCCAGTCCGAAAATCCACCGTTGTGATTGGCGCTGCAATCACGCCACCAAGCGCAGCCATCGCAAAGCCGATACCGAACGTAAACAAATAAACATGCTGGGTCGGTATTCCCATGGCGGTCGCCGTGTCACGATCGTGTCGTACAGCCCGCATCCAAGTGCCAAGTTTCGTTTTTTTAAGAAAGATGAAGAAGGCAACAATTGCGATGATTGAAGCCACAGCGGCAAATATTCGATACCACTCGTATTCAATACCAAACAATCCAAAGGTCCCTTGAATCGGCGACATGATTCGTTTTGGTGCTGCACCAAACGTCATTCGTACAACTTCTTGAATAATCATCGAGAGGCCAAACGTTGCCACAATGGATAGGGCTGCATTGTTTTTGATTCGCTGAATGATCGAATACTGAACCAGCACGCCTAGCGCAAAGCCAATGAGGGGCGCGATAAGTAGCGCGGGCCAGAACAGTCCAAGGGTAGTGAGTGTGGTGTAGGTGAGTACCGTCCCCACCATAAAAAAATCACCATGAGACAGATTGATGATGTCCAACAATCCAAAAATGATAGACAGCCCAAGAGCAATGAGCGCAACGATCAGCCCAAATACGATGCCGTTAATAGCCAACGCTACTATCGTTTGATTCATGTGATTCTTTCTGTGGGTGCCCGAATAGTGACCCTCAGTCTAATCGACTACTCTAAAAATGCAAGGCTGTTTTTTGCAAGCATGGTTGCAAAAAATCGACCTACTGAAGCTATTGATTCAAAAATACGTCATCTAATTCAAAAATAGACTTGATGAACCGATGAACTTGAGAGACTCGCTCGACCGCCAAGAGATCACTTTGAGCACTGATATAGATCTCACGCTTCACTCGAACACTGTCCGTCAATACAGGCATCAATTCTGAGCCCTTAGGAATCGCAAACTTAGGGAATAGGCCTAAGCCAACCCCAGAGGAGGCGAAGGCGATCTGGGCCACCATACTGCTAGAAGTGACCTGAGCTTCGGGCCCCTTGAGCACTTCATCCAACCAACGTACCGTGTCCATCTGGATCAGATCGTCAATATATGTCACGAAACGGTGTTGTATTAGATCGGCCACATTGTTGGGCCGACCGAACTGGGCGAAATACTCATTGGTACCATAAAGGTAAAGCACGAATTCACCCACCTTTTCGCAAACGATCCCTTTACCTGACTGCTTAAAAAAACTCAAAAATAAGTCAGCCTCTCGGTAGCCGACTTTGATGTAATTGGATGACGTGACCAGTTCAAGACGTATCCCAGGGTACTGACTGAAGAATGGCTTAAATTTATTTGCTAGATATAACGAACCAATGCCCTCCATCATCGCAACTCGAACGGTGCCGATGATATCCTTTTCTGGCTGAACGATATCGGCCAAGCCTTGAATACCAAGCTCAACACGCTCGAGCTGCTCAACGATCTCGTCGGCAAATTTCGTATGAATCATGCCACCCCGAGTACGCTGAAAGAGCTTATGGCCAAGACACACCTCAAGCTGCGCAATCCTTCGGCTAACCGTCGAGTCGTCGAGCTTCAACTTCTTGGCCGCATTGGTAATATTTCCAGAACGATAGACGTTCAGAAAAATTTTTAAGTCCTCCCAATTCAATTGTCTATGTTTGGAGTGTGCGCTCATAAGTGGTCGACTTTGTAAATTTGCAATATAGGTTGCAAATTTACTCTGATTCATTACAGCCATTCAAGCTTAGAATTTGACCAACGAAAAGGGATCATGATGCAGAACACAGTGACTAAAGTTGCGGTCGCACACGTCGCGCCAGTATTTTTGGACAAAACAGGTACTGTCGCAAAGGCCTTGGGGTTGATCCAAGAGGCCGCTCAAAAAGGTGCGCAACTCATTGTATTCCCTGAATCCTTTATTCCTGGCTTTCCGATTTGGGCAGCGCTTTGGTCGCCCATGGAAAATCACGATTTATTTCAACGCTTCGTCGAAAACAGCTTGTTATGGGATGGGCCCGAAATCGCAGCCATTGCTGCGCAAGCAAAAAAATTTGATATCTTCGTATCCTTTGGCTTGAGCGAAGCAAGTCATGCTAGCGTGGGGTGTATCTGGAATTCAAATATCTTGATTTCTGATCAAGGTGAAACTCTCATTCATCATCGCAAGCTTGTACCGACTTTTTTTGAAAAACTCATCTGGGCACCCGGAGATGGTGCCGGGCTGAAGGTGGCGCGTACCCGCATCGGAAACATTGGGGGTCTGATCTGCGGAGAAAACACCAATCCGCTGGCTCGGTACGCACTAATGACACAAAAAGAGCAAATTCATATTTCAAGTTGGCCGCCCATATGGCCGACTCGTAACCCAACCGCAGGTGGCAACTACAACAATTTGCAGGCTAATCGTATCCGCGCCTCAGCACACTCATTTGAGTCGAAATCTTTCGGAGTTGTCTGCGCCGGTTTCATGGACAAACCCATGTTTGAGTTTTTAGTCAAAAGGGATCGTAGCGTTGCAAATGTGCTTGAGAATACACCGGGAGCAGAATCATTCTTTGTCAACCCAACTGGCACGCAGTTTGGCGATACTTTACAAACTGAAGAAGGCCTAATCTATGCTGAGCTCGACCTCAGTCAGTGCATTGAGCCTAAACAATTTCATGATGTCGTTGGTTACTACAATCGATTTGATGTCTTCGATTTGAAAGTGAACCGCAAGCGGATTGAACCAGTGACTTGGGTGAATCTTGAGGACGACACCTCGAACTAAAACTGCACCACCGCGCGACCACGCACGCCCGACTGAATCAACTTATCGCAATGCGTTTTTAAATCATCAAACGCAATGGTGTAAGCAATCTTGTGAATATGCCGTGGACGCAGGTCGCCACCTTTTTGCATACGCTGCCACACAGCGCCTCGGGTGGGTACCGGATGATTGCCGTTGATACCCACCAGCGAAACTGCGCGCAAAATAAATGGATAAATCGCCGTGCTAAAGGTTTCGCCAGCCGCATTACCAAAGGCGCACACCACGCCACGCTGCTTGGTTGAGCGCAAGGCGGCATCCAGCGGCTTGCCGCCAACGGCATCAATCACACCGGCCCATCTCTGTTCTTCTAAAAACTTATCGCCGCCAGCAATCTCATCTCGGCCAATGACCTCTGTCGCTCCGATGTTTTTTAGATACTCGGTCTCAGACTCTTTTTTACCCGTGCTTGCCACAACTTGATAACCCAGCCCTGCCAACATATCAATCGCGAACGAAGAGCTACCGCCCGTGCCACCAGTGACCAAAATCGGACCGTGCTCTGGTTTCACACCGCGTAATAACAACTCATCAACAGCCAACGCCGACGTATAGGCAGCCAGACCCATCGCCACAGATTCAAAAGGATCGGTATCTTCTGGAACATGCGCGGCCCAACTACCGGGCACTCGCACATATTCACTATAGGCACCATCACGTCGCATACCGAACTCACGCCCACCTTGTACGGTGACGACATCGCCAAGCTTGAATTGTGGGTTGCTGGATTCAACCACCAAGCCAGCGACTTCTACGCCAGGAACCGCTGGCAGATTCGAAAGCACCTTACCGATACCAGTGACTGCTCGCGCATCTTTGTAGTTCACCGCCGCGTACTGGGATTGGATCACTATGTCGCCCGGCGCAAGATCAGCAATTGACTGTTCAATCATGCGACTGACTCGCTGTCCACCTTCTTCATATAGCTTGATCGACTTGAATTTCATCATTTTCTCCGTGACCTCTCATCACTCACGCATAGAGAGCAATCAAATTTAACAAGACGCACCTGTCCGCGCAACGCTCAGAGCCACCAGTTGTCTCGTTCTTTCGAGCGAGAAGAGCATCACTGCTCAAGCCCGTTGAATAACCGCGCCACAAGCGAGCAAAGCATCAATCTCAGTCTGCGACAACCCAAACTCAGCCAGAATCTGACAACTGTGCTCGCCAAGTGCAGGCGGCCCATAGCGTACCCGCGACTGCGCATCGCGATCGCCCGCTGCAAAGCCTGGCATCCGCACCAACCCGGCTACCGAGCTATGCGTGTCAACAATCACACCGTTGTGCACAAGTTGAGGCGATTGCATCACCATGTTGTAGTCAGCAATCGGTCCGCAAATAATGTCGGCCGCTTCAAAGAGCTCTTGCCACTCAAAGGAAGTTTTATGAGCCAGCAACGCCGTCAACTCTTTCATTAAAGCATCTCGATTGGCGACGCGCTTAGAAATCGTTGCAAAGTCAGGATGCGCCGCGAGCGCGGGCTTTTGTAGTAAATCACACAGCGCGAGCCAGCGATCATCGTGGTACGCGGCAATCATGATCCAACCATCTTTCGTTGGATACGCCTCGTTAGGCGCAGAGTATGGCGCTGCGGTCCCTGTGCGCAAGGGCAGTTCGTCGCTCGACAGATATGATGCCACGGCAGACAACTGCAGCATCAACGCACTGTTGTACAACGAAAAATCAAGATGTTGGCCGTGCCCGGTTGCATCACGAACACGCAACGCTGCAAGCACAGCCGAGGTCGAAATAAAGCCGGTGACCATATCAACGGCGGGCACCAACACTTTCATCGGCGGCGAATTCGCATCACCGATATTACTCATCAGACCAGATACTGCCTGAACAATGCCATCGACACCCGCTTTATCGCGCCAAGGTCCGGTCTGGCCATACGCAGAAACCGAGCCAAAAATCACACCGGGGTTGATCATCTGCAAGGCAGCAAAGCCCACCCCCAACTTATCCATGACACCCGGTCGAAAGCTTTCAAGCACAATATCGGCCTGAGCCGCCATACGCTTAATCAGCGCAACACCTTCTGGTTTTTTTAAATCAACTGAGAGCGAACGCTTATTGCGATTGAAGCTCATCGATACAACCGACTCACCTTCTTGCCACGGCGGGCCAAGCTTTCTACCAATGTCACCGCCAGGCGATTCAACCTTGATGACCTCGGCGCCCATATCTCCAAGCTGCATACCAATCAATGGGCCGGCACCGATCTGCGTGAAATCGAGCACCTTAATACCACTGAGCGCTTGATTGATAGTCACACCTTCTGCGCTGCTCATGACTGCTTCCTATTGTCGTCGCGTCTCAACACTATGACCTCATTTCTCAAGCTTAAATCCCATGGCTTTAATGGTTTTTTGCCAAAACAACAAGTCACGTTTAAGCATTTCATTCATTTGCTGTGGATTCAGATACGTCACAATAAACCCCTGACCCGTTAAACGATCGCGAACGACAGGATCCGCCAAGGCACGCGAAAACTCACGAGAAAGCCTTTCAACAATATCTGCCGGCGTGTTTGCAGGAGCAAGGATCGAATACCAAAGCGGCGCATCAAACCCCGGCAAAGCCGCCTCGCTGATCGTCGGAACTGAAGGCATCGCAGCCGAACGCTCTGGCGTCGTCACGCCAAGGGCTCGAAGTTTGCCCGCCTTAACCAGCCCATCCAGTGAGGCCATCGTGCCAATCGCGCTCTGCACTTGCCCGCCGACTAGGTCAGCAATCGCAGGCCCAGTACCTTTATAAGGAACATGCGTAACCTGCACACCGGCCGAGTAATTAAATAGCTCAAAGGCGATGTGCTGAGCAGTACCCGAACCAGGAGTCCCGTGATTAAATTTTCCGGGATTCGCTTTGACCAAGGCGATGAATTCTTTCAAGTTCTGCGCGGGGACAGAGGGATGCACGACTAGCACCATCGGGACAGAGGCAATCTGCGCCACGGTGACAAAGTCTTTTTCAATATCAAAAGATAATTTGTTATCTAGCCAAGGGTTAATCGTGATCTGATTAGCCGCGATCAGCATCGTGTATCCATCAGGGGCTGACCGTGCAACAAACTCAGCGCCGATATTACCTCCGGCGCCACCTTTGTTTTCAACAACAACACTCTGCCCTAAGCCGTCTGATAACAGTGGAGCAAGCGCACGCGCCAAAATATCATTGCCGCCTCCTGGAGGAAAAGGTACAACAAAACGAATCGATCTCTCAGGGAATTTTGTCCCCGTTTGGGCAAAGGACACTTGCGTAATGACAGAGCCGAACAGCACCATCCAGGCAATCACAAATCGGGTTAACCGAGATGTCCGGTCACAACCCCGCCTCACCCGAGCGTCAGTCTGGCAGAAATCTTTTTTTTCTTGAGTCATCTTCATCCCCTTTTGTGTGGCTACATCATAAACAGCTTAAGCCGCAGGCGTTGACTTAGGAATTGTCCCGAGAATGATTCCAGCAATAATCAGAACAGTCGCAATCAACAGAGCAGGCCCCAGAACTTCGCCTAAAAACAAACTCGCGCAAAACAGACCAATCAACGGCACTCCAAGCAAGCCCATCGACACAGCCGCTGCGGGCAAATCTCGGCTCACGATATTCATCAGCCAATACGCGACGCCGTTTCCTAATAAGCCGTTAAATCCCACCAGCAGTACCATCTCTAGTGACCACTTGACCTGCGGCACACCCTCTAACATGAAGGCCAGTACCACCTGAGTCAAACCACCTAACAACATCTGCCAGGGTAATAACGCAAAGAGTGGTGTGACCCATTTGTGTGCCCGTCCATACACGATTGAGATCGCCCACAACAAAGCGGCTAACAACACGAAGCCATGGCCAATCAAAACATTGCGATCAGTCCAATCCATTGCGCCGGGCTGCAAAATCAGGATGAGGCCCGACATGCCAACCACCAAGCCTAGAATTCGGCGAGGTGTAAAGGGCTCGTTTAAAAAGAGCCACGCTGCGGGCAGCACCCACAAGGGCGTCGTATAAGCCAACACAATGGATTTTCCGGCGGGCAAGTACTGTATACCCACGCTCACCAAGACAGAAAAACCAACCATATGTAACCAGCCGATACTAAAAATGACGGGCAGATCGGCTCGCACCGGAATGCGTAATTGTTTAGTAGCGAGGCACACCACAAAAAAAATGATGCACATCGGCACTAACCTAAACGCAGTCACCCAGATCGGCGACACATATTCGAGCGATTTTTTAGCGACAACCCAATTCACCCCCCAAATCACGACAAGCAAAGCAAGCAGCAGAATTGCGCGACTGCGGCGCGATGCCTCAGACTGCATCTGTATCGTAGCGAAAGCCACCCGCGGCATTTGGCTCAATACGCCCAATCGTTGGCGCAGGAAAGTGCGCTGGGAAAACCAAGTGACCAGTGCCCGCATGCTTCTCAATGAGGGCCATGCGCGAAACACGCGCCAAAACCTGATCGGCATCAGCTGAGGTCGACATTTCGGGATAACGCAACTGAATCTGGTGATGAATCACGTCACCCGTGAGTACACCACGCTGACCTTCTGACTCGAGATTGATCACGATGTTGCCAGGTGTATGCCCATGACAGGGCTCGATCGACATCCCGCTATCGACTTCGTAGTCGTCGTCGATCAGCACCGCTTGCTTGGCCCGCACGATTGGATCGATGCTGTCTTCAAACGCTTGTGTGTGCGTATCTTTTTTGCCACTGCGATAAGTCGCATCGGCCTGATCATATTCAGTTTTTGACATCAGGTACTTTGCATTAGGAAAAGTGGGTTTCCAAACGCCATCGACCAGACGGGTGTTCCAGCCCACGTGATCCCAATGCAGGTGTGTACACATCACGTAGTCAACCTCTTCAGGCTTAACCTTTGCCCGAGCAAGAGTCCCCATAAAATCATTATTCATTTTATGAAAACCTGGGCGCAACGGGCGCTCTTTATCGTTACCGCAACAAGAATCGACCAAGATTGTGAAGCGTCCGGTCTTCACAACGAAGGAGTGAAAACTCATTTGAAGCCTACCCTCAGTCGTCAGTTGACCGCCGGGCAACTCACGCAAACAAGTCGTCAACATATCTTGCGTTAAGTCTGGAAAAAAATCTCGTGCAGGTGCATAGGGGCGCTCGACTTCAACCACCCGTTCGACTAGATACCGACCCACTTTCGTCACAGCCATCATTTTGCCCCTTGGTTTTTTTGTTAGATAGTATGAGTGTCACTGTATTGCTTCGATATCTTCTAGTCAAACCGGACGGGCAGTCGGTCGCTAACGCCTGACATACCAAGTTAGCAATGCCACCGCTACGACCGCTACGGCGATCCAGACTAAGCGCCGAGTCTTTGGGGCGCTGGGCGCTGTCGTTTGGATCGCACTCGCCTGCTCAACTGCGTCTTCGGCACCGGCACCGGCAAATTTAGCCCTCAAAGCCTCTTCAAACCGTTTGAAAAAATCTTCGGCTAAAGACTTGGCCACTCCATCAATCAGACGCTGTCCAAGTTGGGCAATTTTTCCGCCGACCTTTGAATGAACCGTGTACTTCAACTCGCACCCACTCTGGTGAGGCGTCAACTCGACCTTTGATTCGCCTTGTCCAAACCCTGCGACGCCACCTTGCGCCTCAAACTGCAGGGCATACGACACGGGAGCTTGTATATCCGCCAACTTCACCTTGCCATTGAACTTAGCAGACACTGGGCCAATCTTGACCGCAACGGTCACTGCATATTCGTTTTCAGTCACGAGCTCAAATTTTTCGCATCCAGGAATGCACATCTTTAATATCTCTGGGTCGTTGAGCGAATCCCAGGCTTGTTGTTGTGACACTGCTAATAAGCGGTTACCTTGCATATCCATCATGTTCTCGCTAAAAAATAATTACCGTTTGATTAACTGTACCAAGCTGCGTGCCAAATCTTCTAATTGCGCAAGATTGTGAATCGCCAACATCCCGTCTGCTTTTTTTTGTAAGGCGGCTGCTCCTTGTGCCGTAGGTTGATACTGGTCAAAGCGCAGCATAGGATTCAACCATAACAGACTGCGACAATTGCGCTTCAACCAGTCTAACTCAGTCGCAAGTTGTTCTGACCCACCAGTATCCAAGCCATCGCTAATCAGCAGCACTACAGTGCGACGACCGACTAATTGTCGGTTTTGCGTACGTCGCAACTGAGCAAGCGAGATACCAATTTGCGTGCCACCTGCAAAGTCACTGATCAAGCGATTGGCTTGTTCTAACATTGCATCGGTATCCGTCAATCGAAAAGCAGGATTCAAATCTGTCAGGTGATTGCCAAACGCAAAGACTGAGCGCGCGACCCGCCGAGTGCTTTGATGTAAAAAAGCCAACATCAGTCGAGCATAGCGTTCCATCGAGCCCGACACGTCAATCAATAGCAACACCGGCAAAGGTTCAAGGCGGCGCGAAAGATAAGGCAAGGCGAGCAGCTCTCCGTCATAGCGAGCCGAGTCTCGTAAGGCTCGCCGCCAATCTAAGCGAACACCATGCGTAGCACTTTGTAGACGCCGTGCCCTCAACTGTGGCCATGGCAAAGTGATTTCACGCGCGAGTTGCTCAACCAAGCGAAACTCACTCGCACTCAGACTCTCAAAATCTGCGTGTCGCAAGCGTACACGGTCACTAGCCGAGAGCGCGGCATCGAACTGAATCTTTTCCTCTTCTCGAGGCTGTGATTTGACCGCTGCACGCACCGCTGCAAGCGCCTCTTGCGCGCGAGCAAGACGTTTTGGCTTGGGGGTCGCCTCAGTTGTCTTAGGCAACATTTGCGCCAACAATTGCTGCGTCAACTCAGGGTTACGAAAATAGGCGTCGAATAATTGCTCAAATACCGCTTGATCTTGTTGGCGACACACAAGCGTCGCCAATAACGCGGCACGCAAATCGGCTTTCGCTTCAACACCCACCAACAAAGCCGCCTGTAAGCCAAACCCAATGCGTGCGCTGTCCATCGGCAAGCCGGCGCGTCTGAGCGTACGCCCAAAGCCGATAATATTTTCGGCCATTTTGCCGCTACGTGCGTCACCGAGCTGCATCACCACTCTTTGTTCGACAATGGCTTATCACGCATTTGGCTAGTTTGAAGACTCAGTGACTGGATCGGGCTGCAATAAGGCGTCGAGCAGCGGTTCAAGCGCCGCAATATCCTCGCGCTGTTTAAACAAAATGCCCACAGTGCTCTGCACCACTTCAGGATCAAGCGTAAGTGTGTTGAGCGCGACGAGCGCCTTTGCCCATTCAACACTCTCAGCAATTCCTGGGCTGCGACTAAAAGCGCTCACGAAGGGCGCACTGCGCAGGCGTTCAACAAAGGATGCTACTTGCTGGGCGAGCGCCTCGCTAGCCTGTGGCACCTGCGCTCGGACAATTGAAAGTTCACGCTCGCGTTCAGGATAATCGAGCCATTGATACAGGCAGCGGCGTTTGACTGCATCATTTAAATCTCGCGTACGATTGCTCGTCAAAATGGTGACAGGCGGGCACGCCGCTTTGATCGTTCCAAACTCTGGGATACTGACTTGAAACTCGCCTAGGTACTCAAGCAAAAAGGCTTCGAAGGGTGCATCGGCTCGGTCAACTTCGTCAATCAGTAATACAGCACCTGGCTCAGCAGCCTCGAGCGCTTGCAACAACGGACGTCTTATCAAATATTTCTCTTGATAAATCTCGTGCTCGAGTTGATCAGGATTCGCGCCTTCTGGCTGCGCACGCATATGCATCAACTGAGCGGCATGATTCCATTCGTAAAGCGCCTCGCGCTGCTCCATGCCGTCGTAGCACTGCAACCGAATCAATGGGCGGCTCAAGACTTTAGACAAGGCCTTGGCTAATTCGGTTTTACCGACGCCCGGCTCGCCTTCTAGCAGTAAAGGCCGTTGTAGACGCAAGCTTAAAAAAACCGCGGTCGCTAAACGTCGTTCGGCCTGATAGCCAACCGCCGCCAGTGCTTCGATCAACGCGTCGATTGAATCAACGCCACGCGTGCCCGTCATGTATCTTCCTAGAAACTCACTACGGCGCGTGGGTCGAACGGGCTCAGATGAATACCCCGCAGACCCCAAGCGATCAACACCTTCTCAAAACCAGACCTGTGGCCTCAAGCATAAACAAAAGCTGAGGCCGCAAGCCTTTCATTCAAATCGTCTTGAGCGATTCAACGTTTTAGCTCAATGCGTCTTGAACGGCCTTACGCGTTTGAACTTTGATTAACTGCGCACGGTATTCGGCCGAGGCGTGAATATCGCTGTTGAGTTCAGACGCATCAATTGCTACACCAGCAACGGACTCGGGTGCAAATTGTTTTGCCAACGCCGCTTCAAGACCGGCATGCCGAAACACGCCGTTGGCCGCGCCGGTGACCGCAACGCGCGGTCCCTGAGCAGTATCAGCCACAAATACACCAACCATCGCAAATCTCGAGGCGCCCTGTTTAAACTTGGCGTAAGACGCGCGTTTGGGGATTGGAAAACTCACTGCAGTAATCAGTTCTCCTGATTGCAACGCCGTTGCGTACATGCCCAAAAAGAAATCATCGGCTGCAATCTTGCGTGTAGTCGTGTGGATCGTTGCCCCCAAGGCCATTGCAGCGCTGGGATAACAAGCGGCCGGGTCGTTATTGGCGACTGAGCCACCGAGCGTACCCATCGCGCGAACCTGGCGATCACCAATCCCCCCGGCCAACACGGCCAACGCAGGAATATGCTGTTTGACTAAAGCGTTTTGCTCAACATCACAGTGCTTTGTCATCGCGCCAATGACGAGTTGGTCACCTTCTTTACGTACCCCGATCAATTCGTTAACCCGACTCAGATCCACCAATTTCTCAGGCTGCATCAGCCGTTGCTTCATTGAGGCAAGCATGGTTTGTCCGCCGGCTAATGCCTGGCCGCCGGCTTGTACCAGCTTAGCTGCCTCAGCTAATGAAGCAGGACGATCGTATGTGAATGCGTACATGTCGAAATCCTCTGTTTATGCTTTCGCTGATTGAATGGCTTGCCACACGCGATGGGGCGTAGCGGGCATATCCAAGTCTTTTACGCCTAACGGTGCCAAGGCGTCTAACACAGCGTTCATCACCGCAGGAGGTGAGCCAATCGCACCGGCTTCACCACACCCCTTTGTACCCAAAGGATTGTGCGTGCAGGGTGTGCAGACATGTCCGATATTGAACTGCGGAAAATCATCAGCACGCGGCATCGCGTAATCCATGAATGAACCGGTTAACAGTTGGCCAGTCTCGCGATCGTAGACGCAATTTTCAATCAAGGCCTGGCCGATACCTTGAACCAAACCACCATGCACTTGACCTTCGACGATCATCGGATTAATGATGGTGCCAAAGTCGTCGACCGCAGTGAAACGATCTAAGCGCACAGTCCCGGTCTCTGGATCAATCTCGACTTCGGCGATATAGGTGCCAGAGGGAAAGGTGAAGTTAGTCGGGTCATAGAACGCCGTTTCGTTTAAGCCAGGTTCGAGAGTTTCGAGAGGATAGTTATGGGGCACATACGCCGTCAGCGCCACAGTGCCGAAAGGGATTTTTTTATCGGTACCACGCACAGTAAATTCACCGTTCGCAAAATCGATATCTGTATCCGAGGCTTCCATCAAATGTGCGGCAATCTTTTTGGCCTTTGCTTCAATCTTGTCGAGCGCCTTCATGATTGCAGCGCCGCCAACTGAGATCGAGCGCGAACCGTATGTCCCCATGCCAAAAGGCACGCGACCGGTATCACCGTGAACAATATCCACCGCATCTACCGCAATTCCTAAGCGCGAAGCGACAACCTGCGCAAACGTGGTTTCGTGGCCTTGTCCATGACTATGCGATCCGGTAAAGACCGTCACACTACCCGTTGGATGCACACGGACTTCACCGCACTCAAACAAACCTGCACGGGCACCTAACGCACCCGCGATATTGCTGGGGGCCAAGCCACAGGCTTCGATATAGCTCGAGTACCCAATGCCACGCAGCTTACCCTGTGCCTGACTTGCGGCTTGACGTGCTTTGAAGCCAGCGACATCAGCCAGTTTTTGCGAAGCGTCCATGCAGGCAACATAGTCACCAATGTCGTATTGCAAAGCGACTGGGGTTTGATACGGAAACTGAGTAATGAAGTTACGACGACGGATTTCATCTTGCGACAGACCAAGTTCAAACGCGGCTCGGCTAACGATACGCTCAAGCAGGTAGGTTGCTTCAGGACGACCCGCACCACGATACGCATCAACCGGCGCGGTGTTGGTAAACCAGGCATCGACCTCGGCGTAAACAAGCGGCGTGGTGTACTGCCCTGCAAGCAGGGTTGCATACAAAATAGTCGGGACACACGTCGAAAAGGTTGAAAGATAAGCGCCAAGATTAGCGTCTGTGTGCACTCGCAACGCTAAGAATTTTCCGTCTTTATCAAGCGCCAACTCAGCATGGCTTGAGTGATCGCGACCGTGCGCGTCAGACAAAAAGGCTTCACCACGCTCACAGACCCATTTGATATTACGATTCAGTTTTTTAGATGCCCAGGTCAGGCAAACGTCTTCGGCATACAAATAAATTTTCGAACCAAAGCCACCACCAACGTCAGGTGCAATGACGCGCACTTTATGCTCAGGCAAGCCCATCACAAACGCTGTCATCAAGAGACGCTCAACGTGAGGGTTTTGATTTGAGACGTACAAGGTGTAATCATCGTTGGCGCGGCTATACGACCCAATAGCAGCCCGTGGCTCCATTGCATTGGGCACCAAACGATTGTTAATCAAATCAAGCTTGGTGATATGCGCCGCCTTGGTGAAAGCCTCATCCACCAAACCTTTGTCACCAATCGCCCATTTGTAGCAATGATTATCAGGAGCAATATCGTGTAATGCTGGGCCACCATTGGCATCACGCACATCGACTGCGGCGGGCAATGGGTCGTAGTCAACCTCGACAAGCTCAGCAGCATTTTTCGCCTGCTCAAGCGTTTCGGCAACCACCATCACAACGTGATCACCCACATAGCGCACTTTATCGAGCGCCAACACAGGGTGCGGCGGCTCTTTCATGGGCTGACCATCGGTGCTCGTGATCAACCAACCACAGGGCAAACCATTAAGTTTGTCGTTCGCAACATCTTTTCCCTCAAGTACGCCGATCACACCTGGCGCAGCTTTAGCGGCACTTGTATTGACGCTCTTGATATTGGCGTGTGCATGAGGTGAGCGCACAAACACCGCGTGCGCCATACGCGTGAGCGTAATGTCGTCGGTGTATTGCCCGGCACCTGTTAAAAATCGATAGTCTTCTTTACGTAAAACTGACTCCCCGATATGAGGAAGTTTGGCGAATTCATTTGCACCCATGGCAGTCTCCTTAGGCTTTCATGGCGGCAGCACCTTGCTGCACTGCCTTGATGATGTTTTGATACCCAGTACAACGGCAGATATTGCCATCGAGTTTCTCGCGGATTTGCTGCTCGGTCGGATTGGGATGGTGCCGACAAATGTCCACGGCATTCATCACCATGCCGGGCGTGCAATAGCCGCATTGCAGACCATGACAGTCTTTAAACGCCGCCTGCATAGGATGCATTGTGCCGTCTGGCTGAGCCAACCCTTCAATGGTCGCAATTTGTGCACCCTCTGCCTGAGCGAGCAACACATTGCATGACTTAATCGCCTGACCATTCATGATGACGGTGCACGCACCGCACTGGGCAGTGTCGCAACCCACATGGGTCCCGGTCAGATTAAGATGTTCGCGAAGCGCCTGCACCAACAAGGTATTCTCTGGCGCATTCAGCGTGACGGCGGCGCCGTTTACTGTCAATTGAACCTGCATCATCGAGCGGTCTCCAAGAGCAAAATTATTGTCGAACAACGAAAAACAAGGCAGGCAATACTTGGTCAGGTACCTCACGACCCCTGATTTTGACGGGATTGCCTCGATTCTAGTTTTTCTTGTTAAGCCAATCTAACACGAGTGGATTGAAATAGAATGGTATTTTTCAGTGATTACGTGAGACTTACGGACAAACCATGACAACAACATCTAAAGAACTCTCAGCTTCGCTTCGCGCCCGCTACGGTCACAGCCCAGACGTTCTTGACGAACTGAATCCCACAATCGAGACCATGCTGCAGCACCGCTCAGTGCGCGCCTATACCTCGCAACCAGTCCCGGCCAACACAGCCGAACTTCTTGTTGCAGCCGCACAATCGGCCTCCACGTCTTCGAATATGCAAACCTGGAGCGTGATTGCGGTCACCGACCCCGGTCGCAAAGATCGGTTAGCCAAAATTGCCAACAATCAAGAGTTTGTGCGCGCCTGCCCACTCTTTTTGGTTTGGGTCACTGACCTCGCACGACTCAAAGCCCTGGGTCTTGACCGTCAAAAACCTCACGAAAGCTTAAATTACCTTGAGATGCTCTTGGTGGGCGCAATTGACTCAGCATTGGCTGCCCAAAACGCTGCGGTGGCAGCCGAGTCTATGAATTTAGGCATGGTGTATATCGGCGCAATTCGCAACAACCCCATCGCCGTGGCCAAAGAGCTGAATTTGCCGCCCATGAGCTTTGCGACCTTCGGGATGTGTATCGGTTATGCCGAACCTTCGCTCGCAACCGCCGTCAAGCCGCGCTTGCCACAGTCTGCAATTTTGCATAAAGACACCTACGACTCTCAGGCCTATAAAGCCGGGGTCGAATCCTATAACCAGACGATGGATACCTTTTATGCAGAGCAAAAAATGACCCCACTTGGGCCCTGGGATCTGCACACCTTAAATCGTGTGCGCGGCCCCGAAGCAATGGGCGGACGGCACACTCTGATGGAAACCCTGCGTTCAATGGGTTTTGAAATTCGTTAACTCACCTGATCGTCTTGGCGCTTTTGCATGTTCCACATTTGTGCATAAGTGCCTTCTTTAGCGATCAACTCGGCGTGGCTGCCACGCTCGACGATTTGTCCTTGGTCCATCACTAAGATTTGATCGGCATGTACGATTGTCGATAACCTGTGGGCGATGATCAGCGTGGTGTGATTGCGCGCAAGACCGGTGAGCTCTTCTTGTAAGGCGCGCTCGGTTTTTGAATCTAGCGCAGAGGTCGCTTCATCAAAGATCAGCATCGCCGGCTTTTTCAGTAAGGTACGCGCAATCGCCACACGCTGTTTTTCACCTCCCGACAATTTCAGGCCGCGTTCACCGACTTGCGTGTTGTACCCCTCGGGCAAGTGCGCAATGAACTGATCCATCTGCGCCGCGCGCGCCGCGGTTTGTATGTCAGTCTCAGAGGCGCCAGGGCACCCGTACGCAATGTTATACGCGATCGTGTCGTTGAACAAAACCGTATCTTGCGGAACAATGCCGATCGCCTGACGCAAACTGGCTTGCTGCACCTGTTTAATATCTTGCCCATCGATCAGGATCGCGCCCGACTGCACATCGTAAAAGCGGAACAACAAACGCGCCAGCGTGCTTTTGCCCGCCCCGCTACGCCCAACTACCGCGGTAATCGTCCCCGCTGGGATCGTAAAACTTAAGTCATGCAAAATGGTTCGGTTTGACTCGTAGTGAAAACGTACCCGCTCAAAACGCACTTCAGGCCCCTGAGTTCGATCCGCAATGACCAGCGCAGGCGCACCCGGCTCATCCGCGATTTCGCGATCGGCCATGAGTAAGGTAAACATTCGATCAAGGTCAGTGAGAGACTGTTTGATCTCGCGATAAATAACGCCTAAAAAATTCAAGGGGATATACAGCTGAATCATCAAGGTATTGACCAAGACAAGATCACCAAGCGTCATCGAGCCGTTGGCCACGCCAACGGTTGAGCGCCATAAAATCAGTACTAGACCCACGCCAATGATGAACTGCTGACCTACGTTCAACAGCGACAAGGATTTTTGCGACTTGATCGCCGCAGCCTGATAACGGACAAGATTCTCGTCATAGCGTCTGGCCTCGAACGACTCGTTGCCAAAATATTTAACGGTTTCAAAGTTCAATAAAGAATCGATCGCCTTTTGATTTGCGCGCGAATCCATGTCGTTCATGGTGCGACGCAGGTGTGTTCGCCATTCAGTGACAACGATGGTAAACGCGATATAAATGATCAAAGCGCCTAGCGTGATCGCAGCAAACCAAATGTTGTATTGATAGGCAAAATAACCGAGTACCAACAGAAACTCGATGAGCGTTGGCACGATGCTGTACAGCGAATACGAAACAAGTGATTGAATCGCACGTGTGCCACGCTCGATGTCACGACTGACACCCCCCGTTTGACGCGACAAATGAAACCGAAGAGACAGCGCATGTAAGTGCTGAAACACCTCGAGTGCAATTTGTCTGACGGCATGTTGAGTCACTCGCGAAAACAATAGTTCGCGAAGTTCGGTAAATAAAGACGCAGAAAATCTCAACAAACCGTAACCAATAATCAGGCCCAGTGGCACCACCAATAACGCGGATGACACGCTTTTATGAGCGTCTAAATCGTCAATGAGCGTCTTGAGCAAAATGGGAATACCCAAATTGGCGAACTTTGCTGCTAACAAACAGGAGATTGCTAGCAGGACCCGGTAGCGATAGGCCAGCAGATAAGGCAGTAAATCTCGGATCACATACCAGTCGCCTAACTGGCGTCTGGCAACTGGCTGATCGGGATCGTGTTGAAATTCAGTTGAACGTCGGGTGGAGTGTCTCATCAGATGATTTTATACGCCCTGTTGACCGCTACTTGTCGTTTGAGACTAACTTTCTGCTACGGTAAGGATTAAGATTCTAATTACCCTGTTACTTGGCGTCGCACCCCATGATCTGCTCAATCGATATTTCGAAGCTAAAACCAAACGCAGACCACCTGCTACAGCAGGCGGTACAGGCAGGCCACGTACCTGGGGTGGTCGCCGCGGCGAGCTCTTCAGAAGGCACTGTATACGAGGCTGCCTTTGGTGAACGTGCGCTGGGTCGAGGGGTCGCGATGACACCTGACACCGTGTTTTGGCTAGCTTCAATGACTAAACCCATTGTGGGCGCTGCCGCCATGCAACTTGTCGAACAGGGCAAGCTCACACTCGACGAGCCTGCGGCTAAGTTTTTGCCTGAACTTGCGGACGTGAAGCTTTTGACGGGTTGGGATTCAAGCGGCCAACCTTTGTTGCAAGCGCCGAAAGCCCAAATCACCTTGCGCCAGTTACTCACACATACCGCAGGCTTTACGTCAGACATCTGGAATATGGACTCTGCCAGATATCTCAAGACCATGAACTTACCGCGCGCAGGCTCAGGAAAAAAAATCGCTCTTTCGGTGCCACTCACTTTTGAACCGGGTACGCGCTGGGAGTACGGCATCAATATTGATTGGGTCGGCCAAGTGGTTGCTGCCGTCAGCGGCATGCGTTTGGGCGAATACATTCAAAAGAACATTACCGAGCCACTAGGAATGACTAGTACGGGCTTCAGGATATCGCCTAGTATGCGTACGCGTTTAGCCACCGTGCATCAGCGCGATACGGTCACCGGCATGCTAAGCACCACCCCCTTTGAAGTTCCGCAAGACACCGAATTTGATCCGGGCGGTGGCGGGTTGTATTCAACCGCTGGCGACTATCTGCGCTTTACGCGCATGATCTTGAATCAAGGTCGCGGTAATGGGCATCAGCTTTTAAAACCTGAAACCGTCGCCCTGATGTCGAAAAATGCCATGGGGCCCCTGCGCGTGAGTTTGCTACGCACACAAAATCCGGCGGCTTCTCTCGATGCTGAGTTTTTTCCGGGTATCGAAAAATCATGGGGCTTAACTTTCATGATTAATGAACAACAAGCCCCCACCGGACGCTCGACTGGCAGCTTGGCGTGGGCCGGCCTACCGAATGCTTTTTTCTGGATTGACCCTAAAAAAGATTTGGCTGGAGTCATTCTGATGCAACTACTACCCTTCGTTGACCCACATGCTATCGGACTCTTCACCGCCTACGAAAAAGCCGTCTACGCGGCGAGCGAGTAGACAACTGGCTTAGCCCGTTGTCGATCGACAAATAAATCGGCAATGCGGCAAACGCTAAGAGGCGTATCGCCGCACAAGTCGAAACGCTTTACGATTATTTTTGCGGGTACCAAGACGGCAGACGTTTTTCTAAAAATGACGCTGTTCCCTCTGCAGCGTCAGCTCTTTGGCGCAGTTCAGAATGCTCTCGCACAAGATCCGCAAACAAAACATCATCGAGCAGCGAATCTGACACCGCGAGCGTGCGCATCTTGGTAGCAGAAACAGCACTTGGCGAGTTCATCAATAATCCATCAACGATGCGCGCGCCCGTTGCAACAAGTGCGTCGGCTTGACAGATTTCGTGTACCAAGCCGATATGTAAGGCAACCGCGGGGGTAAACCGCTCGCAGGTGAGTGCGTAGCGACGCACGTTGCGCACGCCGATTGCCTTACACAATTGCGGCAAAATAATCCCAGCAATCAACCCCCAGCGCGCCTCAGTAATTGCAAAGATCGCGTTGTCAGCAGCCACCACAATGTCGCAAACCGAGGCGATACCCGTGCCGCCCCCGAAGCAGCCACCTTGAATCAATGCAACTGTCGGAATAGGTAACGTATCTAAACGGCGAATCGCCTCGCCAGTTAGGCGCGACACACGCTCATTTTCTTCGGGGCTTTTTGGCGCAACACTCGATATCCAGGCAAGATCGGCCCCCGCCTGAAAATGTTTGCCATTGCCCTGCACCACCACCACCCGAGCGTTAGGCAACGAAGGCAACAGATCCAAGGCCTGATGTAAACCTTGAATCATGTCTTCGTTATAAGCGTTATTCACATCGGGGCGATTCAGTGTCACGGTCACCACACCACGCGAATCAACGTCACATAACACCGCAGCGTTACCAAGTTCTTTTGCCATGTAGGTCTCCTGTTGAAAGGATCATACCTTGACTCTAAAGTTCACTGTGCCGTACATTAAACTAGCCTATAAATTAAAATACAAAACTGAGACGCCATGAAACGACCTGCCCTGAATCTTCGCAGACGAACTGTATTAATCAAGGCGAGCCAAGGTGCCCTAGCGCTTGCCTTACCGACACTGGCTACCAAGTTAGCCTACGCCCAGTCAGACTACCCCAATCGCTCAATTCGTGTGATCGTACCGTTTGCGCCAGGCTCTGCCACCGACATTTTGACGCGCCATCTTGAACAATCCATGTCGGCCACATTGGGACAAAAGATTATTGTTGAGAATCGTGCTGGCGCGAATGGTGTCTTGGGTGCTCAAGTTGTCAAATCCGCTTCGCCAGATGGTTACACCTTTTGCATGGGCTCGACTTCGTCACATTCGATTGTGGCAGCAATGCGCCCGAACTCAATGCCCTACGACATCGTGAAAGATTTTTCACCCATTGGGTTGGCCGCGATGTCTGCAAATATCATTGCCATACATCCCTCTGTCCCTGTTAAGAATATTCAAGAACTGATTGCTTACTCGAATACGCTGCCCAGCGGCTTAAGTTATGCCTCATCACCAGCAGGCTCGTCAAATAGCCTCGCAGGTGATATGTTACGCACGAAAGGTGCCAAGCTCGTCAATATCCCGTACAACAATATCAGTCAGGGCATCACCGATGTCCTTGCCGGTCATGTCCCAGTTCTCATTTATACGGTTGCCTTATTACCCTACATCCGCGATGGTCGCTTGCGAGGCATCGCGACGCTGTCTGAAAAACGTCTAACGCAGGCGCCCGACTTACCAACCGCAATCGAACAAGGCGTTCCGGACATGCTGGCCAGCGCATGGTTCGGAATGTTTGGGCCGGCACAACTACCTGCCAGCATTTCTCAAAAGGTCAGTGCGGCACTCGAGCAAGCAATTGCCGACAAAGCAATTTACGGCAAACTCATCGACGCCGGTCTAGAGCCTCAATACCTCAGCCCGAAATTAATGGCTGAGTTCGTCGCGCGAGACATCGCTCGCTGGAAAGAGGTGGTCGTGAAAGCGGGCGTTAAAACCGAGTAATAGCAATGCTAATCACTCCCCGATCAACTTCTATTGGCGCCACGGTCACACAGATTGACTTAGCTCAAGCGATATCGCACAAGGATTTCGCCCAACTGTTACTGGCCCTTACCAAGCACAAGGTGCTGTGCTTTCCAAAACAAAGCATTGATGCGCCTGAACTGCGGGATTTTTCAGCTCGGTTTGGTAGCTTACAAACGCTCCGTTCAGGGCAAGACAAGACTGGCTTCCCAGAGGTGTCTGTATTGTCAAACGTGAAGCGCGAGGGCAAATTGATCGGCATTCCTGACGCGGGCCAAAACTGGCATACCGACATGACCTATAACCGCTCGGTTGGCTATGCCAACGCGCTATTGGCCTTTCAGGTTCCGATGCGTGATGGGCGGGTGTTAGGCGCAACAGAGTTCTGCGATACCGCTGCGGCGTATGCTGACTTACCAAGCAGCATTAAGCAAGAACTGGCAAACGCAACCGCCATCCACGACCTGAATTACTACTGGGAGTTTATGCGCCGTGAAAAAGCGAGCCCTCGCACACCTCTCTCAGAGGTAGAACGTGCCGCACACCCTCCTTCGCGTCACCCCGTGTTCTTGGAGCATCCGGTGTCTGGCAAACAATCGATTTACGTCAATCCTAGCTTTACGACGCACATTGAGGGCATGTCAAAAGAACATAGCGACACTCTTTTAAAAACGCTTTTTGAGCACGTTCTAATGCCGCCCTATCGTTATACCCATCAGTGGGCCGTCGGCGACCTTCTCATTTGGGATCACCTGTCAACCTGGCATAACGCCATCGCAGATTACGGGCCAGATGAGCCGCGCCTGATCAAACGCTGTCAAATCATGGCAGACCGAATTTTCACACCAGAATTTGTGACAGCGGCGCTTGCAGACTCTGCTTAGGCTGTCCGCGTTATGGGCCAATAGTATTCATCAAGCTGCCAATTTTGGAGATTCGCATTTCAACACGGTCGCCTGACTTTAAATGAACTCCCACCTCGTGGGCTGACCCGCCTGGGTAGCAACCACCACTGATCACTAGACCTGGCTGTACAGTTTGTCCAACTGAAAGATACGACAGCATTTCAGCGAAATCCCAGATCATATCCTTGGTGTCACAGGCAGACTGCTCGACCCCATTTACCAGCAAGGACATACGCAACTGCTTCGGGTCGCCTAGTTCATCAGCCGTCACGATCCAAGGTCCCAGCGGATAGCCGTTATCGAAATCCTTACCTTTTGAGGGACCACGACCAAACTTCATTTCGGCCGATTGGCGCTCGCGTGCGCTCACGTCATTCATGATTGAATAACCCACGATAGCGCGCTGTGCCGCGGCATGATCGAGATCGCGCCCGCCGGTTCCAACGATACACACCAACTCGCATTCGACATCAAGCACATCTGCATAGGGGGGACGGTACAACGTCGTTTCAGGACCAACGACCGCGTCTGGGTTACCCTTCCAATAGGGCTTGACGAGCGCTTGCGCAGTGTTTGCTGCGAGCTCAATGCCGAGCGAGGCGGCGCTCGCGCTATGCGCGGGCCAAACACTAAAGTTGACGATGCCGGGGGGACGTTTGACGGGGGCAAGCAATTGAATGTCCGAGAGCTGATAAATTGTGCGAACCCCAGCAGACGTTGCGCTCACGCCATGCGCAAATAGCGCATCGAGAGCTTCTTGCAACCAATCGAGAGTCAGTTGACCACTGCCGATCAAGGCAATCATTTCAGACGGCACTTGTGCGGCGCCCACTCGTTGCGCTGCCGCTAGAGGCATTCTGCGCTCTAACCATGCCTGCCGCGCCGCAGTCGCATCGACAACGCCCTGCTCTGTATAAACACCGACGCGTTCGATTAGACCGAGGGGCGTTTTAACTCCAAACGAACAAAGTTTCATCTTTAGTCCTTAAAGTGAAGCACGCAACTGACTTACCACTCTGCGATATCCGCTCAAAACCGGATCTCAACAGGCACTGAACAATTTCTTGGTGTTCGGAGAGTGTATGCATTACGACACCTGAATCACGAACAAATAGCTTTTTACCTCGACCAAATGGTAAAACAAAAAACAACAACATCTGAGCACGTCGCCCAATAAATCCTTGTTGAGGTTGACGGCCACCCTGCACGGAGACAAATGTGAATTTTTTTTCATTGATGCTGAGTATGACGACGCTCTTGACACTGACCCTAGTCAGCCCGTCACATGCGCAAACGACCGAGTCCTTTCCTAACCGCGCCATCAAGATGGTTGTACCGTTCGGCCCCGGTAGCGGCACGGACACAGTCGCCCGTGTGGTGGCCCAGCAAATGCAAACGTATCTTGGGCAACCCGTCACGGTCGAAAACCGCGCAGGCGCAAATGGCTTTATCGGCGCTGAGGCGGTCGCACGCTCAGCGCCCGATGGCTACACGGTGTTTGTGACTTCAGCCTCAATTCACTCGCTCAATCCGAGTCTGTTTAAAACCTTGCCCTACGACACCGAACGTGATTTCGCCCACGTTGGGGGGGTCATGGAAGCCTACTACACACTGTTAGTCGGCGAGACCTTACCGGTCAACAGCGTGCAAGAGCTCATCGCATGGCTAAAAGCAAACCCAGGTAGCGCCTCGTTTGGCTGGGGTGCCACAGTGGGCCAGATCGCGGGCGCAACTTTTTTAAAGCAGACCAACACTAGTGCCACTGGGGTGCCCTACAAAAGCAGCCCTCAAGCAGTCACCGATTTAATCGGAGGACAAATCAAATTTATGTTTAACGACGTGACCACGTCAAAGGCGCACTTGGGTAAACAACGCCTGAAGGCCCTCGCCGTCACATCACCCGAACGCATCGTTGGGCTTGAAGACATACCCACTATGGCGCAAGCCGGTGTCGCGGATTTTGAGATGACGACATGGGTGGGCATGCTGGCGCCTAAGAACACGCCCTCAGCCATCATCAACACCTTGAGCGCCGCACTGCTCAAAGCCGTCGCGTTGCCCGAGGTCGCGGCAAAGATGCAGGCCTGTTGCTCGGCGCGCATGCTCATCAAAACACCCGAGGCATTTGCACAATTCATGCGAGACGATCAAAAGCGTTGGGCAAAAAAGATCAGTGAGGCGGGCGTTAAGCCCGAGTAACGCCCCGCCACCCATCTACACAGGAGAAAGAACATGAACGATCGACTCGAACTACGTGCCCTTGGCCAAAGCAAGCAACACGAACTCTTCGGAGATACCCCACCAGAAAGTGGCCACGCAGCGTTCGATCAATTTGAGCAAGAATTCGTCTTTGGTCGGGTTTGGTCGAGACCGGGACTTGACTTAGTTTCGCGAATGATTGCGACCCTTTCGGCCCTTTGCGTTGGTCGCAGGCTCTCGTCGCTCGAGCACTATATCGATGCGGCGCTCGATGCTGGCTTAAGCGCTCAAACCATTAACGAAATATTTATGCAATGTGGCATCTATGCGGGATTTTCAACGACAACAAAAGATTGTTTGACTCTGGCGCAACGAGTCTTTGACGCCAGAGGCGTATCGCTGCCAATGGCCGCAAGCCGAGACGATCCCTTGGCGCTCGTTGCCGCTCGTGGTCAAGAGGTCATGACAACCCTGCACGCCGAGCGTCGACATGTCGGTTATGCCAACCCCGAAAACTCGATCGCCTCAACGTTTTACCCCGATGTCGTTCAGTTTTGCTACGGCGAACTCTGGAAACGCCCAGGCATGGAAATGCGTGAGCGCGCCATCTGTGCGATTGCCTCATTTACCGCCTTAACGTTTTCAGGCTTGGTCACTAAGTTTTCGAAAGCAGGTTTGAACTGCGGTCTGACTCAAGCCGAGGTCGTTGAGGTCGTGATTCAAACGGGCCCGTATACAGGTCTTGCCCCCGTGCTGATGGGCTTAAGCGCACTAAGTGCGTAACCAACCCGTCATCTATAAACGACTAAGTTTGTTGATCAACACCACTTTCGCGACACACAAAATAAAATGAAAAAATCTATCAAATGTCTTGCAGCGACCGCTGCACTGAGCTCCCTTTTTAGCTTTCACGCCGCGGCCGAGATTACTCGGCTCGAAATCACCTCAACCCAGCCATACGGCACCTTTCGCTCCGGCAGCTACAACATCATCCACGCGACGCTGTACGGCCAGCTCTCGCCCAAAGAGAAGATTCCCGGTCTAGAGAAAGCCCCTCTTAATGAAGCGGGGCAAGTCGAGTATTCGACCAAGCTCGTGCTCACAATACCAACCGACAAGTCGCGCGGCAACGGCGCTCTGTTGATTGATGTACCCAATCGGGGTAAGGCTTACGCCAGTGCGCTCTACAACTCACCGCGCGACGAACCCTTTCAATCCGGCACCTTTGAGCAAGGCACCGGTTTTTTACAGGACAACGGTTTTTCAGTTGCAGAGGTCTATTGGGAACTCGGTCAAGGCGCGAACCTCCCCTCATTCATCGACACGGATAACCAGAGAAAGTACGTTGAAGGCGTGGGCTTTGCCATCATGCGCGATGCAGGGATTTTTCTCACGCATGCCGCACAGGACTCTAAAGGTAACGCGAATCCACTTGCTGGAATGATTAGCCGTACGCTGGCAAGCGGTAAATCGCAAACGGGAAGATTTCTGAAAAGCTTTTTACTAAACGGCTTCAATATGGCAGGTCCACAGCGCGTCTTTGATGGCATGCACGTATTTGTTTCAGGATCTGGACTGTTGCCTATTATGCAGACAGGTAGCGGCCCTGCCTCTAGCGGAAACGGCACACCTAGCTTTACCAATCCCGAATTGCCTGGCGTGCACGATGGCTTGTTAACGATCGGTGAGATCACCGCTCAGGTCGTCGCTCGGGGTGAGGTTGCACCGAAGATGATGCTGATCACGACCTCCACTGACTATTACTCGCTACGCGCGTCACTAGGGCGCACGGGCGCAGAAGGCCAAGCCGATCAAGCGCTTCCAGCGAACGTCCGGATGTACGACATCGCGAGTTCATCCCATGTACTGATCCCTCTCAAACCGCCTCACTGCAACCTGTTGCCAGGTACGCTCGACTGGACACCCGTGTCGCGCGCTACCTTTTTACGCCTGGACCAATGGGTGGGCTCAAACGCTCCACCGCCAGCTACTCAACTGATGGCCCTTGAGCGGGCCTCAGCGACTCCAGCGACGCTTAAGGCACCAAACAATCTACCCAACGCCGTGATTCAAGTTCCCAAATTAGATGCGGATGGCAACGCCCTAGGCGGCGTGCGGCTCCCAGACTTGGTAGCGCCTTTGGGCACGCACGGTGGTCAAAACGCTCCTGAGACACGCTGCAGCCTGATGGGCTCTTACATACCTTTTGCAAAAGATGCCGCCCAGCGCACTGCCGCCAATGACTCGAGGCTTTCAGTGGCCGAGCGTTATAAGAATCGCGATGATTACGTCAATCGCATTCGGGGTGCTGCGCTGAACCTGCTCGAGAGCGGTTTTCTCTTGCAAGACGATGCGGCTGTGATCGTTCAAGCGGCCTCCGCCACCAGAGCCTTTGGGGAGCTCAAACCCAACCCCAATGCCCGCTAAAAACTAGATAGGTCAGGTCAAGCACCGCTACGCTTGGACTCTAGAACCGTGCCGAAACATTACGCCAACCTGACAAAAATCACCTATAAACTTTCTGATGTTAGGGAATAACCCTAGGTCATTCGACAGCGCAGAGCTCTATACTTTGTAGTCATATTTTTAAATGTCATCAGATCATTTATTTCAGTGAGGAGACCTTCATGAGTGTCATCAAGCCAGCAGTCAATGCGGTAAAAGCTCGCCGTAAATTTCTAACCGGCGCCACAGCAGCCGGTGCAGGCATGGCTACCTTGGGTTTCCCCATGGTGTCAAATGCCCAGACCGTAAACTTTCGCTTCCAGTCAACCTGGCCCGCGAAAGATATTTTTCACGAGTACGCACTCGACTATGCAAACAAAGTGAATTCGATGTCTGGCGGACGTCTCAAAATCGACGTGCTGCCGAGCGGCTCTGTCGTGGGCGCCTTTAACTTGCTGGATGCAGTCTCGAGCGGCACGCTTGACGGCGGCCATGGCGTCTTGGCCTACTGGTATGGCAAGAGCCCAGCCTTGGCGCTATGGGGTTCAGGTCCCGCCTTTGGTATGGATCCAAACATGCTGATCGCTTGGCATCAATACGGTGGCGGCAAGCAGTTGCTTGAAAAAATCTATGCAAACTTAAAGATGGACGTTGTGTCTTTTGTTTACGGTCCAATGCCAACTCAGCCACTTGGCTGGTTTAAAAAGCCCGTCACCAAGACCGAAGACTTTAAAGGCCTTAAGTTCCGCACTGTTGGTCTTTCGATTGAAATCTTTAACGCCATGGGCGCATCGGTTCAGGCGTTACCTGGTGCAGATATCGTTCCGGCAATGGATCGCGGCGTGCTCGATGCAGCAGAATTTAATAACGCTTCGTCCGATCGCACCTTAGGCTTTGCTGACGTATCAAAAGTCTGCATGTTGCAAAGTTTTCACCAATGCTCAGAGCAGTTTGAAATCTTATTTAACAAAAAGAAATACGACGCCTTACCCGCTGAATTGAGATCAATTATTGGAATTGCGTCTGAAGCTGCTTCTGCAGAGATGTCTTGGAAAGCCGTTGATCGTTACTCGGCTGACTTCGTGAAACTGCAAACTGAAGACAAAGTCCGTTTTTACCAGACTCCTAAGTCAATTCTCGAAGACCAGCTCAAAGCGTGGGATGTCATCATCGCCAAAAAATCAGCTGAAAATGCTGACTTTAAAACGGTGCTTGAATCACAACGCGAATTTGCGCGCCGTGCAGGTCGTTGGCAGAACTTCACCAACGTTGATTACAAAATGGCCTACGACCATTACTTTGCGCCCAAGAAGTCTTAAGCAAAATCGGTGTTAAACCATAATCCGGATAGTGTGATCTATCCGGATTATTTTTTGCCGCTAACTTGTAGGACCAAAGCAGATCATGGATTCAAAAAAAGATTTTAAAAAACTGATGCTCGTCGTCGATCAGATCAGTACGTTTGTTGGCAAGGGCTCTGGGTGGTTAATCATCCTGTTGATGGTGATGGTATGTATCGACGTCTTTAGACGCTACGTACTCAATGCCCCCTCAGCGTGGATCGGTGAACTATCTGTGATGTCGTATGGTGCCGTCATTATGCTGTCGGGTGCATACACGCTTGCCCAAAATGGCCATGTCCGTGGCGATTTTTTATACGGATCCATGAAGCCGCGCACGCAAGCCACTTTTGATTTAATTTTGTATATCGTTTTTTTCCTCCCCGGTGTCACAGCGCTGTGCTACGCCGGTTACACGTTTGCGGCTGACTCATGGCGGATTGGCGAGCACACAACACAAATCGCGAACGGGCCGCCCGTCTATCACTTTAAGTCTTTGATTCCAATCGCCGGTGGCTTTTTGCTCTTGCAAGGCTTTATCGAGATGATTCGTTGCGTCATTTGCCTCAATACCGGCGAATGGCCAGCGCGCTTAAAAGACGCCGAAGAGATTGATGTGGTCGAACAGCAACTGCAAGCTTCAACCTACGTTGACGAAGAATCAAAAACCATGGCCATTGCTCGTGCCAAGACGATTGATGAAGAGGCCCACCATCGCATTGGTGGCCTGAAAGGAGAAAAGTCATGAGCGATCCGTATCTTGGCCTCTTGATGCTGTGTCTGATTGTTGTAGTGATTATGCTGGGCTTTCCCACTGCCTTTACTCTAATGGGTTTAGGCATGGCCTTCGGTTTTTTTGCCTTTTACGACCCAAGCGACGTTTGGACAAACAATAAAATTTTCACGCTCATGGTTCAGCGCACGTATGGGGGGATGACGAACGACACGTTATTGTCAATCCCACTCTTTGTACTGATGGGCTACGTCATGGAACGGGGCGCACTGGTCGACAAAATGTTTCATAGTGTGCAACTCGCGTTTCGGGGTATGCCGGCGTCTCTAGCGGTTGCGACCTTGGTGATTTGTACATTCTGGGGAATTGCTAGTGGCCTAGTGGGTGCAGTGGTGGTACTGATGGGCGTGATTGCGCTCAAGCCGATGCTCAACGCTGGCTATGATATTCGTCTTGCCAGCGGCGTGATTACTGCCGGCGGCACGCTTGGGATTTTGATCCCTCCTTCTGTGATGATTATTGTGTACGCAGCAGTCGCCGGCCAATCGGTCGTCAAACTCTACGCTGCAGCAATGCTGCCAGGGTTTTTTCTGGCGCTACTGTACTTAGTCTACGTGATTGGTTGGGCACTGATTGACCCAAAAATTGCGCCTAAGTTGCCTCCTGAAATGTTGAAGGTGCCTATCCCTGCTTCGGTAGCCTTTTTGCGCGACCGCTATTCAACGAACTTTTTTGTAGCAACAATCAAAGCAGCCTTTGCACCCAGCCCGTTATTGAACGCCCCTGAAGGCACGCGTGTTACCTACGGCCGCATTATCAAAAACTTAATTTCTGCGCTCTTCCCGTTGATCATAACTGTCGCGCTGATCGCCGGCACTTGGTGGTATGTCGTGATACATCCCAAGGCGCAGTTCGATGAAGCGCAAGCCGTACTTGTCTTAGCGAAGCCGTTACCTGGGCCCACCACCTCAGCCCCAGCCAAGCCACAAGAAGAAACGTTGGTCGAAATCGGTGCTGAAACCACCTCAAGCTCACGCTCTTCGAGCAACAGTGGCGGTGGACTAATAGCGTTGGATGCGGATCCCGATAACGCTGATAGCCAAAAACCAGATGTCTACACGCCGCCTTCGGACAGCTTCTACTGGTATTTTGGGATCACGAGCTTTCTTACGCTATTGCTACTGCTCAACTATTACCGCAAGTTGCGAGACGAGCAATTTGAAATTCTCAAGCTTCTCGTCGAGTCAGTCATGCCGTTGGGGATTTTGACAATCGTGGTGCTTGCAGTGATTTTGCTCGGTATCACGACGGCAACGGAATCAGCAGCCATCGGTGCGGCGGGTGCGTTCTTGCTTGCCTGGTCTTCTGGGTCGTTTACCTTTGAACGCATGAAGCAAGCCGTATTCTTGACCACAAAGACCACCTCAATGGTCTGCTGGTTGTTTGTTGGTTCAGCCTTGTTTTCAGCGGTCTTTGCGATTTTGGGTGGCCAACAGATCATCGAGAGCTGGGTGCTAGGGATGAACCTATCGCCGTTGCAATTTATGTTGCTCTCGCAGGCTTTGATCTTTGTTCTCGGTTGGCCGCTTGAGTGGACCGAAATCATTGTGATTTTTGTGCCAATCTTTTTGCCCATGCTGTCGCACTTTAATATCGATCCGATCCTCTGGGGCACACTTGTCTTTGTGAACTTGCAAGCTGCATTCTTGTCACCGCCGGTCGCGATGTCAGCGTTCTATCTCAAAGGCGTTGCACCCCCGCACGTCACCCTGAATCAGATTTTTGCAGGCATGATGCCTTATATGTTTATCGTGATTATTTGCATGGCGATCATGTACGCATGGCCCGGCATGGCGCTGTGGCTCCCTAAATATCTTTATGGTGGTGGTTAAAACCAATATGTCAGCAGAAGCCAAACTCAAAGAACTGGGGCTGCAATTGCCCACGCCCCCTGTGCCCGTCGCAAGTTATGTGCCCTGGCGCAGGGCCGGGCAATTGCTTTATCTCTCAGGCCAAGGGCCACGCGATGACGCTGGCAACATCAGCGTCGGGCGCTTAGGTCGCGATTGCTCAGTCGAACGCGGCTACGCCGATGCGCGGCGCGTAGGCTTACAACTTTTATCCACAATACGCGCAGCAGTTGGTTCACTCGATCATGTCGAAGCAGTCATCAAACTGTTAGGCATGGTCAACGCCGAACCCGACTTTGGCGAGCAGCCGCAAGTGATTAACGGCTGCTCTGATGTGCTGATTCAAGTACTTGGTGAGCGCGGTAAACATGCCCGCTCAGCGGTTGGCATGGGCTCACTACCAAATGCAATGACCGTTGAGGTCGAGGCGATTATTCTGATTAAGGACGGGTTTTAAACTTTAATACCTTAGCTTTCGCGATTTAAAATCGCGGCGTCTACCAATGCTGCGGCTCCTGTGGTATTTTAAAGGTCTCACAAAACCTATACAGACAAGCCATGAACACATCAGCAACCATCCAAAAAGTTGACGCCATCATTATTGGGTCGGGCTTTGCGGGCATGTACCAGCTACACAGCCTGCGCGACAAACTTGGGCTCAATGCCAAAGTGATCGAACGCGGTGCGGGTGTGGGTGGCACTTGGTACTGGAATCGCTACCCAGGGGCGCGTTGCGACTCTGAAAGCCATACCTACATGTATTATTTTTCGCAAGAGCTCGTGCAAGAGTGGGAATGGTCAGAGCGCTATCCCCAACAGGCCGAAATTTTGCGCTACATGAATTTTGTCGCTGACAAACTGAAGTTGCGTTCAGACATTAAATTGAATACCGCCATGACGCAGGCGCACTTCAACGAGACAACCAATCGCTGGTTAGTGACAACTGATACCGGCGAGCAATACGACGCACAGTTCTTGATTACTGCGGTCGGCTGCCTGTCTAACGCCAACGTTCCTAAAATCCCAGGCATCAGTGACTTCAAAGGCGACTGGTACCACACGGGTCAGTGGCCACACGAAGGCGTTGACTTCACTGGCAAACGAGTCGGCATTATTGGTACCGGGTCAACTGGCATTCAGGCCATCCCTGTGATCGCGGCACAAGCCAAGCATCTGACTGTGTTTCAACGCACGGCAAATTACAGTTTGCCCGCACGCCACCACCCTTTAAGCCCAGAATTTAAAAAATACGCTAAAGAGCACTCTGCAGATATTTATAAAATCATGACCTCCAATACCAACGGGCATGCGTTTTATATCGATGATCGCTCTGCAGTTGAAACGCCCGCTGACATTCGCCAAAAAACCTATGAAGAAAAGTGGGAAATGGGCGGCTTTCAGTTCAGGGCCTCGTATCGCGATCTGTTAACCGACGATGCGGCCAACAAAACTGCGGCAGACTTTATCCGCGAAAAGATTCGCGGAATTGTCAAAGACCCAAAAGTGGGCGAAATTCTCTCGGATATCGACCATCCGTTTGCTGGCAAACGGCCTCCGATTGATGATCACTACTTTGAGACCTATAACCGCGACAACGTCAAACTCGTTGACCTGCGCTCGGCTCCGATCGAGAAAATTACAGCGAAAGGGATTAAAACTACCGAGCAAGAGTACGAGCTTGACATCATTGTGTTTGCGACCGGCTTTGATGCCATGACGGGTTCACTTGTCAGGCTAGACATCGTGGGCCGAAATAAAAGAACACTAAAAGACTACTGGAGTGCGGGTCCTCGCACAAATCTGGGGCTTCAGGTGCCAGGCTTTCCGAATATGTTCACCATCACAGGCCCAGGTAGCCCCTCGGTGCTAAGTAATATGCCGCCCACCATTGAGCAGCACGTCGAGTGGATCAGCGACTGCATTAGCAACATGAAGGCAAAAGGCTTGAACTGCGTTGAAACCAGCGAAACTGCCAGTGAAGCCTGGCAAAAAGAGGTTGACCGTGCGGCTCAGGCAACCCTACTACCAAAGGTCAAGCACTCTTGGTATTTAGGTGCAAACGTGCCCGGCAAGCCACAGGTGTTTATGCCTTACGCGGGCGGCTTTGCCCACTACCGCAGCATTTGCGACAAGGTGGCCAAAGAGGGATACACAGGCTTTCAAATGAGCTAAACAGCTCACTTTACGTCGAACCTCTACTTTGGCTAAAGATAGTTTTATTTTTGTAAAAGTTAGTGTTCACTTCAGTGCGGGTTGGTCCACATCCCTAGTAGTGCGATAATCGCATCACTAGGGATTTCTACTTACCTTTCAACTTTTTCTCATCCACGACTAAGGTTCTGCGTTCATGGCACAAAATCTCGATCTGCTGAAAATCGCTCAAGAAGAGCAAAACGGCGACCTCTTCAAAATGCTTGATGGCATTTACAAGCGCTCGGCTATTAAACCGACCGATTGTCCCGATGCCATCATCTGGGAAGGCGGCAGCACCGCTGGCGGCGTCAAACCCGTTGCCCATGCCTTCACTGATATGTTTGCCCTAAACGGCACACTGATGGCGCTTGACGTCTTAGGCCTACCGTTTTTAGGCGTTCCGATGATGGCGCAGTTTCGTCACGACAGCAAACTCGCTTCACTTGAGTGGTTTGGCAAACTCGACTACACCGCCTTGAAGTGGTCAACTGCTGGTGACTTCATGGTCAACGAAGGCGGTAAAAAAGTTGTGGTGAATGGCAAATCAGCCAATGCACCGCTTCGTACGGCTGCTGGCGTGTATTGCAACGTGCGTCCTTATGGTGGCATCACCAGTATTCGCTTTATGCCAGGCCTGCCTTACTCACAAGATAAAAAGAAGTTTAAAGTTGACCCCGCCACCGGTGTGATTCACTCAGAAATGAACACTCCGGGCGTGCGTATGGCCTACGCAGCGCGTCTGTTTTTGAAGATGGTGCACGAAACCGGTCAGATCGGTCGCGTCGCCACCAAGCCCACACAGGCGCAAGAAGATGCGATCAACGCCGGCATCATGCGCTGGTTGCTACAAGGCACCAAATTCAAACTGAAGCGTCAGTACACCGTAGACGCCTATGAAGAACACCGGGCTAACATTGACGCCATTGTTGCCTGCCTCCCAAAAGACTTCAAAGACGGCATGGAAAACTGGGGTGGCGATATTTACGAACACATCTCAGACACAAACTTTGGTTTGTTGCTGCATGACATGATTCGTCAACGTCCTTGCATCGTTTACGCAACCGATCTTGACGGCGACCGCCTGACAGACTTGATGGCGGATGCCCCCGACGTTTTACGCGACTGGGGTCAAATCATCATTGATCGTGTTGGCGCCAAAGTTGACATGAAAAAACTGTGGGTCGACATGGGTTTCACCATGACCAATGGTAAAGACATGACCAGCGTGATGTACCGCGTGCATGGTGCTCCGATCTATGAACAGACGCTTGGCTCAGCCGACGCGATGTTATTGCGCTTGCTTGATGGCGACGAAACAGTCGGTGGCGAAAAGCAGCCTTACGATCCACGCATTCACTTTGTACTGATTAACGAAGCATATAAAGCAGCTAACCCAGGCAACAAACAGTTGTCTGACTGGCTCGATGCACAGCTTGCTACCTTTGACAAAATCTTTGGTGAAAAGCGTCCACGCTACTTAGATGGTTACGCACAACTGAAGGCCGCAATCAAACCTTGGGGCACTGCTTAAGTTTTAACTCAGTACGCATAGCAGTCGAATAAGCGGGCACTTGAAACAAGTGCCCGCTTTTTTGTGGCTCAACAACAGAAGCGCCCAACGACTGGTAAACAGTCGCTTGCCAAAAGGCGTACCTATCGCCATCACATCCTGCAAGAGTGGATGGCTCTGCGCAACCCAACCAAAAAAAGCTAAGTAGTATTCAGCATTTATCGCTTTTTATTCTGTTTTGCATTTTGCTGAGTATACTTTCAAGCCGTCTAATTGATAGACCTTAAACCGTGCAGCTTATTTGGATCTCGGGCTCAACTTCGAGCGTTAGAAAAATTAATATTTCGCGTCAGCGTCTTATTCGCTGGTCGATCTTGGCCGGCGTTTTGCTGATTATGGTTGGCGCAAGCATTCATTTTTTTGGCTTTAGGATTGCGCTACAGTTTCAGCCTAAATTAGCCCGCACCATGGGCGATGTGATTACGGCAGATGAACAACAGGCCGTGCTCGCGCAGCACCAGCAACAACTTGCACGCCTGACTCAACAACACCAGGCAGCATTAGACAAACGCACAAAAGAACTCGCCGAGGCCCAGTCTAACCGGACAAAAGAAC
>Ga0222712_10000352_pt1 | contig 62741 bp, 68 predicted proteins | sample C33_657DmetaG_FD_165043 | JGI IMG/M metagenome (GOLD analysis project Ga0222712, IMG submission 165043) | Estuarine water microbial communities from San Francisco Bay, California, United States - C33_657D | ecosystem: Environmental > Aquatic > Marine > Unclassified | place: USA: California... | reverse complement strand
AAGCAGATATTGCATAAGAAGAACTTACTGCATTTGAACTACTCACTGCATAAGAGGCACTAACTGCAAATGAAGCTGTTAATGAAGTTGGAGCATGTGAAGCAGATACTGCATAAGAAGAACTTAATGCGTAGCTACTTGATACTGCTAATGAACTACTAAATGCAAAAGAAGCACTTTGTGCTAAAGCAACATAAGAAGCAGTAGTTGCAAATGATGCTGAGGTAGGATATGCATTCACCCAAAGTCCTGCATTATAAATTAACGCTTGGCCTGTAACTGGAGATGTAATAGTAACGTCGGCTAGATCTTCTAGATTTGTTACTATAGCACCACCACCTGTACTTCCACCAACTGTACTTCTATAAAGACCTGAGTTAACAATTCTACTATCAGTCTGTGTTAAGCTTGTAGCATTGCTTTTAACAATTAAGTATCCTGCAAATACAGTAAAGGGTTGAGTAGCTGTACCTTCGACAAAAGGATCTGAAGCTATTGCGTCTAATGCTGATGCAAAATCAGAATAAACAGTTTGTCCATAATAAACATATAAGCTGTTATTAGAAGGGAAAGTAAATACTCTCTGTATAGTCCAATCATTATTAGATACTGATTGTGTTACACCTGTATTTATATTGTTATAAAAACCAGGATTAACTGTAGTATAGGAACTTCCATTATTAGTATCAAAAACAGTTTGTGATGATGATATGTAACATCTAACAATGCTAGCTGTAGTAGCTGAGTTTGAACTTAATATAGAAGGAGATTCTTGGTTTTGAGCATAGAATCCTCCGTGTATAAACGCAGTACCTGATCCTATATTAAGAGCAAGGCTTGCTGATTGTCCTGATACACTATATCCATTAAGCTTTAAAGGACCAAATGCATCTATAAAAGTATTATACTGTGATTGTTGGCCATAAGCTGTAGTAACAAGTCCACCAAACGCTTGCGTACTTTGATAATTAAAGTGGCCTATTGCTCCTAATGGTATATTCTCGTAGTATTGTTGTGGAGTAAAAGGAACTAACTGCTGCTGCAAACTACCAACGCTATCAATTAACAAGTATGTAACTTGCGAAGAAGTTATATTTGTAACACTTGCAGTAATAGGTCCCCATTGAACGTAGTTAATTGTTGGCGCTATTTCCGATCCTGTACTTGCACCATAATCAACTATTATACCAGAACCAGAAGAAACGTATACAAGGCTTCCACTATAGGTAACAACACCTCCATAAAGTAAACCTGTAACCAACTGTCCTTCTACCCATTTCCACTTTGTAAGATTTGTATCCTGTCTAACATATAAGTCGGATCCTGCTGCACTATTAGAAGCACTTACAAATAGGTAAGTAGAGCTTGTTGGATAAATTCCAGGGTCTGCTGTTAAGTCAAATCTCATTGATCCACTTAACACTTGAGATCCACTAAAGATATTTGAACCTGTAGTTGCAAATACTGAAGATGCTGTACCATTTAACAATAAAGCATTAGATGCTGTTATTGCATAAGAGGCGCTTACTGTATTACTACTTGAAATAGCATACGAAGATGAAATAGCATACGAACTACTTAAAGAATAAGATGCACTTACTGCATTTGAAGAACTCAAAGCATAAGATGAACTTACTGAGTTGCTACCTGATAAAGAATATGAAGCACTTACTGCATTAGAAGAACTAATAGCGTACGAGCTACTTACTGCATTTGAACTACTAAGTGCGTAAGAAGCGCTTGCAGCATTAGAAGAACTCAAAGCATAAGATGAACTTACTGCATTTGATGAACTAATAGCATAAGAAGAGCTAATAGCATTTGAACTACTTACCGCATAAGAAGAACTTACAGAGTAAGAAGCACTTACCGCAAAGCTTGAAGTTAAAGCACTTGGTGCGTGTGAAGCTGAGATAGCCCAGCTTGCTGTACCATAAACTATTCCAGTTGGTACAAATACATTACCATATAAAGTACTTCCACTATAAACAGTTAGACCATTATTGATAGTTGTGCTACCGCTTTGATTAATTACTAAAGCATCTAAGAATGCTCCATAAGGACTAACAGTATTCAAATGAAGGTCTGTAGCAGTTATAGTGTACTTTGAGTAAGCACTAAGTCCTGAATTTAATACGTTAGTTTGAACTCCGTAGCCTGGCGTATCATCAACTCCAATACCTAATACATCACCGCTACCTGAACCTCTAAATAAAGTTACATACTCAGAAACTGAGCTTGTGCTGTAAATATTTTGAACACCAAAGAAGTTATTTGAACCAGTAGTTGCAAATGTAGTTTTTGGTATACCTCCTAAGAATGCAGCTTCAGAAGCCGATACTGCATAGGATGCTGATATTGCAAAGGAAGATGTTACTGGGTTTTGATCTAAGATATAAATAGGCCCACCCATACTAGCGTGAGCAGTACATTGATAGTATAGAACTTCGGGAGCATCCATTGGTACGTTAAATGTCAAAGTACCATTGACAACGTCATTGTTTACAACACCATTATTATATTGAGGGCCTACAGATCCATTAGGAGTTGTTTGAATTCTGAATGGGTGCATTCCCATTGTGTTAGTAAACTTATACTGCTGACCTCTAACTAAGTAAATAGTAGGATCGCTAGCTGATCCTGTAAAGCCAGGTCCTGTAAAGGTATAATCACTAGAACCAATAGCTCCTAAATTCCATTCTGAGGTGTAAGTTGATATTATAGCATAAGATGAACTTATTGCATATGAAGCACTTATGGCAAATGAACTACTTAGAGCGTTTGATGAACTTACTGCATATGAAGCAGTTATTGCATAAGATGATGTTACTGGAATGTTTAATGCGAAAGAGGCAGTCTGTGCATATGAACCACTTAAAGAGTAGCTTGAACTTATTGCATTGTCTGCATTGTTAGCATGTGAAGCTGATACTGCATAAGAAGCGGTTAAAGATGTTGGTGCATGTGAAGCACTTACTGCCCAACTAGCTGTACCAAACAAATAGCCATTAAAAGAACCTGTAAAAGATCCGGTACTATAAGACTGACTAAATGCTATAAAAGAAGATGAAAGAGAAGCGATGCTAGAACTAAATGAAGCAGAAGCTTGCACAAGTACACTAGCAGTGTTCTCTAAATTAGTTAAACGAACGCTATTACTTCCACTTTGTTGTGCAAAAGAAGCACTAGCATTTGTTAGAGTAGAGGCTGTTGCTTCTAAATTAGTTGCTCTTCCTGCTATGGAAGAAGAGAAAGTAGTGTAACTTGCTGATGTAATAACAGGATCGCCATTCACAGCCAAGCTACCAGTTATAGTAACCGAACCTGTAAATTGATGTGTGTCTGTTAATTTGGAACCAAATATAGTTGACCCCGTAATATATTCTGTAGAGGCTGTTATATACTGAACAACTAATTGCTGTGCAGTTATGGTGCCACTAAATAAAGCATTGGATGCTGTTATGTTATTTACTACATAAAAATCAACAGCTGTTGAAGCCGTTCCAGCATATGAAGATGAGATAGCGTAGGATGCACTTAAAACATACGAAGCTGTTCCTGTATTTAAAGCAAAGCTAGCTGTTTGAGCATAAGATCCACTTAGAGAATAACTTGAAGATCTTGCAGTTTGACTAAAAGATCCACTCAAAGAATAGCTTGCAGAAGTGGCTGTTCCAGCCGTGGTAGCAAAATTGGCAGTAGAGGCGTTACCTGCATTGTCTGCATAGTCAGCATGAGAAGCAGAAACAACTGAACTACCAGAACCGGCAGTTGTTGCTAATTGTATAATTGACTGACTTACAGTGGTGTCTTGCTTAAAATATACCTTACCGTCGTAGGTATTTATCGCCATTTCACCCAAGTCTAACTGATCAACTGTAGGTACCTTTCCAGGTACAGCACTGCGTTTCAGTTCTATTTTAACTGCCATATATAGGAACGTTTAAAGTATGTACTACCAAGGGCTTATATAAGCCGTTTATAAATAGTTACATCTAGAAACTTCCACCATTTAGAGTATCAGTTCCATCGGTAAATCCTCCAGAAGAGTACAAAATTTCTTGATCCGGAATGAAAGGCATGATAACACTTGAAGAGAAGTTTGCAGAACCAGTAACCTGCAAGCTTCCAGAAAGAATGATAAGATTCGGGTTTACACCGTTTAAAGCGTTGATAATTCGAAGCAAATGCTCCGCCTCTATAATTGCTCCAGGTCTAATTCCAGCCGTAGGAATCGTGCCAGAAACAGGTGTAGGAGCATATATAACCACAGGACCACCTGCTTCAATAGAACTTGTGGTCACAGTTACGCTTGTAGCTGGAATACTGTAGCCGGTTAGTTGGTTGATCTGAGCTACTATATCATTTACAGAACCACTGCTAAGAGGCATTGAAGAGCTAATAATATAGGAATTGCTTGCTGTTGGCAAGTTGTAGCCAGTCAGTGAATTAATTTGTGATATGATGGTATTTAAAGAACTCATATTGCTTGCTCTGTAGAGAATATAATTTTACAAATATTATAAGTCTTGTTCGATAACTGTGCTAGAGCAGCGTTTACTGAGTCAGGAATCAAATATCCATTCAAAGTCAAAGTGAAGTTGGTTTGAACTGTACGATCTTCTCCATCAGCATAAGTTAAAACATCTGTGAATGCTTCAGTCTTAGTTAAGAATTGGAAAGCAGTTGGATCACCCCAATATGAGTTTGAAGCAAAGTTAACAGCTTCAATTAGCTTATCCATCTGCTCAATATAGTTTGTCCACATTACACAATCATATTCAAGTGTAACATAGTCGGGAGTAACTACAACAGCATATTCCTTCTGTAGCTTTTGGTTTTGTAATACATGGAAGTTATCATATGCATTACCTCTTACATAAGACTTTTCGAAGAGTTGTACGTTATGTGCAGAGTTACCATCTAATTTGTTTCCTAAACTACGATTCTGTGTAATAGACTTTCTTCTAAACATTACAAGAGGAGTCATTATCTTACCAGTGGTATCGCGGTAGTAGCCATCCGCTTGTACAGATTTCCACTTTTCAGGTGAACCATAAATGACTGGTACAAGTATTTGATCATTGTTTTGATAAACGCTAAGTTGAAGTACATTGTTAAAGTAAAACATTATTGCCTCATCAAGATCCTTTATCCCAATAGAGAACTTCCTTGGCTCTGGATCACCTCTAAAACTAGTCTCGTAGGCTCTATTGATCTCAGGTTGACCTGGCTTAAAGGGCTCAGTGAAAATAAGGTTTGGGTTACCATACTTTGGGTCAGTAGGCTTCACGAGCTTATTCATAAACTCCTTTCTCGTCTGTGGTCTAACTTGTTGTATTCCTGCTGGCATATTATAATCTTTGTGCTAAGATACCAAGTCTTTCTGGCTCTGTTAAATGAGTGTTAAGTATAATAGAGAAGTTAGATCCAAAGAATTGCAAACCTTCTGAGTAAGCATATTGAGGATCTTTACCAAGTATGAATTGGTTTTGATTCACGTTATCAACCTCGTAGTAAGACTCGTTATACATTACAACATCACCTACTTCTGGTACTACATTAGCAAATACTAAATCATCTGTTAAGAATCTAAAGTCTACAGTTCTACTTGTATCAGGACCGAAGTCATTATTTCTAGTATTGAAATCACCTCTTACAATTAAACAGTCTATTAAGACAGGTCCTACATACTCTTTTACTAAACCTTCACCATAAACATTGGAAGGAGTATCGGGCAATATAATTTTATAATAACCAATCTGTTGAGTGATTACATCGTGTACGAACTCAGTCGCTACACCCTTAAACATTATCACGTCGCGTGATGATCCAAATAATGCCATATTATCCTATAAAGATTGGTATTGGAATATTAACTAATGTATCTTTTAAAGAATCATTTTCAGATTGCTTTCTTTCTAATTGTTTTTGTCTTGACATATCTTCTAGATCTAATCTCAACTTCTCTCTTAAATCTTTTTGCATTGCTTGTCCACGTGATATTAAGTCAGCAAAGTTCAAAGTAACTTCTGCACCAGGCACTGCTACTTGTTGATACTTTCCTCTCACAAGTCCTAACAATTCTGAAGTCAAAGCAGCTGTGTACTCTTTGGTCCACTGCTTGGCTGGTTGATTAAGATCTGAGTAAGTAATAAGACCATAAGGTGCCATTGATGCGTTTGCTACCAATCCTTGGTTGTCTCCATAAGGACTGTTTTCAGTAAGGCTCATTAAGTCGGATTGGAAGGCATATTGGATCATTATGTTGTAGCCTCCAGTGTTTGGAATAGGGAATACTCTTAAATCTGTTCCAATTAATTCGAAAGACCAGTTAGGTAAACGCACCATATTCGCCATCTCTACTTCTTGAATTCTTTCTATGTCCCAATACACAGGATAGATAGTAACACTATTAGCACCACTACCATAAAAACCTCCTGCACCAAATCCACCCCAATCACTTGGCCATGCACCTGCTCCACCTAATTGTGGATAATAACCACCATACCCATAAAAATAGTTTGCTGGAGGAGCTTGAAAGAATACTCTTTGTACGATGATTCTATCATCAACACTCATACTAGCATAATTAATTGCCCAATCGTATAAGTTATAACTTTGCTGTCCAGCAGTCAAAGCAATAGATCCACTCTTCCAACTAATAAATCCACCAACACCAGCTGGTTGACCATAGGTCTCAGATATGTTTAATAAGTTTGTTAAATTAGGAGAAACAACTGTGTTGTTAAGCAAAGAAGCAGTTGGCTGACCTTCTAAAGTAAGATAGTTGTCTTTAATCTTTAATTGATAAAGCTCTTCTGCATAGATAGAAACAGCCTCTTCGAAGCATGCATAGATGTTCAAATCATTAATCTCGACATCAAGCACAGGATAACCTAACTTCCTTGCACAATAATTGGCAACTTTAGGACCATCTGATTGGAACTCTAAGTCGTTATCGTAAAATCCAAAAGGAGTTGATCCTGATATTGGGCCAGGATTACCGTCATATATTGTTGGATTTGCCATTAATTTTTAATTTGTTTATATACATTTAGCACTTGCTCTACTATTGGGTGTCGGTGATTGTGACTCAAATGGATAGTTTCTACTCCTTTCACTGCTCCTGGAACTGCTTTATTCAAATAAATAAGTCCAGAATCCTTTCTTTCACGTAAATCAATCTGTCCAAGATCACCTACTATAACCATTTTAGAACCCTCACAAAGCCTCGAAATAGCCATTTCCATCTGCGAATCTGTCACGTTTTGTGCCTCATCTAGGACAATAAACGCGTTTGAAAAGTTCCTTCCACGCATGAAAGCAAATGGAATTATCTCTATTTTACCCTCTACAAACAAACTATCTATCTTTACTTTGTCATATAACCTATAAAGGTTATCATAGATAGGAGCTATATAAGGATCCAGTTTATCTTTCAAACCACCCGGCAAAAATCCGATATCTTCCTTCGCTGTGACAACTGGCCTAGCTACGATAATACGCTCAACTTCACGTGTAAAAAGAGCGTCTAAAGCTGCTTGACATGCCACCAGGGTTTTACCTGATCCTGCTTGTCCTGTAACAATAGTTATAACGTTGTTGAGTATCGCAGACTTAGCTACCTTTTGCTCATCGTTTAACTGTATTTGAAACTTAATTGGGTTTTTGGGCTTTCGCTTCACTTGGGCTACCTCTAATACCATATGTAACTATTTTAAATAAATAGTTTCCAAACGCAAATAAAAAAGCCCCTTTTTCAGGGGCTTAGTGTTTTATGTAGGTTCACAATTAACTAAAACTTGCACTTACAAATTTAGCTCCGTTGTAAATGTATAAAAAGTTTCCACTATAGTATGCTGATCCAGTTAATGGAGAAGCTGGTTGGGAAGTAGGGAATACAAAATGACTATTTGTAGATAGGACTAAGCTACCAGAAACTTTAACTGATCCTGTAACTGTTTGATTTCCAACTACTGTTTGGTTTCCAGCAAAGTTGTTAGAACCAGTCAATGCAAAAGATGATGATCCAAATCCACTAAGAGCGTAAGCATTTACTGCTGTACCTTGTAGACTACCTGTAAATCCTAAAGTAGAAGTTACTGATCCTGATACTGTTACAGATCCTGTAATTCTAGAGCCTGATTGCATTTGGAAAGGTCTTACAACAGTAACTGTACCATCAGTCCAGTTTCCGTAGTTTTGAAATTTCATTATAGTGGCTGGATTTCCAGTTGCATCACTTACTGAAAATAGACTTCCTGATTCGTATGTGCCAAAGTTTTGGCCTTGTACAGTAATATCAAAAAAGTCAGAGCCAGAATAGAACTCTAATCCATGCTCATCCATATAAGTTCCTATCAAAGAATCTACAGTTTGTACTGTAATATTAGCTGATGTTAGAATTGCTTCGTTTGTATTGGCTCCATTAGTTACTTTCAATGAACCAGTGATTTCTTGTGAACCTGTTACTTTTAGTAAAGTAGAAGATAGCCATACTGGTGTAGCATTTCCTGCACCATCTGTTATGCTTTTCGTAACGGAAGTTATTGGACTATTATCAACTGTCTTAATAAGTCCTAAATAACTACTAGCTATGAGATTTCCGGTTAAACTTGCCATGCGTACATTTTTATATAAATAGTGGGAAAAAAAGAAAGCCGGCTTACGGGCCGGCTTCTTTTTATACTATAAGCGTAGATTAGTTAGTAACTGAAACTACGTTCAAGTTTGCTACGTATACTTTACCATAGAACTCTGGACGGATCATCTTCTTAGCGTAACGAGTCATGATACCTTTACGTGGAGTGAAGGTTTGAGGATCGTACACTAATGGAGTCATGATCAATGGCACATATGGAGCATAAACGGCACCAGTCTCTAAGAATTGGTTACCACGGAAGCCCATCAAGATAGTGTTCTCAGTCATGTAAGGGTTTTTGTAAACCTTGTAACGACTATTCAAAGCACCGATCTTTTGTACGCCAAATGCATACTTCATTGTATCTGCTGCACCATCTGTATCAGCTGCAAATCCAGGAATTGATTCCAAGATAGTAGCTACAGTTGGAGAACATACTAAGAAGTTAGCACCACCACGTAAAGTCAACTGATGGATCTTATTAGATACTGCTTGTAAAGTAATACCTAAAGTTTGGAACCAGCTCATTTGGTTGTAGTAAGCACCAGCAGTGTTGCTTGTGTATGCTGTACCAGCTGAGTTAATTTGGTTACCGATTTGAGCTGACCAGTTAGCAGTTGTTTGAGCGTTCTCAATTAACATATCTAAGATTTCCAAATCAATCTCCAAAGAGATGTATTCAGACAACATTCCAGTTAATTCAGCCTCAGCATCCAAGCTATGGTAAGCATTCAAATCTTGTGCAAATTCTGGAGTCCATTGTGCTTTCAACTTACGAGTTTTAGCAGAAATAGTCTCAGACTTCATTTGTACGTTGATCTCAGGGATAACGATTGAAGCAGAACTAGCAGCGTTCGGGTTAGAGAAAGGTGCTGGAGTATCATTCGGAGCATCTTCAAAGTCACCACGAGTTTGGAAGTTAGTTGATTTGTTATAGAACAATACAACACCACTACCAGCAGCTTGAGTCACTTGTAATACAGAAGAACCACTTACAAAGAATGATAAGTTCGCACCGCTTAATGTAGTGAAATCATTGATTTGTGTACTTGGATCGATTACTGCAGAACCAGATAAAATACTACCTGATAATTCAAATGCACGAACACCGTTTGTATCAACTGCTAAAGAACCTGTAGATACAGTTACTTTTACCATTTTACCATCAACTACTGATTGAGAGTAAGCTTGGTTGAAGTTTACTTCAGCAAAAGTTGCAGCAGCAATAGTAGCTGAACCAGAAGCAATTGAAGAAGAGAATTGGTTAATAGAATAACCAAAACGACCTTGACCATATAAACCACCAGAAGCTAAGTTACCGAAGCCACTGTTAGGAGTTTGGTTCAAAGTACCATATACTGATTGACCAGCTTGGAAAGGTTTAGGGATGTTAGATCCGTATTGGAAATCTAGGTAGAATACTAAACCAGCAGGTAAGTTCATTGGTTGTACAGATACAAACTCTTTTGAAGCGATCTGACCGAAGATCTTACGTACTAATGGTAAAGCTACACCAGCCCATTGCTCACCGTTTCCTGGAGTGAAAGTAGCACCGTTTGTTACGTTACCACCTGTAGAAGACTGCTCCATTACTAATTGCTTAGCTTGGTTTTCTAAAATCGTAGCCATGTTGTTACGATCGTAGTCTTTTAAGCCTTCAAGTAAACCAGACTTGGCCCACTTCTTAGCTAATTTCTGAGACACTCCCATTTGATCTTGGTATGGGTTAGCGCTCTCTAATAAAGATTGAACTAAATTTGACATTTTTATAAATTGTTTTTGTTTTTTATTTAATACCTGCAAGGTGCTGCCATCTGTTAATGAATGGATCAGCGTCTACAATTGGTCTAGCAGGAGCTGAGCCAATTGGTTTTGAAGCAAAACCTACAGATTCTTTCAATGAAGTCTTCTTAGAAGCTTCACCAATTGATTCGTTTAATGTTTTGTAAGTATTCTCAACTTCTTTGATAGATGTTGCTCTATCGAATGCGTTAAGAACTTTTACTTTTTGAGACTCGTTCAAAGACTTAGCTTTAAAGATTTTATTCACATAAAGTAATTTAGCATTTAACAAGTTAACCTCGTTTAATTCATGCTTCATTGCTTTAATAGCTTTGTGAGCTTCGTGTAAATCTTTTTTGATTTCTTCAACTTTGTGAGCATCAGCAGCAGAAGTTTTGATTGATCCTGGAACTTCAGCAGCTTCTTCCATTTTTTCTTCCTTGTCTAATTCAGCCAAGATAGATTCAAGAGAAATTTCTGCATCTTCTTCGTCAGCAGCCATTGCATCATCTGCAACTGCTTGACCTGGACTATCAACATCTAAAGCGTCTAACTCTTCGTCTCCACCACCTTGTAATTGCATGAATACATCACGAATGATGTCTTTCAAGTCACCTACTGTAATGTCAACTACTTCAGTTTCTTCATCATGTGCACCTTCGATATCGTGAGTTAAATCCTCACCAGCTTTTTCAGCTTTATCGTCAGCTTCTGCATCTTTGTCGTCTTCAGCGTCATCATCTTCAGCTTCTTTAATTGAGCTTTTTGCTTTCTCAGTGTAACTACCATTGTCGTTACCGTGAGTAGTTTTAGCTTTTTCTGAGTAGCTACCATTTACGTTACCTTTCTCAGTGTGAGCTTTCTCATCATAGCCTGCTGTTGTTCCTTCGCCTTCTTCCATTTTTTCTTTAGCTTCTTCCATAGTGTCATCTGTTTCTTCAGATAAAGCATCTAGTTCTGCTAAGATTTCGTCTAATGTAGATTCTTCCATGTCTTCAGCTTCATTGAATTTGCCGTGTTTCTCGTCCCATTCAATATCTTTAGCTACTTTCTTACCTGCTTTTTCAGCATGGTCGTCGCGTGTAGCTGTTGATTCCGCTTCATCCATAGTATCATCCGTTGCTTCTTCAGCAAGTTTTAGACTCATCATTTCTTTGATTCTTGGTTCAAACGCTTCTGCTAATGTCTCTCTAGCTGCAGCTAAAGCAGTTTCACGCACAGCTTTTGCATCCAAGATCGCTTGCTTGTACAATTCTTGATTTGTCATCTTAAATGTGTGTTCGGGGATTACCTATTAGAGAGGCAATATAAGAGTAAAAATTAATTACGATGCCATATTAGAGGATGGCATATGTAATAAATACACAAAAGTTCTCTGAAAACTAGTGTTTTAGAAAAAATATTTTTATTTAATGCAACAAACTCCGCTTTGAGTGCAGATTATATCCGATACTAAGCGGCTAATATTTTCATATTGGTTAGCTGTTTTTATTTGGTAATCAACAGATTCTTGAAGTGATCCATTAGGTTTTACAAACGCTCCGTATGTGCTTGGAGTTGATACAAAATCCCAACAAATTAACTCTAAATCTTCACCAACCTGAACTAAACCTTCACCAATTGGAGATACAGAACCCATAGCTCTTGAAGATACTCCAACGTTAATTCCAGCTAAAAATAACTCTCTTAATATGTTTCCTGATGGTGTAGGTAAGATTTCAAATTCACCATACAAATCTTTACCATCCCACCAAAGTCTTGTAATATTATGACAAACATTCTTTAAGTTGATAATAGAAGACTCTGGGTGATCTAACTCTCCTAAAGCTCTTTTCTCTGCAACAGGACCTTCCATATACAACTGTACTTGTCTTTGTAAAGTATCAAAGTCGTAAATACGTTTGTTTGCATTTGGTTTATCTGCTGCTTGTACTTTACCAGAAACTAAGAATGGCTTATTAGGACTCATTCTTGCCTCGTTTAATTGTTGAGGAAGCGGTTGAAACGGTAAGTACTCTATTAAGGTTTGCTTGTTCATTATGCTTTTGTGAATACTTGATTGAATTGTGGATCACTCATTACACTCTTATCTTCAGGATGAGATGTGTCAAATGATTGAATTTGTCCAGACTTTTTATTTTTATAAAGCACTTCTTTCATTGCTTTAACTAACTTTTCTTTTAAGTTGCTTTTAAACTTTTCAAAAGATTTACCCATGTCAACACCTGGTCTCATTTCTTCTTTTGGAGCTTGTAAACCATCAATATCATAAGTGTATCCTGTACCACTTACAGTATAAAAAGCTTTTACTTTACCTTGTTGCTCAATAAAATCTTGAATCTTAATCTCAGTTGAATTATCTCTAGGATCTAATTTAGCTACATCACCTCTTTGAAATTCAATACCTTCGTCGTTAGTAGCTTTTATGATTTTACCTTTACTATCTCTCACTATCTTATACTTCTCATCATCTGCTTTAACGTGCTGAAAAGGCATTTTGTTTGGTTGATTATCAAAGCTAGAACCCGATGATTTAAATCCATCACTAGTTAATTCTTCTACCTTTTCTTGCTTGGCAGGAACATCTTTTGCAGTTAATACATTTAACTGAATATGCTCTGTAGTACCATCGTCTAGCTTAACAGTTGCTGTGTCTTGATCTAACTCAACGACTTCACCAACTTTTTTTTTATCCCTGGTCATCACTCTATGACCTTTGGTGATGTGCTCAGGCATCTCTCGAACAGAGTTTTGAGAAAATTCTTTTAAGATACTCTCTTTTAAAGCTATTACTTTCTCTTTACCAGGTACTTCCATTACTTCAACTCCTTTAACTTTCTTAGGAGTTTGAGTCATTTGGATCATTTTTTCTACCTTATTGGTAAACTTCTTAGACTGGTTAGCTGCTGCAGGTGCATCTTTTTTAACCACCTTCATCTCATTAGCCTTATCTTTTAAGTTATCTTTTTTAACAGCTTTCATCTTCAAATCCTTATCCATCTCAGTAATTGCTTTTTGATTAGCAATCATTAATTCTCTATAAGCCATTGGATCTTTAGTCAAAGCTTTCAATGCTTTTTCCTTAGCTAAAACTAAGTTCTCATCAGTGATTTCACCCATTAAAGATAGTTCATACTTCATACCTTTCATTAACTGATTGTAGTTAACAGTGTCAAAGTTAGGGTACTTAGTTACTTCTGCGCTTGGGTTGTGACCATATACGCCTTCAGGCTTTTTAGCTTCAGATAAAATACGCTTTCCTTTCAATATCTTGATAGAATCATCATAAGATGTTACGTTAGTGACATACTGAGGAAACTCCATGCGTACATTACGCATAAAGTTAGCTTTTGACATTTTACCTTCTAAAAGGTCTGTATACTGTGCTTGGATGTTTTTCATACTAATAAATAGTTTATCTTCCTTGTCCGCGGTACGCTTTTGGCCTTGGACTGTGTTTGTTAAAACTTTTCTGTGCAGAACCTAACTTTCTTTTTCCGAATGTAACTTTTTGGCTGTTTCCCTTTGTTGCTTTGGCCATTTTACAACTGTTTTAATTTTTTATAAGCTTCAACAACCTTACCACGAACCTTATCCATGGCCTTTTTTGTATTATGTTTAACTTCAAAAGTATCTTCACCTTCAGATAATTCTGTTTTTAAGGTTCCAGTAAACTCCAAAAGTCTATTTACTTCGTCTAATTTTTTAGTGATCGTTTTAACAGCTTGGTGGTATTGCTCAGGCTTTGATCTTGTTTTAGTTTCATTACGGAAGCGGAAGTAGTTTTCATTTAATGGCTCTTCTTCCCATAATTCTTCTACGTCAATACTTTTAAGTTTCTTTCCTGCTGCTTCTGCTGAAGGAGCTTTTGTAAACCCTGCGCTTTTGTAAGCGTTCAAGTTTTTAGTACCTTGGCTGTTTGTTTTTGAAGGCTCACCTGCAAGACGAGGTGCATCTTCTGCAACTTTACCTCCCTTACTACTTATTATTTTAGCATTTTTCAAGATTGCAATAAACTGTGGTGTTCCGCCTTCGTAAAATTCAGGTAATGGATTTAATTCGTCATCTACATGTTGTAATACTGCTATACCTCTTTGTCCGATTTGGCATTCAAACTTATGTCCTCTAAATTCTATAATATCTCCAATACTATACGCTTTTCCAGTTATATCAACTGCTTTTTCATCTGATCCTTCATCCTCTCCTAATTTCTTTCTACTAATTTTCTTACTGCCCATTGCGTACTGCTCACCTGTACCAGGAGTGAATGAAGCGCCATTTGTTACGCCACCACCAGTAGTAGAACCACCTGCAGGAGCTGCCGCTGCTGCGCCATCTTCATGCATCGCAGTTGCTTTAACAATCTCAACAGCTTTGGAAGGTTCAATATGTCCTTTTGCCACAGCATTAACTAACATCTCAATTGAATCTGCACTTGCACCTAACTGAGATAGCATGCTTCTTAATGATTCAAACTCATCTAATTCTTCTAATAAAAATTGTGTAGCAAATTGATTGTTCATTACTTAATAGCTTTTAGCTCTTGAATTAATTGATAGTATTGCATTAAACCAATTAAAGTTTCGTCTTTAACTGAGTCTTTAGACTCTATAGGTTTGATGAAATTAAGAACTTCAGCTAATTTAATTTTGGTTACTTTATCTTGAACTTGAGTAGATAATTCAGTTAATTGTTTTTTAACTTCTACAAGCTTTTTGTTAAGATAACTTTTAAGCTGTGTTGTGTCTGAAATATTGTTGATGTATTCTTTTAAGAGATCTCTTTGCTCTTCAGAAAGAGAAGAATACTTTTCGTTGAACTTCTCAACTAAGATTCTATAAGCAAGTACTCTAATTTCCTTATCTTCTTTCATGAACTCTTCTACCACTTTGGAAGCTACCTTTCTTTCGGTTAAGCTTTCCTTAGTTACATGCTCAAGAAGAGTCAATTTATTTGTAATAATTTGTTTTGTATCCGAAAACTCTTTACTAACTTGGGATTCAATCAAAGTATAAACAGCTCCATAAACCTTGTACGTCTCAACTTTAGCCTTAAAAAAGTTATCAATGTCGTAGTATTTCTTGATTTCCTTAATAATGTTGTATTTCTCCTTGCTTAATTTTTCTCTGTCAAGCTTTTTAGCCTGATCAATAATAGTAGAAACTAGGATTTCAGCCTTAGTTTCGTTTAGTTTTGGGGAATTTAATACAGTATTATATAAGTTATACTCCTTACTTAACTCCGTGTTTGTGAAGTATTTCTTCACGATTTTAACCGCATGCGGGTCTTTTTTAGACATCAAATCCGAGGTAGCCTGACGAACCAAAAGTTCGAATAGGACGCCGGTATTTTTGTACTTAGAATGTTTGATCATACATTTGAATGCTTACTAATAAATATCAACGAGTTACAGTAAATCAGGCTTTATTTGGTCCTCATTAAGTAGACTGCTCTCTTTATACAAATCCACGTTTCTCTTGCCAAATTGCTCTAAAGCCGCCTTATTCTTGTAATATTCCGCCTTAGCTCTACTTTCGTTTAAAGCAAGCGGAGAGTTTCCTTGGTACTTAGTTTTTAGCTTATCCTCTCCGGATGTTTTAGCTTTGTTCATGTCGTCTCTGCCCAATCTATCTGGTCCTAATGGATCGGCTGCAGTGTTAATAAATGATGGATTCTCAGATGGTCTACCGGGTCTTCTATAAGGTTCGTTAGGATTAATTTCATTATATCCTTGTGGAACTTCTGTACCAGCCAAGTTAGTGTTACCATTGCCACCATACATAGAAGCAATTTGGTGAGGTGTTCCATAGGCTTGACCAGATTGAGCTGGGTCATTACCCTCTTCTTCAATCTGCTTAAGACGGAATGCACGCTTCTTGTCTTCGGTAATTTGATCTCTGTATTCATCAAACTCATCCTCAGAGAAGTGGAATAACTTATCGTAAATCCAATCAGTAGGCATTAAGTTATTCTCAATCATTTGAGAAGCTAATTCTACTTTCTCTTTCATTAAAGCAATTCTTTCTTGCTCGTAAATGATAGATGGAGTTGTTAATGTTAACTCAAAATTAGTTAATGATTCGTTTGTATATCCATTTGCATATAAGTGAACTAAAGCAATCTTAGTCAACTCAGAAACTACAATACGTTGAATTCTTTCAACAGTACGAGCAAAGCGAATATCTTCAGCAGCTAATGTTGCTTTACCAGTTAAGTCTTTCTCATATCCTAAGAAAGCTTTAGGTATTTTTAACGCTGCAAATAATTTATTTAACAAATAGTTAACGTCTTCAATACCGTTATACTCCAATGGTGGAGCGTTCTCAATTCTAGTAGAAGCATCATTACCACGTACAGGAATAAAGAAGTCTTCTAACATATTTTGAACGTTGTAGTTCAAGTTATATTGACCTGACTTAGCATCAACAAGAGGAGTTTTCTTCATCTTGCTGATCATTCTTTGCATGTAGTTTTCAACTTCGTTTGGTGGAATCGCACCTACGTTAACAAAGAAAATTCTTCTTTGAGGAGCTCTTGTAATACGATGAATCAACATCGCATCTTCCATCAACACATATTGTTTGTATAATCTACGACCTGGCTCTAAATAAGAACGTCCATAAGGTAAGTAGTTTATATCTCCAATCAATCTAAAGTGTGCTACCTCATAGTTAAAGAAGGTAATACCACGCTCAGTTTCTGGATTATAAGTTGCTACATATCCTGCAGATGCTCCTAAAGCAGCTTGTGGATCATACTTAAATAATACCTCGGATGGGTTCTTTGGATTAGATCCTTCTATTCTTACGATGTTGTAAGCTGAAAAAGGGATTACATTGTAGACTCCGTACTTCTCTGCGACTTCGAGCTTAAGGTAGAAATCACCATATTTACACATATTCCTAATCCAAAACCACAAATTGAACTCAATATTAAGTATATCATAAAATAAATTGTAAAGAAGTTTTTGAATGTTTTCGTCTGAAGATCTAATTTGTACAACGTCACCCAAATCGTTTTTCAAAGTACACTCATCGGCAATGATATCCAAGGCAGATGCCACAATAGGATCCGTATCCATTGCTTCATAGTCAGCGTAGATTTGTACACGAGCTGTTTGATAGTTTTGAGACAAGTTGTAGTTGAAACCATACGTAGGAGAGGTAGTGTAGATACGGTTGAAACGGTCTACAAGTGAGTTGGTTTGTAAGATACCATCTACTTGAATGTTACCTGTATCAACAGTTTTTAACTCCCCACCATCGTTTCTTATGATAACATCAGTAGAGAATAATCTCTTCAAGGAAGAGAATACGTTGGTTTTAGGTTGTTGTTTTATTTCGTCTGCCATAATTATTTTTTATAAAAGCCAAGTTAAGTCTGCTTGTTGGCCATTTGTTATTTCCATTTTCCAAGGATCATCTTGACCATAGTTATTATAACCACCTCCGTTATAAACTTGGAAACCATCATTAGTAGTTTTAGAAAAGCTATTTAAGCTAGCATAAGTTAAGTCTATTGCAGTCTTTCTAAATCTAAGAGCAGTATCACGTAGGAATAAACCGATAGACCAAGCCATTACTAGGTCATCATTATAACCATGCAAGGCTTGTGCCTTACCATTCTTCCATATAAATACTCTTAGCTCATCTAATAGTCTTTGTGATTGAATGATTGGAAGTCTGTCATTCATAAATGAACGCATCTTCTCAATTACTAAAGGTCTTGTTTTTTGATTCATAGCAAAGCCAGGAACCATTCCATCTCCTCTATCAAATCTACTTACGTATAAATCTATTTGAGTTCCTACTACTTCTGATTTAGGAGAATAATATAAGTTAGGATATCCAGTTTCTTGTAAAGATGTTACTACATCCCATCCAATACTTGCATTCTCTACAACAAGTAAGGCATCATTCCATTCTGTTGCAACCGCTCTTAACATTTGAGCAAAGTCTTTAGTAGGAAGTTGTGCTTTATACTCAGCAACTTGCTTTACATCTTCCACATCTATAACATGGAAAGTAGAAAAGTCTCTACCATCACCACGAGCTACGTCAGCTAAAACCATATAGGTTCTCATAGGATCTGGATATGACCAAAGCCAGTAGTTTTTATCTATGCCTCTTCTCTCTATTGGATCAACAATTTGACTTTCGGCATAATAATTTAATGTGTTTGGTTCAAGTACAGTGTCACCCGATGTGCTAAAGTCGCAATCACACTCTTGTGCTGCTGCTCTTTCACCTAATTCTTTTGTTTGTTCATCTCTCCATACTTGATTTCTTTCAGGATGTACTGTCCATGGTAAGCTGATTGGACAGAATTTATTTTCACCAAGCTGTGCTGCACTAAAGGTTTTGTGGAACCAGTTACCAACACCATTAGGAGTTGATAGTGCAATACATCTACCACCCGTTGCTAACGTTTGTTGAGCAGCTGTAAAGATGTCTTCAATACGATCAATGAACGCAGCCTCATCTATTACAAGCAAAGATACGGCTTCAGAACGAGCTGAATCCGTTGCTGCCGATACTGCTTTGATTTGAGATCCGTTTTTAAGTCTTAAGGAGAGTCTGTTGTGTTCTAATACTGGAAGTTTCATCCAGGTTGGTAAGTTGTCGTAAGCAAATCTTACTTTAGTTACCATGTTCTTTGCTGTGGCTTGAGTAGTTGCAATAACAAGAATGTTCTTATCTTGCTCAAACAACATCATCCACAAAGAAATACCAGAAGTTAAAGTAGAAATACCTAACTGTCTGGACTTATTTATAATCGAATAGTCGTGTCTTTGTAGTAATTTTAGTGCTTTTTCCTGAAAAGGATAAAGATTGAAGGTCATTCTACCTCTAGTAGGATGTTGTATAGTATAATACTTCTTCATAAAGTACACAGGATCCTGCTTACACTTTAGAAGTTCTTGCTTAATTGCGTCGTTTATACTAGATTGAGCGGCCATATAACCTTTTAATTTGTTTCTTCGGTATCGTCTAGTTCAGGTTCAGGAGTAGTTTCAGCAGCAATTTGATCTCTTAATTTCTTGATTTGCTGTGGAATATTTCCAATAGCATCTCTATAAGAATCCATGCTCATTTGACCACTTCTAAGTTGCATTAATAATGCGTCTTTTTTATCCAATAACTGTTGAAGTTGTTCTTGTTTTGCGTACAAATCACCTGCTGATTTATCGCCTAATTGTGTTGTTTCTGGTTCCTTTTCCCAGTCTTGCTCATCCTCTTCAGGTGCAAAATAGTTATCACTTTGAGAAGGAACATCCTCTACATCTTCTTCATCCTCCTGCACTCTAGCAATTCCAGCCAAAATGCTCTCTTTTAGATACTTTTTTAACTTAGAGCTCATAGTAATTCTTTGTTAATAAATAGTTAGAGCTACTAATCTAGTCTAAAAGCGTCTCCGACAGGCACTGCTTTGGTTTGATTAAGTAAATCTTGCCAATCAGCTCTATTGTATTTAATTCCAAATAGGTAATACTCAGGGGATTTCTTCTCTTCTTTTGAGTAAGTTATAGCTGGGCCAGTGATTGAGTGTGCTTTTGCGATCTGACCCGTCTCTTGAATGTAGCTAATAGTTTTGCCACATAATGTCTTCATTGTTCTTGTAACCGTAGTAGTTCTCATATTCGAATGATTATACTAGAATTTACTAAAACTTTTTCAGACTTCCAACGGTTTATGACTCCGTTTCCTCTGCTTCTTCCGTAGCGGTATTAGCTGGACTTTCTGCTTCTTCTCCTTCTGCTTCAGCATCAGCAGCTTGTTCACCTTCATCAGGTCCTTTTGTCTTAATAGGATTACCTAAAGTAAGTAATCTTGAAATAGCTTCCATACATCTTTCCTTCTCACCAATAGTTTGTAAGTAGAATTTCTTACCTGAAACAGTAGCTTCGTAAACCTTACCCATAAAGGTTAATAGGAAATCTTGATCATTGTGTAAAACAATTTTAAAAGTAGTTGGCTTAGGAGCAACAATATAAATTCCTGTAATGTAATCCTTATAAGCAGAAGACATTAACATTTCTAATGTTTGTCTCATGGTTGGATACTTTTGCAAAAGAAACTCAATAGGATTGTCCTCAAACGATTGAACCATTGGTGCCATCGCTTCAACTTCTCTTAAAATAATTTTACGTACAATGTCTTTATTTGTCATATTATACTAATAATGCGTGATATTCTTTAAAATGCTTTAAACGATCTGCTAAACCAATTGTACCACCATTTACTCTCTTAGTAATCTTAGTTACAACTGCATCAGTAGCTCCTTCGTCAGCAATCTTATGTAAGCCGTTTTTATGGAAAAACCAAGCTGCAGAAGCTAAAGGATATTTAGTTGCTACTAAATCTGGATTATCTACTATACTTTCTTCAACTACTTTATCGAAAGCTGTGTAGTTTGATTTTCCTGTTAGTTGAATATACCCACGTCCTCTGAATTTCCAACCCTCTCCACTTGATTTATCTCCATTTCCCATTCTACCTGCATAAACTATGTTAGCAATTTTTTCAGGCTTTCTCTCATATAACGCAGCTGTTTCAGCGTTAAAATATTTTGGAAAAATACCAAGTAAACCTTTAGCTCCATAATTTAAGTTTTCATTCACTGCTCTAAAACCTCCTGACTCGTGTCCTGCTTGTGCAAGAAAATGAGCTAGTCTTAAGGGTGTATTAATTTCGAATTTAGTTTGAATATCTGGAATTTGTTTAATTACTGAATCCGGAATGTGTCCCTTCAATTTTTCTAAGTTCATATCTTTTGATTTTGGATTAGTGCTTTTTAGCCTGTGCTTTCCACATAGCTGCTGCAGCAACTTTTTGTCCAGCTTCTTTAGAGCCGTACTGTTTTTCTGCAGCTTTCGCAACCTTCTCAAAACCCTTTCCTTTATGTCCTATATCTTTACCCGCTTTTGCTTTTTTAGCTACAGCAGATTTTTCTTTTTGTGTTAAACCAGCCGATGGTTTTTTCTTTCCTTCAAACATATCTGCACCATATCCTGGTCCTGGTTGTTGTATCTCTGTTGACTCACCTTCCAAGTACTCAGCTACTGAATGTAGGTAATCAGCTGCTAAAGTAATATAGGCTGAAACCCATCCTGGTAGATCATCTCCATCTTGGATTAGGTTTTGAATTTTAGATGCATTTGATACAGCATCTTTAATTTCGTTTCCTGCCATTGAAGCTTCATGATCATGTCCATGATTCCAATCACGGCCGCATTCGTTACAAGGAGTTTCTTTTAATAGGTCTCTTAGCTTTATCATTTTAGTGCGTTTGTTATTTTATCATTTATTTGCTTCTCAACTTGTCTTGGAAGAACAGTTATTTCGTCGGGAAAGTCTTTTAAATTAAACTTAGTGAACTTGTTATTTTCAACCTTGCCTATTACAGCAGTGTTGAAATGTCCTCCTGTTAATTTATAGATCACCTCAAAATAAACTCCGTCATGTCCAGGATATTCATAAGCATAAATTCCTGCGTCGTCTACTATAAGTTCAAATGCTCCTAATTCGTTTTTAGGAATTTGAGCAAAGTATAACGCGTCAGTTACTTTCTTAAACTTGTAACTACCTTTAACTGCTTTGTTAAATACATCTATATCTTTAGCATTTATCATTAACAGTGGTAGTTTAAATATCTTTGTAACGCTTTCGCGTAATGTGTTCCTTTATCTTTTAGTTTACTTTTTGCAGATCTCACTCGACTACAAGAAAGTGTACCTAATCTTTTCTTTAATATACCTGGTTTAACTGGATCATGAAATGCTTCGTTCACTTCACTAAGTATATCAACTAACTTTATCATTTTGTTTTACCCCAAGTTTTACCTTTTCCTTTTCTACTACATTGAGATGGTGTTGGACGGCAAGAAGGATACTTAGCTCTTGTCTCACCTTTTTGTCTACCGCAAGGTTTACATTTCTTCTTTCCATCTACTTCGCGACATGTATTACAATCAACCCAGCCCTTTGCTCCACCTTCTCCACCTTTTCTAGAAAACCATTTATGTAGAGATTCTTTTTCTTGTAATACATCTTCTTCTTTTAATCCCTTCCAAATTTTACCTTGACGACATCTTACTATTGCACCAGATCTATAAGCAGAAGGTTTATCATACTTACGACGAGCAATACGAAGACAGCGATCATCCTTACCTTCTATTATTTCAAATAATATGTTTATAAGTTTTACCATGCTCTACATGACCAGTAATTAGCTTTCCAACGTGGTCCTGGATTATCACAATGATGTCTTGCTCTGTAGCTTTTTCTCCTTTTAGGATTAGACTTCTTTATTCTCATGTTAGGATCACCAAAGTTTACCTTAACAACATTTCCTTTTGCATTCTTAACGTATACTGATCTCTTCTTAGGACCGCCTGGTGTAAGAAATGGTTTACCTAAAGAAACTTTTCGTCCTTTATATTCTGCTTCGTTTAGCTTGTTGTAATTTTCCATGATATACTCAGCTAAACACATTGGACAGTAGTCTTCTGTTTCCAATCCCTCTTCTACATCAGCATGTACTTGATGAAACTCATCTGGACCGTCATCCTTTACTGTATGCATTTCGTTAGTTCTCCTACTGCAATGGCTTTTTCCTGTTAAAAAAGGTTTAGGACATGCTGTTCCTTTAACATGAACATGTCCACATTTACCGCAGCAAGTACCTTTTTCTTCAACCATTAGTGTAAGTATTTTAATTTATATAAAGTACTGTCAACAAGATCTACAATCGCTTCTACTTGATTTTGAATATTTGAATCTTGTGGTAAATTTTTTCTATTAACATCTACATACTTTAATAAAGCTTCAAAGTACGCTACTGTACTATCATCTTCTTTAAAAGTTACAGGCGATACGTATCCTCTTACGATGCCATATCTTCCTTGAATCAATTCAACTAACGCATCAGTTGCATCTACAATGCCATCATAATAAGCACCTAAAGCTATGTGCTGGGCATATGAAGTTGTTTGCAGATGAAAGATGTGTGCTTGTGTTCTAGAAGCAAACAAGGTTGAAGTAAATTGAGCTACTTTGTCCATTATAATTCTTCGTTTTGAGGTAATTGTTTTCTAGAACCTTCTACCATCTTATGTTTATGACGTAGACTTTTTATTTTTTGCATTAGGTTATCAGCTTTTTGTTGATGTGCATCAGCATTTGCTGGATCTTCGTTAGCTGCATCCATGTGCTTATTAATCTGCTTTTGTAATTTTGTTATAGCTTTTTGAAGTTTATCAGAAACTTTAGCCTTCTTCTCTTCCAATTGAGCCATATTCTCTTGCATTTCTCTTACTAATCTTTCTGCAATACCTGTAGCTCTGTCTCCATCCTGGTAAACTCCGTGAATATTTTCTGGACTAAATTGATTAACACCAAATACATCACTCTGATGTACCATTCCTTGAGCATCCATTTCAGGATGTGGCTTCAATACTATGTAAACATTACCCACTTCATCTTCATGAGTAGGTGCTGTTGGAACAGTTTCTGGTTGATCTAGAGCTAAAATAGACTCTTTTAGTGCTTTTTGTTCTTTATCTGCATTGATGTGTAAGGCAGCAAGGTACTTTTTAAGGGCTTCTTTGGTGCCTTTTGTTTCACCAACTTTCTTACCGCCCTTGTAAACAACGTATTTATTACCTTCTTTTTTGTGAGTGTACGGCATTTTTATGAATTTTCTCCTTTATAAATATCTTGTTTTCGTAGTTTAACTATCTCCTCTTTAACTTGTTTATATACGCTGGTTTTGTCTCCACCTCCCCACTTTTCAACTTCTCCAGATTCAGATACAAAGGTATCTTTCTCGTCTACCCAGTTCTCCAAAGCACGCTCTAAGTCATCCAACATAGCGTCCTTATTTTCGTTCATTACACCGGATTCATACTCTTTCCACTTGCCTCGACGCTTGATTTCACTCTCCATTTTAACCACACAATCAAAACACTTTTGGTGGATAGCCCACATCTTTTTGTTGTATTCGTCAATCTTCATTAAATTGCCACAGCTTGGACAAGCAAGAGGCATAACTACTAATCTTTTAACTTGGTCTAACTTTGTTACTGTTTGCTTAAGACCATTCTTAATTGTCCACTTTTTACCATTTTCTTCCCAGATATCTCCTTCTGTGTGCCTATCTGAATGTCTTTCCCAGCCTGCTTGTAACTGAGTTTTATCTCCTGTTTTGCCTGTGATTAGATTTCTCATCCTCTGTACATCACGAGGTTTAAACTCTTTCTTTAAATTGCCTTCCATAACTTTTTATCTTATTTTTCTAGTAATATTTAGGACACCTTCTACATCCTCTATGTTGTATTTATTTTTTGGTAAATTTTTATAAACAAAATTAGACACTAATCTATATCTGCGTGGATCCATTGGATGAATTGTAACTGTATGCCAATCTTTATTATTCTCTAAAAAGTCTAATGTGATAGCCATCACTGTAGCATTTATAGGAATCGCTTTACCTTCACCAGTTGTTTCACCTTTTTTCAAAGGCTCCTTTTGGATAGGCATATAAATTCTTTCGAAAGCGCCACCCTCTTCATCTCTAAAAACTACTTTGTAATCAGTTTTACCTGTGTTAAATGTATAAGTTGGATTTGATCCACCTACGTATTTAAAATTGTATGCTGAGCTTAGGTCTTCACCAATCTCTTTTATTACGTTTTCTGTTACTTTACTCATATCAATAACCCAGGCTTTGACTGGTAGTCCATTAACTGCTAAGGCTGTTGCTCTTGTATTACCTCCTAACAATTCATATTCACCATTTACTTTAAGTACGATTGGAAGTTCTACTACTCCACGATCTAATGCTTGTATAGCTCGAGATACTTTTTGAGGATCTAAATCGTCTAAATCTCCATCACACATATCTGTGTTTTGAATGTTCATAGAGCAGTCTATATCTTCTACTCTACCAATCCTAGTTGCCTTAAGCCAAGCTTCTTTATTAGGAAATAGATCAGGATATCTTTCAGCCTCACCCCACTCTTCTTCAAAGTTTGGTTGAGTAAACTTAATATCTTCTCTTACTTCTTTTAATATGTTTATTAGCTTATACATCTAGGTCGTAGATTTTAATATTTTCTTTACCGTAATCTCTCAATAAAACACCAGCCAAAGCATTAGCTTCGTTTTCAATCTCACTTCCTGTCTCACCTGAGTTTGTATCAATCATTCCTAATTCTTCTTGTCTGTGGTGTACGAGTTCGTGTGCTAAGCTTCTTAAAACGTCTGCAGTATTTCTACCTAAGTAGTATACTTTAATGGTATAGGTTCCTGGATTGTACTCACCAAAAGATCTATAAGTAGATACCCACTCTTTATCTGCGATAAGTTTAACGTGGGGAAGTTTTTCAATATTCAATTCCCTAGCACAATACTTAACGAAGTCTGCTATAATATGTTTACTGTTGTGGTTCATTTGTTATTTTGGCTGCAAGCATTTTAAATATTTTAGGTGCAGCTCCTCTGTTATATGCTGCTTCAGGAACTGCCTCTTTAAATGAATCGTAATCTCCTGTTCGTAACAACTCTCTCAAGTAAGGTGCTGATATTTCTCCAGCCTTTTCATGTACAGTTAGAGTTCTAACTCTATCTCCAAACTGATCTTTTAGGGACTTTCCATATTCCGCATCATCTTTTTCATCATCACCTACTGCTATGTAAACAGGATTAACAGAAGGATTCGCTTTTAGATAATTAATAATATCTACAATTGGAGATTCTTCTGTTGAAATCTTTGCTTTTATTTTTGGATTTGGCTTAGCATCAAGATACAATTGCCAAATTGCTAAAGCATCTTCAGGTGTAATACCATCTACAGTTTTATTACTTATAATAACTTCTACCAAAGTAACGTAGTTTCTACTAGCTAAATTCAAAGCAGCATCAAAGTGTCCTTTGTGTGGTGGTTTGAACTTACCTGGGTAGAAGCATGGTCCTGCTTCGTTAGCAATTTCTTCTGCAATTCGTTTACCTATTTGCTTAGCATCTATCATATCGCTAATAAATAGTTAATTAGGCTTCTTCAGGTATATTCGTTTTAGCTTCGTCTATCTGTTTTTTAAGCTCTTGTAGGTAAGCTACTGCAGTTTCTACCTTGGCTTTTATGTTTTGTACCTCTTCTTCATTGCGTTTAAGCCTATAAACAAACATAGTACACTCAGGACTAACTCGTGGATCGTAGCTTATGAAGTCACACCACTCACAATCCAAGCAAATCATGTGAGAAATACACTGATAGTAGTAGTTAGATGCTACATCTTTGAAGTCTTCATCGGTTTTAATCAAGCCATGCTTGAAGTGATTCACAGAATTGTAAGGACACTTCACTTCTATAGCACCTTTCTTACCAACTTTACCATCTGGAGAACCTCCATAATTGTTGTCTACTGGTATAAAAGAGCATTTTTCTACTTTATTTCCCGTTCTTTCTTCGTAAACCTGAACAGCTGTGTCCTCTAATTCCATACCCCACTCTACTGCAGCGCCAGTTGCAGGTGTTGAATGACCTCCGTAGAACTCAGCTGCTTTCTCAAGTAGGTAAGTTTTAGCTGTTTGAGTTAAGGCTCCATCCTTTCCACCCATGATTTTATGTAATTCTGAGCCAGTTATCTTCCCTTTTCTGAGATTGAACCACTCTTCGCTTCGCTGTTCCACTAGCATAGTTGCATCTTTTTTAGTAATAAGTCGGCAAACGTAAGTTGTTTAGCCGTATGTAAATATTTTGTCATGTCTTCAAAACCTATTTCAGAAGGATCTTTACCCTGTAATTCAATAAGATAGACGTCTTTTCCTAAGTTAATTAACTGTTGAGAGTAGTTAATTGCTTCCTTTAAAGCGTCTTTATCTAATGCTAAATACACAGTTTTAACATCACTTTCTACCAATTTTAGCATTAGTGATTTAGGAATAGTCTTGCCAAATAATGGAATTGCGTTTCTTTTAAGCGCAATAGCGTCAAAAATCCCCTCACATAGTATGACTGGTACTTTCCAGTTAATATAATATTCAAGCCCAATTAGGTCGTTCTTATTGCAAGAAGGAGCATTATACTTACGCTTTGGTTCTTTCTCAAAAGATCTGGAAATGAAATAGTTGATTTGGCCATTCTTATCGTAGGAAGGAATTATAATTGAGTTGGCATACTTGCCGGTTTCACAATAACCAATGTTGTATTTTATAATATCCTGCTCTGTGATTCCACGTCTTGTAATATACGCTTTGGCTTGGCGATATGTTAGAGCACTTGAAGCAGCTAAAAAAGGCTTGTACTCTTTAGGTAACTCTACTTTTGCATACGTTTTCTCATCTACATTCGTTTTACCATCAGGGAAATAGCTTCTCATTTCTCTAATAGCGTCTGCATTTGCATGAATCTTTCTTAGTATTGATGTAGGAGTTCTACCTTTTTCATTACAAACCCAACAATGCCATACACCAGACTTAGGATCAACCTCTAGTTTTGGCTTATGGTGCTTACAGAAAGGGCAGTGGAATGCGTGATTTCCTTTAGTAGATGGCTTAGATCTGCCAATAGCAGCATGCAATAAGCCCAATACAAGTCTTGAATTGTCCATTTATAACCTTTAATTATTAAAAATGTACTTACTTTATTCCAAATCTCTTCTAAAATAGCGAGAAATTATGTTATCGTTGTAAGATTTATCTGTTAATAGTACTTCGTTTACACACTGGTAGTGCATTTCCCAGTAACTCAGCTGTTTTTTATTAAAGCAGAATTTAAGGATTTCTCTACGGAAATGAGTCGCTCCTTCTTGCTTTATCTCTTCTAAAATCAGTTTGTTTGAACCCCAATAATCCTTCCAATTAGATTCTTTAGTAACTACTTTAGAGGATGGTTTTCTACCTGGTCCTAGCATTGCTGCTAGCTCAACTTTTGTAAGTTTTTTCTTTGTGTTTGAATACAAACTCTTTCTACCAATGTAGAATTTACCAGTCTTAATATTAGTTATTTTGTATATAAATCCTACACAATTTGCAGGAAACTTTTCAACTCCATCATATTCCCAAATAACCCCATTCTCGTATGTAAACCAATTTTGTGACATAAAGTTTATTTTAGCTATCCCACCTTACAATGAAAGTAATATCTGTGTTTGAAGGAATAGGATAGGGTGTACCAAACTTACCAACTACGAGTAATTGACCTGCATCGTTATATAAGCCAATAGTAGTTGCATAAGGATGAAAAGATGATCCTGTTACATTATCTGTCAAAGTACCATCTGTAGTTTCACCCCATGTTGAAACGCCTCCAACTGGTGCATAGAAAGGAATTGATCCTGAGCCACTTATTGTAGTTCCGTACTTAAATACAGTTGGATTCTGTGAGTAATTGAAATCATTTTCAGCAACTCTACATTTAACTTCATTTACATAGATTGTAGTTTCAGCAGTTAAGCCTAAATCGTAGTTTATAGATGCCGTTGTTGGTAATGCCATGCTAATAAATATTGGAAATACCTAGTTTTCTCTACGCTCCTCAGGCTTGTAGTGAGCAATTCTATTGTGGTGAATTGGAGATGCTAACAGAATAGCTGGTTTAATGTTGCCCTTTTTAGTCTCCTGATACATGTAACTCATCCAGGTTTGCTCATAAGGTCTAGCCCAAGTTGTGTCTAAAAACATTTTTTGGTTGCCTTTTTTACCAACAAGCATAGGCCAATTACAGTAGTAAATCTCTCCAGTTAAATAGCTTAATTCGTCTACAACTTCAATATTCTTAAGCTCAGTTCTTGGAGCATTTGGATCTAATCCCGTCTCAGGAAGTTTGTCATAATTAGGCCAATCTCTAGTTCTAATTTCTTGTGGTACATTATACCAAGAAACTTGAATATTGTTGTCCATATAAACTTCTGTGTAAGATAACTTTAAAAAATCTATATCTGAACCTTCTATAACTTTTAGAGCTTTGTCATATAAGTTTGGTACATACAATCTAAAACCATTTCTACAAAAACCTTTCTCTTCTGGTGAGTATATTCCCATATCATCTTCCAAGAACAAATAATAATCGCTATCAGATTCTTGAAAGTGTTGAGCTGCTCTAAATCTACCTCCGTTTATTCCAGTATTTTCGTTTGTAATAATATGTTCAAAATTATACAACTCACAAATCTTTCTATTCTCTTCTCTAGCTTCATCATTAGTTGAATTATCAATTAAAATGTTTCTAGTATTTTGTAACCACTTATCATGCTTTAACCAAGTTGCTATAGTATGCTTAACTTGTTCTGGGAAATTGAAAGTAAGCATGTAAACAGAAACTTTGAACTTATTAGGATCAACGTGTTTGTTAACTACGTTAGCTTTTTGTTCTGGTATGTCTTCAAGTACAGTCTTGCTATCTAATAAATCTTGAACAAACTTGACTACAAGTCCATTATAATCTAAAGAATATCTTTTATACTTGTGAGGAAACAAATAAGCCATAATAGTAAAGATACTTTCTTCAGTTCCCATTAATCCTCTACCTAAAGTAGATTGAACTAAAGCATAGTATTCACCATTTGCTTCTCTAATTGCTGCTTTTGTTCCTCCAAACAATCCTCCTCTACAAACATACTTTATTGGTTCACCACAAATCTCTTTCATAGCATCGTGTCTGAAGCCATGCACTTCGTCATTAGTGTCGTAAGGGTATGAAAGAAACAAGAAAGGATCTATGAATTGACCTATCTTATCTAAACAATCGTTTTCAGTAAAGTATTTTTCATATACTGTGTTAGTAATACCAGCATCCAACCAAATAAACTTATCAGTATTAAAAGGATTCCAAATACTTACATCATGAAGCATTGGAAGTTTAGACATTACAATAGGATTATACCATTCTAAAGAAGCTTGAGGACTACCTTTTAACCAACCTCCTTCCCCTGTTTGATTATACCATTCTGGATTTGTACGTATACGTTGTGTAGGGTCCCAGTGTGGACCATAGAAGTTCTTTACGTCTTCTAATTCGTATACTTTTACATAAGTGTTGTCACGACTTCTTTTTTCCCAAACTAAATACTCATATTTCTGTTCAATAAAGATGAATAGATTTTGAGGAATGTCTAAAAAGTTCTTAAAGTGTTCAATATAGTGTTCAAATGGGCGACCATTCCTACCTATATTCCATAAACCAGTGACAACTGTTAAATTACTGTCCATCTTCTTCTTTTAAGTATATTTCTAAAAATTTTTGTGCATATTCCATGCTATAAACTTCACCTGGATAATCAAATAATTGAGAACAACCCCAGAATGCTAGCTTATAAAACACATCCACACCTATTTTATCAAAGTGTTTGTTATTTAAGTATCGAAGTAAACACTGATCATCAGGACATCCATAAGGAAATCCTTTATTAACATCATCAGCCATTAAGTCGTAAGCCTCTTTTAAAAGCTCAAGTAGGTATTCCTTCTCTCCTAAAAAGACTCCCGCATTTAAACATATTTGAAAAGGTGATTTATACTTCTCATTATTAAGCTCTATGTACTTGTCCTTGTGTTCATAGTATAAAGGATCGAAGTAATTGGGAATAGGATCAGGAACTCCTGTATGATGATATGCTGGTTCAGCGTTAAATAATACCTTACATCCATAAAAGTCTAAGTACTCTTTAGGATTCAGAATATCTTTTTGGATTATAACATCAAAACCATCCACATATAAAATGTAGTTTGGTAAAGTGTCGTAGTTCTCTTGTATGTAATCCCGTAATCCTTCTATCTTAGAAATCCACTTAGTGTAATGTTCTAATTCTACAACATGGATATCTACATTTGCTTCCTTAATTGCTTCTACAGTTCGTTGATATAAGTGAGGTCTATCTATAACAGTTACCACATGAAGGTCTTCTGAGATAGAAACTGGCTTTGTTTTAAAGTTTGATAACACTTTATCACAAACATGTCTTCCATGCAAAATTGGAAAATCTAATAAAGGTTCATATTTGCTAATATCCTCTTCCATTATTTTAATTTATATAGGTCCATTACACTTTTAATTACCTTAACGTGAGCATCAACTGTTGCATTTTCCTCATACCACTTTCTCCCATTAGCAGCTATAAACTGAACTTCTTCAGGATTATTTCTTAACTCTTCGAATCTTTCAACATAGGCATCTGCCACTTCATTCCATCTACCTAAATCGCTACATTTTAATGCAGCATAATGGTAGTCTGGAATTAGTTCGTTGTGATATTTTATTGTCAGTTTAGGTCTTACTAAACAACTTCGTAGTCCTAAAACATCAAAAGTCCTACAAGACACTTCAGCAGCACCATTTATATCGAGATTAATTGAGTATGGAGCTATTTCGTTTATAAATTGTACAGGAAAAACTCTTCCATCATCAATAGTAAATCTTTCATCAAGTGCAAGAAACTCTCTTATTCCATACTTTCCTCCTCTAAAAAATAGTTTAGTAGGAGTAATCTTTTCTTTATCGTATAAATCCTTAATTCTATTCTCTACATCTTGATGCAAAGACATATGAGATATTGGAGTATACTTTATGCCTGCATCTCTATAATCCTCTTCGTTTGCTTGAACTCCTAATGCTGCAAATAACTCAACACAATTTTCCATATCCCAAAAAGTACCTGGCGTCATTCCTCTTAGTTTATCCCAATAAGAAATGTTAAAATACTTTTTATTGTCTGGATTCTCGATTATACAGTAGAAGTGTGAATATTTGCATGCAGGACCGAAGTCTCTTTTTGGTGCTGGTCTTCCTTCTTCATCTAATTGATGGGAATTAATAGCTTCAAATTCAATATCAGGATGCATTTTCTTACACAACCTATATAATTTACAAGATGATATTAAATGTGTTACATTTGAATAGTAGAAAGGATCCTCAGCATCGGGATCTCCACATGGAAATTCAAAGTAAAACTTAAGCCTCATTTTATAATTTATATTCTACTCTTTCACACCAACCTCTTTCTTCACTATAAGCCCAGAATACAACACGAGCTGGCTCTCTATCTACTAAGAAAAACTCTTCATAGTGAATATTTGCACCGTTTTGCATTAAGTTTGTTAATCTCCAATCACTAATATAGTTTTGGTTTATGCCGACTCCTTGCTCATCATCAAATGCAACAAGTATGTGCTTGTAATCATTATGAGGAAAATCTTGTTTATGAACTGTTACTAAGTGGTAAAAGGACTTCATAAATGATTGCTCCCATAGCTCATCATCTTGAATATAAGGGTTTGGTGGATAGTTGTTATCTAATGTATACTTTTGTACTGCTCTTTGCTTAAAGTTGAAGCCTGCATACTTCTCATAATCTCTTAAAGTACGTACTGTACCTAAATCATAACCTGTCAAATCAACAGTAGGATCTTCTTCAGCTCGTAGCAATACTCTAATTTTCTTTCTAGCATAGTCTTGCTTTCTGTTAAAGTCTATTCCATTCTTAGAATCATCATCCCACTTTAACATTCCAGCTCTCTCTTCTCTCATAGTTGAATGCCAAATCACTAACTTATGTGGGTGGAACATATCATATCCGTGAGTATAAGATCTAACTGTTAAGTTTAACTCTTCACCACTAAAGTAAATGTCTGGATCATGTCTGACTTCTTTAGCCCATTCAGCTCTAGCAAAGCAAAAATGACCTGATAGGAACCTACTCATTGGAGGTTCAGTCATATCTAACCATCCATGAAGCAATCCTGGTCTAATAAAGATAGTTCCATGCGGATAGAATGAAGCAAATTGTTGTTGCCAAGGCTCAGGAGTTCTTCCTTCAGGCTCTTTAAATGGATCATACAAAGGTAAATAAGCAGCTAGGATAGGTTTAAAACCTTTTGCTTCTAATCCACCATGCATTTCTAAGAGAGTTTCATCCCAATCTTGAGCAAATCTATGATGTGAATCAAGTTGTAAAATATAATCTTGATTAGTTAATAGCACATCGTTAATTTGGGCTCTTGCCCAAGGTAAGCCTTGTGCTTCTAAATAAGGAACATCCATAATATGAAAGCGTTTATCATCTCTAAACTCATCCAAATTATCGAATCCATCCTCTTCTTTAAACTGTCTACAAATACCAAAGTGTATTCTCTTTGGATATTTTGCCATAGCTAAAGCATCCTTAATAGTTGGTACTAATTCTGGATCTCTGTAGGCTGGTAGATGTACAAATATTGTTGGTTTTTTACTCATAACCTATGGGGTTTTCTATTCTTTCACACCATCCTTTTGACTTGCTGTGAGGCCAAACTCTCCATGAGTGGGGTCTTTCAGAGCTTTCAAATTCTCTCCAGATGTGAATAAATTTATCGTTTTGATCTACTTCAAAAAAGCCTTTTATTTCAAGTTCATTGGCATCTAACCTAAAGGCATCGTTACCATCTTTATCTAATAATGCTACTGCAAAGCTATCGTAGTCAGTCTCTAATAAAGCTCCTTTATAGATGTCAATACAAACTTTATGCTTAGTTGCTAAACCACTCTCATAATCGCCTTTAACTGGTGGTAAAGCGTAGTTTATAGTCTCTTGGTGTATTTGTCTAGTCTTAAATTTTAAGCCAGCATACCTTTCATATTCCTCTAAAGTTCTTTCATATCCCAATCCAAATAATCCTAAAGCATTTCTTTGGCATGGGCTACAAGGAACATCATCCATATCAAAGATTTTTCTAAATCTATTATATGAAATTTTATCTCTATCTGCCCAATCTTGACTATCATCCCAATGCTTTGTCTTTCCTTCTCTTGTATATTCATGCCAAATAAGCGGTTTGTGAGGAGCAAATAAGTCATATCCATTAGTATAAGCTCTTCCAGCTAATGAACTTTCTTCTCCATGAAAGTATAAATGAGGATCGTAAGGTACTTCCTTAACAAATTGACCTACAGTAAAGATAAAATGTCCTGATAAAAAGCGTGTTGGAAAAGGCTCTTTTAAAGCTTCCCACTTCTCAACGTGGTAGGGACGTAAGAAAGGAACTCCAGCTGGCATGAATCTATCTATATTTAAACCCCATACTTCAATGTTTCTTCCATCTGGATCATTTTTAGGAAAATAGCCAGGTAAATAAGCTGATAAAATAGGCTTTTTGTGGCCTTTTACTCTTAAATAATTAATGTAATCTTTTAAAATAATATCCCAGTTCTTACTAAATCTATGATGAGAATCTAATTGAAGATAGAAGTCTTCGTTTGTATAAAACTGTTGAATTAAACTTCTTGCATGACAAACTCCCTTAGCTTCTTGGTAAGGGATGTCGATAATTCTAAAACGAGGATCATTTAAGTATTGATCTAACTTATCCCATTCATCTTCTTCAGCGTGTTGCCAAGCAATACATACAGTTAAATCGTCAGGATTAACTGCGTTTGATAAAAGGCTCTCTAAAGTAGATAATAGTTCTGGATCTCTGTAAGATGCAATCGAAACAAAAATTTTAGCCATAACTATATTATACAAATTTTATCTTAATATTCCAAATTTATTCTGCAGATACAAAAATACCGTTTACTTTGTTAATATACGGCGTAGCAGCTGCTTCTACAGCTATACAAGCTTCTTCAAAAGAATTAGCAGGAACTAAAAAAAGCATCTGTTTTGTTACAGTACCGCCATCTGGATTTGCTATATTATAGTTTGCGGTTATTTTATACTGATTCATTTTAAAAAGGTTTTTACTGTTATACTGAACAAGATATAGCACAACTAGTAAATGGTCCATCTGTGCTATACAATAATGGTACAGCTCCGCCTGGGTCAGTTGTTGAAGATAGTATCTTAAATGAATCTGTTCCTCCAAGTGACCAGAAATACCATCTGTTTAAAGTTACTGAAGATCCTGCTGGGAATGCTACAACTACTGTACCTTGATTGCTACAAGTAGCACAATCATAATCAATTGCATCATAAAAATCATATCCTGCTGCAGGTGTTGCAGTAGGTGAAGGAGTAGGAGAATTAGAAGGTATTGTAGAACAATCTACATAATCCGTAACAACACCACTTGTATTAATTTGTGCAGCGTATGCGCTTGCGCCTTTTAATAATTTAAACCAGTTTCCATTACCATTAAATTGAGTACCTGAAGCTAAAGTCGAGCTATTATAGAATACAGTAGTTGGTATTGGTATATTTGTACCAGGTGCTGTGTAGATAGTAAAGGTCGGAGCACCACCTCTACAAGCATCTGTAGAGTTACCATATCCTCCCAAAGCTCCAAATGCAGAAGCTGCTTGAGAGTTACTTGGAGTAACGCTTGGTGTTTGAGTAGGTGTTGGTGTTAAAGAAGGTACTGAAGAACAGCTAATTACTCCTGTTATCACACCACTTACTCCTATTGATACAGCCCATTTAGTGCTAGCACCAGATTGGAATAAGAACCATCCTGAAGTTGATGGCGGAGTATATGTTGTTGTTAAGTTAGCATCTGTGTACAATTGAGCACCTACTGTTGGATCTGATCCAAATGCAGGTGGTTGATAAACAACTCCAGTAACAGTTCCACTACAAGCTAAGTTAGTACTTCCATAGGTAGTTGTTGATCTACCAAACTGTACAGCTGGTGTTGTTGGAGTTGGAGTAACGCTTGGTGTTCTAGTAGGTGTTGGTGTTGGAGTACGAGTAGGTGTTTGTGATGGAAGAGTTGAGCATGTATAAACTGTTTGAAGTACACCACTTGCGTTTGGAAGTACTGCATATAAAGTACCATCATAAGAGAATAAATACCATCCACTACCACCAGGAGTCCAAGTAGTTGTTAATCCTGGATTAGTGTACATTTGAGCACTTACTGCAGGACTGTTACCTCCACCAGCTCCGGGTGTTTGGTAAATAAGATCTACTCCTACAGTTCCAAGACAAGCAAAATACTCGTTAGCATAATCGCTTGAAGATCTAGAGAATATTGTAGCTGGTGTAGTAACTGTTGGTGTTGGGGTCATCGTAGCACTTGGAGTGTTAGATGGAATTGCTGTACAAGCGGTTACAGTTTGAACTACACCACTTGTGTTAACTTCAACTGCCCAATAAACGCTACTTCTTCCTAACTTAAACCACCTATTACCAGGAATTGATGGAGCCCATGCAGTTGTACATGAGGCGTTTGTATATAATTGAGCCGTTGCTAATGGAGTACCTCCATCGGCTGGCTTTTGATATAATTGTTGGCCTGTTAATGTATCACTTTGGCGACAAGCATTGGTTGGATCTGTGTATGCTGTAGGAGCAGATCCTGCACCACCTGCAGTAAATGTTCCAAATTGGAATCCTACTGCACTGTTAGAAGGCGTTACTGATGGTGTTCTACTCACACTTGCAGTGGTAGAAATAGTAGGTGTTACGCTTAATGTAGCAGTTGTACTAATTGTCGGAGTAGGACTTATAGAAGCAGTCGTACTAATTGTTGGTGTAATAGAAGGTGTAGGTGTTACAGTAGCACTTGGTGTATTAGAAGGAATAGTAGAACAATCTGTTACAGCTGCAATAATACCACTTACGTTTACTTGAACAGCCCAATAAGTACCACTTCTTCCTAACTTAAACCATCTTGCAGATCCTATTGCTGGAGCCCATGCAGTTGTACATGAAACGTTTGTATATAATTGTGCAGCGACTGTAGGTATTGTACCATCAGTTGGCTTTTGATATAATTGTTGGCCTGTTAATGTATCACTTTGTCTACATGCTGTTGTACTATCACCGTAATCAGTTGGAGCTGATCCAGGTGCTCCTGCAGTGTAAGTTCCAAATTGCACTCCTACAGTACTTGTTGAAGGAGTTACGCTAGGAGTTCTAGATACACTAGCTGTTGTGCTAATAGTAGGTGTTACACTTAATGTAGCAGTTGTACTAATTGTTGGAGTAGGACTTATTGTAGCGGTTGTACTAATGCTAGGAGTTTGTGTTACTGTAGCACTTGGTGTATTAGAAGGAATAGTAGAACAATCTGTCACAGTTTGAACAACACCTCCTATACTTACTAATACAGCCCAGTAAGTAGAACTTCTTCCTAACTTAAACCACCTACTACCTCCAATTGCTGGAGCCCATGTTGATGTACAAGAATTATTTATATAAAGTTGTGCTCCTACTAATGGAATACCTCCGTCAGCTGGAAGTTGATATAATTGTTGGCCTGTTAGCGTATCACTTTGTCTACATGCTGTAGTTGAATCACCATAGTCTGTAGGAGCAGATCCTGGTGCTCCGGTAGTAAAGGTTCCAAACTGGAATCCTACTGCACTATTTGAAGGTGTTACAGATGGTGTTCTACTTATACTAGCTGTTGTAGATATCGTAGGTGTAATAGAAGGTGTAGGTGTTATAGAAGCACTTGGCGTAGTTGATACAATAGTAGAACAATCTATAACTGTTTGGATTATACCACCTATGCTAACTTCAACTCCCCAATAAGTAGAGTTTCTTCCAAGCTTAAACCAAGAATTACTGCCAATGCTTGGATTCCATGCAGTAGTACAAGAAACATCTGTATATAATTGAGCACCTACCAATGGAGTACCTCCGTCAGCTGGAAGCTGGTAAAGATTTTGACCCGTTAAAGTATTGCTTTGTTGACAAGCTAATGTGCTACTAGCAAAATTAGTAGGAGCTGATCCTGGTGCTCCTGCGGTATAGGTTCCGAACTGGAATCCTACTGCACTATTTGAAGGTGTTACAGATGGTGTTCTAGAAATACTTGCCGTAGTACTAATAGTAGGTGTTATTGAAGGAGAAGCTGTAATGGATGGGCTTGGTGTAGTAGAAGGTATCGTAGAACAATCTGTTACAGTTTGAATTACGCCACCTATGCTAACTTCAATAGCCCAATAAGTAGAACTTCTTCCTACTTTAAACCATCTGTTGCCTGCAATAGCTGGATTCCAAGCTGCTGTACAAGCGACGTCTGTGTATAATTGTGCAGTCGGGTTTGGTGTAGATCCATCTGCAGGCTTTTGGTATAATACTTGACCTGTTAAGGTATCGCTTTGGCGACAAGCTGTAGTTGAATCTAAATAAGGTGTTGGTGCTGCTCCAAAAGCTCCAGTAGTAAACGTACCAAATTGTACACCTACAGCACTTGTTGAAGGTGTTACACTAGGACTAGCACTAATAGTAGGACTAGCTGTAGTTGATATTGTTGGTGTTATACTTAAGGTAGCAGTTGTACTAACTGTAGGTGTTACTGAAGCAGTAATACTGATAGTAGGTGTTACACTAGGTGTTCTAGAAATACTTGCTGTAGTACTAATAGTAGGTGAAATGGAAGGACTTGCAGTTGTACTAATAGTAGGTGTTACTGAAGCAGTAATACTAATAGTTGGAGTTACACTAGGTGTAGCTGATATACTAGCAGTTGTACTAATAGTAGGTGTTACACTAGGTGTTCTAGAAATACTTGCTGTAGTACTAATAGTAGGTGAAATGGAAGGACTTGCAGTTGTACTAATTGTTGGAGTTACAGAAGGTGTAGGTGTTACTGAAGCAGTAATACTAATAGTAGGTGTAACGCTAGTAGTAACGGTTACAGTAGGTGTTGGAGTTGCTGTTGGAGTAACACTTGGAGTTTGTGTTGCAGAAGGAGTCAATGAAGGAGAAACTCCTGGCGCTAATGCATAATTGTAAGTGTCTTTACAAGGTCCTACAGGTGAATTTACAACAATTTGGTCTACGTTATCAGGTGTAACAATAGTAACACCAGCTATCAATTGACCAGCTGACAAAGGTGAAACCGAAGCTCCATAGTTATCCACAGCAGGTATAAGTGTAGAACTACCTCCTATTGTATAAAACAAATTGAAGTAGTTTTCGGTGCTTAATCCGACACTTGAACACTGTATAAGTAACGTTTTTGCCATTTAGTCTAATATAAATATTTTATTTCATTTTATTGTTAAATTCTTTCTATGTTGGACAAGCCGGTGGTGTACTTGATACTCCTGATGTTAGGTAAACTTGAGTTTGGAATGAGGTAGGAGATGCAAGATATGACACACTTCCTAAAACCTCATCTATATCTCCACTATAGAACAATTCTCCACCATTGTAAATGTCACACACTCTATATCTAATAATATTACCAGAACCTGCTGACCAAGAACCCGTTACAGAGAATGGTACCAAAGAAGGATCTATATAAAGTGTTCCACTTTTGAGTGAAGGTGTTGTTATTTCATCTAAAATAATTGTTCCAGCTAAATTTCGTATTATTAATTCACCTGCACCTGCTCCTTTTGGTCCTGTTACCCAATTAACTTGTATCAACGTAGTAGCTGCCGAAACAGACATACTAGGTGTTACTGAAATACTTGGGCTAGCTGTTGTACTTATAGATGGTGTAGGTGTTAGAGAAGGAGTTTTTGATACTGAAGCACTTGGTGTTGAACTAGCACCTATTGTAGCAGTAGTACTTGGTGTTATACTTACCGTAGGCGTGACAGTAGCACTTGGTGTTGAAGTTACAGTTGGTGTTGGAGTTTGTGTTGGAGTAGGTGTTGGACTTGGTGAAGGAGCAATCTCTGTTACAGTTAGTCCTTTTATGGTACAATCTACTATTTGTACATTAATAACTTGTTCATCCGAAGTAGCACAGTAAGTTGACTTTAAAGTATAGAGGCTTTTATAAGTTCCAATTTTATTTGTTAATGGATCAGATTCACTCAAAGTTACAGCTCCAGCATTACTAATACTATTGCTTGGAAATAAGTAATAAGGATATTCCTGTAAAGCTAAACTAGAAGAAACTATAGGAGCACAATCAGGAATAGCTCCTGCTATCGGAGTAAATGTTTTTGGACTAGTTGTAATGTCAAATACATACGACTTAGGGAAAGTGGTTGGACCACCATCCATAGCACAATAGTAGTTTGGATTTGTAATTATAATAAATCCTTGTGCATAGATAATATTACCAACATGTAAATTACTATTAAGGGTGTCTATAATATTACCATTACCATCATCTACTAATTGATAGCTAGTACCATCATCCGATGCCAAGAAGAAACTCTTTTTAGATACTTGTTCTCCAAAAGCACTTCTTGGAATATTAATAATTTTAATCTTAGAAGCAGAAGCGGTGGGAAAGGAACGAATATCAGCTGATGCTGATGCTACAGTATTGCCTTCAAAAGTTCCGGATGCTGCAGTAGATTGGAGGAAATTGTCTGCAGACGAGCCAGACACTTGATAAGATCCTGTGAGGAAATTTGAGTAATATAAATGCCTAATAGACCAATAGCGCAGAGTTGCCTCTGGTATTGATCCAGTTATCGTAACAGGGCCATTGATCCCAGTTTGTGCATAAATGCCTGAATCGCATATAGTAGTATCACTATAAGAAGCAGAGTATTTAAGTTTAATGGGAGTAGCTGTTACATCTGTTGCTTTTAGGCTATTTGATGATCTACTCATTTCTTACTTTATTACCAATCTAATTTAACTCTTACAAGCGCTTCCTTAGTAAAGTCCTTCACCAAAGGTCTGGACATCTTAGCTACAGCTAATAACTGACTGTTGTCGTTATACAAACCTACTGTTGTTATGTAAGTTTGTGGATTGTAAACCATTGTAGAATATAATAACTGACCTGATCCAGAAACGAATGTTGGGTTAGAAGAGTAGTTATATTCTTGGCTTGCTACTCTACAGAAGATGTAATTCGAAGATACATTTTCTTGTGAGTTTAACTGGAAGTTTCCTGCTCCAGAAATAGCTGCAAATAAATTATTATTGTTTATTGATGAAGTATATAAGGATGCTGTTACAGGATTTATACTGTAGTTTAATCTATCTAAGGACAAACTAACACCACCCGATACTGCACTCAATGCTAAAGCACTTGCGTTCAATAAGATTACTCCGATATCTGGTAAATACATTCCATAAGAACCTGATACTGTATATCCATTACCAGTTTGACCTACGTTTGTAGTTGTAGTTGCTTTACCATTTGAACCTGATACTAGGTCAAATACTCTACCACAATCTAAGTAGTTAACAACAGAAACGTCGTTACTATTATCGCAGATTGTAATTTTAGAAGTACCAGAACCAGAAATAGTTAAGTTAAATGTTCCTGGAAATAAGCTTTCCTTATATCTGTTTCTATCAATGTTAATTGCAAGAATATCTATGGCATTTGTAGCAGCTCCACCAAAGTTAAATCCTTGAGTTGAAGATGATACAGCAGGTCCGTATATTAAAGTGTTGTACTGATTGTAAGTTGTTAAAGAAGGAGTTACTCCTGGTACCAAGGCATTATATGGCAATGAACCAGATCCTTTTTGGTGACCATAAGCAATAGCGAATTGGATAGATGCGCTAGTTGAACCTACAGGTGCTTGATATACATTCAAGTAAAAAGCATTTTGTGTAATACTAGTTGACTGCGCTGGAGTTGATGTATAAAAACTAGTCAACGTAGGGACATTGGAACTCCAAGCTGGAGCCGTTACTGAATCCGTACTAATGACAAAATCTGAAGGACTTAATCTAGTAAATGACATATTATGATTGGTTTACTTTTATTACTTGAACTGGGATTTGAATTCTAGCACCAGAATCACGACCTATAATTACTAATGTAGTATATAAAGTTGTGTTTGAGCCAAATAGTGTGTTAACAGTGGTAGCTGTTAAGTTGATTGAAGTACCGATTACTGTCTTAGAAACGTTAGTTCCAACTGTAATTGTGCCGGTTGCATTCAATGCTGTAGCGTCAGGAGTATTGATACCAACACCATTAAACGCTGACATTGTTCTAACATCTCCAATTGTAGCCACATATCCAGATTGCTCAAACGTAGAAGTAGCTCCTAAATAGTTGAGAGTCTGTGGAGTTATAGATAATGAAGCACCTTGCTTGATAGTAATGTTGCTGTAGCCTACATCTACTACTGGTAACTTAGCTGTTCCTCTTGGAAGAGTAATCAACTTGTACTTCATAATTTCGTTAGAATTAGGAAAAGCTTGGATGATAGGCATATTTTCAATAGCCTCACCGTAAAATGCAGATCCAGATGGTTGGTTTGGATTGTATAAAGTGTAATCCACTTCGTCATCTGAAAGTGAAAACTGCGTAATTCTAAAAGAACCGTCGTTTTGAGCCAAAAGCTGTCTACCTGTATCGGTTAGAATCGCGTCTACAACAACGGATGTGTTACTTAAATATCCCATGTTTTAATTGTTTTTCTCCTTATAAATATTGTGATTAGCTAAAACTTCCTCCATTTATAGCTGTAATGCCAGGGTTAGTTGGGTTAGATAATAATTGAGATTGAACTGCGGCTTGTAACGTATTAATATTGTTAGTTATTTCAGGGCTAACTGTGTTGGGAATCAAGAAGCCATAAGACGTTTGTCCTGCAGGTTTATTGAAAGTCATAATCACATTTTGCTCGTCTTCATACGCTCTTAACAATAAGAATGTTGATACATAACCAGGTGTTGCTACCCAGTTTGGAAGTATACTCGGAACTACTTTTATTTGTAAATTTCCGCCTACAACTTCAGCACTCTTTACATTCAAATCTTGAACTATTCCACTTCTGTCACGCATTATGATTTTGTCATATGCTTGAGGTAAGAAAGATGTGTTAATGTCTCCATAAGCTGTGTACAAACTACTACTATACGCAACACCACCCGATACAAAATAAGGTACGAAATTGTAACCATAATAGCTAGTCAAACTTTGGTTAAGTACAATTAATCCTGTATCCGTTTCTGTAGTTAGGTTGGAAAGTGATTGAATAAATGGAGTTACATTACTTGTAGCATATGGATAGTTGCCTTGTGTACTGTTTTCTGATACTGTCAAAGATCCAACTGAAACTGATGCTGTATAATTTCCTCCAGAAGCAGTTACGCTTTGCTGTAATACAAACGTTACTGAATCGTTAGCAGCGAAGCTTGTTGGTACAGTAGTCAAGCTTAAAGTTAAAGTTGCAGTTAAATTACTAATCGGAGTTGATGTTGAATAACTACTAATATTTGAAAGTGGTGTACTATAGCTTCCGTTAAAAAACGTTACTATGTAAGTGCTTAATAAACCTGAAGTATCGTAATAGCTTGTTGCAAATTGAGAAGAAGGACCATATTGGATTTGACTGGTTCCGTAATCATAGTAAGTGTAAAGAGGATAAAAAGATGCACTTATCCAGGATCCAGATGCTGTAGTACCTATTGGAAGACCTGATGGACCATATACGTTAAATGGTCCGTAATATACTACACTTCCTACTGGAGTTCCACTTACGATTGGTCCTAAAGCATTATCATAAACTACGTTACCATTGTAACTACCACCACTTGTTTGCGATGATTTAAATGAGCTTACAGATGTTCCGCTACCTAAAGGTACTCCATTCTTTTTAACACTAAAGCTATAAGTTACTTCTTGACCAGAAGCTGAAAATGCAACAGGAATACTTAAGTCTACAGCAAAGCTTCTTACACCAGCATATGGAGCAGAGAAGGATGGGAAGTTTAAATAACTTCCGGTTGCATAGTAGTTATTGGTATCTGTTATTTCATTATTGAATATCTGATAGATGTATCCATTTATACTTGAAGAGTATGAAGGGGTTGGTATACCTGCAATATATTGGTTTGCAAATCCACTATTGTTTGATTGTACATCTCCTAAAGATGCGTTTCCTGCATATGCAAAATAAATTTGAGTATCACTTGCAGTTGCAAAATAAAGCTGTGGAGTGTAGTTATAACCGCTATTATAAATGGTTTTAACACCATCTGTAGGAACTTGGTTCGAATATTGCTTATTGTCAAACTGCTTAACTGTTAAAGTTTCACCAGCTACAAATATGTTTTGTAAATCTTGCCAGCTCTTATTGTTTTGGTTCAATTCAAATAAACCTCCTGATACGTCTGCAAAATATGCCAATGAAGCATTTACGGCACCAGGAATAAATGAGCTTGTAGCTACTTGAGTAAATAATCCAAGCTTTCCAGAGTAGTAATTAATAACAGGATCATTACCATAAGAAATGTCACCAGAGTAACTTACACTTCGAGTTGTAAATACATTGTAGTATAATCCAGAAAGATAAGACCCACTATATCTTGGTTGAATGCTTCTACGTAAATAGTAGTTGTAGTCTTGTAGTTGAGCATACATTGAGTATGGTTGCTGACTTTGAGAGACAGGTCCTATTACAGTAGATTGACTTAATGACTGAGTTATCAAACCGTAATTCACAGGAACTACTTGATTAGAGCTATAATCTAAGTCCAAAAATCTTTGAGAGATTACTGAACCTGAAACATTGTTGATTAAGTATCCAACTGAGTAGGTGGTAAACATAATGTTTGCACCAGCATGTTGGGAAGGTGCTACTGAAGATGTCCAAGGATACTCGTAGCTAGAAACATCAACTTGAGGGAAGTCGTTAGGAACTTTAATAATAGATCCACTGTATTCACCAGTGAAGTTTTCAATACCAGTATTAGAAGCAATTAAAACATCTCCAGATTTATTACCTAGGTAAACAGAATTGCTTTGATATTGAACAGGAACAGAAGCTGTGTAAGAAGTATTGTATAAGACTCCTTGTGCATCTGAACCAGTAATAGATACCATATTAATCATGGCAAGACTGCCACTAATAATGACATAAGGCTCGTGTCGAGCATACTTGTTTCTTTCTAAGATGTGTGATCTTATAATGATACCACTGCTTAAATTAGCTCTTGCTGGTACCCAATCCTTCATCATCTTGAATAAAGAATTGTTGTAGTATTTTATAGTTCTAATGAAATCCCAAACATTATATCTTTGTAAGCCTGTTTGACCATTTCCAGTCATTGTAGCATCAAAGAAAGTATTTTCTAACTTTACTAATGGAATATAAGAACTTGAATATTGTAAGTTAGGAGCTCCAATATACTGCATGATATTGAAGTATCCAGGTTGATTTGAAGCAGTAACTATACCAGAGGAAGTAATTGCTGCGTTTAATCTATCGGTAGGAGAGAAGCCTACTTCAATGTCTGGTGATGTTTTATCAAAGTTGTTTTGGTAGTACTGTATGGTTGTGTAAGGAGATAACAAACTACTAGAGATATTCAACACACTACCTGTTGTAATATTGTTGTTATTTAACTCTTGGATACCAGCTATCTCGTAAATATTATAGCCACCATACTCGTTTACAGTTAAAATATCATCAGGAATACCATAAGTACAAATTAAAGCTTTTACACCTCTTTCAGTACCTTTTGTCTTAAGCAAGTAAGCTAAGTTATGGTAAAGACGTTTGTAGATTTCATTTTTAAGTTGCTCTGCAGGTAAGGTTGCAAAGCTAGAAGTAACACCAGCAGAAGCTGTAACAAAAGTAGTTACATATCTATTAATTTTCTCTTGACCAAATGGAGGTAATGATAAAGAAGAAGATAAATAAGGTTGTCCTGCTAAAGGATATAAACTACTACTTGCAATGTTAACTCGTGAATATAAACTAGATGTTACAGGGTATGCTGATCCAGTTTGGTTAATACCAAATAGAGAATAATAAATGTTGTCTGATACGTTTGTATTAGTATATAAGTTAATACCAAAGCTCTTTAATGCATCACCCACTTGATCCATAGATACACCAACAAAAGGATTGTTTTCTGCAGAATATCTATTACTCAAATCTTTTATGTAAATCCAAATATTATCGAAATGCTGTCCAATCATATCTAAAAAAACTAGATATGGTGCATTAGCTGCATCGTCTTGGATATAAGCAGGAGTTGAGTATACTAACCAATCCTTATTCTGATCATCGTAGTAGGATGAGGAGAAGTACATACTCATCGTAGTAGCAGTAGGAACTATATTAGTACTACCTAACCAGTTCTTAGCTTGAGATGATGTAACTGAATAAAGAGGGTATGGTTGAGTTGTTGAGGACTTAGGCCATGCTGTAGAAGCAGACGTAAAGTATAGATAATATTCCCAACCATCAAACTTTTCAATAGTAGCATCTATTTCACTTTGTAAAGTTACTCTTGAAGCACTATAGCTTGTTGAAGCTAAAGTTGCAGATGCAGATTCAATTGTTTGAAGCTTGTATACAAAGTTGTATAATCTTTCTGTTGCAGAAGAGAAGTGTATAAAGTTAGCAAAGTTGCTATAGTCTACATTAATCTGAATACCTTTCTCATCCATCAAAGATTTAATCTGTTGGTAAGAAGAGGTAACAGAAGTTAAAAGTAATGAGTTATAATTGTAATAAGGTGTTGTTTTACCAATCTTATCGGTAATGTTTACCTTATAGTTAGGACCTCTTAAAGGTATTGAAGTTGGTAAAAGCTCAGGAGTTACGTTAATTGTAACGTTAAACTCAGCTGGCTCAGCAACTTGATACACTACCCAAAAAGTAGACTTAATATCAAACTGATCAGGTAATGGTTCGTATAATTTAAATATAATATAGCCTTGACCATCTTCATCAACATAAACAGCGTTTACACCGATTATTTGAACGTCTCTTCCAAAGTCAAGTAGGAAGTCAGGATAGTAAGCGTCAGTGCCTAATTGACCGTTAAATTCGTTAAATGCGGTAGATAATTCTAAGTTAGATAAGTCTTGGCGAGCACACTTAATTTCAGTTCTAGAAGTAGATATTTCTTTAATCCAGAAGTTTTGGCTAGGGTCTGGACCAGAGGCAATAAACTTTCTAAAAAAATTATATTTTACATTTACACTACCTCTATTAAAGCCTTGATCCTTTGCATCGGTTTCTGGATCTAAATAGAGAGTGCTTGTGTTGCCATTCTTAGGATTAAGATTATCTCCAATATTATATTTACTAAGATTGTAGTTACTGCCTATAACAGTTCCTGCTTGATCTTTTATAAAAAGTTCAATGTAGTCAGTTGGACCACCAAAGGCTGGAGTAATCAAGGCTTTGTTGACCAACGTAAGGTCAGCAGTATCATACTCTTGATATTGAGGTGTGGTTCCTAAATATGTTACATCTACTATCTCCATTATACTATCTTAGTTATATTTGCGTAGTTGGCATTTGCCTCAAGTAATTGTTGTCTTAAAGAGTTAATCTCCTCTATGTAAGCCTTTTCTGTATCAGTTAATACCACACCACCTAAATACTCTGTACTTCTTGCTACTAAGTATTCATGTGAGTTTACTTCACCTGTTGCAGGAATCTCAAAGAATAATTGGTTGTATAAATCAAAAAACTCTTCCACTGTGACTTGTTGTGTAACAGTGACAGGAGTAATTGGATTATATAATTCACTAAAAGAAACATCTACAACCCTTGGGTATGTAGTACGTCCATATACTTCTTTTACCAAATCAACTTTTTGTTCCATTAAGGTATAACTTTAAATACTAAATTTTGTCCTGTTACTATAACCTCTTCTGCCGGAAGCAAAGCTAGATCGGCTGTTGAGTAAAGAGACAATGCGTTATAGATTGATTGTTCATTATCGTAAACTGAAAGCGGACCAAAAGTAGTAGAATAAACTTTAGTCTTTATGAATATACGATAAAATCTATTAATTTCCAACCCATTCATATACATGTAGAAGTAGTTTCCAACACTGTCAGCACTTAATCTAGTATATGTGTCATCAAAGTCAATTACCATTGCACCAGTCTTAACATCTTGTAGAGCCCAGCTAGTATTCTCTGAAAGGTATAATTGGTTTAAGTATACAGATTGAGTTGAGAAGGATCTTGGAGGATATGTGTATCTTACTGCAGTTCTAAACTTATAAACGTTGTTTTGTTGGAACTGACCAGGGTTATTAGCAAGTACGATAGTAAACTGATCATTCAATACGTAATTAGATCCTTGTGGAAAATAATAAGCATCATCCCACTTAAACTGTATAGCTGGAGGGTAAATTGTATGTGTGTCTACTGAGAAGAACTTGAGATCGATAAAGGCATCAGGATTCTCTTCAACAGCTTGTGGATGCTTAACTATTAAGCCATAGTTAGGAACTGATCCAGTATACCAGGAATCGAATATGTCTGTAATATCTACATTTAAATCCTTATTAGACATGTAGTCAAAGTTCTGGATAGCGTAGATGTTATCATACCAAGAACCACCACCAGTTACATAGTAAGGTGAAGATCCACTTGGTACTTCAGTCCATAAGAAACTAGCACTTTGCCAGAAAGGTAAGTTATCATTATTCCAATAAAGTGTATTTTCAACCCATGCATCAGAGCTACCAGAATTACCTGTGTAAATCCAAGATACTCCATTAGAGGATTGAGGTACTTGAGCAAATCTACCAGTTCCCATCGTCCATGATTGAGAAACAGGAAATACGTCAAGTGAATATGTTGTACTTAAGTTTTGAGCAAAAGCTAAACTTAAATTAAGGCTTGCTTGATAAGAGCTACTTCTAGATTGAGATGCAAAAGTTTGTAGCTTTGCTATATCCGTAGGAGAAAACTGTAGTACTGCTCTTCTAATATCTGTTTGAGGAAATAATTCTCCAGAAGTGTTATATTGTGCATTAGCAGCTAAATCATACGTGTAGTAAGGGTTTTGAGTAATAAGTTGCTCTCTATTATAGAACGCTAAGCCAGCTTGAGAATTCTTAACAGAAACTTCTAATACTTCATCCTTACCAGTATTCTTGGTTGGATATCTTGAGTAAATTGTTGCATCTGCTGATGCGAATATTTGGTATACTGCCATTTTATTACATTGTTACTACGCGTCCTTGAATGTCTGTGTCTGGGTACTTAACTTCGAAGATACTTGGATCTAAAGAAGGATAAATAACACCATTCAGAGTTGCTCCTGCTATGTCATAACTGTATTCTGAGTAACCTGTAGATGTACCAGATAAATTTACAATTGCCACTTTGTTTACTGTTTGTACACCTGCTACTTGATCTAATAAAGTGTAGATTGTTGATAATATAATTGGTTGGTTGATTTGCCAATTTTCTCTATTAAAGAAAGTCTTAAGTAAATCTAAACATAATCCAATAGTCTCTCTTGCAGAGTAGTTTGGAAGAATTATAATATCAAAAGCTACCTTAATGTTTATAATGTAGGCAGGCTTTAATCTAATAGTGTCAGTTAACATTCTATACTCTCTTAAGTATGTTTGAATGTTTCTATATAAAGCAGCTCCTGGTACTTCAAATTGTCCTGAAGTGTTATATCCAAGTAAGTAAATAGAAGTTGCTAGAGGATCTCTCTCAGCAGGCTCGTTTACCAAGTATTGAGCAAAAGTTGCTTCGTCTTTAGTTACATAAGCTTTGGCTACTTGACCAAACTTAGCAGGCATACCTAGCACAATTCCTAAATAATCCTGCTGTGTTACAGCTCTTAGTTGAGATGGGAATTGGTTAAGTGTATTTAATTTTAATTGATCAGGAGTATCGCCATCACCTCCACCTACTGCTCTTACTGCATTATTAACTGCTAATGAAGCTAATGCTGCTGTTTGTAAGCTAGTGTTGGAAGGACTATTATCAAAAGTAGAAGTGCTAGTTACAATGTTTGTTAATTGATTAACTTGAACATTTGATGCTGCACCACCACCAACTAAATAAGTTACTGTTAGAGTTTCATTTTGAGGTGCTAAGCCATAACTATCATTTGTTACAAAGTTGGTTGGATCAAAAGCAGTATTCAATAGACTAATACCATTCACAGTTCCAATACCTACATTACTAGGGTTAGGAAGGTAACCTGAAGCAGATACTGCAGATACACCAGCTCCAAACTCTAATTCAAGAGTAGAATCTTCTTTAAACCTAGAAACAAATCTTCTTGGTACAAGTTCCTTTTCTAAGATATAAGGAACTTCATTTGCTTGTTGATATAAGCTAGGATAAGCTAGAGCTGTATTCTGTACAGGCTTTAAAATATAGTTTTGAGCTAAGTAAGGTACTTCATACCATTTATTACCATTACCATCAGTAACACTTATAATTTCAATGATATCTGTATCTTGGATAGTTCTAATTGGAAATCTTTCAGCTGCTCCAAAAGTTAATCTCGTTGTCTTAACTTGACCTGATATTGCTTGAGTTGTTTTCTTTAACAAGTATGTGCTTGGATTACCACCTACTGTCGTATAAACTGAAATATCAGTTGGATTGATAGAAGAAGATAGGTTAAAGTTTACTTTGTTAGGAACGTAGAAAAACATTGTAGTATCTACATTTGATCTAACTTGCATTCCTTCTTCAACAGTCAAAGCATAATTAAAGTCAGGTAAGTAAGCTGCTCCAGAAGCAGGTAATTGTTGGTAAACATCTAAGTTTACAATAGCTGCAGAAGTAACCTTTGGTCTGTAGCCTAACATGTAGGCTAGGTTATATAAATTGGAAGGTTGCTTTGCGTACTCTAAGAAAGTTTCTTGAGTTTGATTATCTAAATAAAACGACAATACATCACCAACATAGGCAGCCATGTCAATGAACATAGTACCAGGAGACGATGTAGAAAAGTCGTTATAGGAAGTCGGATAGTACGCTTTCGCATACTCAATCAACGCTTCTTTAAAGGTTGCAAAGTCTTTATTTAGATATCTTATGTCTTTGTTAGCCATCTATACTTAATGTTATATTGTCAGATTCTCTTGTGTTCTTTATTGTGTAAGATAAGTTTACTGTTAAAATGTTATCGTTTGGATTACCTCCAAAAATTAACTGTGTTATAACAACGTTAGGAAAGTATCTTTCTACACCAGATCTAATTAAAAGATCTAAATCGTCAGCAGTACTATCTGTAATTTGCTCAAATAATTTGCTTCTAATGCCAGCTCCGAAGATAGGATTGAAGATTCTCTCTCTTGGATCAGTTAACAAGAAATTAATCAAGTTGTATTTTATTTGGTCCTTAGTAGTATAAACGGTTTGGAAGACAGCAGGGTTATTGAATGGAAGCGAAACTCCAATCCCTGTTGATTTTCTTAAATCCAGCACATTTATATTTCTAATGTTGTATGCCATTAAATTTCTCCGTTTTGTTGCATTTTAGCCATTAACGCTGTGAAATCTGGAACAGCATTGATTTGAATAGCATCTAAGTTTGAGCTAGGTCTTGAGTTTGCAAACATCTCACCTACACTATCTACTACTGGTGCATTGTCTCTCACCATACCACCAAACCCTTGAGCCATGCTTGAATCAAAGCTAAAGCTCTCCATATCGTCTCCTGACATAGCGTTTGCTGTTTCAGCAAGTAAGCTGTTTAGAGGGTTATTAGGACCTAATACTGGTGCAGCTACTTTTCTAACTGGTTGAGTATTAAGGGTTCCTGGAATAACTGGTTTTGGTGGAGTTTTTGTTTCGACAATGGGTTGTCTGTTGGCAATTATAGCCTCTTTCAGAATACCTGCAAGTTCTTCTTGGAAGACTGCGCGGACTTCTTCACGTATAAGTTTTCTAAGTAAATCTGTTTGTCCCATATGATTATAAATATTTGTTTATTACGTTTTTGCTAGACCAGTTTGAGGGTCAGCTTGGCGGCCTGGTCCACCCGCTTTTTCGTCTTCTTGAAGCTTTTTTAAAGCTATTGATTTAGATATTGGATTCTTTGAATTGTATAACTTAATGTAATTTTTTCTCTGTTCAGCAGTTAAAGTGCCAGCAGCTCCTGTTTCATTACCAGTTCCAACCACACTAGCCACATTACCTGTGTTAAAGAGTCTGTCTCCATCTACTTTATCCTGAGCTGCTTGTTGTTTAAATTTACTAGCTGAGTTATCCATTGCCGTTCTAACTCTCTTTCTTAAACGTCTACCACCTGATAAGTTGTTAATAAATGCATTTAAGCCTATTCCTTTACTTTCATCTGAACCATCTGGTGGATCTATGTTGTTGTCTACTAAGTTATCAAAGTTAAAGTCTTCAGATAAGACATCATCATTTTCTAAATATTGTGCAGCTTCAAATACTATTGCTAAATCAGGATCAGCAAAGGTGCTGAATTGAGGTGCTACTAAACCTAAACTTGCAAGCTTTAATTTAGTTTCTTGTATAATAATAGAAGTGTTAGTTGCAAAAGTTAAATCAGATTGAGCTACTAAAACGCCATTTGCATCAAGAGCAATACCTCTTCTACGCTTGTTTTGTATAGTAGGATCAGTTAATTCTTCATCAACTACTCTAATACTATAGCCTCCAAACTGTGCATTATTAGGACTTGTCTTTCCTTCATAGTTAGCAACATAAGCTTCCAATTGCTCTTTAATATCTTTTAAGTTTTGGTAACTCGCTTTTAGATCATCTAAGACAGGAGAATCCTTCATAGCTTCACAACTTTCAAGCTTAGCTATTAAAATTTCCAATTTAACTAAAAGCTCTATTGCATTAGCAAGTATGTAGCGTACAAGAGCTAGTAAAGCAGACATTAAGCTATTAATTTGCTCAAGTCTTTTTATTGCTTTTGCTATCGCAAGTTCTGCAGCATCTCTCGCTTTTTCTAAAATAGCAACAATACCCATTGTTAAGAATAATGTAGGAAGTACATTTCCTAAGAAGAACTTCACTAAGAATTTTAATACTTTCAAAAGTACAATTAAGATTTTAATAATAAACTGTACTTGCGAAATAATGTTGTATATTTTTTGAGCAATCTTAACAAAAGCATTTACTTGATTCGATATTTGTTTAATCGTAGGTAGAAGTTTGGTAGGGTCTAAAACTTTCGATAGCTTTTGAATTTGAGCCCTTATATCTACACCTAAAAACTCCAATGCTGCAAAAGTTAAGTTTTTAAAATCTAATAGTTGTATCGTAACACAAACAGATCGTACTTGGTTTATTTTTTTAAGAATAGTTTGTAAGTCTTCGTTGTTAATATTTCTATAATCTGAATATTGATTAACGTATCCTATAAAATCGTCTATGAAGTTTAAACTACCACCAAGTCCAGGAACTTGAGATATTAAAGTAGCATCTTGAGCTGTGATAACAGCGTTTTGATCTCCTACTGTAAACGCAGCTTTAATCTCTTGTAGTAAATTATATACATTAAACTTTTGAACATCCGTACCTGATATATTGCTTTTTCCTTGAGGTGCTCCTGAACCTGATACAGCTTGTTGCTGTGTTTCCGCTTTCGGCTCTATTCCAGCATAACTTCTAACTAAAGTTGTAGGTAGAGCTAGGTACTTATCGATTAAACTCTGAACTTCTGCTGCTCTATCTTGAACATAAAAAAGTGCTATTTGATCGTTAGTCCAAGGCTTAGGGGGTCTTGGTTTAGGTCTATTGTTTGTAGGATTGGTTAGGTAATTTAGTATACCACAAATGTCTAATCCGTTAATAGTGTCGAGAATATTAAAAACTCCAGATTGAAAGAAGTCGGTTATTTTATTTAAAGATTGTTTAGTAGTTCCTTTTACAGACTCAAAAAAACCTGTATTAGCATTCTTCACAATAGCTCTAGGAGGAGGATTGGTTAAAGATCCCCATAAAATTTTATACGTATTAGATTGTATGAAAGCTGTAGTTTTAGCAAGTAATACAATTATAGTTTCAATAGGATCCTTCGGTTTTGGTTGAGTTGCTTTAACCTTATCCAAAGCTTTTTGCTGAAAAGCAGGGTCATTTAGCTTAGCTCCTAATGCACCAGTATTACTACCTGTGTTGGGCTTTGGACTGTATATTGGTTCTGGTAATGGCATTATCTAGTGTAGGTTACGTCAGATAAACAGTTTGTTTGTAATTGCGTTTTAATTACCGGAGCAATATCTCTCAAAGCAGATGCTGCTGCAACAATCAAAGGAATAGAAGCAGCTAAGTTTGATTCACTCAATCCGCTTAATCCATCTGCTAAAGTTTCTAAAGTATCAATCAGCTGCCCTAATTGAAAGGCTGTTCTATTACCAAGTAAAACTGGTTCACCTTCTAATGAAGCTCTAAATCCTAATTCAATTCTAGGTGAAGCAATTAAGACTCTATCTGTTGCATCAACGTTAAAACTAGCTGGTGTTGATATAGCAACTCCTTTCTTTCCAAATAACATAATAAAGTCATCGTAGGAGTGGTGTGTAACTCTTCCTGAAGAAATTATTACCTGATTACCTTTATATGGAAAAGCTGGTTTGTTCATTACTTAATGACGTTAGGATTTTGGTTATTGATACGTTGATCTTGTGCATCAGGAGATAACGAATCTACACTCGTTAATTGCTGGTTCAGTGGTATAGCAGTAGTATTTGTATTACCAGTATCTACACCAAAGCTTGCTAATGAGAAGTTCTTTAGGTCATCTATATTAATAACTTGACCATTAGTTAAATAAATGGAAGAAGGATCAGTATTAATATTTTCTACGGTTGGAATCCAACCCTCTTGATCTATTTGCTTACCTTGACCATTTCTTATAATAGTAATAGGATTACCATTTGGACCATCCCACCAATAGTTTTTATTCTTATTCGTTACCAAAGATGATGCAAATCTTATTGAAGCACCATACCTACCTTCAAATGCAACATCTCCAACAAACATCTCAAGACTCTTTACATTTGCTTTCTCATAGAAGTTGTCTCCTAAAGGGTATTGTATTGAACTTGTAGTTAAGTTAGAAGGTTGATTTGTAGTTTGATTTTGTTGATAATCTTTTTGTACAGCATTAACATATTCACCATAATCTCTCAAGTTAGGAAGTGCATTATGATTAGTTGCTCCCCACAAACTAAAAGGAGGTAGGTAATAATAGTCTTTTTGTTCAGTACTTACATTTAACTCTAAACCAGGTCCAGCTACAACATAAACAAATTCTCCTTGTACAGGATATTGCTTCATCCAAGAATAGAATGGTTTAGCAGGTTGATTACCTATGCTATTAGAAGAATCGCTTTGAGTACTATTAATAATTTGAAAAAAGATCTTACCTAAATCAGTAGGATCGTTGTAATTTGGATCAGGTACATCAGTACCAGGATAGAAAGGACCATACACAACGTGAGCAACTCTACCTAAAAGATAGCCTGCTGCTCCAGCTTGGCTAGAAGCCTGCTGTCCAGATATACTACTGACGAAGTTGTTTTGTCCGTATGCCATTATTCTTCTACGTTAGTGATGCTTGGTAATTCTTTTACCTCAGATTCTGGTAAAGGAGTTGTGGTCTTTTGAATATCGCTGAATAGTAATTCAAGATCTTTCTCATTAAATCCAGCTCCATCTCCACCACTTGGCATAGCAGCTTTAGAAGTAATTTGAGCTATCTTAACTAAAGCATCATCATTCTTAACATCAACTTCTAAGTAATCTTTAATCAAAGGCACAATCATCACAGCTTCCCCAGGCTCACTAACCATATCAGTTAACTGACTGATTAAGGTTTTGATTTGAGTTTGCTTGCTTTTGTGGTTTTTTACAATATCCTGAAGCAGATCAGAATACTTCTTACCTTTAAATAATTCAAATTCAAAGTCCATAATACTATTTTAAATAAATAGCTAACGAGTGAAAATGTTGATTTCGCTACCCTCTTCGAGATATTTATTGAGCATTTCTTTATATATACCTTTTAGGACTTTTATTACTTTAGTAATGATTGGGGTAGGAGCGTCGGTAATCTCTTTTATATAAATGAATAAAGCTTTTTTATTAAATATGTCAATATTCTCTCTACGTTTGAATAACTCTAAAATAGCATCTCCAACTCTAGCGTCTTGATCTTTTGGAAATATTTCCAGTAAATTATCGTCTACATATTGGATGTATAGGTCTATAAATGTAACATCTTCTAAGTTATCTTCTTGGTTAAGAACTAAATTGTTTAATAAAGTTTTATCCTCATCTACTTCTTCTACAGCAGCTTTACCTTTTAATCTTTTGTAGTTATTATTATTGTAAACAATTAAATAACGTTTAGCAATAGTTCCAAAATAAGAGTAAGCTTTTCCTTTAGAATCATCATACAAATGTAACTTCTCTAATAAGAAAGCAATCACTTCATGCTTAAGTTCATTTATATTATCTACTTCTGTATAGTAAAACTTAAAAGTATGAATGATATTCTCAGCCAACTTATAAAACGCATAGTATATTCTTTCATTAAATATCTTATTTCTTTTAGTTGAACTAGCTTCTAATCTATATTCTAAGATGGCTGCTTGAGTATCTAAGGTAAAGTAGTCTATGGATTTTTTAGGTCTGCGTTTACGAACTTTGCCGTCTTTCGTCAAGCCTACACTTATCTCCTCTACTTTAAATAAATCTTCCAATTATGTTATTTTTTAAAGGTGTTAAGGGCAGTTTGTATAGTCTTTAGACTCTCAAATACTGTTTGCAATTCTTTATCACTTTCCATCCAAATCTTATCATCAAGATCTTTCAAAGCTTTATCAGACTGTACGATTAGATTTTGAACTCCTGCAATAAAGATTCCTTGATTAATTACAGTGTTTTCTAACTTAATATTCTTTTGGTATAGGTTATAAATAATCCAACCAACAATAGTTGCTACCCAAACGAATAGCATAAATAATCCAAATATCATATTATATTCCTTTTAATGCATTAAGCAAGCCAGGATTTGAACCAGCTACCTTTTGTAGCTTTTTAGTTTCAGCTTGCTGTTTAAATTGTGTAGGACTAGCAGGTCTTACCTCTTTCTTAGCAGGTGCACCTACTTTTTCTAACCACTCTTTTTCCCACTCTATGCGAGATGCCATTAAGTCGGCTTGGTGTAAAATAAGTGGAAGAGAAGTACGTAACTTGGATTCGTTTTGGCCAGAAATTAAATATGGCTTATTTGATTCATCATAAAGTCCATCGTGAATCCTTATTGCGATGTACTCATTAACTGTAACTGAAATACCCTCTGACTGCAAAATGAAAAGAGAGTTATCTTGTACGGGTAAGAAAGGAAGCTCTGTGTTTGGTTTATAATTAGCTCCTTGATTTTTAATGTGCCACTCTGAGTCATTAGGAATGTAGCGAGGCTTACCTCCAAGTCCTAATTTACCTAAGTCGTGATTAAGTGCTGAGAATACTAACTCCTCTTCTGTAAAGTTGATAGTAGCTCCCATCGACTCCCAAGCATTACGTACTACTAAAGCAGCTTCTGTTACTCTAATAACGTGGTCTACATAGCCGCCTGGAAAAGAATTATGAAAAGAAGCTTTGGAAGAGGCTGGAGCTAATGCTAGCAATTCTTCTTGACCTTGATACAAAGCTAAAAGCTTAGTAGCTCTAGGTTCAGAAATATGTGCTTCTATTAATTCGTAAAACCTTCCTAAGTTTGTTGATATTTGTTCTGCTGATAACATAATATTCTATTTTTATAGAACATACCAACAAAACCCAGCAAAAGCAACTTTAGATGTTATCCTTCTTCTTCAGTATTAACTAAGGTTTGAATTTCTTCAATCTTATCTTTAGATTTAGCGAATTGATTCTCTACTTGCTCTCTACTAGGGTTACCAGAAAGAAGTGATTTAAGTCCCAAGATAATGTTGTCTAATTCTTCAAGTTTTCTCGAAACGAGTGTTTTGTAACGCATATTTTTAATTTAAAAGTGTAATTATATTATCAAACATTGTATCAGCATTAAAGCAGCCAATAATCATTTCACTATCTCCTACAATAGAAGAACCAAGCTTAGCAGCATCCTCAGCTCTAAATAAATAAGCGGTTTGAGTAGGCTTCTCTAAAATAACCATCGGATAGGTATTTGTTCCAGTTAAACTCTCAACATAGTCGGCAAGAGTATCATTTTCATCAGCATCTATAGTAGTAAATTCTATATTAGCCTTATTTAAGGCCCCAATGAAATTTTTACACACGTCGCAGCCTTTTAGTACCAATACTTTTATCTTCATCTTTTTTTACTTTTTTCTTTTTCTTTTTTAACCTTTTTAAGGCTTTTAAGAAATGAAATTTTTACCTATAAAAGAAGTTACGGAATTTTTTTCACGTTTCCAACGGCTAGCTATAGACGATCTCCTGCTTTAGGATAGACAATGTACTGAACATCATCATCGTAGCCATGACGTTCTCTAACTGAAAACTTAGATAAAAGGAATGAATATAAATTGTCTGGTAACTTTTCCCAACCTGTGTAACCGTATTTAAGTATTACTGGTTCTACGAATTCAGGTATTTCTGGATCATATTTGAAAGGGCGATAATCTCCTATTTTAATATCTTGGAAATATTTTGGATAAACTTTTAAGATTAACTCTTCGATATCATCTCTCAAGTCGGTAGTTGTGTCTGCTGTAACTTCATCCATAGAGTATTCGGGAGGCATACCTTGGTTATCAAAAGTATGTACTTCAGCATCATGATCATACTCAATAGCATTGTTTACAGCTTCAGCATCATTTACAGATCCTTCTTGAAACTGTTCATCTTCAGGATGTGGATTTTCAGGTCCACCTTGATCGTATGTTTGTGTGTAAGTATCTTCGTCTATATTTTGACCAGCCAAGCTTTCAGCATCATCTTTAGAAGTAGCAAATTCAACTTGTCTAGTTTGTCCAAGCTCATGTCCTTTTTGATACCAAGCAGTCAATTCACTCTTAGTATAACCACCTTGAGGATCAGGATAAGCAATTAAATGGTGCTTACTTTTACCAATTACTTTATACATCTGATCTTCAGACTCCATTAAAAGAGTCTTTTGGTATGGACCAGATTTAGTTTGACGTAACCAATCGTTATAATTAAATGCACTCATATTAGTATGTTACTGTTCCTTGAATAAATTTACAATCCTTATCAAATTGAATTTCCATTGAGTCAGGAGATATTAAATATCCTTCTTTGCTTGATTCTCTTTCTATATCTACTTTACTCCAATCTATCTTACCTTTGAAAGGAATAAAATCACTTTCACCATTTTCTGCCTCCACTTCAATCTCAAACTCAATATCAGGTTCTCCAGATGGAGCATAAACTACTACACTCTTTAACCCCCATGATCTCAATTCAAGATCGATAAGATAATTAATTTTTATGGTAGTAGCGTCAGAGTAGAAGCGGTATGCTAACTTTTTACCTTCGTAAACAGCACCTTCAGCAAAAACAACATCTACAGTTACTTCGGTAGTAAATTGATTATCGCCACCTTGCTCTCTTATAAGCTTTTCCTCACCTTCCCAAAACTCACCATCGTTATAATCACCAGCCATACCGAAATCATCTCTTGGCTCTTCGTAATCAGCATCAGTATCTCGTTCAGTATCGAAATCAGGATCATCGTAATGTTTTAGATCTCCAACTATGTATCTTTCTCCTGTTTCACCATCGTACTTTATAATTTGATCGTTACTACCAATATGGTAAGTTACATTAGGATTATTTGTACTCCAATAAACAGGTTCGCCATAAGTATCTTCTTCTGTATGACTAATCTTATCACCAGTAGCAGATTCAATAGCTGCTTTATTAAAATCGAATGGCGCATCTCCAGTACCACTCTCATTTAGGGTTTTACTAAAAGGACCAACTCTATTTTGTCGCATCCAATTGGTGTAATTAAATTCTCTCATGGTAATAAATAGTTATTTTTGTTGTTCCTTATTGCGATTAACGTAGTCTTCTATATCGGATTCTTGATAACCTAACAATTGTCCAATGCGTCTTGAATCTTCATCAGAAGCTTTATAAGACAAATAGCCACCATATTTCTCCGCAATATCCTTTAATTCATTAGCATCTCTTTCATAACCTCGAGCATAAACAACGTACACATCGTTTGGATTACCCTTCACGTACATTGTTTTCAAGTTATTATCGCGGATCATATCTTGGATTGTATCCCAATCCTCGGAGGAGTTTCCAATTCTACTAACAAAAGCAACACCTCTTTTGCCGTCTACTACTGTTTGCACAGAGTCTACGTCAGTATATGCTTCAGAAGCACTAATAACCTCCTTCAATATGTCTATCAGTTTCATGCTTATAAATATCAAAAAATAGTAGTCGCGCTGGTGTGCCCCCGACCCGTATATATCTTTTCCAATAAAGAGAAGTACCTCCCGGTGTATTACCCCCAACAAAAAACCCCCGATGTAGAAACACCAGGGGCTAAATTAAAATATACAATGTGAACAGAAAAACTCTCGATTAACTATATTAATTCTCTATGGATTAAAATCGTTTTCCCCCAGCACTTCGCTAATCGTGTGAAAAATGATTTTCACCCGCCAAATTCTCGTTATCTTTATTATTATGGGTATTTTGTTGATTCCATTCTTTGAGGAGTTCTAAAAGGGGGTATTCACTATCTTCCCCTATACTGGTATAGTATGTGACTTCTTCCCAAGCAGATCCCCCTGGATTAGGTATAGAAGAGGGGGTAAGTGTGAAGTGTGTTGCCTTTGTGCAAACGTTTTCATCATATATACTTAACTCTCTATAGATTTTTGCTTCCCCCGGTGTTATGCGTTTTAACTCTTCCATGCTTGAATGTCATTTAGGATTTCTTGTTCGGTTTCTTTCCAAAAGGTGTCTTCCTTCACCTCTAACACTTCTGTTAGTACCTTTCTCTCTGCTATTAGCAAACTTACTATGTATAGAGCTGTCTTTTGAGTAGCCCTTTCCATTATCTCGCGATCTGGATTATATGCCATTCTGTTATAGACTTCGTTATAGAGTTCTTCTTTGGCTTGGGTTGGAGTCATGATTGTTTGTTTTTAGTTGTTATGTTACATTCTATTTTAGCGGCTCCACATCTTTTACATACGTGTATCCTACCATGTTCATAGAGGTTAATCATTTTATGTCCGAATATCTTACATAATATAGATTTCATACTTACTTGTTTTTGTTATAAGTTTCGTTGTAGTATTTTTCTGAACTGAAATTCCAATTCCAACCACTCTCGAAAGCAGTCTTTAAATGCTCCTTTTCTTTTGGGATCCCTTCTTGAGTTAGTATGTTTATTATATCATTCATAGCTGATTCTACTTCTGGAGTCTTAGCATTACTGTACATTTGCTCTACTAAGCCTAAAACTTCTTGCATTGGTGTTTTCATAATGATTTCTTTTTTGTTACTGGAGTCCATTGTGATTTTCTCTTGAAAGTAGGATCATAGTTCTCTATACCCTTCAAATACATTTCTTTTAGCTGCTCCTTCTCTTTTTCAAGCGCCTTGTTAGCTATATCTCTAAAACTACAACGTAATGAGGGTAGGTCTCCAATAAGAATAAGACTCTCCAATTCGTGAACAAATTCTTCTACTGCTGTTTTCATACTTACTTCTTTTTAATATATATCAAAACCTTTTCTAGAATTTTACGGGGGGGTGTAACAGCGATCAGAGGCATGGTAATATGCGTATATCGCGGTATCAGGTGTAATTACGTTGGGGTCATCATGCCATCATATGAGAGCATCATGCACTCACATGGACCCGACTCACTACCACTTGGACCCCCCCTTCTCTCAACTAATCCCCGGGAGGGGGAGGCTTCCGGCTAAGTGGAAGCCATCCCGAGGTGTATCAAAGCTAACTCTTCATCATCTTCTCTTCTTCTAGTCTTTTAAGGCATTCTGGGCATCCTACCTCTTTTATTCCTTCTATCTTGGCCCAGTTGCTACTTAGCATTGGTGTTCCACATAATGTTCCTGTGTCTCCTGTCTTGGCTGCGTGAGCTTTGTTAGTCCATACGGCACCTTTGTTCCCAAAGATGTAATAGTTTGTTTGTTGTGTCATAGCTTTGATTGTTTAGGACCTAAAGGTACTCTAGGTTAGCCAGACTAGCAACTTTATTTCTCTATTACTTTCATCTCCCCATACTCGAACTCTGCATCAGCATCCCAATCTATCTCAGTGCTGTGGTCTACTTCCTTTGTAGGCTTGAAGTCTAGCTCCTCTACTAGCCTTCTTGCTTCTTCTTCACTCTCTGCTTCTATAGCATAGACCCAGTACGCTGTAGCTGGTCTTGACTCTACTACCTGGTATAGTTTCTTAATCATGACTATTGATTGTTACTTTATTTAATATCTCTTTCATCATCTTGCCTATGGCTTCTACCTCTTCATCTCTTAGGTAGCCTCCTTCGTATGACTCTACCTCTATCTTCCCATCAGGGAACACTACTGCCTTGGCTTCATCCTCTTCATCATCGAAGGTTAGCTCAGGGAAGTGTCTGTGTAGAGTGAAGTAGTGCTCGTTAGGCTCCTCTTCTCCTATGTACTTAATCTCTACTTGTAAGTCATAGCTTACTTCATACTCAATTACTTTGTTCATAACTTTGATTTTAGGACCTGAAGATACTAAGGGTTAGCCGGACTAGCAACTTTATTTTAAGCTGCTATGGCTGCTATGCCAAGCATAATAAAGATAAAG
>Ga0222712_10000351_pt1 | contig 62990 bp, 44 predicted proteins | sample C33_657DmetaG_FD_165043 | JGI IMG/M metagenome (GOLD analysis project Ga0222712, IMG submission 165043) | Estuarine water microbial communities from San Francisco Bay, California, United States - C33_657D | ecosystem: Environmental > Aquatic > Marine > Unclassified | place: USA: California... | reverse complement strand
AACCTACGGAGGAGGTGAGCAATGACAAACAATAAACAACAAATAGATTTAGATAAAGCAAAATTCATCGGAGAAGGTGAATGGGTTAAGGATTCCGCATACCAAGTGTATGAATTGGATGGTAAGTATTATTCCGTTATAGTAATTGGACATAGTAATAAAGAAATTATGGATGATTCTATAACTGAAATAAAATTTGAAGATATAAATTTTTATATTTAAAAGCAATGACAAACAATAAACAACAAACGGCAGTGGATGTTGCAGAATTGGCAATGAAACTTTATCCATTCAGTAATTCAGAAAGAAATGCTTTTATTACTGGGCATAACAAAGCCAAAGAAATGGAGAAGGAAAGAATTGAAACTGCATACAACAAAGGAACAGTTCATGGAATTGATTATCCTGAAAGTACATTACCAATAACTGGTGAACAATACTACAACGAAACCTACGGAGGAGGTGAGCAATGACATTAAAAGAATGGCTTAAAGATGTTTACTATGACCAATGGGGTCAGTATTTATGGAGCAAACAAAATGATGATGGAGGTTCTCAAATGGTAGGAGAGATTAGAGGATGGGGTGCATTGCAAAATGAATTTGAAACCGAGATTGAAGCTGCAGTATTTCAAGATACTGTAGGTAAGTTTATTGCTGAGGCTATCAATGAAAAGATAGCTAGAGATTTTCCAACCAACACTAATAAAGATAACAATGTATAATTACAATTTTATTAATCAAGGATGGGAGTGTCCTAAATGTAAAAGAGTTTACTCTCCCACTACTTCAATGTGCTTACATTGTCCGCAAAGTACAGTAACAACTACAATAACCACCGGTACATCAACCACAAGACTTTGTGCTGCTTTTACACCAGATCCTTCAAACAGTTCTGCTACTAAGTGTGTAAACTGTGGTTTAGAAAAACATCAACACCCTATAATTTCATACACATGACATCAGAACAATTTAATGAGAAGTATAAGGAGCACCTTGAAGAAGGTCATTATGGTCTTGGTATAGATATACCAGAATTTACAGAGTGGTTGGATAAACAATTCCAAGACTTTATAAAGAAGCCCGGATTTACTTACAGCCAAATCAAAGCAAAGTTTGGTGAAGGTAGATTCTATTGCACAGGTCTTGATAAAGTACAAGAAAGACTTGTTGAAGATAAGATTACAGAATTATGCCGGAAGTAAAATACTATATAGACAAAAGTAGAAGTATTAGAAAGTCCGTGATTATCTATAAAGTAGATGGGTCAGTTCATTCACCTGTAATGTATTTACAAAAACCCAGATGGATTTCTGAGAGAGAGTTTGATAACTTTCTTAAAAAAGTCCAGATATCAGTAGTTAATGAAAGCTAGTAAGATTGTGAAACAAAAAAGAATAGAAGACGCAATGATGCAGATTTATCGTGAGTTATATGCTGCATCTACTCCACCGGTTGACTTTGATTTATTAATTGAAGAGTCCCCTATAAATGAACATGGTCAAAGAGTTATACCCTATGACCAGTATGAGATTGATCAGAAACTGTTTGAGGATATAATGGAAGAGGTCCTCAAAAAATTGAAGACCTCTAAGTACATTAAAGACAGTATAAGAAGGAGCATCTTATTGGGATGCTCCCCTAAATTTAAAAGATTAAATCTTGATTGATTCAAAGGTGATATCAGTAACAGCATAGTTATAAACAGGATTGCTACCTGATCCACTACCATTAGCATCAACAATGATAGAATACTCATGTGATGCTGTTAATATAAAGTCTGAAGAACCTTTGTATAATCTTAAATTGTCAATAGAAGATGTTGCAGGGACATCATAGATTAACTGCAACACTCTTTGACCAATTGTATTGTCAAATAAGAAAGCTCTCAAAGCTGTGACAAGTGTTTCACTTTGATTATCTAGATTCAAGCTTAATGAAACTTTGTATAATCCAGTTTGACCAATTACAAATCTTGCTTCAGTTGGAGTTGGATTATAAAATCCAATACCAGCAGCACCTCCATCATTGAACGCATAATATGTATTGTCAAAAGGAATCTCTACAGGCAAGCCTGTATTAGGAATAGGAAAGTATGGGTTAATTGTACCTTTCCATTGTGCTGATAAATAAGCTTTTGGAACTGAAGTAGCTGTTGCAGCAACAGTAAAGTTAGGATAAGATCCTGTTACAGTTACGTTGGCACCTGCAGTAATTGTTACAACTTGGTCACCACCATTAGCAGGAGCAAGAACTCCACCTAAAGTAAGAATACCGCTACCTGTAATAGGACCACCACTAAATGTTAAACCGGTTGTACCACCAGAAACATCTACTGATGTTACAGTACCTGAACCATTAGTAACCCATTGCACACCAGTTACTGTTGATGCAAGTACTTGACCTGCAGTACCATAAGAACCTGCAGTGTCAATTACACCGTGCTCAAATTTAGCATCATCTTTAAACTCAAGAGTACCTGTACTAGGATTCTGATAAAGTTTAGAATTTACTAAAGGTCCTTTAGGACAGTTAGATCCAGGGATTGGAGGAGAAAAAATAGGAACATAGTTAACACCACCTTGTAATGTGTTACTTAACATAACACACATAAGATCCTCTGCTTTAATAGCAAGAGCATCCATTTCCGGACTATAACCACCCGTTACAAGTTTGCTATCTCTTTTTCTACCTAACTCAAAGTAATCTTTATCTTTGATAAGAGTATTTACTGTTTTCTTTTTTGCTAGAAGTCCTAATACTTCTTGTATAAATGTTGCCATTGTAGTTGTTGTTATATATTAATATACAAATAATTACTGAATTTTTAGCTGCCTTTCTTCCATTTCTTGCTAGGTGATGCAGTCTTGCTTGGGCTCCATTTTACTTTGTCTGCCCAATAAGCCGCACTCATCTTACCCTTAGAAATGTTCTTAGCATGTCTAGATTTAAAAGCCTCTCTCTGACCAACAGTTTGATTAGTCTTAACACCTTGCTGACCAAAGCGGATAGTCTTAACTTGCTCTCCTTCTTTAGCTACAACAACGTGAGACTTTGTTGGATGTGATGGTGTTCTTTTAGGTTTATTAAAACCTTCTACACCGGCTTTTTCTAAACGGCTATCCTTCTTCATTTCCTTTAACTTTAAATAGTCCTAAAGTAATACCCTCAAGTAAAGAGTTTTTAGCCCACAAGAATACCCATCCCAGTAATGAGATAGGAATGATTGTAGACCAAGCTGCAAAGTCTTTCTCAAAGAAAAGATTCATTACAACCATAGCTAATGCTGAAATCAAAAAGAGTAATCCAATAAAGGTAGTTACTCCTTCTCTTAATCTATATTTTGGTGTCATGCTATTAATGTTTTTATGAAACTGAATATTGTTTTTCTAAACACAATCACTAATACTATAGTTGCAAACAGTGCCCATATAAGTAAAGGCCATTTCCACCAGTAATCTTTATAAATAGTCACAGGCTTTTCAATCTGAACCTCTTTGATTCTATAACGTACTTCTGTTGCACCTGGAACGTATACTTTAATTGTATCTATTTTGGCTTTTGTTTTTAATCTATTGTTCTTTAAAGCTAACTCCAGATTAACTACCTTACCCTGAAGACTTGACATCTCAACAATCTTCACACGACCCAAGCTATCACATTCTAATAATGCTTCAATTGCAGAACTATCAGGTTCTACGGAAACCACAGTATCCTTTATATAGATGCTGTCACGGATATATTCTGTAGTATGAGTTTTACACTCATTACAGATCTTTTCTCTTTGCTTTCTTGTAACAACACAAGATGCCAAGAGACTACTTAATACTATTAATAAGACTAATTTTTTCATTTTATTATCTACTTACTTCCTCCCAGTCCATTGAAGCATAAACACTTTCACCACCGGATGTGGTAGCTACAGCTACTTCTATTGTAACTTCATATGGTACTCCTGTCAATCCGTTTCTTTCTAACTGATTAGCAAAGAGAGCTTCTTTTAATATGTTTATTGTTGGTGATCCTTGGTTAGATGAGTTAACATAACCACTAGCTAGGATTCTACCACCACTTACAGCTGTTCCTGATAAATTATATTCTACAGAAGAATTTGGTCCAGCATCTGTCCATGATCCACTAGTTGTTGTAGCACCGGCTACTAATCTCCATTGATAACTTTTACCGTTTCCTGTACCAAGTAATGAAATTGCAGTAACAATTGCAATAGCATCAAGTCTTGTAGTCTTCAAACGTAAAGATACTATAGGATAATATGTACCAGCTACAGCAAATAGTCTAGGTGTTAAGATAGGAGTTCCAACAGCTTGTTGCAAACCTCTTAACTCATAACCACCTTCAGAAATAACTGTAGAACAAATTTGTTTTAAAGTGCTGCTTGATGTAATACCTAAGACATTTTCAATCTCATAACGTAATGGTAATGAGGCAGTTGTAATATAGGTACTACCAATGATATTTGCATGATTGAATGTATGACATACAATAAACTTACCGTTGATTACAAATCCAACGCGTACTGATCCAACACCTAACCATTCTAAATCAATCCAAAGAATCTGAGCTTTAGTTAAATCTAAAGTCAATCCAGAAGCACCAGTTCCGTCTAGTTTATCCCCATTCCATGAACTTTGTACTACAGGAGTATTTGTTACAGAACCACTTACTAAGCTTCTTTCTACAAAGGCTATATCAGTTCCTAGTTGTTCTAAGTAAAATCCATTCTTATCTCCAAAGTAACCAACTCTTTGTCTAAGTCCATCTTGAGGGGTACCCATCACAAATGTATTTAAAACAAGAAGTGACTTACCCGGTTGATAAGCAAAGACTTTATTTGTTTCTCTAATTACTTTAGAAGCGTCAGCTGTTGTGATATTCAAATCAACTAAACCTTGATCTCCGTTAAATACAGCTGTACCAGACACAGACTCTGTTGACCAAAGCTGATTGTCTGTATATCTATGGCTTGAATCAAATAAAGTTAATGGAGCAGATGTTCTTAAACGGCCAAATGAATCTGAAGCAGTAGGATCAAAAGACAAACCTTGAGTTGTCTGATTATTAATACTTGTATTTACATCAACAAGTTTCTTGAGCATTTCATAATGCCAAGTATACCATTCAGGATGCTGTCCATATCCATCTAAATAAAACCGTCTTTTTGGATCTAGTCCCATTGTTATCTCTTTTTACCTTTATGTAAACCATGACTAGCAAATTGTTTGCCTGCCTTAGTAGCTTCTCTCTTTTTAGCATTAGCTGCCGCTAATTTCTTTTTACCAGCAGCTGTGCTTTTTAATTTGGAAATTGTTGCAGACGGAGCATAAACTTCTCCTGTTTCACCAGAAGGTTTTCCAGATGGTGTTCTCCATTTTTGTTTGGTCCACCTGTCAAGACTCTGTTGAGACTTTGCTTTTGCCATTACTTGCTAAAGTTTTTAAGAACACTCATTTGTTCTTGTGCTAACTTTTTAACATCACCCATCATCTTAGCATCCTTACGGATTTCATCTGCTCTTTTAAGAGTACTAAGTGCTGATTCAATTTCCCATTTTCTCATTTCATTTCTATCAGGTCCTGAAATGACTGAAGCAGCCTTCTTTGCAGGGGCCGCTTTCTTTACTGTTGTTTTGGTTGTTGCTTTTTTGATTGCCATCACTTTTTGGTTTTGTAGCCACCGCCATTAGCTTTGTATTCTTTAGCAAGCATCTGAGCTTTTCTAGCAGACCATTGTCCAGGATTACCTCCTTTAGATCCTGCTTTGATTTTCTCAAACAAACTTTTTCTCATACCAGGTTTGGTATAATTACCTGCTGCGTTTACTTTACTTTTAGTGGCCATGATTAATAACTAGTTAACTGTGCTCTCTTCCAAGTATTTGGAGCTACACAAATATAAATAAAATTTGAATCAACTTTAATATCTCCTGGTTCTCCAGGAGAACTTGAAGGAGTAACTGTACCTTGAGAAATCTTATTACAAGGTATGTTAGCTACATCAGAAACCTTTGCCAGACGCACACTTTTATAAGGAACAGGTGAAGCAATCCCCAGCATATCTGGTTCTTCATGTACACCAACAACAAAAACGTCATTGGATTTTAGACCTTTGACGTATTGCTTTCTCTTCAGTAATAGAAGTATGTCTGTTAAGATATTCATTTCTTGTACCCGTTTACTCTTGATTGTGAAGATCCACCCATTTGCATCTTCTTAGGTTCTTCAACATAACCTCCCATTTTGTACTTCTGCTTTTTCATAGCACCACCGTACTTGTAGGTTGCTCTCATAGTGTCACCACCATTACGCATCTTGGTTACAAACTCTTCAGACATATCCATAGCACCACCCATGGTCATCTTATTTAGTAATTTCTCACCACCCATTTTCTTGTAGCCCATTTGATTACGGACTTCAGTGGGTAATTTACCTAAACCTTTGTTATCGGAAGGAATGTTTTTGAGCTCTGCTCCCATTCCATATTTTTTCATCTTTTTCATTTTAGTAAATATCTAAAGTTAAAGTTACAAATAATAAATAAACTCTCAAAGTAGAGAAGGGTTCTTCTTCAGTTGGAGCAATTGTGTCCCAACCTAAAGCAAACCTGTCATGAGGCCAGTGAAATGCTATTTCTAATACCCAGTCACTCATAATTTATTTACCCTGACCTCTATATGGCTTTTTATAGAGTTTACTATTTTTGTTCTTACTAGTTTTAGTCTTAGCCTGTACACCAGGTCTAGAAACTTTGGGCTTTGCTTTAAAAGTAGTTGCCCCCATTTGTGCTTTTGCCTTTGCCATTATTTCTTCATTTTACCAAGAGTGATTGCTAATCTTGCACGCTGTGCAGTTTTACCAGAACCTTTTGCTTTTTCTTTGAGCCAGTCCTTTTTAATTGTACCATCAGCTTTTACAGCACCTGCTTTCTTAGCAGTAGCTGTTAATGCACCAGGTTTTTTAATAGCACCTTTAATCCAATTTTTCTTTGCTGCCATTTCTTTTTCTTTTTGGTTTACCTTTTGCAGCATCAACTACATCTTTAGTTTCTTGTACAACTTCTTGTACAGATTCTTTGACATCTTTGAATTCTTCAATTACGTCCTCTGTTCTCTCCTTAACTTCTTGAACAACAGCAATTGCCTGTTCATCAATAGTTGTTTTAGACCAGATCCAGTTCCAACCTTTTTGTAAAGAAAAAGTCCAAACACCGTAAAGAAATTTTTTAATCATTTTTTTAGTTTTATATATAACCAATATACAAAAATATACGCAAAGAATCAAATTAGATATTCTTGAGTCTTTCATTCTCTTTCTCTAAGAAACTTACTTTCACACGTAGCTCACTAACCTCTTTGGTCAAAGAAAGAATCTGATCTCTCATCTCATCTTTCTCTTCTGAACTTTCTTGAAGGAGTTGCTCTAAGCGTTTAACCCTTTCTCTTAAATCATCTCTAAACATATTCTGATCATTTTTTTCATCTTGGGCATCTTTTGCCTTTAGTTTCATTTTAGTTTCATAGAACTTCCAAGCTCCAGCTGAAAATAAAACTGTAAACAAAGTTACAAGTACCGTGCTTATGTTATCTATTGCAGCCATTTCCGTATTTCAAATAATAATGGTTAGTTAATCTTCTTAAATTAAAAAAGGCACTAAGTGAAACTAGTACCCAGCCCCAATGAGTTACATCACTGGGTAATTTTTTTATCAAAAAGTAGTATGTTATTACCACAATGGAAAAAAGGAAAACTCCTAATCCTAATGTTTTTCTTACTGCAACTGTGTGAGAACAAGCTCCTTTAATTGAAGCTAAACCTATAAGCACACTTGGAATTACTAACCATAAATTAAGACCGCACTCAATAGTGTGGATTATTGGGAAGAATATCATCCATATAAACCCCTGAGTAACTTCAGTAGGCTCTGAATCATAATACGTAAGTATTGTTCTTAATCTTGATACCATAATAAACAAACATAGGTTAACAGTAATCTGTCGTATACTATAATATACAAAATAAATTTATCTTTTTCTAACTATAATTCATCAAATATTTTAAATTTGCAATCTTATGAGCATAGACAAAGTGGACTTCCACAATCAATTTTCATTCTCCTTCTTACCTACAGAGCCTCTGATAGGATTAAGGCTTATAAACTGCCACGTTTTGTGCAGCAATGATAGTTACAGTCCCGTCAGGGGTTTGGAACTAGGTCTGTTATTTTTCAAGTTTTCTTTCATAAAAGTTTTCTGGAAAGATTAGGTAGCTAGACTAAATTTTACTAAATTAGATGTACTAGCTGTGCACATCTTTTGGGATATAATGCACAGCTTTTTTTCTCTAACATTAATAATAACACATGCATGAAAGGAAACATTTTTGAACCTAGAGTAAACATTTTGCCCTATGAGTACCCTCAGTTATTAGCCTATAAGGATGCCATCAGGCACTCGTATTGGATTGACACTGAATATAATTTTACTACAGACATTGATGACTTTAGAGTCAAAGTGACTGATGAGGAGAGAGAAGTAATTAAAAGAACTATGTTGGCAATTGCACAGATTGAGGTTAATGTTAAAACCTTTTGGGCTGACATGTACAAGAGAATGCCTATTACAGAAATAGGTGATGTGGGTATGACGTTTGCTGAGTCTGAAGTAAGACATAAGGATGCCTATGCAAGACTGCTTAGAATCCTTGGTCTTGAAGAAGAGTTCAGAACTGTTATTGACATACCGGCTATTGGCAACAGAATCAAGTACCTAAAGAAGTACTTAGATGGTTCCCGCAGCAAAGACAATAAAATGTACACCAAGAGTGTGCTTCTATTCTCATTGTTTATTGAGCACGTTAGTCTGTTCAGCCAGTTTCTTATTATGATGTCCTTTAATAAGGAAAAGAATCTTTTTAAAGGTATCTCAAATGTGGTTGAGGCCACAAGTAAAGAAGAGGATATCCATGGCAACTTTGGCGTTGAGATCATTAACATCATCAAAGCAGAGAACCCTGAGTGGTTTGACCAAGAGTTTGAGGACTTAATTAACTCCGCCTGTGAGAAAGCGTATGCTGCAGAGTGTGGTATCCTGGATTGGATCTTTGAGAACGGTGAGTTAGACTTCCTTCCAAAAGAGACCATCAAGAACTTCATCAAAAATAGATTTAATAACTCTCTTAGAAAGATTGGCATGCAGCCTTTATTCAACGTGGATCAAGATCTTTTAGATCAGACACATTGGTTTGAGGTTGAAATTACCGCAACTAAGGAAGGAGACTTCTTTTACAAAAAACAAATAGACTATAACAAAAAATCAAAAGCAATTACAGAAGATGATTTATTCTAAGTATTATTGGCTTAATGAGGAAAGCCGCAAGTTCCTTTCAAGAGGTTACATCAGTGAATCTCCTGAACAAAGAATCAAAGACATTGCTAGGACTGCTGAGAAATATCTCGGCATTCCTGGCTTTGCTCAGAAGTTTGAAGAGTATATGGGTCGTGGTTACTACAGTTTGTCCACACCCGTATGGATCAACTTTGGTAAACAGAAAGGTTTGCCTATCAGCTGTTACGGAAGTAACGTAGATGATAACCTTGACAGCATCTTGAATGCAGGTCGTGAAATAGGTATGATGTCAAAGTATGGTGGAGGGACAAGCGTATTCTTGGGTAATATCAGAGCCCGTGGTACTGAAATCTCAACAGGAGGGACTGCAGATGGTCCTGTACATTATGCAAGAATCTATGACACTGTCGTAGATGTATGTAAACAATCTGAGGCAAGACGTGGTGCATGTGCAGCGTACTTACCCGTAGAACATCCAGACATTCTTGAGTTCCTAGATATTGGAACTGAGGGTAACTTAATTCAGAATCTTCAGTATGGTATCACAGTTGGTGATGCCTGGTTGGAAGAAATGAAAGCCGGAGACCCTGAGAAGCGTAAAGTATGGGCCAAGATTATCCAAAGAAGAAATGAATTTGGGTTCCCTTACATCATGTTCAAAGACAACTCCAATAATAATTCCCCTTATAAAGAATTGGGTTTGGAGATCACAGCGTCTAATCTATGCTCTGAAATTCAACTTCCTACAGACAGCTTTAATTCTTTTGTATGTTGTCTAGGTTCCTTGAATCTATTGCACTGGGATGAGATTGAAAAGAGTGATGCTATTGAAACCTACACTTTATTCTTGAACGCTGTTATAGATGAGTTCATTACCAAAGCTGCTACCCTTCCGGGTATGGCACGTGCTCATAGATTTGCTAAAGAACATAGAGCAATTGGTCTTGGTGTTTTGGGATATCATTCGTACCTTCAATCTAAGCTAATTGAGTTTGAATCTATGGAAGCTAAGTTTGCTAACATATCCATCTTTAAAACAATCAAAGATAAATCTGATGCAACATCTAAAATGTTGTGTGAGACTAAAGGGATTACCTCAATTAGACCTGGATATGCTAACGCAACCCTGGTTGCAATAGCTCCTACTAAATCAAGTTCATTTATTCATGGTCAAGTATCAATGGGTATTGAGCCTATCAAATCAAACTACTTCATAAAGGATCTTGCTAAAAGCAAAACAGTATACAAGAATCCTTTCTTAGAAACAGAACTTGAGAAATATGGTTTAAATACACCGGATACTTGGGAGAGTATCTTAAAGAAAGATGGTTCAGTTCAGCACTTGGATTTCCCAAGCAAAGCTGTGTTTAAGTCTTTCATTGAACTTAGCCCTAAAGAGATCATTATTCAAGCTGCCGCAAGACAGAAGTATATTGATCAATCACAGTCATTAAACTTAATGATTCACCCTAGTGTCCCAGCAAAAGACATTAATCAATTATATTTGTTTGCTCATGAGCAAGGTGTTAAAACTCTCTACTATCAGTTTAGTATGAGTAGTGCACAGGCATTTGCAAGGAATATATTAGAATGTGCAAGCTGTGAAGGATAAACAAGAGGGGAAGGTAACTTCCCCTTTTTTTTATATTAAAAATTTATAATATGAAAAACAGAATATTGTCACACATGTTTACCATTGACTTGTATGAAACCACCGTTGTTCTTTTGATAGGTGATTCCATTGAGATAATAAACAAGCATGTCAATGACAATATCACAAAAGTAGATCTACTAGATACTGAAGGTTGTGTATTTGAGAACCACCTTGAAGGTCGTTTCCAATATTATATTGTTCTTGTTAAAAGCAAGCTTACTCACAATCTAATAGCCCATGAAGTATTTCATCTTAGTTCAAGTGTACTCAGAACTATTAACATAACAGATGAAGAAGCTACTGCTTGGGTAATTGGTTATATAACAGAACTGTTATATGACTTTCTTAAAAGCAAACAAATTATTATAGAGTGATTGTACAGGGGTCCGGGGCTCCAACCCGCTTGGCTTGTCTCTCCCCCTTTACAATTTACTTAATATAGAAGTTAGTCAGGTTAAGGAATTCTTGATACTTCTTAATAGAATAGATTACTGGTACAACATCAGCCCAGTTTTTATAAAGCTTAAGCTCACCTTTTCTTGTACCTCTCTGGTATACATAATCTGAATCAGCATAAAAATCATCTTTACCTTCAACCACATATGCAAGCGGTGTCATTACAGATAATGATAAAGCCTCACCAAATTCTCCAAGAGTTCTTGTAGATGCAATAGGAGACTTAAACATTTGATAGATCTGCTGTGCACCTAGAGGTGTAAATAGAATAAGTTCTTTATAAGTTCTATCAGCCTGATATCTCAAGAAGTTTTCCATTCTCTTTTCATGATCTGTTTCATCATCATCATCACCAAACATTGCAGCAAGAATACCATTAAGAGCAACTGTTACCATGATGATTCCAATTTCACCTAATACTCTATAAGTGCTGAATAGTTTATCTCTGGCTCTTTGATCTCTTTGAGAACCATCTCCGGTGTATCCATATTCTTCCAAGAACTGCTCAGTATGTTTACCATACTCAAACTGAAAACTAGCAAGCTTCTTAGTACTAAATGCTAAGAATTTCCAGAAGGCTCTGTATCTACCTTCCATCCAACCCAAGTTCTCATCAAAGTATTCTCTGCGGAATCTTGCTTTGATTGCAGGTGCAACCCACTTATGGAACTGTGCAGCAAGTCTACCAACAGCATATGATTGAATAACCATTCTGTCATCTTTAGCATAGTTACCATGGATCTGTTTGTTTACCTCACGGATCTTATTTCTAAGTTCATATCTAAAGTCATCTGTAAACTTCTTCTCCTTAATTACTTTAGGTTTGCCATCTTCATCAACATTCTTTCTATCAAGGGTCACAATAGTATCATAACCATCTTTTAGTTTTGCTTGCTTTGTCTCTGAATCAAACTCATAGGCATCATACAAAGATATCATATCACCTGTAGCTTTATTCATAACTAAGGTATCCATAAGAATGGCTACACCAATCTTAGTCTGAACATTGTATTCCGCTGCATCTTGTAATACATAACCAAAGTCTGCTGCTTTTCTAAACCAAGATTTAGAAATTGGCTCTGGACCAAATTGAGTTTCTCTTACTTCAGCTTGAGAGTCCATCATTCTGTATAGATCAACTAAAGCTTCATACTTACTAGAAGCTTCTTCTGGATCATAGTCTGCTTTATTAAAGGGTTTCTTAGCAACAGACCCAAGTCTTGTTACAAGATCCGGTAAAGCTCTTTTGTTAAATTCAAACTCAGCTCTGGCATATGCTTTTCCTGAGAAGAATCTTTGACCCAATGCTTCAATAGAGTTGTTAATTCTACCTAATGCATAGTTGTTAAAGTTACCAAATGGGTTAAAGGCAACATATGATAAAGATGAGTATTCCATCAATCCATCCGTAACCTTTTCAAGGAAACCTTTTGTAATTCTATCATTATCATAGAACACCATTGACATCCATTTCTTTGCTCTAGTTACAACATTACTTTGAGCTCCACCTTTCTTTCCTTTAGGTATGAATTTACCTTTTGCCCACTTACCTAAAGTAACTGAAGGATCTGCAGGTTGATAAGAACGTTGTTCAAGAACTTTAATGAATGCTTTGAAAGTGTCTTCAACTGAAGACATTGTTTCATAGTGTTCCGCCATAGCACTGAATCTCATAAGAGCTGTGCCCATGTCTTTATTTATTTCTCCTTTAGAGGGTCTTCCCTGAATTGTTGCAAGTCTTCCTTTAAGAATAGGCATTTGATTATCATAAGAATCTCTTGTAACCAAACCTTTCTTTCTTCTTTCCTCTAATGAGTTTATCTCAGCATTAATTGCTGCAAGTTCTTCATCAGTTCTAGCTCTTCCTGTATAGAAGATAGGAAGCTGATCAACCAAGTTACCATCCTCATCAAGTACAATACCTCTTTGTTCTGCAGTTTCTGATATAAGATTATTAACACTTCTTGTAGCTTTAGACCAAAGCTTACCAACAATATTTGGTTTAGCTTTTACATCTTGAAACAACTTACCTTTTACAACAGGCACATTACCTAACATCTGAGATCTATATCCCATAGGTAATTTGCTAAGTAATTGATTCTCATACATTTCCTGATAAGCAAGATAGAATTCCTTTTGAGTCTGCCCTAGAGCATCAGTAGGATTCATAATCTTCTCATACTTATCGCTAACCATTCTCTCACCAGTACGTAGATTGTAATCATTAGCCATTCTGTACTGAGGCTTCACAGCTTGGAAAACAGACTCTCTTACAATTGCTCCAGTGTAATTACCATTCTGATCTTTCTTTGCATAAGTATACTCAACCTCATTAAAGTATTTGGCCAAGTAAACTTGATAAGCTCTATCTGATACACCGGCTTTTCTTCTCCATACAGCTTTACCATTTACAGGTACGTAGTATTGGAACTTAGCTCTTTCTGTTTTGAACTCATCAGTATACTTATGGAAATCACCATCCATAAGTTTATCATCTAAACCTACTCTTTCAGCTGCCCAGAAAGCAGCATAATCAGCTTTAGCTTTTGCAAGCTTAACGTTGAATTCTAGATCTTCAGGTCTTGCAGTACTTGCATCATCAATATCTCTATACTCTAAAGCATTTCCATTTTCATCATAAAGTTTGTCTCTGAGTTGTTGTTGCTTTTGAAAGTATTGTCTTCCAAGTCTTTGAACATATCTACCTGTAAACTCACCATTATCATCAAACTCAAGCATGAAGTCATACATCTCTTGAGTATTTTTATTAGGAGATAACTTCTGAAGTCTTGATGCTAACCCGGCAATTGTTCTGTTTCTTGTTTCAACATTGTCTAACAACTCTTGCTTTTTAGTTTTATAGATCTTATCCATAACAGCAAGAATGGTATCTCTAGAAGTAGCAAGATCACCTGTACCAAGTTCCATGTAGTCAATATCTCTTGCATGTTTCATCAAGTCATTGAGTACATCTTCCGTAAGGTCATCTCTGGTAGACCAGTTTTTAATTTGTGCTTTTACATAATTTGTAATAGCCTCATTGATAAGACCTTCTTGTTTTGAGTTACTAACACCCAAGTTATTCAATTGAGTCTGTAACTGTAAGATTAAAGATTTTTGAGTAGCATTGATACCCTCTAGATCTTTTACTGAGTATAATCCTTCAAATGTTTTAATGAATCTATTGAAGTTAAGAACATAAGTAATATACTCAGGCTTATCAAAGTTGTCTACATTATTTACGTAGTCTGTAAAGTTCTTAATCTGTTTAAAGGCATCTCTAAGAAGTTCTGTAAATAAAGCAGCTCTTGCTTTAGGACCTTCAGCCATTGCCATACTGATTGCAGACAAAGCATTTAAGATATTCTCTTCAGTCTGCTCTCTAGTTCTATCCATGTAGATAGCACTTTTAATTTGCTCCATAGCTTTTAGCTTGGTAGTAAGTGCCATTCTGTAATTCTCCAGGGCCTGGGTAATTACTTCATACTCTACATATGGATCTGTGAACTCAGTATCTTCAGGTATCTTTTCAGAGTCTGTTAATTCAGAATCCCAATTGACAGGATTATCCAATGCACTATCAATACTTTTCTCTAGATCCTCTAAAGAAATAGCATCTACATTCTTAGGTACTAATAAATCTACATACAATGCATTCTGACTTGCAGGATGTGAAACCCACTCATCAGATCTAAATTCACCTGTAAATTCTTGCTGAGCATCTTTTCCTTTAATACCAACTTGAACATGGAAAGTAGAAGCTCCCATGTCACTCATATCAACTTCATAACCCATGTTTTCAAGCATCCTTCTATAGATGTTAACTTGAATACCTTGTTGGGCTCTTGTAGATAGACTTTCAATACCAGCTCTTTTTAAATCACTGTCATCTCCTAGTTTGTATTCTTGATCATATCTAGACTTGCCTTGTAACCCAGCTTTAGCTTTAGCTTGTTCACTCAAGACCATATCTCTAACAGAGTTCTTACTTGTCTTAAGATCCACAATTCTAAGTTTGCCATCAGGCAGTACAACTAAAATATCAATTGAACCGGCAGTCTGTGACTTTTGATCATAAACAACTACTTGAGGAATGGCAACACCACCACCTCTAGTTATTTCTCTAAGATTTTCTTGTAACTGAAGATAAGCTTTCTCAGCTTGTTCTCTATTGAGAATATTCATTTGAGAAAATACTTCATCCAGTGATTTATCTGAACTCAAACCTTGAAGTAATTTATCAAAGTCATTACCAAGATCAATGTTCAGTTTCTTATTAAACATATCTTCTTCAGAAAGTTTTCCTTTGATTCTTTCTGTAGTAGACTTAAATGTTTCTGTTGTGTCTAATAAGTTATAGTACACATGGTTCTCCTCATTGAGTACAACAATAGGACCTTCCATACCGGCAGCCATAGAACCAACTTCTTCTTTTGTAGCTTGAGCTTGATGGAATAATCTTTTAACTACCTCAGCTTGAATTGCATTAGATTGTCTTAATGCATAATCAACTGTTGTTTGTAACTCAGGTGTTAGAGAGTATCTAATTTTTGCATCAGCTCTTGCTGTTGCATTAAACTGAATTCCAGATGTATTTAATAATCTGGCAATGTCAGACAATGTGGTTGTTGGTTTAATATCTTTGGTATCAATTGTAATAATACCTTCTCTTATAGGAGCAATAATCTCTTCTTCCTCAACACCTTCTTCCTGTTCCATAAGAGCAGTATCTCCCATATAATAGGAGCTGTCTCTTTTGAAACCATTCAAATTAATTCCTGTAACATACTTATGCAAGTTGTTTACAATACTTGCAAACCATTTAAAGAAGTCTTTGATTCTTTCTAAGAAAGTCTTGGTTGGATTTTCCTCATACTCTTTTTTAAAGTGTCTTGTCAAAGCCTGGGTAACAAGTTCAAGGTCTCTATGCTTTTGATTAAACCCTCTTTTATCAGAGTATGCATCTTCTATCTGTTGATTTAAAACAGGGAACATTGCTTTTGCTTCATTCAAAAGAGAATTGAATAGAGCTCCATTATCTACATACAAAGCATCCGTAAAAGGATGGAGCATTTCCTCAATTGCAGTTTCATCTGTAACTCTACCCTCAATTAAAACTACTTGGTTTGCTACTGGATCAAAGTAAGATCTTACATTTTCAAAAGGCATAGTTGCTTTTTGAGAAGCAGGTAGACTATCATAATATTTTTGAGCTTTACTTACACTTACTAAAGCAACTTTGATATTAGGAAACATTCTCATTAAGTGGACAACAACGTGTCTACTTCTAGTTCTATCCCAACCTCTTGTTGATTCAAGCATATCTTTAGGAGTAAAGATGCTCTCATTAACTGATATTCTAACAGACTTTGCAGTTGTATCAAACGTTACCGCATCTAAAGGAATGTTATTAATATCAAGATATCTTTTTACTTTATCTAAGTTACTCTTCAATACTGTAGCGTCATAGGCTCTGGTAGATCTATTTGAGTTATTAACATAGTATGAGTTATTATACTTGCTAATCAAACCCTTTCTACTAAGATTACCTAAAACTGCTTCAGCAAAATTTCTTTGCTGCAGACTAAAAGCAACTTTTTTATCTTTTAAAAACTGGTTAGCTTGAGCAACTGAAGGAAAAGCTTCTGTATTATTTACGTTTTGCCAAGCTGTAATTATCCCATCAACCTGCATGTTGCTAGTGAAAGCACCTAATAGGTCTTTATATTCTTGGGTATTTCTGTTAAAACATGCCATATATCAAAGATAACAATTATTAAAGTGATCTAAAAATTCTTGTTCATTTGTGAACTCACTATCTTCAAACATCTGGATAAAGTCATCTAAGTCTGTAACTTTGAACTTCATATCAGCATTATCTCTGTGAGCTTTAAGTTTGTTTCTATTATCTAATGCTTGTTGACTAAATGGATCATCAACATTAGTATCCCACCAAGTTGTTAACTCTGGATATTTATTCTCCGCAGCATCATTGTCAGCAAGAAGTGTTGAGAAGAATGAGTTAGCAGAGATATCAATTGATTTACCTTCATCAAATAGATCCTCATTACCTGTTGGCTCCACTTCAGGTTCTACAAGATCCTTAGCCTCAACCTCTTGTGATGCCGGATCAAGTTTGCTGATATTCTCACCATCAACTTGGATACCTTTTTCATTTGCAACTACCACAGCATTTGCAGAAAGAGCAATACCAGGTGCCAAATCAATTGCATCCAGTGCAGCATCAAGATCAATTGAATCAAAGTTTGCATCAAAAGGATCATTTGAGTTAACACTATTAACAAAGTTTCTTAATTCTTTAGTTGTAGGTCTTTCACCAAACATAAATCCAATTGGATTCTGTGAAGTTGATCCTTTGATATCTACCTCTACATATTCAGCATAACTACCAACAGCTTTGTTATTAAAGTTAATCAGATTAGCTTTAGGGAACAAGCTTTGAGTTTTAGTAAGGATGTAGTATTTGTATTCAGCTTTATAGTCTGATCCAACATTCTGTCTGATTACCATTGGAAATTCAACTTCAGTATGATAGTCAGAACCTTTTTTCAAGTTGATAAGATTTCTAAAACCTGCTTTTCTTAAAGCCTTCTTATTTCTTGAGAATGTATCTGCCAATTGTTTAGTAAGCTTTGAACCAGCTGGAGTATTTCTAATTGCTGATACAGCTTCATTTCTCTCTACTTTAGTGATTCCAGCATACAAGTCTACAACCAATCTAGGTACCAAGCCTGAAGCATTAACATGTACAGGAGCTCTAAGTATTGCAGGATCTGCAACTCTTTTTTCTTTCTTCTCTTCTGCAGTAAGTTTTGCTTTAGGATCAATGTTATAGTTAAGATCTTGCTTAAGCTTAGCCTTTACATATTCAAATACAGCCGGGCTATTCTTTTTAAAGTCTGCAAGTTCAGGAGTTGTAATGAAGTCTTTAGGGAAAATAACTTGTTTTCCTTCAGCAATCATATTTGTTAATTGCTCTACTTGCTCATCAAATATTGTGATGAAGTCACCAGCTTCAGCATTTGTATAGTAAGAAGACTCAGTTCTATTTAGATCTTTCTTAAAGAATAAACCAAAGGCATTTTCTAAACCTCTAACAGAACTATTTCCTACACTACCTTGCTTTGCAACGTTATCACCAAATACATAGATAGCTTCTGGATTTGCAGCAGCAAGATTCTTTGTGTATACTTTTGGTTCAACCAAGATACCTTTAGTTTCAGGTGCATATATTGCAGCCTTAACTCTTTTGATAACATAAGCATTTGCAGCTGATGTTAAATAGCCTTGCATGAATTGAATTACCAAATCATCTAAGGTAACACCAAAGGTAGATTTAAATATTGCGTCATCAGTTCTTTCCATTGCAGCTTGTACTGTATCAATATGTGATAAGTAATTGTCAAGAGCAATTGGAGCAACCGCTTCTACTAGTGATTTATAACCATACTGAAGACCATCTTTAACCATCATATAGTTAACCAATGTTCTTGCATCTTCTCTAGTCAATGGATTAGCAAATAAAGTCATGAATCCATTTTGGATATCAAGCTTTTGAGAATCATTGTATCTCAGGAATGTATTTGCACTAGCCAAGTTCAAACCTGTCTTGTTACCTTTAAGACTTGCTTTCTCAGCAATAATAAAGGAATTCAAGAAGTAGTTATTTTTATTGTCTTCTATTGAACGTAATCTATCTACAACCTTAGTGATATTCTCAACACCTTCTTGATTATAAATTAATCCATTTGTTAAGGTAGCAACTGACTGAGAATTATTTACCATACCATTATGCATGTAAGCTTTAATAGTTAAGTAAGATAAAAAGTCTTTTGCCACTTTAGTTTTAGCTCTATCTCTTAACTCATAAGGTAAGCTGTTGATTGTACTTTGATATACAATCTCATCAGTAACTCTTCTGAATAGAGGGCTTGCTGAAAGAACAACTTTAGGTAATAAGTTATTGGTGAACTCTTCAAATCTTTCAAGATATCCTGCTTGCCATGTATTACCTTTAAAGATAGGTCTAGCATCAATCATAGGTTTATCAACACCTAATGCAGCGTAGTCTTTGTTAGAAAGATTAAGTCCCAGCTTTTCAACTGCAGCATTTCTTTTATCAATTGCTTCAAGACCTTGACCTAATCCATTAGTAAGATTTAATAGATCACCCATGTATCTTGTAGTGTTAGATAAGTTAGCAGCATTTAAGAACTGTTCTAGAATAGAAATTTCTTCAATGATATCTATCTTATCAACTTCACCGCTTTCTCTAAGGTTAGCCATATCCTCAGCAGTTGCTGTAGGTTTAATTAATGGAGCCTCAATAGATTGCATCAAAGCATTTTGAGTAACAGAAGTTCTCTTACCACGTTCCTCAGTCTCTAAGAAACTTGATTGTAATAATGCAATTCTATCTCTGATTATATTTGCCGCTGTAACTGGCTCATCTTCAGGTGAGTTAGTCTCTTCAAAGTAAGCCTGCCTAATTACAGGGTGGTTGATAAGAAGTACACCAGTCTTAACTGGAACACCCAAAGCTACTAAGTTTGCTACAACAGAAAGGGCATTAATATTAAGACCAAGCTTAGCCAACAATCTTTCTTTGGCATTATCCGTTGCTGCAGTAATTAAAGCAGATAAGATATATTGAGTTCTTTGACCTTGACTTCCATTCTCATATAACTCATATGTATTTTTAAAGCTGCTGAATGTAAGACCTCCAAATTTAATTTGAGGCATAACTTCTTCACCAGCAATTTTTATGCTTTCTATTTTGACATCATACTCTTGAAGTAAGTTCAAATACAAGTTAGGTAATACTACAGCACCAATTGATCTAGATCCTTCTTTGTTATTAGCAAACATTCTAAGCTTACCATAAAGGTTATCTACATCAATACCTTCTTCTTCAGATAATGCGGCCCATTCAGGAAGTTCTGTCTTTAGTTCATCCCAAAGATCTTTTAATACTTCCATATCTGCAGCTTCATAAGAAATTGGAACAGCTGTCTTTTGTTTACCATTCTCATCTAGAGCTGGCTTACCTGTATTTACAGTTGTAGTATTTCCATTCTTATCTAAGAACAAAGGCTTTCTTTCTGTAACATTATCATTACCCATCAATGCAAACTTGTAATCAAGAATATCATTGTTGATTGCAGCTGCATATGGTTCATGACCAAACTTCTTTCTATAGGTAGAGTACTCAGCATAGAAACGTGGCATTCCAAGAACTGACAATGCATTGATTGCATCTTCTGTAAATCCTTGTGATCTTGCACCAAGTGTTTGTTCTGCAGTCAAAGAATTAGTTGTACCTCTTCCTTTGAACTTGTATAAAGCTTCACCGTAAATAGAATCTGTATCTTGTACTTTCTTATTTACATATTGTACATAATCTTCAAATTGTTCTTTTTCTGTTTTGGCTTTACCATATTCAAAGAACTCTCCACCCTTTTCAAAGAACTCTTTGAATTGAGTGTACACCTTATCAATATCAAAGTCAGCTCCTGATATCTCAATAAGTTCTCTTGCAAATACACCAGATGAACCATAAACAGCAGGCATAAAGTCAACCCACTTAACGTTATAGGTTGAGTGATTATCCTGTGAAGGAATACGTACAGCAAACATCTTTCCAACAACATCAGGAATACTCTTACCTTTTTGTTGAAGTTCTGACATTACTTCTTTGTGATGAGGTGGTAATAACATCTCACCATATTTTTCTCCAGTTGCTTTTCCTTTTGAGTTATACTCTTTCATGTTGTGTCTCAAACGGTCAATGATTACAACACCGGCACCTTTAGATTTTTTAACAGCATCTTTAAGACCCGTTAAGTTTTCATCATTACCTGGATAGCTTCCTTCGTCAATATTAAATAAAATCTGTGGCTTAGAAGCCATTGCTTCATACTGAGCCTCAGTAATAATCTCATGCTTATCAGGCATTCCATTTTCATCTACTGAAAGAACACGTCTGTAAATTCTAACACCGTAGTCTGAAACAAGAGAGATTGTAGCACCCGGAACCTTTTCATTAAATACACTCTTACTAAAATAGCTCATGAACAAGTTCAAGAACTTATCATAAGTAAGAGGATTATTCAAGTTATACTTTTGATTTCCTGATTCATCAAGAGAGAACAATTCCATCAAGTGACTTGAAGAACCATTAGATGCAAGACTAGCTTCAGCATATCTCAAGTATGTATATAGATCTGCAGTAATTGCATTCTCTTTAACACTCTTATGAAGTTCATCCATTGCATAGTCAATATCAAAAGAGAATACCAAGTTTCTTTTGTTGATATAGTTCAAGTTACCTCTATCTCTAGTTGCTTTGTGATAAGCAGCTCTTACTTCACCAAGAGTTAACTTTTCACCATTGATTACTACTTCAGTTGCATCATTTTGTTCTGATGTCACAAGTGATTTAACTTGAGTAGGATCAGTGATAACTGTTTTATTTGAAGGGTTAATTACTTGTAATCCTAAGAAATTAGCATCAAGAGTAACTGATTGTTGTTTAGTTAAAGGAGCGGCAGTACCTGTAACACCATGAATGTTAGATACATTTTTCTGCATCATCTTCAAGGCAGAACGTGGAGCTGCTACAGCAACTGTATCATTCTCTCTTTCAAATGCTTCAAGCTTAACTCTTAAATTGTGAAGAGCTACCTTGTTTGGTTTAGGAATAGTGTACTCTCCATTCTCATCTTTGATAGAAGTAAACTGTGGTAAAAGAGGGAATGCTGACATCTTAACAAAAGTCTTTCCATCTGCATACACAAGTTTTTGAGAGTTAAGCATCTCTTGTCTTTTAGCGTAGCCAGATTCTTCCTCTGTTCCAAAGATATCTTCAGCTGTAATATCCTCTCCTCTTTCAACTCTATCAAACAATTGTGCTTGAGCAGGACTAAGTTTACCAAAACCGTACTGGAAATTACGGAATGCTTTTGTAGTCATCCATAACTGAGCATCTGCATTCTTGATTTCACCTTGATTATGCGTAGCATTAACAGAAGGTTCTGTCATTTCAAAGATTGAGAACTCTTGTAATGGTTTGTAAATACCATACTCAGGAGCAGCAATTGAACTTGCAGCACTATAGTAAGATGCTGATTGTGCTTTTGCTCTCTTAATCTCATCAACAGCATCTTTTAAACTATAGGCACTATCACCCAATAAGATTTGGTTGATTGCTGTTGTATTAATATAATCATTAAAGAAGATCTGTCTAAGGTTATAGTCTTTATCTTCAGGTAAGATATTAAGAAGTCTTCCGGTTTTAATTGTATCTGCAGTTACTGCTTCATTACCAGTTTGAATACCATTAGATAAGAATGTACCTAAACCACCTTGAGTGCCAATCAATTCATCCAATGCAATATTAAATTCATTGAACTCTTGATTAAGTCTGTTTTCCAAGAAAGCTTTTAGTTCACCTTCTTTAATACCAAGTTTGGTAAGAGCTTCTGTGAAAGTAAGACCCGCATATTCTGGAGAACGTGCAGCTTCTGTTAATTTATCAAGATATCCTTGTTGATCAAAGCCACCAATCAATGCTGCTGTTTGCTCTTCAAAGTCCGCAAGCTCAGCATCAATTAGTTCATACATATACATAGGCTTTCTTCCCTGTAAGAACTGTTGCTCATTAATAGATTCAACATAGAACTTCTTGGTACCAAGTCTTACCTCATATTTGAATTGATCATTTTTAATCAAGGAAATAGAACCTTTAAGGTCTTCAAAGATTCTTTCTCTGTTTTCAGGAGTTACTCTAACTAAACCTCTACCAACAATCTTCATTGGTACATTCTTTTCTCCATCTTTAGTTTTGATGATTGCATCTCTGACAACACCAACAGATGTGAAACCAATGAATTGTTCAGCAGCTTTTTGGTCATAGACTACAGCTGTTTGTTCTCCTTTTTGAATTCTCTCTAACTTAATGTCAGATGTTTGAATTGTAACAATACCTTGACGGCTTTCTTTCTTTTGACCAAGAGGATTTAACAATACTCCAGTCTTATGGAAATTAAAGGCCCTTGCTTTATTTACATTAGTGCTATCAACATTGATAGGAATAATTTCTTCAGTTCCTGTTTCACTATTAGGAATTGCAAGAGCATTGTAACCAACATGCAATTCTTGAGTAGCTGTCTCAGGATTAGATTCTTTTTGGATTCTTGCAAACTCTGCAGCTACATTGTTTACAATACTGTTTATTGCAGTTTCTGTAAGAACAGTTTTACCAGCATTGTTTTTCATCACAGCTTTAACCACAGGTAAAGCAATCATGTCACCTGTATTAGATGCTTCAAGTACACGTAATAATACAGGAGCAATAGCAGCTAGTTCAATTGTTCCATCTTCTTTAGTCCAAGACACACTTGCAACTTTACCAGTTAATGGATCAATTGCGTAGGTGTATGCATTAATCAAGTTAATGATAAACTCTCTTGGAGTAGAATCACCATAGGTTTTACCAGAAGAAGGTGAAGCACCAGATGTTTCTGACATCAAACCATTTTCATCTAAGTCTATATTACCAACTTTAGATCCGGCAATTCTCAAGATTCTTAATCTTCCTTCTGCAGAAAGCTGTTTGAAAGCTTCACTGTTTAACAAGAAGTTATTCAATAAATATTCATCTGAGTTTCTAACCTCATCAATCTTAGCACCCTCACCTGCAACATCATTCAATGATTGAATTTGCTTCAAGTGGAATGATGGTAATTGGTGAGCATAAACTAAGTCTCCATTAGGGTTCTTAAATACAGATGATCCAACGTTCTCATCAAAGGCTGCATTACCTAATGCAATTCTTCTAAGTCTGTTCTTAGCACCTTCTTCAGAATCACTATATAGATCTTGATTTGCTTCAATAATCTTTTTAAGCTCAACAACATCTTGGTAGCTCAATGGTCTTTCATCTGAATTTGCATTAAGCAAAGCCTTCTGATATCTTGTAGGCTTCTCTATATTTTTAGCAACACTAAATTCAATGAACTTAGGACTAATGCTAATACCTACATTCTCTTCTAGAATTCTTGCTGTTTGTTCTGCAAACTCTTTTAGCTTAGTATCAGTTAAAGTCTTTAATGCTTTTTGACTTGTAGTTCCTTCACCCGCTACAAACTGAAGTCTGTTCAATAATTTATCTAAAGTATTTACTACAACAGTTCTAACTCCTTCATTAGTTCTTAGAGTCTTAGCCTTTTGAATATAAGCTTGTCCCCATCTATCAACTTGTGTATGAGCATCATCTCTGTTTGCAGCAGTATAGGTATATACTTTATCTCCAGAACTTCTGTGAATGAATAAGTAATCTACTCTAGCATTTTCAAAACCTTTCAATACAGCTTGTAATAATAAAGGTCTTTTCACACCTTGATTTAATTCTTCAGCGGTAATAATTTCACCTGCCTTGAATTTTTCAATTACTTCACTTGTGTATTGAGGAAGCTCTCCATTTTCAAGTTGACCTTCCCATTGAATACCTAAGTCAGCAAATAATTTATTTACAACAGCTTCTGTCTGTGGGTTATTAATACCAAAGAAATATAACTGTTGCAAAATTTGAATAGGGTCATTAAGATTCTTAACGGCTTTTAAGAAACCATTGTAAGCTGTAGCAAAATCTACAGTAATCATTAACTTCTCACCAGTGCCTGGAACAATCTCACCTTTCTCATCTCTCTGTGGTTCAATAAGATAATCATTACCAAACTCATCTTTTTCAGTGATAGGTGTTGTACCAATATATTTTCTCAAGAAAGAAGACAAAGCAGAGAAACCACCAATACTTGTTAGATCTTTATCATACTGATCTGTTGTACGTAGTCTGTCTCCAACCTCATCATCCATTGCGTCATTGTCTTCTTCAATGTTTCTTGATTTAATTTCGTAATACTTAAGCTCGTCATATACAGCATCCTTGATAAAATCAGAGAAGTCTGTAAAGGCTTTTTCAATCTCTCTTAAATTACCTTTTTGATCTGCAGTAAGAGACATATAGTTATATGCTTCTCTCTTAGTACTGTATAAAGATTTGAATAAAGCAAAAGATTGATTAACAGCTTGCTTCAAATTGAACTTAGCATTTTTGTTTTCTTGCTCAAGCATAATTACTCTAGCAGAAATAGAAGACACAATGCTTCTTGCAAAGTCATTATCTAAAGTTCTATATCCAAATTGACCACCTTCACCTTCAACTAATTCAACTGGGATAATCTTATTGGCATTTAAAGTAACACCTGTTGCAAGACTATCTGTGAATCTATTGTTGATTGGAGAAGCAGATTTAAATTTACCTGAGTCAATGTTTCTAAATAGATCTTGTAATTCATTAGGACTGTATCTGTTAAACAAAGATTTAATCCACTCAATAATTCTGTTAAAGAAGTTCTTAATTGCAGAATCTGTCTTAGTAGATCTTGGATCCTTCTTGAACTTCTCAAACTCATCAGCCATGTATTCTTCATAGAACTCTTTCTCAAGAGCTTTTCTGCTCATAGCTTTATATGAGTCTGCAGAATTTCTGAACTTTTCTAATTCTTCTTCAAATTTATTTCCAAGTTTTCTCTTTACTTCTGCTTCAGCAATCTTGTAAAGTTTATCTTGTTGAGCATTTGTAAGAAGAGATCTGAACACACCGTGGAAAGCCTCATGGAATTTGTATGGTGATTTAGCACCAGTATACAAAGTTCCTTTAACTTTCATACCTCCAGCAATGTTATTCATAGAAAGAACAAAAGCACCAACTCTTACACCATTGGTAACAAGGTTGTCTCTTAAGTTATTAATATCCTCAATACTAATAAAGTCTGGCAAATTATCATTAGCCCATAATACAAACTCATCAATACCAGCAACTTCAGTATCTGTAAGTTCTTCACTGATGATCTTGTTAGCAAGAAGCTTTCTTTCAATCTCCCTGTTACGTGCAATTAACTTAGCTCTTTCTTCATTATCTTCAATAAGCTCATTTGCTTTAACCATGTTAGGTTCAGCATTGTCAATCTCAGCTTCAATCTCTTTTATTCTTGCTTTGTTTTGTTGCAATTCAGTTTTAAGAGATTGTGCTGTAGCATCAACTTTATTATCTCTTTGAGCTTTTCCTGCAAGTAATTGAATGGTTGGTCCTGATACAGCATTCTTCACCATTCTTTCTTCTCTTGTAGAAAGCTTTTCACCTCTAGCAATTTTATTTGCAACTTGCTGCTTCATCTCAAGAGGAAGTTCTTTGAAGTCTGCTTTAGCATATTCTTCAAATACTTCATCTGACATATCTAAAACACTGTCATAAGCTTCTTCAGCAGTTTCATTTTTGAGTTCAACTAGAATTTGATTAATTCTTGAAGTTTTACCTGTAAAGATTGCTTGTTCTTCAGTTGTTAGTGTTTGATTATTTTTAATCTTATTAGCAATATCATAAAGAACATCTTCAGGAACAACACCCGTATTAACAAAATTTTCAAAAGTATTTGCTGTAGAAGTAGAAGCAAATAACATTGCTTCTGCAATTACATTTGCGTCAGCATTCAATCTTAGTTTGTAATTAGTTCTTACATTTTCATTAAGACTGGTAACTGTGCTATCAAGAATTGTATCAATAGTAGCATCTTCTTCAAAAGATGCTCTTACATTATTAACAGAAAGCTTAAGCTTAGTCCACTCTGGGATTTCTACTTTAGCTCCTTTTTTCTTTTGAGCTTCAATGTCTTTGATCTTAGCCTCAATACCTTTCTTCTGAAGATTATCTAATAATCTTTCTATGATATCAGGATTCTCTTGACCTTCATAATCAAGAGTTCCTTGACGGCCCTCTGCTAAGTATGAGCTACCAATAAGAGCTTTACCTTTTTTATCATAGAGCTCAGCTCTAAAGGTACCATCTGAGTTAACATTAATCTCAACAGTATAACCTTCAATGTTTGTTGTGATGTAAAGCTTTTTATTAAATGCTTTGTTAAACTCAACATTGAAGTTTTTATCTTTTATAGTTTTAGTTTCAATAGAACCGTCACCTTCTAAGTTAGCATTGATAGTTCTAATACCTTCAGCAACAAGTTCTTTTCCTAATTCTGAAATTGCATTTTGATCAAGTCTCTCACTCTTAAGCGGAGCACCTGTATAAATACCATTAGGAGTTTTAATTATAGCAACATATCTCTGAGACTTCTGTAAGCTTTCAAATAAGCCGGGTTGTGAAATAGCAAGATCACCTTTTAATTTCTCAACAAAAGCTTCTCTCTCATCAATGTCTTCAATGTCAGCAAGAATACGTGTTGATATAGTCCCGTCTTTTAATCTATCATTAATTAAAAGAACTCTTACACCATCAACTGTATTGTACTTAAGTTCCTTAACTGATTTTGGGTTGCTCTTTAAATCAACACTAGATCCAAGATTAAATCCAAACTCAGAAAATTCTGTCATAGGAATAATTGCAGAATCCTGTCCTTCCATCTTATCTGCAACTTGATCAACAAAAGCTTGTTGAATTGCAAAATTGTTAACAACTGTGTTAACAGCATTTGCTTGTTGTGAAGGATAAATTGTAAAGGTATTCTCAATAATCTCCTTAGTAAGATTCAAAGGATTAACAACTTGATTCTTATCATTTAAGAACTGAATAGAACCTGTTCTTACAAATGCAAATATCCCATCAGGATGTGAACTTGGGACCATACCTTTTTCAGATATAATCTGATTGATTCTACTTGCAGTAACTTGATTTCCAAAAGCAATACCTACAGCAAATGGTTCAGATACTCTATTAATGTATGGGTTTGCTTCTTTAAAGTTACCCTCCTCATCTCTTGTCTGATATTTTTTACCTGTAGATTTACCACCATTAGGATTTCTTTTGATTACCAATGTAAGAGTTGCTTTCTCTTCAGGACTTAAGTTTTCTAAAATAGTTTGAAGTCTAGCATTAGCCATTAAGATACCTTCTGTTGCAGCAGTACCCATTCCATTTTCTAATGGATAAACTTCAATAGCTTCATTAATCAATAGTCTAGAAGCATCTTTTGGAACTCTACTAAAGTTGAAAGAATCTACTGTAAAATCATTCTTAAATTCTACCTCAGTTACTTTCTTAGATAACTTGTTTCTATCTTGTTTAGATTGACCAGGTTTGATTTCATCTACAGGAAGTAAGAAAAGCTTTTTACCTTTCTCAACCTCAGCAGGTGTACCAATAACCATGTAACGGTTACCTTCTTTATCAGTTACAGTTGCACCATAAGAAACCTGCATTCCACCAAATGGGAATGATGTAGTATCAACTGATACATCATCAAGTTTCTTAGCAGCTGATCTAGCTTTATTGATATTATCAAATGTTGCACCAGCAGATACACCGGCTGCAGATGTTTTATCTTCAGTCAATAGTTTACCCTTTTTATCTCTTACAGAGTAAAGAGTAACTGGAACAGGCATACCTGTCTCAGGATCTACAATTGATGTTTTAGTCTCAACAATCTGCACACTATTGAAAGTATTGTCTATTACTTTACCAACAGCTTTTACATCTCCAATATCAGCATCCTCTACATCCCCTGCTTCAAAGTCTTGTTCTATTTCTACAAAGTCAGAGAAGTTTGTTTCTGTGCTTTTCAACACCTTTCTAACAAGGTCATTGGTTTGTTGTTTCTGCAACCAATCTTTAAAGCCAGTATCAGAATTAAACTTACCAGTAATTGCCTCAGCCTTCTCACCAGTCTTCTGAAGTTCTTTATACCAAAGTTTCTTTAAAGCCTCATATGAAGTAATATACTTAGCTGCCTCAGCACTATTAACCCAAGTATCCATTTGAACAGGAACTTGACCTAAGTTAGCTTGACGGTTTACATACTCTTTATATTTCTCTTCAAGTACCTCTTTAATAACCGGATTATCATTTTCCTTTGTACCAAATATTTCTACTTCAGGAGTATCCTCAGCAAGATCTGCTTCTGATAAAATATCAGCAGTGTCTTTCTTTCTAGTTTGCTTTTCTTTAGAATCAATCTTTTCTTCAGCAGTTTGTTCTGTAGCTTGTGGAGTTACAGCTGATTTGTAAATATTGATTAAGGCTTGAATCTCATTATAGATATCTTCATCAGATACTTGATTGACAACACCATTCTCAGTGAAGAAAGTTTTTAGTACTTCTACATCACCATTGCTCATAAACTCAGCAACTTCTTTTGGATCTGGATATACTTCCAGTTTTGCAAGTTCATTTAAGAATTGATTGATTTCAATCTTGCCAACATAACTCTTTACTGATTTTCTGAAAACCTCTGCTCTATTCTTGTAGATATTTTTCATGAAGTCATAACTTCTCTTACGGATTTCATCAAATCTTTCAGGGTTGTTCATGTACTCAATAGACTTATTATAAGCAATAGCTCTACCTTTTAATTCACGGTAGTCTACAATCTTCTTTAATGCCTCAGAAACTTTATCAGGATCACTGAAAGAATCATTGCTCTTTGCAAGTTTCTGTACATACTTTTCAAATGCTCCTCTTAACTTACCTACTTTACGTCTGTCAAAAGCACCATCCTTGGTAATATTCTCTTCTGCATATAATACAGAAAGGATGCCGTTAAGACCTTCAAGCTTTGCAGTCTTTGAATCAATTAGATCTTTATTTTCTTTTGCATCTAAAGTTCCAATCTCAGCAAGTAATGTTGCAATTTCTTTTTGAAGACTGTTCTCATCAAGTAATACGGTGATATCACTTGCTGCCATTTTACCTACAATAGGATCAGCAGCTAGTTCATCATAAATTTTTTGTGATCTTTCAACAGCTCTTTTGAAACCATCTTCAGTAAACATGTAAAGATATCTTGCATGTTCAAAAGACATTTGTTTGATCTTCTCTTCATTCCATTCTCTTGATCCAAACTTATAGATAGAAGCATCAAAAGGATTGTTGAATTTAGATTTATTTACATAATATGATTCTTCAAGTTCATCAATCTTGCTAATCATATCTTGCATTCTCTGTCTTAGCTTACCTGACTTAACCTCAGATTTTGCTGTAGGGAAAGCTTCTGCTAATTCTTGATCTGTCATTTTAAGGTAGTCTTCAAATTGAGATTTGAATTCACCACCTTTATCATTTGCAAGTACTGTGTAGATTGCTTGGAACTTAGAAAAGTCTTTTGCATCCACAAAATCAAAATTAGATTGGTCAAAAGCAGCTTGCATCATATCTACAGAGGCTTGCTTTTGTGTAACTAAGTTTGTTTTGTTGGTATCAAAGATTGATTCCATTGGGTTATTTGCAGTAACCTCATATGTATCATTCATTGATTTAACTAATCCATCAATAAATTCTTGCTTATTCTTTCTGTACTCTTCATACTTTGTTTTCTCAAAAGTCTTTTGATACAAAGTAGGTACACCTTGGAAGAATAATTTTTGAGGTCCTTGTACAATACCTCCCATCATAAATCCAGACATAAAGGTTTCAAAACCTTGAGCACTAAACTGAGAACCAACAGCTGAAGAAATTGTACCCATTAATAAGTCTCTACCTCCTGAAGCTGGATCTTCTAATAATGCTTGGTGATATCCTTTAGTACCAACAGCAATAGCTTCCTGTGCAACTTCCTGAAGACCTTCAGATAAGTTTGCTGAAAAGTATCTTAAAGAAGCTTGTGCAGCCATCTTTGCACTACCAGTTACACCAGCAGCTTTCATTCTATTCAAATATCCAACAACACCCGTTCCTGCATCAGCAAAAGGTCTAGTTGCCATTTTACCGGCTACTCTAGTTCCTTGTGTTTTAATAACTCTTCTACCAAGACCTTCAACATTATCTTGAAGTACTCTTGATAAAGTTCTATTGTATGCACCAAATGCATTACCTAATACAAGTTGGTTAGAAAGATAAATAGTTGGAGCATTCAATAATGTAGTATAGTAAGCAGCTCTTGATGCTTTTTCAACAACATCGTTCATTTGAGCTTCATCTAAAGGCTGTCCATTATTCATTTGAGTTTTAAGTGCATAACCATTTGCCAACTGTTGTTGATAAACCATACCACCTTCCATCTTAGATTCAGCAAGTGCCAAATTCAAAGATCTCAAATCTCTATAAAAGCCTCCAAAGGTTTTAGCAACCTTAGCCATATTGCTCAAGTTCTGAGCACCATTAGCTGTACTAGTTAAACTTCTAATTGCTTGTGCAGTTTCTGGAGCAATAACATCTGCCAAAAATCTTCCGCCTGCTTTAAATCCTGTATATACATCCTTAGCTGAATCAACAGATCTAAGTCCTCTATACATATTTCTAGTTGCATTGGTAAGTCTACTTAAATCAAATGTATTAGCAATTGTCTTACCAAGTCTAGCAATGTTCCAACCAGTTCTGCTTACAGCAGCCGCATCTGATACAGGGTTCAGACCACCTTGTGCAGCAGCAGCTCCCCATAAGGCAAGTTCTTCTACAGCAATAGATCCAATTACACCCATTGTATAACCAGACTGTAATAATAAATTATTGAGTCCACCACCAAAACCACCTCTTGTAGAATTACCAATACGCATTGCATCAGCAAATTCAGAAGCTGATGTTAAATCAGTTCCTGTAAAATAATCATCATCATCAAATAAATCACCAATAGATCTATAAGCTGAAACAAAACCTGTACCTGCTAAACCTGTAAACTGACCCATCATACGGCCAGCATCATCCCACCAAGAAGAGTTTGCATTGTAAGTCTCCTCATTATTTGCATAAGGATGCCAACCTAAATTAGAAAACTCAGCATGCTTATAGTATCTATCAAAGTTATGTGATCTAATACCAGCATATAAAGGATCTGCAATTTTTACTTCACCTGTAGGTTTAGCACTCATTCCAGCATTTCTAAACAACTGCATCTTACCTTCAGGTGTAGATAAATCTAAACCAACCTTTTGTCTAAAAGGATTAAGGGTATCTGTAGCTAATGTTGGATTAGGGTCATTTAAATTACCAATAGCAGCAGGAGCAAAACTATTAATTTGACTTGCGTGCCTTTCAAGCATTGCTTTATACTCCGGGGTCATCAGCTCCGTAAACTCAGGAGTGTTGGGAGGTAACAATAAATCAGCAACCGGTTGATAATCAAATCTACCGCTTGAAGGAATCATAGGCTCCGCACTTGGTAAAGCCCCATTTTGCTCTAGTTGTTGAGTAATATTATCAGCCATTATAATTGGTATAACTTATTTTTTAGCTTTGGTTTTCTTAGTATTTGCTTGGTCTCTATTATTCTGTTGTGCAATTTGATACAATGTTCCAACATAATTAGTTACCAAGTTATCAATATATCCAACTGTTTCATTTCTTTCTTGCATCATCTGAGTTAGGTTTACTCTCTCAGCCGGCATTGTATCAAAATTACCTGATTGTGGATTATATTGTAAAGATATGAATTCTCCAATAAAATTGCTATTTGCATCTGGATAAACTCTAAATTTTCCACCACCTTGAATATTATGAACTACTTGTTTGTTAGGACTATAAGTAACTTCATTTACAGTAGCAGAGAAATTATATTCACCAGCTTTTTTAGGGTTCATATCTGCAGTTTGAGGAAATGATATTGTAATCTGCTGATAATCTTCAACATCTTTTAATCCAATAGCACCTGGCTTATCAGAAGTACCTTGAAGACTTTTTAACCAAGCTGTATTAAATGTCATTACATAAGCTGCTTTATCTTTTGCTAATTGATCAGGTGGTCCATAAGCTGGAGCATAACCAATTGTAACACTTGGTATATTTGTCTTAGAAGCTTTAGGATCTCTAAAGCGGGCCATGTCTTGCAGCCAAAGATCATAAATTTTTCTTGCTTTAGGATCTGGTACATTCATTTCAACACCCTCTATTTTACCAATATCACCTTGGTGAAAAATTAAATCTTGAGACGGTGTTTGATTTACTTGTTTAACAACATCAGCTAAAGCTTGAACCTGACCAATATCTTTTCTCATGCTTACAGGGTCAACCTGAGTAACATAAAAAGGATTTTTCAAAGCATCTCCAGTTTCCATTTCCTGTAAAGATTTACCTCTCATATATTGATAAGGATCCCAAGGTTGGAACATTCTTACTTTTGCATCTATCTTTTTACCATCTTGTTCAGCAATAGTTTCAAGAGTACCGTTTAATGTTCCATTGATTAATTGCTTTTGTCTACTGTATGCAGCAGCTGCTTCAGACTTTGCTGCATTTTCATTGAATCTCCAACCTCCTGTTGTAGGTCTTGATTGAGCCCGTTCAGTTAAATACTGAGGACTTGGTGCAAGACCTCCTATAATCATTCCTGCTGTATATCTATCGGATCTTTCAGGAGTATCATAAGACCAGCCTATATGACCACCTTTTCCACCATCACCTTTTTTAATTTGCTTTGCTTTAGCTGCAGCAACATAATCAGCAATAAACTCAGACTCTGATTTTAAATCAATTTGACCACCTTGATTATTCTTAAAAATCTTAGGTGCTCCATTCTCAAATTCTTTTTTAACATACTTAGCTTGGTCACCTAATTCTGATGTAACAACTTTCATAAAGTTATCATAGTAGATCTGGTTACCTTGAGTTACTGCAGCATCAAACTGCATTCTTTTAGCTGTTGTCTTTTCAAATTGAGAATTTAAATCTTGATAGTCAGCTCCTCCGTTTCTTTTTACAAAGTTTGGATTTTGTGCCATAAGTTGTTCAGAATCTCTAAACTTGTTAGCAATATCCTTATAGAACTTATCAGCTATTCCTGCATTCTCAGGTTTTAATAATTCTCTTTTAATAGTAGGAAGGTCACCTTTAATCTGCTCATTAACTTTATAATAGTTATTTGCATTAGGTTCAATCTTTTCTAATGCATTCAAAGCAAGATTAACTTGATCTTCTACAACATCAGCTCTTAAATTATTATACTTACCATTAATAATCTTTACGTAGTCAGCATCTTTTGGATCAAGAGGTTTACCTGTTTCAGGATCTGTCATAACTTCTTCAGTACCTAATTGTCCATAATTTGCACCACCTCCAGAAAGAATATCTGAAATCATTGCACCAAAAGGATCTGCAAGTTTTTGTTTTACTTTTTCAAGCTCAACTCTATTTTGTTGTTTAAGACCTTCTAATGCAACATCATATTGATACTCAGCCGCCATTTTAGAAAAGTCATGCTGAAATTGAAGTTGTTGTTTTTTATACTCATTAACTTTAAGCTCTCTGCTTTTATTGATATTAGAAAATGCAACAGCAGCTGCACTTAAATCATTCTGCATATTATAACCCATGATAAGGTTATAAGCTCTATTCAATAAACCTTGAGTACTTTGATCAGGACTACCTTGTGAATTCTTTAATGTTTCTTCTGTAAGTTGTAATCCAGATAAAGCCGCATCATAAGATCTTTTCTGAGTTACATATTCTTTATCTTCATCAGATCCTGGAATAATACCAGACTGTTTTACATACTCATCCCAGTTGATATTTGCATTCTTTAGTTCTTCAACTTTATCCTTCTGCTTGATTGATCTAGCAGCAATTTGAGCTTCAACTCTAGAAATAGTTTCTTTTGCCCAAGCAGCTTGACCTTCATCAACAGATCTAAACTGACCGGCATCAATACCAGACTTTGCAAAGTCTCTAGACTTTACATAAGCATCTGTATAGTAAGCTTGTTGAACCATTGGATCATCACTCAATGCTTTCTGTGCCATCACATAAGCTTGTTGAGTAACTAAGTTTCCATTTCTATCTTTTACAATCCAATAACCAGTTTCATCAACATATTCTTGAGTAACATCAAGACCTTGCTTTTTTAAATACTCAATTGCCTTTTCATTCAAATCAGCATCTGGAGTATAGCGGGGTGCACCCATAGTTAATGCTTTATCAGCAGAAGCATTTTTAAAGTCTTCCATCTGATATTCTAATGCTTTAACACCAGTCTGCCAGTACATCTCTCTCTGATCTTTATCAGGAGAGTTCATCAACATACTAGCATATTGCATTTCATTCTGATATTGTTTTGTAACAACCAGATCTTTTACAATTATATCCTCTTCAAAGAAAGGTTTAAATAATTGTTTTGCTGAATCAACGTTTTGTGCTACTGATAAATCCATTCCAGAAACTATTTCCAATTGCTTACCCAAAGTCTCAGCATATTGGTTTCTCATATCCTGGGTGTCTTTTCTAGAAAGATCTGAATATACAACCTTGCTATAAAGATCATTTAATGCTTTATAGTTTGTATTATACCTGTTAGTCTTAACCTCTAATATATCAGACAGGAATTTGTAGTCTGGCGTAAAGGGTTGCCAATCCGGCATGTATGGTTGGTATCCTTGTGTGTATGTTGCCATATCTCTAAATTACTAAAATTTTCTAAGTTTTAAAAACTTATTTATTAAACTTTTGTGGTTTATTCACCAATCTTACCCATGAAGAAAGGCAATGCAGGTTTGATTTCCTTACCCTTTTTACCTTTACCTTGTTGATACATTCCTGGATTATAAGCATAACCGAATCCTGGAGGCAATGATCTAAAAGCTCTTTGAGCATTTGTCTCTTGTGCTGTAGCTACAGGTTGCCCCATTGCACCTTGAACTAACTCCGCTGTTGGCTCAATTCCGGCAGCCTTAAGCATTCTAGCTGTCTCAGCATAATCCCTAATATTTCTATTAGGATCCGGAAGTGCAACAGCTTCAAAAGCCTTACCTGAGAATTGTCCAAGCATACCACCTGTAGTAGGATCAATTTGAAAATAATCTTGAATTGAATTTAAGTTATATGTGTTAGCCCTATTGGTAACAGCATTAGATAAAGACATTGCATATTGCTCTCTATCATAGTTCTTTTCATCCATGTATCTTTGAAGAACAGCTTGAGTATCATCATACTCTTTAACAGTTCTATCTCTTCTTTCTCTACCAAGCTGCATATCCATTTGAGCTTGCATAGCCAAACCATTGTTAATAGTACTAACGTTTCTTTGGTTTACTCTTGCAACCTCATTTGCAATTTCAGCAGCAGCCTGACCTTGTGCTTGTGCAGTTCTAGCTGCAAGAGCTTGAGGTCCACCAAAACTAGCAGCTGCTTGAGTTTGTAAACCAAGTCTTTCATTAGTTGCTGCAATAGCTCTAGTAGGTTCTTCCAATACATATCCTAAATCAACATTTGCAACAGCAGGTTGGAAAGGAAAGAACATATCTCTTTCTCTATTTGCAATTGCATTTAATTGAATTAAATCTTGTAACCACCATTCTGCTCCAGGTCTTTTAGAAGGAGGAGCTACAGGCGGAACTTTAGGTGGTTCTTTAGGTGGACAGCAGGCTTGTGAAAACGTTCCATCAGGACAAGGACAACCTTGTGGAGGTGGTATTTCATTAGGTTTAATCTGATAGGTAAATGGTCTACGTGATGACGTAAATGTACCAAACTTACCATCATATCCTTTACCTGTTTGCTTTTCATCAAAACCAAAATCATTTCTAAGATCTTCTGTAAGGTCTTTAGTCTGCTGCTCATTTAATGGAGCATAACCGGCCTCAACTCTTTTTTGGTTAATTCTTTCTACCTCAGCAGGAATGTATTCATCATAAGTCCATTTCTGAAACTTAACAACTTCTGGATTTTTATAATTTGCAGGTTTTGCTTTATAAGCATCTAATGAAAGAATTAATTGATCTGATTCAGGATATATACCTTTCCATGATGATACCCACCCAGCTTCATTCTGAGTTGCATCTCCATATCTACCAGCCTTTTGTTCTGATGGTTGTAAGTCAACATACTTTGTTTCACCAACATTGCTGAAGTCCATTTGAACTCCAATATTATTATATCTGTTAACTCTACCTTGATCAACGGCAACATTCTTTTTAGGACCTCTGCCATCATTTGCATTAGCCTTTGGTTTAGGTTTATCACCATCACCTGGATCTGGAGTTAAAGTGTTGGTATAGGGTGCTGCTGTATAAGATGTTAATGCATCAGGATTATCTGGATCTGTAATATCTAAACCAGCACCATATACATAAGGTGATCCACTAGGAATACTACCCATTTCAAATCCTGGTGCAGCTTTTCTTAATTCTTTACCATACTTACCAGTCTCCATAACCATTTGTTCAGGAGATGGTTCTTGAACCATTTGTTGTTCAGAGCTTTCAGCTTGTTGCATCATTTGTTGTAATGCAAGAACCTGTTGTCTTTTCTCTTCAGGCAGTGCATCAATTGCTTTCTTAGCTGCTTTCTCTGCAGAAATCTTTTCTACTTTAGCTGTAAAGTCAATTGGATCAATACCTTGTGAAACTAAGTAGCCATGAGATGCTACAGGAACACCCTCTTTAAAATCCTTCTTAGATTCTTGTACAAAAGCTAACTTGGACAAAGCTTGTTTATTCTTGTCCATCATTAACTCAGCACTCTTTATAGAAATATCATCTGCAAATTGGTCTTTGTAAGAACCATAATATGTATTAAGATCATACTTCTTTGAGATCTTTGCAGGGCTAAGTTTTCTTTTACTCTTAATTCCAAACTCTTCAAGATCCTTACCTCCCAGTTTCATATCCTTTGTATCTGAGAAGATAAAAGATTGTTCTGGTAGATTTAAAGGAACACCACCACTTGTGTGTCTTGGTCCTTTAATTTCATAAAGACCAAACAAACCATCATTATCCAAATCAGTTAGGACTGTTTCTCCACCTTCTGCTTCAATATTAGCTTCTTCCCTAGGGACAGCGTTCAAAGTATATTTTATACTTATATCTTTAGTGTCATTATCTCTGTCAGCAGATTTAACTGTTGTAGTCAAACCAAAGTCAAATTGATCACCAGTTGTAGTACCACCTTGTTGCATAGATGTAATAACTTTACCATCTTTGATAGTAAAGCCTGGAGGTAAACTATTAATTTTTACTTTTGCCATTTTTATAATATTTGGATGTTAGCACCAGCCGCAATAAGCCTTGCTATTGTATCAGGATCTAAATCAATTTCACCAATCTCTCCACCTTGTTGAGCTCTCATATATTCAACACGGTTATCTTGTTCAGCAAGACCTGTGTTAGTATCCCAGGTTCCTTGCTTATTTACAGGATCTTCAAAATAACCAAAGGCATTATCAGCTTGACTCATTTCATAAAGTCTTGCTTCCGCTTCTCTAGCTTTTTTGTTTTTATACATTTCATTAACAAAGCCGGCAGCATTTACAGCAAAGTTACTTACTTTACCAAAACCTTGCATAGCTCTACTATCCATAACTCTATTTATATCTCCTGCAAGTTTATTTGTAATCTCCACTTTAGGAGCTCCTGGAGGAATGGGTTTACCAGTAAAGACAGGTTCACCTTCTTTAAAGAAATTTTGAGCTGCTTGTTGCTGAGGTGTTGGACCTAACTCTGGCTGTCTTTGTTGTAATTGTGCATCAGCTACAGCTTGTGTATCTTGTGCATAATTAGTTTGCCCCATGCTGCTAAAATAATTATTTAAACCTTGAGGATCATTAACCACAGTTGGTGTAGTAAATAAACTACCCATCATCCAATCGGGTGGACCAAATTGAGCTTTAGGTAATTTGATATCTCCACCATCTTTTTGTTTAGGTAAAGACTGTATGTATAAATTATATTGAGCTTGAGCATCTGGTGTCATACGTCTTACAGGATCTTGTAGAGTCCAATCTTGAAAACTCATAGGAGCTTGTTGATCTGCTCTGGGACCTGCTGTATTTGTTAATACAGGAGATGTAGTAGGAACAATTCCGGAGTTCATCCAACTGTAATTGGGTAAACCTTTAGGTTGTTCCATACCAGGAAGTGTAGGGGTTGTGCCTTTACTTTGTAATGTATTTACACCCATCATTGTTTCATATAAATATGGGTTTGCTTCTACATCTTTATAAGATGAGGCCTGACCCATTGCATTTATACCTAAAGATCCCATCCCTTCTTTTTGAGACTGGGTAATCATCTTAACAGTTTCTGGGTCAAATCTATCATTTAAATCTTTAACAGAGACACTTTTTTCCAAAAATTTATTTAAATCTTCTTGCTGTTGTTTTCCTAATAGACTTTTATCAATAGCTCTACTTGAAAACACTCCCTCATATTGACCAGTCTTAGGGTTAAAATCAACTTGTGAATTTGCAGCTACATCTTTTGCATATTGCTGTTTAGTTCTTAGACTACCGTCATTCTTTGCAGCATTATATAAATCCAATTTATCTGTGACATATTCCTTATCATCACCTGCAGCAGTAGTTACTTTATAATCATAGTATGAAGGTACGGCTGCTTTTTGTCTTGCTTTTTTTACATCAACATCTCTAAAGAAACCTTCTTTTAATCCAGTGTTTGGATCAGTCTTTCCTCCAAATAAATCTGTATATCCTTCAGCTAATAAAAAGGCTGCACCAACAGGATTACCTTTTGTACCAAGATCCATTGGCAAATAATTAGCCATTGGATTTTTAACATAGTCATCACCCTTTTGTCTAGCAATACCACCAAAGTATTGATTTATTGTTGGTGCCAACGGTGTCTCTAAACCAAACTGAGCCTCTGGCATTGAATTACCAAATGCACCAAATTCCACTTCAGTATCTGCAGGTTCAGGTTGATCAGCTGGTTCTGCTGCTGATTCTTCAGCTTGAGCTTCAGCCAATGCTTGATCTAACTCTTGTTGAACTTCTTCTTCTGATTGAAATAAAGCATCAACATCACTAGGAGCCATTCCAAGATCCATAAAGATCTCTTTAATGTCCGCTTCATCTACACCACTTGACAATAGTTGTTGAGCAACACTTCTAGGATCTGCACCAGATTGCAACATAGATGCAACTTGCTGGGAAAGAGATACCTCTTGTGCTGGTGCAGCAGCTCCACCATCTTGCATATACTTTAAACTTTTTTGATTTAAATATCTCATTCCCATATTATATACTATTAATATACAAATAAATAACCACTTTTACTAATTATTAAAGTGTAAGTAGTGTGCTCATAATATAATTAGGTGCACTCATTCCTGCATCTTTAGCCGCCTTATAATAAACTCTATTTAGTTTATCATATATCTTTTCAGCCTCTAATTCTTCAGGTGTATTTTCATACTCACCATTAATATATTTTTTATATTGTTCTAATTCACCACCATCTGGATATTTGTCAAGTTCACCACCTTCTTCATATCCAAGTGTTCTCATATATGATCTTAACTTTGGGTCAGACTTTAAGGTTTTCATATCTTGCCTAACCATTGAAGAATAATCTGGATCTCCCGGATTATATCTTGCAAGACCTTTTTCTTTGAGAAACTTTGCAGCTAAATCAAAACTATCTAATTTACCTAGTTCAGGAGTAGCCTCAATCTTTTCTCTATATTGTTCTACTAATTCCGGGTGTTGTTTAATATAGTTGTTTAGAGCTTGTCTATCTTCTATATCATAATGCCAACCATGGTTATCTTTTTTAACTTCAATTCCAGGAACCTTTTTATCGGCAAGGTATCTCAAAGGTTCATAAGGTTGATAGTTTTCAGCAACATCCCAACCAGAAACTAATCTGCTTTTGTCACCAGCACGTTTTAAATTACCAGCCGCTCCACTACCAAATGTAGATTCTCTACCTATTACAGATAGCATTAACCATGGATCAACACCTTGTGACTTAGCGGCACTTACAGCTTCATTTACAACTTGAGGAGAAACACTGGCTCCTTGAAATCTACCAGATGATAAAGAAATATTTTTTGAATTATCAATACCTAAAATATTATCATTAGTTCTTCTCTGAACATCAAACTCTTTTTTCTTAGCATTATAATCAGCAAATAATTGCTTATACTCTAATTTTTCTTTTTCTGTTACAGGTGTTTTACCAGATGAAGTATTGGCTTTTGGATCATTACCAAAAAAATAATCATATAAATTTGAAACGGTATTCATCATACCAAAACCTATAGGAGGCATCATATAACCCATCTGAGCTTTTCTTAGATCCCCTCCCTCTTTCATTACTCTAGACATTTTTAAAAACTCTTGAAGATTATAATCTACATCTTCTTCTTCAAAGTCTTCAACCATATTGTCAGCAATCTGCTTTCTATTCTTAACACTTTTTACTTGTCTTAAGATATTAGCAATACCTTCAACCATTTCTCTATCATCATCTTCTTCATCTACTTCAATACCGTCTTGTGCTTTAACCAATCCTTCACCACCACACTTATGACAGTCCATAATATCAGAACCACCATCAACAGCTTTCCATTCCCAACCACAACCAGAACATTTAATAGTTTTGTCTAGTAATGCACCACCTTCTTTTTTAAGAGGTAGTTCAAATACCTGATTACCAGGAAACTGATATTCTCCTCCAGGCATCATCATTTGTTGATTACCTAGATTATCAATACCAAGAATGGGTCCTTTTTTCAAAGGTTGCCCATCCTTTTCTTTCATAGTAATTCTACCTGAAGGAATAACATTAAAAGAATTATTTACATCTGGAGAATCATTTCTATAGCCATCCACAGAGAACACTCCAGTTACATAAGTAAACTGTTCATTAGGTCCTCCGGGTAAGCCTCTTCTATGTATGTAATCAAGTTTGCCTTTCATTATCTAAGAGATAAAACTAATTTAGTATTATTAAGTTTGAGAAGCATTTTTCTATCACCAGATACTTTTCTTCTTAAGATAAGTTTATTGTAATAGTGTCTAAACTTCTTTCTTTGGTCTTCAGCTTTCTGGTAGTTAAGGTTAGCTGCATTCAGATCTCTGATATAACCATTCAATCTTGTTATAAAGATTTCTTGCTCAGCATTTGAAAACTCTCCTCTATCTTTTGTGACATCCCAGAACTGATTAAATCTATACTTCTGTTCTTCTTTTGAATAAAGTATTTTGATATCATTAGCTCCTACAATAGGATACTGAAGAATATTATAAGGGTTTTCCTTTGGATTAAGTTCTAATGTAAGTAATCCAGACACTTGTTCAGTATTGTAAAGAATAGCCTCATCAAAGTTAAAGTCTAGATCATGCCATCTATCATCTCCACAACCATGATAAAGATCTCCTTTGTAAACATAGGATTCTAATTGATACTCAACACTTCTAATTGTATTTACAATTTGACCTGTATTCTCAATTAATTCAACTTCCCATGGGTAATCTTGACCATAATAGTTAGAGTACAAATCACAACGGTAATTATGTCTCCAGATACTACCAGACTTATTACTTGCTGGTGTAGTTTCTAAACCAATATAATTACATGTCAATGGAGTCTGGTTAACATAATTAGGATCGCCATTTGGTCCAGCTAAATACAAGTTATCACACTGACCTGTTTGAGTTGTTGTAGCCCAAACTGCAGGAGGTGGAGGACATGCACAAGTTACCCTTCTACAAATAGGAGCATAACTATCACCACCATTTGGTGCACATGTACCTGTTGATTGAGTCCAGTGTATTGGAGTAGTTGTAGTATTTGGATAAACTAAAGTATATCCTGTTGGACAATTACATTGATAACCGCCACCACAAGCTTGTGCAAATACACTATCAACAACAGCTGCAATACCAGGCAAATCATTACCAGCTACACCAAACTCATAAGAAGGTTGGTTACAGCTAATATTACTTAATGTACCAGGGTTTGGTGGAGTAGGGCTTGTAGCTCCGGCAAACACAGCCATTACAAACTGATTAGCAGGACCTGTACTGGATCCACCTAATGTATTAGATTGATATGCACATCCTGTATTTGCTGGAGGTGGTGCTGTAGTATCTGTAATAATTACAAGATACTGTTTAAAGTTTGCAAGAGCTGTTCTATCACCAAGTTGTGAACCAACCTTGTTATTCAAAATATTCTGAGCAAATACCATTGCAGATGCAACAGAAGTACCACCATTGTACCAGTTAGCTACATACCACGCATCAACTTGAGCAGCTGTTAAAGTATTGCTCATTGAGAATCCATTTGGTGACATACTAATATTTTGATTAGTACTGGCCCATGAAGTAATGCCGATTTGAATATTTCCTAAAGCTAAACCACTTTGAATATTTGGATTATTGATAAACTCAGTAACAAAAGTTCTTTCAGCCTGACCAATTGATCCAGAAGATCCACCCGTACTTCCGGATGTATCAACTGCAAGTATTACGTCAAACAAACAGTTTTGAGGACCGCCTGTTATGATTGCTTCTAATTCCTGAACGGTAACAACAGCTGGTGCAGATTCACTAAAAGCTCTTTCACACTGTTGAGTGTTTGGATTATAACTATATCCAGGAGGACAATAAGGTTCTTCAAGATCAACTGTCTTAGTTGTTAAGAAGTGATTTATACTTGGTATAGTTAATTCAGGACACCAGTCATGAAAAGATATCCAAGCTTTTGCTTTTGGATCATATGATACAGTCCAGCAAGCATCATCAAAGAAAAACTTATCTCCAAGTGTAACTGGAATTTGAAGTCCTGATGGATACACATAAGTGAAAGTATTAGTCACAGGATTAAATGTCATACCAGCTTTGTATTGTGGTTTAACACTAAAGTCCTTTTTACAGAAGTATACAATGTCATCATTGATATCATATACAGCTTGACAACCAACACCAATAACAGGATTATCTGCTAAAGGAGTACCTTCTAATTCAGGAAACTCTCTAATTAAAACAGATGGTAAATACTTATTAAACCACCACTTCATTCCACGGTTTGCAATGTTCTCTAAGCTACCTGTAAATTGGAAAACCTTACCTTGAGCTTGTGATAAATAGAATAAACCAAGAGGAGTATTAACAACAGTTCTTGCACTTTCACAAGATCCATATTCATTTGGTAAATCAGAATTTGCAACATTCTGGAATGGTTGGCTAAATAAACCACCGTCTCCAATTGTAAGCTTAGTACCAAGATCTGTTTCAAGTGTATCTACACCTTGGAACAATTGTGGTGACATATAAGGGAAGAATATGATTGCACCATTTTTACTCATTGGTTTAATTACGCTCACCTTATCCTTAAACTCCTTGTAGTTGTTTGGTAAGAATACTCTCCAGAAATCTTTCTTGGCTTCTTCTTGAGATTGTAAAGAATAGATTAATCTATTTGGATAGTAATCAAAACAAGTCTCTGCTTCATGAGGATCATAATCTCTTGTTTGTACTTCACCGTATGATGTTAGGTTAGTGATAAATCTACTAGCACTTAAAGAGTAATCATATTTGTAGAAGTTATCTTCTTTGATAATATCTGCATGGAATAACTCATCTACATCATTGTATTCATAGGCATCATAATGTCTATCCTTTCTTCTATCTTCCCAGTCTCTTTGTACAATATTCAATTCTGATTCTACAAAGAAATCCAAAACACCATTACAATGAGTATACATGTATGCATATCTCATTGCAAATGCTGGGTTAGGATCTGAAGCTCCAAACATTGTAGCAAATGTGCTACAACTATCACCTCTGTCTAAATAGTAAAGGTCATTAGGTAAAGCTTGTTGTGTATTTGCTAAACCTAATGTCATAATCTCATTGGCCAAATCTGTAGTATCATACTTTTGAGTATTCATCCAGAATCTTGGATAAGGGATATTAACCCTTTTTAAATAGTCATAAGTATATCCATCAGGTTGACCATATAAGAAATCACTAAAGATTGGCATGATAACTTTTTCAGTATATCTACCAATGTATGTATCTCCGGCAAATAAAGAATCACTGGAATATTTAAAGGCATCTGGTTTTTTTGGATCAACAAAGTTAACACAACCTCTCATCACCACTTGCTTGATACCGTCTATTTGTCCATATTGATTTTGAAAATTAAACTTCAAAGCACCGTAATGCATTGATACACTCCTTGCTCTAGGTACACCAGGGGATTCTAAATAGTTGTAACTTGTATTAATACCAGTACCAGCACTATTGTAACCACCACCTACAACATATCTTGAGGTATCTTTTACTTGAGGATCATTAAATGTATCTGTAATTGCAATAGCTGCAGTTCTTGGTCTAAATAAGTTGTTAATTTTATATTGACCATCAAACACTTGAAAAGCGGATCCAATATAATTCTGTTCTCTAACTATTGATCTATATCTATTTCCATTAATAGTTGGAGAGTAATTAAATATATCAGCATGTGAATTATGCTTCAAAGCAAAATCAGAAGGCTGAACAAAATTGTAAATTACATCAATAATCTTTTGAGCACCTTCTGCAATTTTTTGTCTAGCAGTTAACCAGCTGATAAATACTTGAAGAACAGAAGGCATTCCACCAGCTTCATCTCTAAGTTCAAATTCCTTTTCCGCAGAACCACCTCTAATTAATGGAGTTAAACCAAATGCTGATTGAACAACACCTTGTTGAATATTTGCAAGTTGTCTAACACCTGTTCCTCCAAATAAAGAACCTACAGCATAACCATCATCTGATAAAATTTCAGCAAGAGCATTACCACTAGTTCCGGCAAGTGCTGCAGCCGCTATACCAACGTTTATACCTTGGTTAACTGATGTAGTACCATTAGTAAATCCAGCTACAAACCAGCTATCAGCATTACCAGCTTCCCAAGTTGGTATAGCATAATTAATTTTATTCTTTCTAATACCCTGAATAGCATTAATAGCATAACCAACACCTATAATACCTGATAGTAATGCAGCAACGTTTCTCAATAATTTATACTGAGGGTGTTGTTCTGATTTGATAAAGTATCCAATAGATGTGCCATTAAGTTCACCATATAATCTTGCTTCATAAGAGTTAAGATATGGTCTTTTAAACATCAACTCAGGAGAGTGAAATGTAAATACATTCTGAGCATATCCGGTTAATGGAGCATGATTGTTTATTGAATCTGTTAAGTTATCACAACCATCTGTCATTTTACCAGGACCACTACCATTTGCACCATCATGAAAATAGATGTCAGGTGTTAAGTCATTATATGGGTAGTTTGGATAAAGACCTTGAAGAGTGGTGGTATTATTTGGAATTGTATACTTACGCATGTTCCTAAATATACCTTTTGCTAAAACAGATTTAGCACCTTCTCTTGATCCTCTTAAAATTTCATAACCTACAATGTTAGGAATATATGTTCCATCATTAAATTTAGGTTTGCCAATATTTGTAAACTCAACTCCTAAGATTCTAACAGCATCTGATGTAGTACTATAGATCTGAAGAATTGAATTTTTTTCTTCTGTAGGCATCTTATGATGTCTAATCTTTTTACCACAAAGATCAAACTGTTGATTTGACGTAGCACCAATGTTCACGCCATTTGTAGGATCTACATAAGTTGCATTCCATATTTCTGGTTTAGTAGCAGGGTATTGTTCAGTAGACTGCCAATAACCCATCTCACCCCTACCTAAAATAACACCACCATCAGTTAACGGTAAAGGTGCTAATGATGTAACAGTTGACGTATCAAATACCTCAAAGTTATAGTTTGGCCCATTAAGGGAGTTAATACCGTTTGATTGAGCTGTTTCATTTACTACTTCACCATACTGGTTTTCACCTGCAAGTTTAGGAGGTCTACCGGGAATGTGATATGATTTACTTCTTTCACCTGTATTATAGATCCATCTAATAAAGAATGAGTAAACCTCATCTCTTAAGAAACCTGTTTTATTACCACCTTTATAATAGTATGTAGATGGATATTCAGCAACAACCCAGTTAGTTTTAATCTGATTTGCAATTGGTTGATAATTAAAATCAAATTGTTCTGTAGGACCCTGTCTAATCAAATAATCATTTACAACATACATTGCATCTGATTTTTCATAGGCAGGCTTTCTAGCAAATAAAACTGTAAAGTCAAGACTTAATGTTGCCGGATCAATATAATCAATGCTAATATTAGATTGCTCTGTGCTATAGCTTCCAATTATCTTTGCAACAATGTTTTGTTGATTGTTACTAAGAATAACAAGTTGGAAGAACTCATAGTCTTTATCAAGATTAGTTATTTCTATGTTTAAAGATCCAGCATTGTTATCATGATTGAATAAGCTCTGAAGATTAGAAATACCAATATAGTCTGTAACAACAACATCATTTTCCATATAAGCAATAAATGCTTGATATGTACCATTTCTTAACAAACCACCATCAAGAGCTTTTGTTAAGTTTAAACAAGGTGTATTAACTAGTGGAGCTAATCTTAGTTTTTCACAATCAAGTACTGCTGTATCTTGATAAATAATACAATCAGAGCCGGGTGCACTTACTATGGTTTGTACCCAAGGAATTTCATCAACATTCAAAGTTCTTGACGGATTGTTAGAATCATCCCAGTAAATCTGCCAAGTGCAATCATAGTTCTCTTTTGAAGCACCTGTAATTAAGAACTTTCTATTAAAGTTTAAGCAAGGATCATTTACAATAGTTGTATAACTACAGGTACTTTCATCATAAAATCCAATTTCTGAATTGATGTCATCTGTTGAAAATACATACCATTGATCTGCTCTTTTATGTATAAATCCAATAATTGTATATGGAACAATTCCACATTGCAAGTTTGCCGGCTCATTACCAATGACACCAGCATCCCCATCTACTGAGTTATTATATGCATTTCTAGCATGAGACCAGTTTTCTTTAGGTTGTAATGAAGCATATAAATCCTTCACCATACCTTTTGCAAAAGTATTGGTCTCTATAGAAGAGGAGTTTGAATACTGTTGTTGTGCCATAATAAATTATTATCCAATCACTGGATGACTTTTAAACATGTTATAATAATTATGATATTGAGCTCTTCTGTTATTCCACCATACTTCATATAGTTCTCTAAAGTCTGGGGTATTAACAAAACTCAATGCATTGTTTCTAGCAGCTCTTAATCTCTGCTCAATCAATGTCAACTGACTGCCTAGATTTTCACCAGCAAAAATCATATTTTCTATGACTCTTTGCTTTAATGCGTATTCATAGTATTCATTACAATAAGGATGATCTAAGACAAGCAAATTTCCATCAGTATCTTCCATTGCCCCTTGATAGTTTAAATAAACCTTACCTGTAGTAAAAGAGGTTAGAATAAAACCATCCTTGATTTCAGCAACATCTGCCGCCTGCTCATTAATATTAGGACAGTCACAAGTAAACTTATTAACAGTGTTCATTCTCAATGGAACAAAAGCAGTAAATACTCTATACTGATTTGCACCACCTACTTTTTGAACAATCTGATATTCATTCTTATTATCACAAGTCTTTATAACACATACATCTTTGCAGGTAGGGTCTTTACATGGACCAGATTCTCCTGGAGCTGGTACATAAGGAACATCATTAAATGTTTCAATGTGAGTACCACTTGGTTGTCTGTCAGCAACTGTATAGCTGCCACATCTAAATGCATAGTTTAAATAGGCAAAGTCATAAGGCAATCTAGCCTTACCATGCTCAACATCTAACACTACTTCTTTAGTTCTATGAATTCTTAGACCCAAATCATAATTAACTCTAGTAGCTACTTTAATCAATTGCTGAGGGTCTATAAAACCCTCTAGAGCATATGCAGCAAAATCAACTGTAACATCATTGTACAGTTGATCAAAGGTTCTATATTTATGAGAGATTGCCATTATCTATGGGGATTTATTTTGTTATCAGAATCTTCTGAAGGAATTCTCAAAGTATTACTCATCACAGTTAAAACTTGAGATTCAACCTCAGCAAATAAAGATTCTGGAATATTGATGTCTTGCTCATATATTGGAACGCACTTATCATCACATTGCCAAGCTGAAATGTCTGAATCAAAAACAGCTTCTATCTTAACAGCATCCCATTCCAAATCTGGAAAGTAAATGTGATGATCAATAAACCAAAAGTACTTGGTTGTATTATATCTAAAAGATGTTGTCTTTGTCATTGACAGATAGGTAGCTGGTTGAGTAGGTTGTAATTCTTGAGAACCGTCAATTGAAGTAATACTTCTAATCAATGGGCCCCAGTAACCTTCAATCATATCAGGCAATGGATTCTTTGTTCTCATAATTGTACAGCCACTTTGAATGCCTGAACAATGAGCTTCTACTTTATCTACTTCAATAAGTTCTACATAAGGAAGAGTTTTCCATATTGAGTTAAACTTCATTAACTTATTAGCAAAGTCTTGTCTTCTCATTAATACTTGAGAAAACTTCTGGATAAGGCTATATATGTATCGGTCAGTAGTAAAAGCATCTTGACTTTCTGCCTTTATTTGACCCCTTATTCTTGATACTACGTCTGCAATTGTTGCCATGTTTTTAATTTTTATAGTTAGCCAAAACTATACTTTTTCAGCAGTTTTGGCGGAGTATAAGTGAGCTACTCTGTATTTGTTTTTCATAAACACATACTTAGTCCAGTTCTCAGGATATTCTTTAGCAACAGTTCTTTTAAAGTCTCTAACTGCTTCAAATCTCCACAACTCACGGTTCTTAAACTTATACTTGGTGGACCAATTGGTATAAAAGATTTTACCCAAATTACCATCAGTTTCCCAGTTCTTATTCTGCAGTACTTTTCCATACTGCTTTGATAAAGCATAATTAGTATTCACAGACTTGCTTGGTGCACATGTTCCTATGAACAAATAACCAAGTGAATCTGGTAATTCTACTCCATCTCTATATTTAATTACAGCTTCCCACACTTGTCTGTTAAATATCCTTATTATACTTTTTAGTTTCTCATTGTCAACATTTTCATAAATAGGGTACTTATCCTTGAACTCTCTTATTGTTTTGCTATTTAGTAGACCCAACCTTTTCTCCCTGTAGCGGGGAGCATTTAGATCCGGTCCTTTAAAGTTATTTATCATATAGTTGACATTTATAATTTACAAAAAATTAAGCACTTAAAAAAGACTTTATGCAGAATAAACCAATTCACAGACAGTTCCTTTTGTATATGATTGAAGCTCAAGCACAGCTGATCTCCTATTACCTACATATTTGTTATGATAATGGTAGTAGTCCGTCTTACAAAGACTAGGTAGAGTTTTTTGAACAAACCCTACTTCCTCACTTGTTGTTAAGTATTCCACCTTCTTGTTTTGATGGTAGTGGCCTGTAAATAAGGTTCTGAACTTTGTACTACCCCAGTGAAACGGAAACTCTGTAGCATAAACTAAAGGCGTGCTTTTTGACTTAACATCACCATGCTCAAAGGCATTAAAGTTTTCACCCCATACATGCACCTTTCTTTCAGCATAATCAACATCCCATTCAATATTGGGACCTTGGATTGATTTAGATAAAGCATGTGCTAAATGGAATGATGATAATCTATCATGATTACCTGGCAAATAAACAATGACTAGTTTCTCACAATAACCGGCCATATATTCAACAGCCCAGTGCATAGAATCAAATGCTTGTACATAAGCATCTGTTGCTTTCATAGAGTTATCTAAAGGTGTTCCTGACGTTGTTGTACCGGCAAAGGTATCCATATTAATAAGATCACCTCCTATGACAAAGTAAAGAACCTTTATATTGTGGGATAGACTACCCCGTTGCATTAAATCTTCTATTGCTAATTCAAAATCTAGATCAATAAAAGTATTACCTTCCTTACCAAAATGAATATCTTGCATTGAAATAACTCCACATACATCTGGTAAATTTTTATTTACTTTTGGTTTAGAATCAATGTAATGTTTTTTAGGATTCCATTTACTTAAAAGTTGTTCAAAGAGTTTACCCTCATCACTTTCTTTAATCTTTGTAACAAGAGCTGAAATTCTCCAACCTTCTTGAACTTGTTTATTCCAATATGAAGAAAGCTTCCATTCTTTTGGATTAATGTTTAAAAGCTTAATAATTTCATCAGGGTTTTTTGGTTCAAAAGTTACTAAGGCTTCTAATTTTGCTTCCCCTTTGTCCAAATTATATTGTCTGGAAGCTTGACCTTTAATATGATTTTTTCTAACTTTATCTCTGATCTGACAATATTCAGACTCAGATAATCCCAGTCTGTGTGCACAATAGCTAGGATGTTTTTTCCATTTTAAGGATTCTATAACCTTTTTTTCTATATTATTCATAGGATTTTGTTAAAGATTCTGATGTAAATATACTATTTTTTTTATAAAAAAAGAGGCCCTGTTACCAGGACCTCTCCAACAGGTGTGACAGAAAACCAACAAACTATCACTTGTTGTTTATCTTAAGCAAGTGTTGTGATTAAAATTTCAACACTATTGCAAAGTGTAGTCCCATCATTAGATACTAATTTGATTTTATATTGGGTAGACGGAGTAAGGTTAGCTAATTGATATGTAAGAACTGTAGGAGCCACAGGAATAGAGTTTGCCAATACCCAACCAGATGGTGATGTTACTGTATCATAGTATACACTTATACCTGTTGTTAATGATGATTCATTATTCCATAAGATGGTAACACCAGTATTTGTAATATTAGTGGCATAGACATTATATGGAGCATGATGAACATTATCAGCATTGCAAGGTCCAAATCCGTTTATAAGAATTAATGAAAGCTTTTGAAGAATCATATCAAGTCTATCTCCTTCACTAATCTGAAAGATATTAGTTCCATCTACAATTCTAAAGCTAGTGCCGCAGTAACTTACACATTCTGCACACTGAACATCCTCACACCTTTCACTTCCTACACTGCAATCAGTGTAAGAACATGGGGCATGTAAAGCAGAATCATTACAGCCACAAGGTTTATTAGGATTACATTTATTACAATTACAAGCCATATTTATAAATATTTATTTTAACATGAAAAAGAAGCAATATCAACATCAGGATTATTACAAGCAGTAATACATGCAGTACAAATTAAAGCACCACTAGGAATATAAACCCCATTGTTACATGCAATAAAGTTTGAAGTAGATTGTCCAGCCAATATTTCAACAACAATATTTTGAAGATATAAAGGATTATTACAACTTCCATTTAAATCTGTATATCCAATTACTACATCAAACTGAGTATCTACAGCAACAGTTTGACTTAAGGTTACAGAAGCTCCCATGTGATCATCAATGGTACCACCAATACATGGTTCCATGTAACCTGTTACACCAGATACTTCAGGTTTAGGAGAAGCACATGCTGCTTGACAAGCTACAAGAGAACTATATGTACCGGTTCCATCAAGCGGATCTACGCAGTTTCCTGAAATACAGTTATAAGTTTGAGGAACAGGAGGAGCACAGTTTAATTGACAAGCTGCTAATGTAGTATAAGTTCCACTGCTACCAGATACAGAAACACAGTTGCCTGAAACACAGTTATATGTAGTAACCGGAGGTACTGAACATACGGCTTGACATGCAGCTAAAGTTGAGTATGTACCAGAACCATCTCCAGGATCTACGCAGTTTCCTGATTGACAATTATATGATATAGGTGCTGGTGAAATACAATTAAGTTGACAGTCTAATAAAGTAGCATAAGCACCTGTTCCATCTCCCGGATCTACACAGTTACCTGAGACACAGTTAAAAGAAGGTGTAATTGCTTGACAAACTGTACAATTTGTTTGAGAAACAATATCTAATGTAGTTACGTTATAAGCAGTTGTTTGTAAATTTAAAGGTCCTGCTGATACTGTAATACATTCATCTGTAAATTGTACACCATCAGTCCACTTGTAAACAGTTCCAACTATAGGAGGCGTACCAGTCCATGTTACATTAGCAGTGGTATTATCTTTACAGAAAGTAATTATATAACCAGTTGTTCCACCTTGAGCTACAACGCTTGTAGCAGGACAAGTTTTAGTAGAAGAACCTTGAGTTACTGTAACAATAATGTTATAAGTTCTACCAGCAATTGCTCCACCAAATGTATGAGTAACAAGTGCTGCAGGGTTAGTTATAATAGTTTGACCTAAAGTAGCTCCTGTAGTAGTATCAATTGCTACAACTGAGTATATTGCACTTGTTCCTAAAGTGTTAGGGAAAGATACAGTAATGTCATTTAATGCGGAAGTTGCTGTAACTGCTGGACAAGGAATATTTAAAGGTATAATTACGGTTTGTTTATCAGAACACTGACTTGTATTATCTGTAACACAGAATGGTATAGACAATGTGATAGCGGCCAAGGTATTCAAACCTGATAAGCTTACATTGATGGTAGAACCCATTGAGGCAGAAGTAACGTTTACAGGTACTGTAATTGATGTACCTATAGAATCAGTGATAGTCATGATAGTTACACCATTGCAATCAGTAAATCCTGAAGGAATGTTTGAACCTGAGAAATCAAGAGCTAATGCTTCTACAACACCGTCATTGTTTTGATCAATGGTTGTGTAAGTTACATCAAATGTAACACCATTACATCCTGTAACACAACAGTTGTCTTGTATGCTTTTTATAGCAGCATATAAATCACAAATCACCAACCATTGGTTGATGTTAGATTCTGCTAATGTAGTTGGTGTATTTACCCAACCAGCCGTACTACCATAGTTTCCATTACCACTTAATTTTGGAGTACTACCAAATAAACATTGTGAAGAAATAGCAGAGTTAATAAGAGTTATTGAACCTACAGCATCTCTAAATGCACAAAAACCATCTTCAAGAGCAGATACTAATTGAGAGATGGGTACTAAGGTACCAGGAAATAAACAATCAGATAAAATATCAATATCTCCTCCAGGAGTAGAAGGTGTACAAGGAAGTACACAGTTCTCTAAGATTGTAACTCTAGCTTGCAAACTTGCAACAGCTACTTGTAAGTTAGTAATGTCAGATAAAATAAGACAGATCTTATTACCAAGCAATATTGCAAATTGATCCAAAGGTAACTGAGTAACAGGATTTCCTAAAGGATCATTGTATCTTAAACAAGTAGGTAAAGTAATATTAGGTAAAGAACCACCTCCACCAGGGTTAAGACTACATACATAGTCTATAATTGCTTGAAGAACAGCTTCTAAATTTAACGGGGTATTTACTGGTAAACAGCTTAAATCCAAACCAGATAGGTCAGGATTACATTGACAAGTTGCATCTATAATGGAGCATAACTCATCTCCCAATTTACCAACTACATCACTTACCGTATCACCATTACAAATGCCGATACAAGGAATATCTGGACCCTGCCAGATAACACAATTTGAAGAAATTGGTGAACAAGGTGCAATGTGCTTATTATTTACTGGTATCATAAGGTTTTATTTTACAACGTACAAACATCCGGTACATACTATAATATACAAAAAGTTTAATAACCAAACAATAAGTTTGATCATTATTAAGTTGTAAAACAAAAAAAATCTAATACCAGAAGGTAAAACCTGAAATTTATTCAGGTCTTACCACTTGCATTTGAGGTCCTTCAGTAACTGCTTCAGGGTCAGTGATTGTACCATCAAAAATTGAAATAGTCACATCTCCGTACTTTTCTTGTAAGGTAGAAGTAAACTCATTCATTTTGAGTTTAACAGAAGTTAACTCATTTAATAGGTCAAACTTGGCAATCTCAATGTTTCCAAGGTTACCTACAATGTTTTGATAAGTAGAATTTAAACTCTGAAGTTGCTCTAACTCTTCTCCAGTTAGTTTCTTAACTTCCTCTTTTGTTGATTTTTTTGCCATGGTATCAATTATTAATGTTTTACAAATATATAAAATGTTTCTTTATTTCAAAACATTCTAACAATCTTTCACATAACTTGCTCCAAACTCAGCAACTAATTTCTCTTTAAGCTTACCATAAGCATACTGAAAAATATCTTGACCTGCTAAAAGAGAAAGATCTGGAACAAGTGCAACACGGGTTTCTTCAACCTCTTCCAACACAGTTTGGATAGCTTTCTGAATAACAGTTTCGGTTACAGGATTACCATCAGCATCTGTAGTAGTAAGTGTTTGTTCAACATCTACTTCTTTAGTTACTGGTTTTGTAATCATGAATTTCTCCTCTACTTCTTTTTGTAAAAAGGTTTGGAAAGTATCCCCAATTGCATTATTTCTCACACTACCTGGGGCACCAGGTGTATTTGAAATTAAAGAGGGAACATCATTCTGACTTAAAAAAGTTTGAAGTGCAAAGTTTGCAATTCCGTTTTTGTTGATATTATAATTAACAATACGGACATAGGCTTCAGAAGTAATACCCTGATCTGTGCCAATTTTTTTTGTGATCTTTAGTGCCATTTTTTTAAATTTAATTTTTGGTTTAACAAACTTAGTAAATTAATTATTATTATTCAAAAGAGATTTTAGTATACTTCTGTGAAAAACTAAAGCATTCACAGGAATTGTTTTCATTTCAATAGAAGTTGTTTGATCTATATGTCCAAGATATACTCCATCTTGTTTCTCACAAAAGAAAAATATAGTATCATTTATATTGGTTATCATTACAAGTTTAACCAAATCTTTACCAAGTTGATAGTTTTGATTTAAACTATAAACATGATTATCAACAGTATATGAATTTAAATTTGTCATAATTTATTTTTTAAAGCATGAATGAGCAATCAGTTCCTAAAGGTCTTACACCTCTGAATGGTTGAAAAATATCTATACAATCTAATAAATCATAAGCCCAATAAGCCTCTCCCTCAATCATCTGTCCTTGACAATTTACATAATTATAATACCCTGTACCTTCTGTTTGTCCAAATTGACACCATGATGTACCTCCTCCTCCACAACCACAAGTTGGTGAATTAGATTCTACAAAACTAGAATAAGTTCCATAACAACCATCTGCATAATAGTTATATAAATCACAACCGGAGCAATTCTGATAAAGATATGTACCAGCTGCACTTGCACAACAACATCCTCCACAACTTGTAGAACATCCTTGACTTACATCATAAGATCCACCAGATCCATTAGCATATCTATAATACAAAGTACAACCTGAACAATAACTTGAAAGATACGTACCATATGCAGGATATGATGCACTTGTAGACATTGTTGTTGCGTTAGAATAAGAAGAATATCCACCTGTTGATGTACAGGTAATTCTCATTCTAACTATATAACTTGTACCAGAAGCAAGTCCTCCTATGGTTTGTGGTGATGAACATCCTACAGTAGTTGTACTCCAACTAGAACCATTGGTGCTATATTCCAAATGAACAGCTGTACAGTTGCTTGTAGAAAAGTTTACTGTAAGTGAACTTGTTCCTGCAGTAACAGATGTAATTGTAGGAGCATTGCAACAAGCATATGCATGATCATATCTCCTCCATTCACTATATGAAGCAGGATTTGAAGAACTAGGTCTAAAAGGACTACAGGAGTTTATAGCAACATAACCCCCATTCTCAGCAGTATCTATTGATAAAGCTGCATTAGAGGATCTACCTAATTCCAAGTTAATACCTGTTGCTGATATACTTCCTGAACCTATTGGCATTACTTTAAGTATCTAGTTAACAATTCAATTTTAGCTTCAAGTGTTTCAATCATTGATTGCTGTTCTTTCATTGCTTCAATAAGTACACCCACCATATTACCATAAGATACAGTAAGCATTCCGTCTTCATTTTCAGAAACAACCTCTGGAAGAACTTCTTTTACTTCTTGAGCAATTACACCCAACTTAGTAGACTTATCTTCAATATCCGTTCTCTTATATGTTACACCACGTAGTGCTAATACTTTATCTAATGCATCCTCTACAGTCTTGACCTCAGTCTTTATACGTGCATCAGAATAAGCAGTAACATCACCAGTAGCAACAACATTACCTGAGTTATCACAACGCAATGACCAAGAACCACCAGAGTTTAAGAAACCAATATTATTAGAAGAATCAACATAAACATAGCCTCTTAAGACACCTTCATGTCCACCGGTTCTAAACATAATTCCTGCAGCAGAACCGTTATTACCAGCCACAGTCCAATACGCATCTGAATGAGCATAAAAATGGTTACCATAATCTTGGTTATACATACCTTGACGGCCATAGTTTCTAAACCAACCATTTGAATATACTTGAGCAAATGTTGGAGAATCTGATGTCCTTACATACTGATTCATATTTGCAGCATAAGGATCATCTTGATGATTCATCAAAGTTCTAACACTTTGCCATCCACCATTCCACCTCTTAGTATAAGTTCTATCATCCCACATGTTTTGCCAAAGCATAAAACCATATGCTGTGTCACCAGGATTTGAACCTATTGTAATACCATTCTTATAACCTTCACAGTTAGACCAATCATACCAAGCTCTTAAACCATATCCAGGATGACTATTATTATAACACCCACCCCAACCGTTTAAAAGTTCTGCTCTACCAGTACAACTTCCAGAAGATGTAGCATAGTTTGAACTAGCCGCATATCTTACACCAAGATCAGAAGGTTCAATCCAACCTGATCCAGAATAAGCACCGTTATTATAAACATAACGTGCATAGTCAATATAATTACTTCCTTCACCTCTATGTGTAGCAACACTTGGTTTTCCTGAAACATTACCCCATGCTACTGAACTTGCACTTGCAGCATTACCACTAATACTAATACCCCATGTTCCACTAGCATTGCCACCAGTTAATGTTGGAGAATAACTATTATAATTGCTGGAAGTTAAAATTTCTTGCCAAGAGTTCCATGTTGAATTTATACCATTTCTTATACTAAGACGTGCAGGACCTGATGCATTAACACCACTTTGGTTTGCAAAAGACAATTGATAAGATGAATCACCTGTACTTGCAGATGTACCATCCCATGGAACAAATGTTAATATTCCAGCATAATTGCCTGAGCCATTTCCAGTACCAGCTCCAACAAAATCAAATGTTGCAGTTCTAGCATTCCAATTTGGTCTACGGTCAGATAGATCTCTTGGACCATCAACATGAGCTAATAATCTAGAAGAACCACTAATTGAACTACCAGATGTAATATAACCTGAGTCATTTGTAAATGAACTAACTGCAGTAGGTCTACCACTGACATTACCCCATGCTACAGAGTTTGCGGATCCTGCTGTTGTAGCATAGTTTACAGATTGTGAACCAATAGTAGAAGAATCAATAATTGTTCTCCAACCTGTCCAACTACCATTATTTTTACCTCTAACAGCAATCATACCAGAACGGTAATCACCTGCTATTTGATGCTGCCAAGATGAACTATAAACTTGAGAATATAAAGCTCCATCTGAAGCATTTCCAGAAAAGTTTGTTACACCGCCAGTGTAATAAGTAATACCATTACTGTCTAATGTGTCCGCATTAACAGGAGCATTACTACCTGTATTTCTAAATCCTACACTATCAATTTGATCTGCAGTACCTGCACTTGTTGCATAAGTTGCTGTAGCAGCATTACCACTAATAGATCCACTTGAAGTTATATATCCATTTGGATTAGTAGAGTTATAAGGAGTAAACCCAAGAGCTGTTGTAACTTGAGCACTTGTTAATGTAAGTGTACCACCTAATGTTAAATTACCAGAAGTTGTTACCGTTCCTGAAAGTGTTAATCCACTTACAGTTCCTGTACCTGATACACTTGTAACTGTACCTGTATTTGATGTATAACCTGGACCATTAGAAAGCTGATTCAAGTTAGTCAAACTACTACTTGTCCATATAGTTTGCCATCCTTGAGATGTATTAATTGCTGTGTTTACAAAGTTTCTATAATAAAGATTACCATTAGAACTAAAACCTAATTGACTATAGTAATCTCCAGGATGTCTGTTTACAGTGAGAATTGCATTAGCATTATCTGTTGCCGCAAATAATCCTGTTTGAGGATTTGTAAGTGCATATGTATATCCAATTCTACCATCACCATGTTGTGTTGTTAAAGCTCCTGAAGAACTCATTAAACTTGCTGATGTTGCAGAAGTTGCTGTAGCTGCATTACCTGAAACAGAAATTGGCCAAGTCCCGCTAGGTGTTCCGCCTAATGTTAAAGAACCTGAACTAGTTACTGTACCACTTAAAGTCAAACCTCCATAACTACCTGTTCCAGATACACTAGTTACTGTACCAGAATTAGCTGTAGCACCTGAAGCAATTCCATCTAATTTACTCTTGTCAGCTGCAGACATAAATCCAGCAGCTCCAGTTGTAGCATTAGAGTGACTATGACCAGATGTAGCAAAATCTCCAGTATTTGAAGTTGCTGCTGTACCTAATCCAAGATTAGTTCTTGCATTTGATTGCTGAGTTCCTGTTAATCCTTGTGATGCAGTATCAACTCTAAGTCTATTACCAAGAGATGTACTTACTGTTGTAGAAAAACTAGCATCATTGCCTAAAGCTGCAGCTAATTCATTTAAAGTATCTAAAGCAGCCGGTGCAGAGTTAATAACATTTGCAACAGCTGTATTTACATAAGTTTGAGTAGCATATCCTGAAAGACTTGCTGATGTTAAATAACCAGCAGAAGCGTGATTACCCCATCCAAAAGCTGTATCCCAGTTTCCTTTATTGTAACCTGATATAGCTGTTGTACCACTAAAGAAATTATTAGTTTCTGTTTCAGTGTAGTATCTATCATCATGAGTATGGCTAGCTGCTGCATAAGATCCTGCAGCTTGTGCACCAATCTCTGCTAAAGTCCAACTTACATCACCTGAACCGTTAACTGTTTTACCAGTATTTCCAATAGTTATTGTACGTCCTATTGTCCAAGTTGCTGCTGATGTAGCTGTACTTGCATTACCTGATAATGCTCCACTAAATGTAGGTGCTGATACAGTTCCTGGATATGCAATACTTCTATCATAGTAAGTAGTAAATACATTTCTTTTACCAGCAGGGTAACCACCCCACATCTGCAATCTATTTAGAGAAATTACATTACCTCCATATGTAGCATGTCCACTCCAAGAAGGAATGAATTCAATTCTAATTTTATCATGATGACCGGAAGATGTAGTATTACCTTCTAACCAAGCAATACTTGGAAAAGGTAATGTTGCATGACCGGGCCATGAGCTAATATATGTGTCACTAGATGTAATCTGATACCATTGTTGATTATCACATCTACGTGCCCATATATGCATCTTTGTAGAATGTGAGTTTGATGACCAGTACATGTAAAGCATGCTTACAAATACATAACCTGATGCATCTAATTCAATTCTAAATCTATTTGTAAGGTTAGGAATAAAGACACCAGAGTCTTCATCACCTCCCATAAATTTCTGCTTTTGTACATCAGAAAATCCTGTATATTCTGTAAAGTTTGTACCATCACTAGATGTAAAAAACTTTACTTTTGATGCTGGATAAAATTCAGTTTTGTTATTAAACTGTGCATCAAATAAAGCCATATCAGTGACTGTAGGATCACCAAGGTTATTTCTAGGCTCACCGTGTAATGATTGATAGTATTGTCTAGCAGATACACCATTTAAATTAGATGTACTTGCAGGATCCATATAGTAACCACTATTATTACTATCATAAAATATAGTACCATAAAAATCACCACCTGTGCCTACATATGCACTACCTTCCCAGGTATTCTTTCTAATAAACCTACCATCTGACTCTGTTTCTGTATAATATCTGTCATCATGCGTGTGAACAGATGCAGCATATGAACCAGATGCCTGAGCTCCTATTTCAGCTAATGTCCAAGAAACGTTTGCAGAACCATTAAATGTTTTGCCAGTACTGCCAATAGTTATAGTTCTAGCTGTTTGTAATGTATTTGCAGTTGCAGCATTTCCTGAAATAGAACCACTACTTGTAATGTAACCACTAGGGTTAGTTGAATTGTATGGTGTAAATCCTAATGCTGAAGTAACCTGTGCACTTGTTAAAGTTAAAGTACCTCCAAGAGTTAATGAACCAGATGATGTTACAGTACCTGATAAAGTTAAACCAGAAACAGTTCCTGTACCAGAAACAGAAGTCACTGTTCCAGATGATGATCCAGCAGCAATTGTTACCACACCACCAGCTCCGTAGCTGAGAGTAACATTAGATCCCGCTACAAGATCTAATGTACCCCCAGACTGTACGGTTGTCCTTTGAACCCCATTTGTTTTTAGATTCCAAGACTGATAATTATCATAGGCATGTGTATGACTGCTTAAAGCATATCTTCCATCCAAATTGACAGTAATGTTACCGGATGCTGTGGTGGCAGTTAAAACACCATTTGAAAAAGACAAACCGGACATACCTCCTGTGTGAGCAAAAGATATATTTCCATTACCGTCAGTAACTAAGGCTTGTCCACTTACCCCATCTGTATGGGGTAAAGTGAAGTTGCCTATTTTGGTAGAAGATAATAATTTAATAGCCATAGTTGATTTCTATATAATTACAAATTTACTGATTTATCCAATCCTAATAATATTTACTTTAATATCATTTGGTGCTGGAGGAGCTGCAAATCTAAGTACAATATTATTAGGATCTACAATTGTAGTATCCACATAAACTTGAGCACCCGTAGAAGTTTCCCAAGTTTGTACCATGATATAAAGAGCATTAAGGTTGTGAGCAACTGGAATTATAGTGCTAGAACCATCACCAATATCTGCTCTAAATTTATCAGCAGCAATTACACCAGGAATAGTTGCGGCCAATCCTGCAGGAGTTACAGCCAATGTGGTACTTGCACCTGCTATTGTTTCAGCACTGGTTGCAAGTTCAACAAGACCAGCTGCAGTTGTACTAGCAGTTTGAATAGCAACGTTAGCAGCAGCACTTAATCTACCATCTCCATCTACAGTAAATGTAGCAACCTGAGTAGCAGAACCATAAGAACCATTTGTAACACCAGTTGAAGCAATACTAATTGTTGGGTTACCAGCTACACCACTACCATTACTAATAATAATACCAGCACCAGCAGTTAATGTTCTACCAGCAAATGTATCAGCAGCAGTTTGTACAAGGAACCCATTAGTATTATAAGCAGCCAATGCGGTAAGAGTAGCATCTAAAGGTTGCTTGTTTCCTAAATCTGTAGTTAAGTTAGTAACTTGTGATTGAGCAATTTGAATAGATGTTGAACTAGCAGCAGTCAACTGACCTTGAGCATTTACTGTAAATGTTGATACAGCACTTGCACTACCATAAGAAGCAGCAGTAACACCAGTATTAGCAATGCTAAATTGAGTACCTGTTAAAGTAAGACCTGTACCTGCGGTATAAGTACCAGCACCAGTAAACTGTACAAAAGTAATTGCAGTTGAACCTAAAGTACCACCTTGATTACTTGTACAAACCCAACCAGTATCACCGTTAACAGTGCCTTGCTCAACAAAACAGAATGCACCTGGAACTTCAGTCCAAGCATCCATATCAGCTGAACGTGTCCAACCAGCAGCTTGTACAATATAAATACCATTGTCAGCTTGAGTAGTTTGATTTTTAACAAGAACTCTATCACCAGCTACAAGAGCAACAGCATCAATTGTTTGAGGACCTGATAAAGTAATATTTGCGGTAGTTGC
>Ga0222712_10000350_pt1 | contig 63018 bp, 79 predicted proteins | sample C33_657DmetaG_FD_165043 | JGI IMG/M metagenome (GOLD analysis project Ga0222712, IMG submission 165043) | Estuarine water microbial communities from San Francisco Bay, California, United States - C33_657D | ecosystem: Environmental > Aquatic > Marine > Unclassified | place: USA: California... | reverse complement strand
TGCCCAGCTGGAATTGGTCCTACGGCAGCTCCCCCGTCGCAATTACGCCATATCTGGCACGATACTCGCCAATAGATAAAGAACAAGATGGTATGTCCGGAGATTATATGGGCCCGAAAGCCCTGTTTGTGGACAATTCGGCTCCGGGCGACACAGTCAATGCCGCCAATTTCTACTGGGGAACGGCAGATAAGGTAGGTACCTACACTGCAGTGATTTCAATAGAAGCGACCGGCAACAGCACGGTTGATGTCAACGACGCCGCTTACGGGGTGGTCAATGCCACAACCTACTATACCACCCAGCCCAGCGTATTCACACCTGATTCCCTGTCAGTCGGAACGGGATTGAGCTTGAATCTGATGTACGCTCTCGGGGGTGTCACCAACACGACGCTCGGCCTCACCGGAAACGTTCGACTGGTCTCGTCTAATTACCATTACGGCATGGCCTTGCGGGTAAAAGATGCCAACGGCACCGTTGTTCAAACGTCTACAGCAGATTTCGATACAGCCTACAGTGGTGGCGGCTACCCGTACACATATTCAAGTGGAGCGCGGGTCACCATTGCCGTAGAAGAATCCTTCGGAGTCAACTTCAACAGCCTGGCCCAGGGGGCGTACACAGTAGAGGCCGCGTTCTCGGATCGCGCCGGCAATCTGGGTAGCTTCACTCAGGTCAAAGCCTTTGAATGGGATGGAACCCCAGCCGATATCACGGTGACCGATGCAACCAGCTATCGTGACGATGCGAGCGACGTCATCGGTCTGACGCTCACGCCCACCATGCTTTCCAGCAAAGTGGGAACTTCGCAGACACTGAGCCTTTATTACGTTCGTACGGACCAATACACGGCTGGCACGGCAGCGAAAGACATTGTCGCTGCCTTGAGCGGAAAACCAGTAGACACCTGGAAGTCAGAAACCGTCACAGTCACTTCAAACAATCCTGTAAGCCTTCAGAAAACGCCCACCGACCTGGCGAGTTTGAGTAACGGATCCTATGCGGTCATTGTCAAGGACGAGGCCGGCGTGTACAAAATGGCCAGTCAGACCATCGCCATCCACCCGACTCGCATTGCGAATACGCTGGATTCTTATGTCGTGTTCGACGATCCGAGCAACACCGTCACGGTTCGGCTCAAAACCTATGGCGATGTGACGCTGGGCTCGGGCGCCGCAGCCACCGCCATCAATCTGGTTGATCAAGCCGGCAACACTTGGGTGGCGAACTACGCCGGCAAGGACGCGCAGGGCCTCTTGTACTCGTTCACATTGCCCACAGGCAATGAAGCGATCAGTTCCTTGCAGATGGCGGCGGGACAGAGCTTGACGTTCTCCGACATCACCATCGGAGGTTCTGTGCCGTCAATTACAACGGCCGCCTCGTCCTTGCCTGGCACCAATATCAACGTGCCCACCACCGTGGTCGAGCAAAGCCTCAACACGGCCAACTTTGGCATCACGACCCCCCTGGCCGGCGCCACTTACGAGTATTGGGACTACAGTTCGGCGAATGCGAGCAAGTGGACGGCGATACCCACCGCCAACCTGTCTGCATTCGTTCCGCTGGGGCAGGCTCTCTCAATTTCGCCGAACCTGTTTTCGACAAACTACAGCACCACCAAGCAAACCGACCGTCCACTTAACGCAGACGTGACTGGTGCCGCAGACCTATCGGCCATGGGAGTTATTACGGCTGGCGCCAATAACAACTCCGATAACAAGATGTTGTACAGCGTCGTGAAGACCGCCACTGGGAACGCAACCAATGACGGGGTGGCTCTGGCCGGCTTTGCGATTTACCGCGTCGCCGCAGACATCAAAATCGTCTACCGAAAAGACGGTGACAGCACCAGCACCACCTTGACGACAACGGGCGCTTTCAGCAATGGCATTGCTGCGGCTGATGTTTACACGGTGGGCTTCAGCCTCGGCGCTGTCTCAGGCAGCAACCGGGAGCTCAAGGTGTTTGTGGGTGGCGACATCACCAGCGGCCTCACTTCGGCAGCTTATGACACCAAGCTGCTGCCCAGTGAATTTCCTCTGCGGGAATACACATTCAGCGTTCCATTGGCCGCTGTCCAGTTGACCAATACAGGGACCAGCGGGCTCAACAAATGGACTGTTTACGATGGCGTAACCTACCGGAATTTGACTAACCAGCTTATCGAAATGATGGGAGGCAACGTCACTGCGACCGGAGTAGCGGAGGGCGGGAGCTCCAATTTCAACTCCCCTCTCAGCCTCGGAAGCGGGACCTTCAGTACACCTGGCTGGCAATCAGACGCATTAATGTCATCTTATGCGTCCACGACACCACTGTTTTACGCACCGCTTTACACAGCGGCGAGCCAGCCGCTTCAAATCCGCGTGACGGACGTCTACGGCAATATCAAGCTCATCAGCGTGCCATTGGCGAACTTCACTGCTGGCAATCAGTTCACGGTGGTGGCTGGTGATTTCGCGTCCAGCCCAGACGTTGCACTGTCTCAGATTGCGCTAGAAGATTCGACGACCGACTTCACCAGTGTTGCGGACTATGCTTTGGATGATTTGTTCCTGGTCACAGCCACGGACAGCAATGGCGCCGCGGTGGATTACTTGGACGAGGCGACCGGGCAAATGCTGGACCTGGCCATCAACCTGCGAGGTTTCGCGTCCGTTGCAGAACTCGATGGGGGCACGCATGTCACGGTGAGCCCATTGACCGAGCTTGCCGTTCGGCTGGCGACCAGCGCGGCTCGGTCAATGACCCAGCAAACCGCCAAGGAGGCTGTGCTGGCGGTGCAAAACTTCTTCCATGTTGACGACCTGAACGGAGATGTCGTGACGGTCACCTCGGCCAATTACAACGAGGCTGATGGGGTCAGCAGGGCCGAACACATGGGCCAGATCTTGGCACTGCTCTCGGGCGGTGATGCCGACATGGGCAGCATGGATGCGGCGCTGGCGCAGCTCAAGGCCATCCTGAGCGGTCAGGTCGCCCCGGAGAATGTGAGCTCTATCTTTGATCAGTGGAACCACGTGTTTGAAACAGGGCCAAATGGTCACCTGGCAGACCTGAGTGGCCTCGTTGCAAGTCTATCGGCGCTGCATGGAGGAGCTTCTACGCCGACAACGGCGGACATCCAGAATGCCGCCATTTACCGCATCGATCCGGTGGCTTTCCAGCAGCTGACCTGGCAATCCGGCGGCGGCGATGTGTCGGCCACCTCCAGCGCCAGCACCGCAGGCACCGCGGGCTCCAACGACCTGACGCTGCAACTGGTGCTTGACCGCGAGAACGGGCCGGGCATGGTGCTGGGTGACCATGTGAAGGTGTATGCAGACGGCGAACTGGTGCACGACTACTGCGAGCGGGGCACCAGCGGCAAGCTGACGACTGACTTGATTTTGGATGTCGATCTATCGAACGTGTCAGCTGCTAATAGGGCCGACAAAAGTGTGCTACTGAGTTTGGAGTATGTGCACGCCGGAAACAGCCAAACGTCTGTGGTGGCGGATATGATTGATAAGGTAACCTACAATTTTTGACTCGATCGCCCAGCCGAATGCAAGTGACCTTGCCCCCTTGGATGCCCCCGGAATGAGCTAGGGTCCGTCGTAGGGAGACGGATGATGAAGCGATCGAGGTTCACGCAGGAGCAGATCATTGGGGTGCTGAAGGAGCACCAAGCGGGCGCGACGGCGCCGGAGCTGTGCCGCAAGCACGGGATCAGCGAGGCGACGTTCTACGCCTGGCGGTCGAAGTACGGGGGCATGGAGGTGTCGGACGCCCGCAAGCTGGACACCTCCAGAAACCCTCTCGTCACGCTGACCGCAGGCTGATTCACTGACGCGGATCGGCGCGGGGGGGGCAGGCGATGGTTCGGCAGGCTGGGTTCTTCGATGTGGAGGACCGGCTGCGGGAATTGTCGGCGAAGGGCGACGACCTCGAACGGATCGCGGCGTTGGTGGATTTCGCTCTGTTCCGGCCGGAGTTGGAACGCGCCGTGCCGCGCGCCGACGGCACGAAGGGCGGCCGGCCTGCCTTCGATCATGTGCTGATGTTCAAGATCCTGCTGCTGCAGGCCATGCACGGGCTGTCGGACGAGCGCTGCGAGTATCTGATCAAGGATCGCTTGTCGTTCATGCGCTTTCTCGGCCTTGGGCTGGCCGATCCGGTGCCGGACGCCAACACGATCTGGGCGTTCCGCGAGGCGTTGAAGCGGGCCGGGGCGGTGGAGCGGCTGTTCGCGCAGTTCGACGCCACGCTACGCGCTGCCGGCTACCTGGCGATGGGCGGGCAGATCGTGGATGCGACCATCGTCGCCGCGCCGAAGCAGCGCAACACAGAGGCCGAGCGGGCGGCGATCAAGGCCGGGCAGATCCCCGAAGGCTGGGCGGAGAAGCCTGCCAAGCTCCGCCAGAAGGACCGCGACGCGCGCTGGACGGTGAAGTTCTCCAAGGCCAAGCCGCGCGAGGATGGCACGCCGCAGGTCGATCTCGCCGTGCCGGCCTTTGGCTACAAAAACCATGTCGCGATCGATCGCCGGCACGGGCTGATCCGCGGCTGGACCGCGAGCCACGCCGCCGCCCATGACGGGGCGAGGCTGGCGGAGGTGGTCGATGCCAACAACACCGCCGGCGATATCTGGGCCGACACCGCCTATCGCTCGGCGAAGAACGAGGCATGGCTGGCCTCGCGCGGCCTTGTCTCGCGCATCCACCGCAAGAAGCCGGCGGGGCGGCCTATGCCGGCGCGGACGCGGCAGGCCAATGCTCGCAAATCCGCCGTGCGCTCGGCGGTCGAACATGTCTTTGCCCGGCAGAAGGGGCCGATGGGCTTGATGGTGCGTACCATCGGCATCGCCAGGGCGAGGGTGAAGATCGGCCTCGCCAATCTCGCCTACAACATCAAGCGCCTCGTCTGGCTCAGCGGTAGGCCCGCACCAGCGTAGCAAAGGCCCAAGCCAGCCGCTGATCCAACCAGCGGCCCCAGGCCAAGCGCCGCCGCATCGCCTCCGCTCGCTCGTCGCCCCTACAGCAGCCCCGTGCAGACCTCATAGGCGGCCGCCAAAGGGTTTCTGGAGGTGTCCAATTACCAAGGCGAAGTATCCGGGGACTCTGGACTGGCCGAACATCGGGTTGCCCGATGACTATCTCCCCTTGACCAGTCCGATTTTTTTGAAATAGCGCAAGGCAGCGCAGCGAAATAGTTGAACGGCATCACCGCAGTCGGATACACGCCCGAGCCTGATCGCGCATGACCTGGTAGTCGGCCAGCATCTGCTCAACCGCCGCCCCGCGCGGCAGCCCCTCCAGTTCCACCGCCGCCCTAGCCAGGAACTCTCGGCTGTAGGCCGGCACTAGCAGGCACGCTCCGCCATCAGAACGAGCCGTCGCGCACCCGGCGAGCAAGCTCGTCGCGATCACGAGGACGGCGAGACGCGGCATCCAGTTGTTCACGTTGCACCTCAATAGTTCTGCGCATCCGCTCGACACGCTCCGCGTTGCGCCCGGCCTGGCGCGCCCCGAGCAGGATCGCGGTGACGGCCCCGATGATTGCGAAGAGTCCCGCGAGCTTGAGGGCATAGGGAGCGAGTAGTCGGCCGAGGATCGCGATCATCGGAGCCCCCTGCGTCGATCGTCGATCCGGGCCCAGATCATGTAGGCGATACCCGCCAGCGCGGCGGCGCCAACTACCCACGGCGCCACCTGAAGCAGCGACTGCAGCAAGGGGATTGCGGGTTCAACCTGCCGGACGGCCTCAGCCGTTAGTCCGAGGACCGTGGCGCCTGCCGCTACCTGGCCGCCCTGGACGGTGCGCGTCTTTGCCAGCGGACGCTGCGGCGGCTCGACACCTGCCAGAACCAACCCTGCATCGATCACGGCATCCGTGTAGGGCTGCTGTCCGTTCTCGTGCTTGATGATGGCCAGGACCAATGGTCGGAGGACAGCGTAGTCATGCACGTCGATCCGCTCTTCTGCGCCGACCCCGACGGCCGCTGCTACGACGCGGACGTAGGCGCCTGTGTCGTTTTCGACGGGTGGGGCCCAGCGACCGATCATCTGCTTGATGTTCCGCAGCCCGACCCGGTCCTGGTAGGCGATGAGGGTTCGGGCGAGCGCCCTGATGCCCCACTTGGCCGATATGAACCGGAAGAACTCCGCGTCGGGCTGGGTTGCAGCCAGCCCCTGCCAAGGATCAGCCGACCGACGCAGATTGCCGGGATTGTGGTTGCGAATGCCGCGCGGAAGCGCGCGGCCTCGAGCGATCGAGGCAGTCATGGTCGTTCTCCTGGGATGAATGCCGCAGCAATGGCGGCGAGGTCAGGCTGCGGCGAGTTCCGCCGGCAGCGTGATCACGGGGATACGGTTCGGCAGACCGTCACGGCGCATGACCGGCCCCTCGATTTCAACGAGGACGAGTCGGGTGAGCCAGTAGAGGGATGCCGCAAGGACCGCGAGATTGTGGGTGAGGCTGTTGTCGCAGGCCTGCCGCCACAGGCCGTCTTCGAGGAAGAGGCAGGCGCCTTGGCAAAGCTGCAGCACCGGGCAGCTCCGGCATTCGACGCGCGTCGACCAGTGGTGGGCCATTGTAAGACGGATGTCCTCGAACGCCTCGATCGAACCGATCCGGTGCTTGGTGGCCGCACTCGTATTCTGACAGGTCAGGGCATTGCCCTTGAGATCGACGGCCAGATCGGTCGGCCGGTCCATGCCGCATTTCTGGCCAAGAGACGATGCGGGGCGTGCCTGTGCGATGGAGCGAAAGAACTCGTCGATCTTCGAACGTAGGGTCGAGATCGGCATGCTCTCACCGCGTACAGCTTCCCAGAACACCGCCTCCAAATAGGCGCGATGCTCGCTCTCGGTCTGAGGCGAGAGAGCGATACCGCCCTGATCGTAGGGCAGCAGTATTTCCTCGGTGGAGAGCGGAATGTCGTCGACCGGCACGCCCAAGCGCTCGGCAATGTGGCGCCGCACTGCGACCAGCGACATGTTGTGCTTGTGCAGCACGCAGTTGAACCCGATCCGACCCCAGGGGCGCAGACGGTCGTAGAGCTTGCGGATCCCGGCGCGCTGGTCCGGATCGTCGAGCGGGTCCGGCCCGCGATAGCGCATGGCCGGGCCGTCATGGCTGATGCCGACGCCGAAGCCGAGCTTGTCCAAGAACTCGATCTTGTCGTCGTCGATAAGCGCGCCGTTGGTGATGACATTGAAGCGAGCCTTGGGATAGGCCGATCGCAGCGCGCCAGCGAGGACGCGGAACGTCTTCCAGTACACCAGAGGCTCGCCGCCCCAGAACTCGATGCGCACGCCGCTGCCATCGCCTTCCTTGCCGCCGTCAAACCAGGTCGGGAGGCGGCGCAGGAAGGATTGGACGTCGCCCATGTCACCCTGGATTTCATGGGGCTGGGACGCCTGATTGCAGTAGGTGCAGGCGTAGTTGCACTTGAGCCCCATCTGGATCTTCAGCACGCGGATATCGCGGCTTTTGCGACCCGGATTGGCTGGAGACACGGGCTCCGCAGGCGTCCAGTCGGGTGGCGATGGATCGTAATTTGTGCCGACCGCCCGCAGATCGACGGGCTCGCCGGTATCTTCCCAACGAAGTTCTGAGCTGTGCGGGCGGTAGAGCAGCGCGCGTGCGTATCCGTTCCGGCCCGCCATCGCGAGCCGGTATTCGAGGGTTTCGGTCATTTCAGGGCACCTTGATCTGATTGCGCGCGAGCGCGCCGTTCTCTTGTTGGTCGAGCCAGGCAAAAACCCGATGCTTCTCGCGGGACAGCCTGCAGTCGAGTTCGTGGGTCTGCGACAGATGGCAATTGCCGCGGCACCAGGAGCGCACCGGGCAGGCCTGGCACTCGGCGCTTCTCACCCAGCGCCAGGAGTGATCGAGAGCTTCTTGTTCGCCCTGATCGCGCGGCCCGGTCTCGTCGAAGAGATGCCCCGTCCGGAAGCTGCGTTTCACACTGTGGTGGCAGGCATAGCGGTTGCCGGCGAGATCGACCGACAGGTGGCTGGCGCTGTGGCAGAGCGGCTCGACTGGAGCCGCCGCGCGCACCAAGCCGCGCCGCCATTCGTCGAGATGGCCGTCAAAGAACAGGCTGGCATGTCGATGGCCCGCAAGACGCATCCGCGCTAGCTCCCAGAGATGCTCGATATGGCGGTCGAGACTCTCGGGCGTGAACCAGTATCGTGGTGCGCATCCCCTGGTCGTGCGAACCCAATGGGCATAGGGCCAGAACGGCCGACCGTACTCCGCTTCGAGACGGTCGAGCTTTTCGAACAGCGGCCAAATGACCGTGTTCTCGGCGGTGAACAGAAAGGAAATGCTCGACCGCTTGAGCCTGCGCACCATGTCCCATGCCGGTTGACCGAACTCGCCGTGATCACTGACGACGACGTAGAAGTTCCAGTCGTTCATCGGCCCTACGAAATCCGGCGCCAGCAGGCTGCCGTTGGTCGTGATGCGCACGAAGTCAAAGGCCAGCCCAGCGCGCTCGAAGGCCGTATGAATTGCGCTGATTTCGCTCCAGTAGAGCAGCGGCTCACCACCCCAATAGTCGATCCGCTTGATCCCTCTCTCCCGGACGAACGGGACGACGCGCTCAATGAACGGCTCGACGGGGTGGCGCCGCCGCACGGCGTCGGGCGCATCGAGTTCCTGAAGACAGTAGCTGCATGAGAAATTGCAGGCATAGCCGAGGAAGATGTTGAGCACGGCTCAAACCACCCGAACCTTCACCTCGGCAACGCTGCTGAAGTGCCGGAAGCCGACCTTGACCCGAAAGCTCTCGCCGGCGTCGAGCCCGAGCGCTCCGATGCGGAACTGCGTCTTTCCCTTGATTGTCATCGCCCGTTGCTGCGGGAGGTACCCGCCGGTAGCTTCGATGTAGATCTCGGCCTCTGCATCCTTGATGGTTTTTCCTGCACCATCGACGAGCTGCGCTGTCACCGTGCCGTAGGCATCGGGCGCCAGATCAAGGGTGTCGGTCGATAACGCAATCTCGGCAAACGGCTTCTGAGCGCCCTGAAGCACGTCCGCATAGGTGACCTCGACGCCAGGATCGAGATTGCCGACCAATCCAAAATCGCGATGTAGCGCGACGCTGAAACTGCAGTCGTCGAAATTGCAACTTGCAAAGGGGACATAGATCTGCAGCGCGCAGTTTCTGCCCGCTGTCGCCAGCAGCCTCGGCGTCCTGGCCTTGGTCTCGCGTGTCATCACGAAGCGATTGAACGGCACCTGCGGTGTCCCGGCGTGATCGAGCGGAAACAGCCAAGTCGCGCGGTCGGACCATTCGCCTTTGCCGAGCATGCCATCAAGGTCGAGGCAGACGCTGCCGAGTTCCTCAAAGATGCGTCCATCGAGTGCCGCTGCAAGCATGAGTCCGGGGATCGGACGGCGGCGGAACATGGTGCTCGGCCACGCATCCGCGTGCTCCTTGAGCAAGCGCTCGGCTTCCAGTCGCATGATTGGATTGGCGTGCTCTACATCGGCGGGAAGCTCTCGGAATGTCCGGCAGGTTACCTTGCGCCTATCGCGACGCACGAGCACGAGGATCGGCAACGGCAGATCGAAGAAGTGCCGGGTGAATGGCTTGATCATGATCTGCCTCCTCAGCCGTCACCGCAGGCGCAGTTGCAATCGCAATTGCAGTTGCAATTGCAGTTCGAGTAGCAGTTGAAGCCGCCGCAATTGCAGTTGTTGAAGTTCCGTCGATACTCACCGCCGCCGATTTCGTCCGCAGCCAGGTTGTACCCCGCATAGACGAAGCCGACGGACACCGGCTGGTAGCTGACGCTCGAACCGCCGGCGAAATCGAAGCCGCTCGGATTTCCCGGACCGAATCCCAAGCCCCAGGTCCACCAATTCCCATTGGGTGGCGTCCACAGCCCATTGCCGAGGCAATTCCCGTTCGGGAGGTAGCCGGAGCAGTTGTTGACGCGGTCGTCGTAGTACTGATTGCTTCGATTGAGTTCGCCGATATCCGTCCCGTCGGCGATCACGAACCCTGTGGCGCGCGCATTGTCACCGGTTCCGCCGGAACGCACGGAGCCGGTCGAGACCAGTCCCGGCGCCGTCAGCGTTCCGGTCATCGTATCGCCGGACTTGGCGACACGGCTTCCGAGATCAACACCGGCACGAATGTCGGCGATGGTCTGGCTTGCAAGATCACCTGTCGCGATCGTGCCATCCGCGATCTTTGCGCTGGTGATGGCGCCATCAGCGAGTTTTCCGGTCGTCACCTGCGCATCAGCGATCTTGGCCGTTGTGACCTGCGCGTCGCCGATCTTTGCCGTCGTAACGGCGCCGTCTTGGACCTTGGCGGTCTGGACCGCAGCATTATCGATGTCGGAAGCTGCGACGGTATTTTTGACAGCAAGCGCCGCCAAGCCGAGATTGCTGCGAGCTGTCGCAGCGTCTGTTGCATTTGTGCCGCCCTGCGAAATCGGAACAGGGACACCGAGCGGGACGCGTGTCCATGTGACGGGCGAGGCAATGGTCAGCTGATAGAGCTGGCCCAGATCGGTCCGAAAGCAGAGCATGCCGGCGACCAGATTGGTGCTTGGGAAGGTCGTGCCCGAGAAAGCCGAGCGGATTGCCTCGTCACGATCGAGGATATCCTGCCGGCTATCGCGGACCGCCTTGGTCGATGGGATATCGGGATAGGTCTGGGCCATGCGGTCCTCGGTCAGTAGCCTTCAGCGGCCCAGCTGGCGTTGCCGGCCACGGATGCTTGGGTTGCGGGGTTGATGAGGGTCAGCTGGAACCCGCTCGTCGTGATCGTGCCGATCTGCGGCACGGCGATCGTCGCGCCGCCCTTGAACGTCGCCTGGACTTCCGGCGGCGCATTGAATGGCTGGCTGAAAGCGACCGTCAGTCCGCCGACAGGAACCGCAACCGTGCCGCGATCCCGGACGTCCGGAACGTCCACGATGAGCTTGGCATCGGTCAGCGCGATCCTGCTGGTTGATGTGCTTGGCGCTGCGAGCGCCAAACGAATAAGCGCATTCGCGTATTCGTAATCGCCAGGCGTCAGGTCTCGGAAGGCGCTAAAGCCAAGTGGACGCGCCTCGGCAATCAGCGCCGCAAATCCCTCGTCATCCAGCGCAGTCGTCCGGAAAGCGAGGTCTGCGATGACGGCCTCTGATGCGCGGAGGATCCGATCCAGCAGAGCTAGCTGTTCGAACGACGGCTTGGTGACGGCATTGCCTCGCGCATCTGCAATTGAGATCTGTTCGGCGATCTGCGCGAGGAATGAAATCAGATCAGTGTAGGTCTCCGCGAAGGCAAGGCTCCGAAGGCTGCTCTGAATGGATACAGCTGCACGAATGTCTCCGAGAGTGAACGTGCTATTGCGGGGTGTAACGGCATCGCGCGTGGATTGTTCGGTGAATGCCGTGTTCTCAGCGATGGCTTGCCCGATACTGGCAGCGTCCTGTTCGAGTGTGCTCCATGCTTCATTGGTGACAGTGAGGGGGTTCTTTGACACGCTGTCGATCAGCCCCAGCATCTCTGCAAAGGGCGACTGGGTCATTTGGCGCAGCGCAATTTCGCCGATGCCGATCGACTCAGCAGCGGTCAGAATGAACGCGATGAGATCAATGTAGGTCTCAGCAAGTGACAGGGCCTCCGCTGCGCTTGCTGTCGCGGCGAAAGCGTCCGCATCGGCGAGTCCAAGGCTCTCGCTGTCATTGACAATCGGCAGACGCGCTTCAACCGGCGCAAGCAGGAGGCCATCGCTTTCTTCGGCAAGAAAGCTCGTGGCGCTCGCGTCCTGCCAAGCCTTACCGGCCTCGGTCGCGTTCCAGCTAAAGGCAGCGTTACCCCAGACATAGGCCGTGCCGGGTGTTGTGGTGATCGTGACTGGCACGCGTCAGCTCATGGTAAAGGTAAAGCGCTGGGTCAGCGTGTCGTCGGCGCCCTTGTTGATGACCGCGAAAACGACGCGATCCAGCATGGTTCCCGCGCTGGCCGCGTTGAAGACCCCGGCCTCGGTGATGGCGCCGGTTGCCTCACCTGCATTGAAGGTCGCCTCGAACTGAAACACCTTGGTGCCTGCAGTATGGCTGAAGGTGGCTGCCTTGCGCGCCAGCTCTGTTACCAGAGCGGTGTTTGCAGCAGCGGCCGCCGTTGTTCCCGTGCCCACCGCGATATGGCTCATCACGCCCGGGCGACCCGTGGAGAGCCCGACCGCCTGCGCGATAAAGCTAAAACCGGTATTGACGATGAGGTTGTCTTTGACCCGGACGATGACGGAGCCGTCGGGTTTGATGAGCCGTGCCTCCAGGCGTCCATGCAGGCAAAAGCCCTCCGTTCCGGCTTTCCGGCCCAGACGGGCCAGAAGCTCGGCAAAGCCGATCTTCATGATGATCTCCTATGCGGGATGTAGCTGTGCGCCGGTGAAGGCGCCGAGCGGTGCGAGTGGCGCCGCGCCCGATGCGGTCAGTCCAGTCTGGGCAGAGGCGACAAAGAGCCTGCGCGTCGTCGGTGTTTGGCAGATGCCGAAGGTGATGATGTCGCCCGAGCGCCGCAGCAGAGCGGCGGTCACGCGCTGGCCGTGGTCATCCTCAAGCGCAAAGGCGCTATTCTCTGGCGACCAGATCAGCCGCAGCGTGCCGGCATTGCCGGTGAGCGCGAGATAGACGGTCGGCTCATCAAGGACCTGATCAAGCCGGACGTCAAAGGTGGTGGAGAATTCCGAGGGGATGGCGATCAACCAGCCGGCTTTGGTGCCACCGCCCACCTTCAAACCCTGATCGAAGCGCGCCGGCGCATAGGTCAGGTTCTGTGCCTGCGACGGGTTCTGCCCGCGCATGCCTGTCAGGGCGCCTGCCAGCCGGAAACCTTCGATCAGGTCATTGGCAAGTGGCGCCTCGACTGCGATCTGGCTGCGAAGCGTCGCGCCGTCCACATCGCCAAGCGGCAACCAAGCGGAGGAGGCCTCCGGATCCTGCCAAGCGAAGCTCGCGGTATCCCAAACCAGGTCGTCAGCCGGCGTCGTGCCGACATGTGCCTCGATCCAGTTTCGAGCACGCCATGTCCGTCCAAAGGAGACCGGAAAGACATATTCGCCGCGCGCGATGGTCGTCGATCCGCTGCGCGCAAGTGCCAGCAGATTGCCGCCGATGACCTCCATCCCCTGGGTGACCCCGGGCCACCCCAGCGCTTGGCGGTCGCTGACCAGGACGGCGTTGCGTCCGGTCAGTGGCGCTAGTCGCGTGGTCGCATAGGCGGCGCCCTCGCTATAGAGCCCGGCCGAGGAGATGGCCTTGAGCCAGAAGGTCTCATCCGTCGCTTCGCGGATCGGCCAAAGGGCAACAAGGTGGTTGCCTGCGGCGCGTCCGACGAAGCGTCCGGTGCCCCAGGTCGTTCCTGCGCGCAGCTCGTATTCGACACCCGTTCCGTCGACAGGGTCCCAGGACGCTCGGACGTGATCGCCCTGCGGGATGACATCGAAGGCCGCCACGTTGGCGGGAGGTGCTACTGCTGCCGCGACGCTGCTGGCGGCAAGGCTCACAAGGCCGATTTCATCGACGGCCTTGATGTGAAACACCCGCTCTCCCGCGTCGGCCAGGGCGACAAAGAGTGTCGTGCCGCGATGGCGGGTGGTGACAAGCGTCCCGGCATCCCAGGATGCGCCCATCCGGATTTCGTAGCCGACGAGATCAAGCGCTGAGACCGGCCCCCAGGACAGCTGGACACCGTCTGCTCGGCGCTCTGCAGCGAAACCGAGGACATCTGCAGGCGGCGTGGTGCGTCCCACGACTTGGTGCGCCAGCACCTCCGTCCAGTCAGAGGCAATTCCGTTCCGCGTTACAAAGCGCAGTCGCAAATCGTAGCTTTTGCCATCTTCGACCGGCTGGATGGCGATGGTCAGGGTATCGGCAGGCTGCGTCGGTACTGACGCCCATGGACCGGCGCTGCCCGTCTCCCGGTAGCGGATTTCGATCCCGTCAGGTGCATTGGCGGCATCGGAGCCGGGGGGATAGAGGCGGACCAGAATGCGCGGGGTGGACCTGCCGTCGGGCCCGCGCACCAGCACGGTCTCGTCGGAAATTATCGTCCAAACCACTGGCGTCGCCGGGCGCGCCAGTTCGATCTGTGCCGGCCGAGTGATGTAGCTATCGAATGCCGGGATCGGACCTGTATCGGCCTGGTGAACCCCGGGTGCCGCGGGGATCAGGATCAGCTTGGCGGAGAGGTTCGGCCCCGGCTCGATCCCTTTGACCAGCATTGGCGCCGCCTCGCGCCCAGCCTCGCCGAACTGAAAGAGATCGCCGGGTTCAGGCGCCAAAGCCTCGGGAAGGTGCGTGGCCAGCGTGACGCTACGTGCATCACCCGGCACCGTTACCAGCGGGAGCACTTGGCTCGCTCCGTCCGCGCGCCGCACACGCAGCGCGTAGCTTTTGCCCATTTCCATGGGAGCGGGCTCATCCAGCAGCAGTCCCGCGACCAACCCGTCCGTCAGGATCCGCGCCTTGATCCGCCCGCTTGCCAGCCCGACCAGGATTACGTCATGGGCGAACATGACGAGGTCGCCATCTGTGGCGCGCAGCGCCTCGACGTCCTGGTAGACCTCATGGGTCTCAGGCCGAAGGCGCCCGACAGCCAGATGATAGCGCCCCTCGCGCCAGGCCTGTTCGGCGCGCGTGCAGGCCATCATGTCGACCGTCTCGAAGCGCGACGCATTCTCGGCGCTGTAGCCATCGGCGTAGACGATCCGCTCGTCCTCCTGCCAATCCTTGTCCGGATTGATAAAGCGGACCTTCAGCGCATGTGGCAGATCAATGAACTGCTTGCGGCCGACATAGTTGAAGGAATTGCGCGGCGTGATGTGCAGTACCGGCACTGTCTGCGGAACGTCGCGCACCACGGAATGCTTTCCGTCGCGAATGCCGTAACGTGCACGGGCATGGGAGGCGATGTCGCGTAGCGCCTCGACGACGGAGCCACCTTCGACAATGCCGTCAAAACTCCATTTCGGCTGTCCGTCCTGCCCTGGCGTATCACAAGCCTCCGCCCAGGCACGGATGGCAGGCAGATCAATCCGCTCATCGCCGATAAGCCGCGTGTTGCCCCGCCGACGCAGCACGTCGCAATAGGCCCAGGCGGGATTACGGGTCAGTTGCCAGGACCAGGTCGAGCCGTTCCATACCTCCAGGTAAGAGCTCGCAAGGCAGCTTATCTGCTGCAGCTGGTTGTTGATCTGCTCATAGGCCTTGAGGCGGAGTGCGACCATGGCAAGGCCCGTCATGGTGACGGGTGCATCGTTCGTGATGGTGCGCAGCGCCGAGAGCGTGACGGTATCGATCAGCCGCGGATTGGTGGCGTCCGCCGTCGTCCGGCGAAGACGGATTTCAAACTGGCCGGTCTCAGGCGTGTCGAAGCGCCCACCGCGCCGAACCGGCGAGGAGGAGGAATCCGTAATTGTGATCTTGCCGGCGGTCTCAAAGCCCGCATCGCCACCCGCTTTCCATGGGATTGGCTGCCAGGTCGCGGCGCCAACCTCGCGATATTCAGCCTCGAATTCGACCGTTGCGTTGGAACGTCCGCCCTGGTCGTTGAAAAAGGCGAGACCACGATCGAAGGAGAGATCGAGATTGATCTCGCGCGCATCAGGCCTTGAGGTGATGGTGCGCCAGCCGCCTGAGGCAGTCAGTGCGATCGAGAGAGCGTCCTCGTCGATACGCTGGGTGTAGAGCGTGATCGGCTGATCGCTTGGCCAGCCCTCCCGGATCTCCACTTCGGCGCCATCGAAAGCTGAGAGTGGGGTCGAGCCGATCCGGATATCGTCGATCTTCAGGGGGCCATAACCCACCAGCAATAGCAGGCGCATGTAGCGCTCATTGCCGATCGTCTCGGTGTAGGGCTTTGCGGCAAGGATAGGGAAAAGCCGTCGCGTGCCATAGACGCGCGGAATTGGACCATAGGGGTTGAGGCGATTGGTCGTTCCCGTGATGGCGTAGGTGGGCGTCGACAGTCCAGCATCATTCCCGCGCAAGGATTGAGCGGGCGTCGGGGCGATCGCATTGATCAGTAACGACCCGACCATGGTGATGGCGCCCGCGATGACGAGCTTGGTGAGCCCCATCGCGGTAAAGACGCCGGCCGCGTTGACGGCAGCGACGTTGACGCCAAAGAGGGCCGCCGTGAGCGCTGGGGCTGCCCATGCCGCAAAGGCGATGACGGCAATCGCGCCGATGATGGCGAGGGGGTTCTTGCCTCCGCCACCGCCGCCGCCCATTGCGTTGACCCGTACAAAAAGCCGCGCATTTGGCTTGGGGCGCACTTTGGCCCACCAGCCGCGCGGCACTTCCTCGTCATCGACAAAGACCTGCAGGTAGGGCCAGTAGCGCTCCGGCAGGTCTGAGGCTTCCAGCATCTGCGTAAGGCTGAGACCTACAGGCGCAAACCGCTCCTCCCGTTCGGTCGAGAAGGGGCGCGCGACTAGCGTCCAGCGCAGCTGCGTCTCGAACTGCGTGGCATCAAGCGGCATGACGGTAGAACCCAAGGACGCGCCGTTCCCAGCGGGAGCTGGCCGTAAAGCGTTCAAGAACGCTGTCGCAGTTCTTTTCGATGTGCAGCATGAACCCGGGCGCCACGACGACACCGACATGGATAGGCCGGCCCATGACGCGGAGCAGAACGCCGTCGCCGGGCTGCTCATCCCCCTTGGCGATCGGACGCCACAGGCGGATCCGTTCATCCATCAGCGCGGCCAGGAGGCCCCTGTCCTCACCGGGACGGTAGGCAATGCCTTCGTATTCCGGCACGGTGCCGCCGAAGCGCTCGTTGATGACGAGCCGCAGCAGCCCGTAGCAATCAAGCCCGTCCCGATGACGGCCACCCTCCTTGAAGGGCAGGCCGACATACATGCCTGCCCAATCTGGAAGCTCCGCCGCGCCGATCTGTCCAATGATGCTTGACATGTGACCAATATCGCTTTACACACTTCCGATGATCGTCAGCTTTCGCAGCAATGCCCTGCGTGACTTCTTTCTCGACGACGACCCGAGCGGCATTCGCCCGGATCTGGTTGAGCGGGTTCGCGGGCGCCTACAGGCACTCCATCGGGCAAAGACGCTGGACGATTTGCGTCTTCCCGGATGGCGGTTGCACATGCTGCAAGGCAAGCCAAAGCGCCACGCAATTGCCGTCAATGGCCCGTGGCGGATTACGTTCGAATGGATCGGATCGGACGCGGCTCGCGTCGATCTGGAGCAGTATCACTGAGGAGACGGCTTATGCCCCGCGAGTACAAGGTTCGCACCGCGCCGAAGATGCGCCCCCCGCACCCGGGATCGATTCTGCGCCTCGATGTTCTGCCGACGCTCGATATCTCCGTGGTTCAGGCCGCGCGCGAGTTGGGCGTGTCGCGTCAGTTGCTGCACGGCATTCTGTCCGAGAAGCTTCCGGTTTCCGCAGAGATGGCCGTGCGATTGGGCAAGTGGTGCGGCAACGACCCGCATCTGTGGATCGCCCTGCAGCGCGATTATGACCTCTGGCACGCCAAGCAGAAGCTTGTCGATGCGATCGCCGCGATCCCAACGCACGAAGCGGCCTAAAACGCTCCCGGAAAACGCGCCGGGGTCATCTGCTCGCAGACGGGTTCGGAAAGGATGTCCTCATAGACAAGGTCGCCAGAGGTCTCGCCGGCGTCCCAGGTCACGTTGCGAAGCCGCATACCGGCATACTCGACCTCGATCACATCGGGCTGGTCCGCCAGGACCACCCGGAGTGTCACGCTCGGTGGCTCGCTGATGTTGCGCACTTCATCGACGATCAGCCGCTCCGTATTGTCGATGCGGATGCGCGCGATCATCGGGCGGTCCTGACTTTCGGGCGGCAGTTCCACCTCGAAGGGATAGCCAATGAAGGTCCAGCCCTGGTGGATGACATCGACGTTGTCATTGGCGACGCGAATGGGCGTTGAGAGACCTGTCGCCGAGATTTCGAGTAGGACCAGCCAGACCTTGTCGGACGCTTCGGCGTGCGCCGCTGACCGTGCTTCGGGCGATATCGTCCTCACGGCATCTGCTCCAATTTGACCGCGACCGAGAACAGCGTTCCGGTGACGGCCGACACGCGAGGCGCTTCGACAAAACGGAACTCGGCGGCCGCGCCCTCGCGCGGGTGAACCCAGTCGAAGGGCAGGGCGCCGCCGGCGGTGGTTTCCTCGAAGAAGCTCTTGAAGATTGCGGCCTGTGCCGCGTTGACGCGGAAGGTCACCTCGATATGGCGTGGCGCTGCCGTGAAGCGGCGCCGGGTCTTGGCGGCCCCAGCCTCCATGGCCGTGCGCAAGACCGTGTCGGCAAAGCGCTCCTGGTAGCCGCCGACAGTGGGACGCTGCGGCAGGCTCGAAGGCCAGACTAGGCTCGACATAATCAGTTATCCCTGAGCCACCAGGGTTAAGGGGCGGTGGCCATAAGTTGTAATTGACGGTGGTGGTACTGGGTGCTACCGTGATTCTTGTTCAATGTCTCGAGGGAGCGCCATGACTGTTAAATCCTCGATCTCTCTGACCGATGATCAACATTCCTTCGCCAAGACCTTAGTCGATGCCGGCCGCTTCGCGAGCGTCAGTGCAGTCTTGCAACAGGGCGTCGAGCTCTTGCGGCAGCAGATGGAGAACGAGGCGCAAGAACGGGCCGCTCTGGCTGAGGTACTGACGCAGCGCCGAGCGGGCAAGTTCATCTCAGGCGCGAAGATGGACGACCGTCTAACCCCTATGCTGACCCGTAAGCGCCAGACGCATGTCGTTCGCGGTTGAATTCTCGGCCGAGAGCGAGCGCGATTTCGAGCTGATCTTTGACTACCTTTTTGCAAGCTATTCCGGCTTCGGCGAAAGTCCCGAGGAGGCGCTCGAGCACGCTGCGCAGCGGATTATGGGTATCCGAAAGGCAGCCGACCGGCTGACGGCTTTTCCAATCCGTGGTACCGCACGCGACGATATTCTTCCAGGCGTACGATATCTTACCATTGACCGCGCTATCTACTGGTTCGATGTCGACGAGCCAGCAAAGAGAGTTCGCATCCTCGCGATTTTTTTCGGCGGTCAGGACCATGTCCGCCAAATGCTGATTCGTCTTTTGCGCTATAGCGAGCCCAGTTAATAAGACCGTAGTGAAGCCATCCCCTCGGCGATCCAAGGTCACACCCGCTTGGTCAGACGGCGCGAGCCATAGCTCTCGCCCTGCGCCCAATCGAGGCGTCCGCTTCGGATCGCTTCGTCGATCTTGTCCTCGATAAAGACAGCGATCTCGCGTTTGCCATCAGCGCCACGTCGCTGTTCGGTGCGTGCGGGCGGCTGATGGCGACTAATACGCATGTCGTATCACCCATTGCCTTATGAAGCTTATTTGAGCGAATGGCTCATATGTCGAAATATATTGTTTTTATCGACACGTCATGCCAATATGTCGATCACAGCGACACGTCGCCAGAACGCGTCGAAGAATCGGAAAACTGTCGACACATGCTCTTCCGTCCAGACCAGGCCTACAACGAGCTACCGCTCCTGCCTCCAAGGGCGGACGTGGAGACCCGCGCCATTCTCAAGGCCTGCATCGAGGCTCGTGCGGCCCTCGCCGAGCTGAAGGTAGCCGGTGAACTGATCCCAAATCAGGCGGTGCTAATCAACAGCATCCCGCTGCTCGAAGCGCAGGCCAGTTCCGAGATCGAAAACATCGTCACCACCACTGACCGTCTTTTCCGTTTTGCCAACGAGACTGACAATCAGGCTGACGCCGCGACCAAGGAAGCTCTTCGCTATCGTACCGCCCTTTATGAGGGCTTCGGGCAACTCAGCCAGAAGCCGCTGACAACAGCCACGGCGGTGCAGATCTGCCGAACCATAAAGGGCGTTGATCTGGACATCCGTACGACGCCGGGAACCGCCCTAGTTAATGAGATGACGGGATCCGTGATCTACACGCCACCTGAGGGCAGCACGCTACTGCGCGACAAACTTGCGAATTGGGAGCGCTACATTCATGAAGCTGAAGATATCGATCCTTTGATCCGCATGGCCGTCATGCACTACCAGTTCGAGGCGATCCACCCGTTCACGGACGGCAATGGCCGTACCGGCCGCGTGCTCAATCTTTTATTTCTCGTCGAAAAAGGCCTCTTGAGCATTCCGGTTCTCTATCTCAGCCAGTACATCATTCAGCACAAGGCGGACTATTACCGGCTCCTGCTCAAAGTAACGACAGACGCGACCTGGGAGGAGTGGATCCTCTACATGCTCAAGGCCGTAGCCGAGACCGCGCAATGGACGACAGCCAAGATCAAAGCGATCCGCCAATTGCTCGACATGACTGCCGAAACCGTTCGTCGCGACGCTGCCAAGATCTCCTCTCGCGAACTGGCTGAGATGATCTTCGTGCAACCCTATTGCCGGATTGGCAATCTCGTCGACGCTGGTATCGCGCAGAGGCAGTCCGCTTCGATTTATTTGAAGCGACTTTGTGAAATTGGCGTCCTCGAAGAACGTAAAGTCGGCCGCGAAAAGCTGTTCATCAACCCGGCCTTTCTGCGTCTACTGACACAAAAATAGAATGAGAAAACCATTCAGCATAGCCTCTGATAGGCTTGAGTGGTTTCTCGATCAAACCCGCTTGGTCAAACGGCGCGAGCCATAGGTTTCACCCTGTGCCCGATCGAGGCGCCCGCTTCGGATAGCTTCGTCGATCTTGTCCTCGATGAAGACAGCGATCTCGCGTTTGCCATCGGCGCCACGTCGCTGTTCGGTGCGCGCAGGCGGCTGATCGCGACCAATACGCATGTCGTAGACATTGACCTGCACATCATTCGCCGGCGCCGGCATGCGCATGCGATCGAGACGCTCCGCATTCCACCGATGGCGCGGGTCGGTGCGTGTCAGAACTTCCTCGCCACGCAAACCGACAAAAGGCACCTCATCCGGCCGCAAACCTAGCATGCCGCCTGCATGGAAACGCTCAGCCCCTGCAAAGGCGCCCAGTGCCACCAGCCTGGTGTGGGATGGCGCTATGCCGACTAATCCACCGGCATGCGCGGCTCCGAATAGCCCTGAGAACCAATTTCCGATGCCCTCAAAAAAGCCCGAGCCTGAAGTCGCAGCGGCTGTCCCCGTAGCGCTTGCCCCAGCCTGCGCAGCGGCTTGTGGCGCCACCACACCAAAGAGGCTCGGGAATGCCCCCACGATTTGTGTGGTGATCGGCAGGATGAATTTTTGTTCGATGAGCGTTGCAGCGATACGAGCTGCCATACGCCGGAACAAGCCCACCGCGCCTTCGGCGAGGTTTCCAAAGACGCTCTTTCCAGCTTTGCCGGCATTGGCGAAGCCATCGACCAGGAAGTTCGATATGTCGCTCGACAGGCTCTTTGCCTGATCACGGATGTCGTTGAAGTAGCGAACCTGCTCGCGAAACGCCGCTGCAGCATCCTGCGCCTGGAGAATTTGTTCATCCACGCCACCGAGACGTTCACGCATGCTCTGCATGCGACGCTCACGTTCGATGGCAAGTTCAGCAGCCCGTCGCTCGGCAGGATCGCTCAGACGCGCAGCTTGCGCCTCCCGTTCGGCAATGTCGCGATCATTGGTCGATGTGCGTCGCTCGCGGGCCAGCATGCGGGTGCGTTCGGCAGCGGCCTGTGCTTCGATCGCGCGGGTTGTCGCCTCGATGGAGGCGCGTAGCCTTTCTTCTGCTGCACCCGTAGCGAGGGAGAGGGCTGCACGCGCGTCACGGGTTGCCGCCAAGGATCGCTCAGCCACCTCGGCGCGCTGGACGGCGGCAGTTCCTTGCGCCTCTGCTTCCGCGAGCCTGCGCGCACTTTGAGCCGACAGTTCGGCCTGAAATGCGGCACGCGCCTGCGCTTCGACAGTTTCGAGGACGCGGGTGCGGAGGATTTCCTCCGTTCGCGCCGTCTCGTTGATCCCGTTGCGGTAGCCTTCGATCGCCGCTTGCCGGGCCGCTTCGGCGCGGATGACGGCCGATTGGCCCTGCCCATAGGCGTCCGCCACAGCGAGCGTCGCGCGGCTCTGGATCTCAAGTTCACGCGTCTGGTCTTGGTATTGTTGACGCTGCTGGGCCGCCGCGTCTGCAACCATGCGACGCTTGAGGGCCTCGGCCTCCAACGCATTGAGGTTCCGTTCGCGCGCGGTGATCTCTGCTTGGACCTCCGCCTCCACAAGAGGGCGGCGGGCGGGCGCTGCATTGTAGATCCGTTGGCGTCGTTCGAGGTCAGCGATCTGGCGCGCGGTCTCTTCGCCGATCGCCAGGGGCTGGGGGCCACCGACTGAAGAATTCGCAACCACCGGTAATTGAGCTTGGGCCTGAGCACGGGCTTGCGCTTGTTCAGTCCCTTGCCGGAGCCGCTCGTACTCCGCTCGTGCGGCCTCGACCTGCTCCTGGACCTGAAGCCGCACAGCGGTGGGCGACCCATAGCCAAAGCCAGGGATGACCACTTCCGCATTAGGGTCTCTGTAGAGCCGGGTCTCGCGGTTGAAGCGGTCAAGGCGCTCAACCGCCATCTGCAGTGCATCCTCGGCCTCAGCGAGGGGATCGCGCACACGCGGCTGGGATGGACCAAGCAGATTGGCCGCGCCGGAGATCGCGCCTTCGACGACCTGTAGCGTGATCCGACCGATCGCGCCGCGCGCCAGGTTATCGACAAGGCGATCCCACGCCCGGCTGATGTCGTTGATCGACTTCTCTGTCGGCGACAGCGACTGCTCGTTCAGTCCCCGGATGCGTTCCTGCAGCGCCGCGATAGCGATGCCATAGGCGCGCGACTTCTCGCCTTGCTCAGCGAGGAGGCGGATGTTCTCCCGCTGGGACGGGTTCAGAAAGCTATTGAGCGCCCGATCCAGCTTGATGATGGCGTCGTAGCCGCCGGTCGCGAATTCAGCGAGCTGGCGAGCCGCGTCGCTGGTGCTGGACCCCATCGCAGCCGCCAGATCGGGCGCCATGCTCGCCAGACGCGGGATCTCAGAGCCCGGAAGGTTCGGCGTGCGAACAAGGGTCGAGATCGCCGAACGCGCTTCATCACGCGCGACGCCGACATCGCGAAGCTTCTCGACGAGTTCGTTCAGCTGCCCCGCTGTGGTCTGACCCTGGCGCCCCATGGCGGCAAGCGCGACGTTGAAGGTCCGGCTTTCCGCTGCAAGATCGCTGGCGCGAGACAGAATGATCGCGAGAGGAATGCCGACGGCTGCCAAGGCGGCTGCGGCGCCGAGCGCTACTGGCGGGATCGCCCGGAATGTCGCCCCAATCCCGCCGAAGATCTGGGTGATCTGCGGACCCTGTTGGAGCGCCACCGTCAACGGGCTCATGCCCGTCGTCAGTGTCGTGAAGATATCGTTCAGCTGCGGCTGCAGCTGGGCCAACTGGCGAGCAGTGATGCGAGCCTGCTGGCCCTGCGTCTCGACAGCCTGGCCGAAGCTCCGCGCCTGTGAGCCGGCGGCGGCGAATTTGCGCCCGATGCCCTCAACGACACTGGCATACTCGCCCTGCGTCAGGAGCCCTTTGCCGAGTAGGGCGCTTGCGCGGCCCTGTTCCTGGGCCGCTTGGTAGCCTTCGGCATATTGACGCTTCAGGCGCTCGGCGGAACGGGCGAGCTTTTCCTGCTCTCGGTCGGCCTTTTGCGCGGAGGCGCCGGTCCGCTCCAGAGCGTTGCCCGCATCGCGCGCCGCCGTCTCGATGGTCTTGAGCGCCTGCTGGCCGGTGCGACCCGCTTCGACCAGTTCGGCCTTGAAGCGTCCGCCATCGACCTGCAGTCGGACCGAGATGTTACGGTTCGCCATCCTCGCTCTTGTCGTTTCGCTTGATGATGCCGCGCATGAGGCCGGTTTCGGCCGCGGGCAGGAGTTCGGCGAGCGCCGGTCGGCTCACGCCGAGCGCATCACCCATGAGAAACACAGCCCCGAAATCGAGCCCAACAGGGCCAGATGGCCCCATCCGAAGTTGCCCCGCGCAACGCTCCAAAAGGTCCCAGACTTCCCAGCCCTCAGCGGTCGCTGGTTGGTCGCGTTCGTAGGGACATTCGGGGCAGCGTCCGGGACAGGCCGCGCAATAGGCCGGCCCGCCGCCGAAATGCCATTCGGCGCGGGCGCTCAGGCGTTTTTTTCGGCTTCGATCTCCGCAATCGGGCGCGCGTAGATCCTCTCGAAAGCAGCTGCCGCCTGCCAGATCTCCATCAGGGCTTCGACAGCCTTAGGAGTGACCGGCGCCGGGGCGCCCTTATCGTCGGCGATGCCCTCCCAATCGATAATGGAGAGCCGCGCAAGCGCCTTGATGAAGGCCACACCGCGCAGGGCGTCGATGACTTCGCTGGCCGTCTCGCCCTCGGTGTCGACACGAACCATGGCTGATTGCGCAGCGAAGAATAGCGCCGTCCCGAAGGGGCGGACCTTGAGCCGCACACCGGGCAGCAGATCGAGCCAATAGGGCTCGGCTTTGAGACCAAGGCGAATCATGGCGTGGCTCCGTAGGCGGCGACATCATTCTTGAGGACGGCAGTCAGCATGCGGCCAAGCGTCGGGTCTTTGGCCCCACGAAACTCGAAGGTGACCTGAATGCCCGATGGCCCTTCGATCGGCACGGAGGGGCGCGAGAGCACCGCCTCGTGCACGGTAAAAATCAGGCTCGTATTGGTGTCGCGCACATAGCCGAAATCGAGTTCCATTGGCGTGCCTGCTGTCGCGGCTTCGATCAATGTCGTCCCGTCAACGCGGACGACGATGTTGCCGGTGCAGGCGGCGACGGTCGGCTCAGCGCTATCGATCAGCCCATCGGCGCGTATCGTCTCGATGCGATCAAGGCCATTGCGATAGACGATCTCGGCGGAGACGACGCGCCCCATAGCGGCGCCATTGCGTCGGATCGTTCCCTGGAAGGAGCCGAAGCGCAGCGCGTTGTAGCTCACAGGGGTCAGATCGCGGTCGACATTGTCCGTGCTCTCTCCCTGCGCAATGAGGGAGAGGGTGGCGCTGGTCAGGCCGTCGCGACGAAGCGGCAGCGTGAAGCTATCGACGCGAGCACCGAAATGCGTGCGCCGCAACGGGACGTCCGGGTTGACCGCCTGAAGCGACAGGCTTGGGATGGTGGCGCCGCCGGATTGGAAGCTATGGGTGAAATTCGTCGTGCCCGTCGTTGTCGGCTCACCCAGCAACGCCTTGAGCCAGAAGCCGATCTGGCGGGCATCGCAGGGCACTGCGACTTCACCGTCGCAGGTGAGTGCGCCGAGCACCGCAGGCGCCGGATCGCGGCCTTCTCCTAGCAGATCGTTGTCGAGTAGTGGCTGGCGGGCGGATAGCCCGTACCGAGAAAAGCCCACCCGGTGATAACCATCGGACGGCGGTGTCCCGTAGCTCGTCTCATAGGCCGCCATCAGGCGTGCATTTGCACCGAAACCAAGCGCCATGCCGGGTCTCCTTTCTCAGTTTGAAGGGTATGGGGCAGGTATTCCGCGCAACCGAATGCCGGGGAACGTCGTTGCGAACTAAAAATCCAGCATAAGATCCTGATTTTATGTATTTTTTAGTTGTCGCTGGGATGTGGCCTGGCGGGGGACGAACTACTCGTTATCGACCCTTGCAATTCTCCGAAATCGGAGTAATTTCTATCCAAAAAAGGAGAGGACCATGCATGCCCAACTCGCCTATCCAAAGTCAGGTTACGAGCCTTCGCCGCTGATCAACCTGAATGATCAGACGGAGCGGGAGCGTTTGAGCCCGTCCGCCATCAAAGCCTTCTTCAACATCATGGAGAACTGGTCGATCAAGGACGGCGATGCTCGCGATCTGTTGGGCGGCGTTTCGAACGGCGTATTCTACGAGATGAAAAAGGACCCAAATAGGGTCCTTGACACGGATCGGCTCGCACGGATTTCGCTGCTCATCGGCATCTTCAAGAGCCTCAATATCCTCTACCCTGAAGATCTGGCTGATGCCTGGGTCACGCTGCCGAACAAGAACCGCCTCTTTGGTGGCGGAACGCCCTTGTCTTATATGATCCAGGGCGGCCTAGCCGCTATGTGGACTGTCCGACGCTTGGTCGATGCACGGCGGGGTGGACATTGACGGTCTCCCCGCCGCTTTCGCTCGTCCGCCAATTCGACACGCATCGACTGATACCGTCGAAATACAGCGACAATAATGACAGCGTGCTCACGCGCATTGCTGACGACGATGCACACCTCAAAGATATTTTCGATCTCGATCACGCGACGAACGATCGCCTTTTGGCCGAGAATGATCGTCTCCCTGGCATCGGTCTTGGAGAGCTTGTCTTTGGTGTTCCCTACTATCGTATTATCAATGCGGCATTCTGTCATGCCCATCCTCATGGCAGCCGTTTCAACGGCCCCGATCGAGGTGCCTGGTATGGCGGCTTCGTGATCGAAACATCGATCGCAGAAGTCGGCTTTCACAAACGGATCGAGCTTGCCGAGGTCTCTTGGACAAAGCCCGTGTCAGTGACCTACGACGATTATCTTGCCGATTTCACCGGTAGTTTTCACGATCTTCGGGGAGCAGCCGCTTTTGTCGCCTGCCTCAATCCGGAAAGCTACATCGAATCCCAACGGCTATCGCAACAGCTGCTCGGCGAAAACTCCCTGGGGCTCGTCTATCCGAGTGTTCGCCATCACGGCGGCACCTGCATTGCGTGTTTCCGCCCGCCAGTTGTTGGCAATGTTCGGAAAGATCGAACTCTGCGCTTTACGTTCGACGGTGGGGCAGATCCGAAGGTCGAACCCACCTGATCCATCTCTTGGGAGTGGGTTCTCGAGACTAGCCTCAATTCAGTGGATGCGCAGTCTCGTAGATGAGCCGCACTGGCACGATGGCGGCCTTAATGTCCGGTCCACCCTCAGGGGCTGCGCCATCGAAGTCCGGCGCTCCGATCTCCATCTGATCGATCTGCCCGCCCAAGGCGGGATCAACGCCGAGGATGGTGGCGATAGACGTGAGGAGCGTGTCGAGATGTGCGTCCGGATCCCCCGATGCCGAGAACACCTCGATGCGCGCTGCATGCGTCCAGACGTAGCTCAGCGGCGAAAGCAGAACCTCAGCTTCGCCGATTTCGCCATCACGCAAAATGATCAAGCCCTCGGGCGGGATCCGCTCCGGTCGCAGACGGTTGCGTTCAACCTTGGCGAGAGGAACGCCCGTCAATCGGGCGTGAAGGGCCTGGAGCACGAGTTCGCGTTTACTGGGCATCCCGGCTCGCGCGATCGCGCGCCTCCCACTCCCGCACAACCTGATCCGGCAGACGGTTCGCGTAAGCTTCCGCCGGCCCACGCCAGTCCAGCAGGCGTGGCATCTGAACCTGCCGCACCAGTATGAACATCGGCACCCATTCGACATTGCGTCCCGCCTTGACGCGGCGACCTGTTGCCGGCCGTAGCGTGCGGCCGTTCGTGGCGCGAACGACTGGCAGGACAAGCAGCAGCACGCCGGGGCGATTTGTCGGAACGACTTCGAGGTCTCGACCGAAACCGCCAAACTTCGTCCCGCTCTGCATGTCGTTCGGGGTCATTCGGCGACCACCGTCCTTCATGGGTACGTTTTCGGTGGGGATAGCGAGATAGCGTCCGCCGCTGCGGCGGATCAGCGTGCCTTCTTCGAACGCCGAGAGGATATCCGCCGCTCCGCCGCGCCCACCCTTGCCGGGGCGGGCAAAGACCCACGCTGCCGTGCTGAGGCTCTCGCCACGTTCGGGATAGACGTTGCAGCGCACAGCATTCGCGAGGCGTCTGCCAAGACCAGCGCCAGCAACCTGCGCCCGCAGTTCGCTCTTCAGGCTCTCTCCCGCTTTGCGGACAGCCGCCGTAACAGCCGCCTCTGCAACACGTGCTTCACCGACGAGGATCTTGTTCAGATCCCCCTCGATCTGGAGGTCAAGTTTCATAGCGCGATCACATCGAGCCGCAGGATGCGGCCATCCATCATGGAAGTCGGCGGCGCTTGTACACGATGGATCACGCCCGATACTTCCAGCGTGTCACCCTCTACAATGCCTGCCGCTTCCTCAGCGCGGATATCGAAGAGCGTGGCGTCCTGTACGAGCCTGGCTCCGCTGACCTCAAAGACCGGTTGCGGTTGCACACGCTGGAGCCGCACTGGGCACCCCGGTCCCTGACCCCCACTACGCCAGATCCCGGACTGAGCCAGATTGCCGTCGGCAAAGAGGCTCCCGAGTGCTGTGTCGAAAACCGTCATTGCCGACGCTCCTGCAGCCGACCATCGATCCGACGCAGCAGCTCCAGTTGCGCGTTCGCTCGTTCCTCGATGCGCGCCAGGCGCTCGACGATCGCCGAAATCGCACGCTGGTCTTCATCGAGACGCTGCTCCACGCGTGCCAGACGCTGCTCCTTCACGGTGAGACGGGATTCGACTGATGAGAACCACCAGACAAAGCCCCCGAACTGCACAAGCAACGTTGTGATGAGCGCTAGAGGAATGCGGCGATCGATCGTCCAGTGCACCTCCGGAGGATCGCCTTCTTCAGGGGATGCCATGATTTAACTGCGTCGCGATTGCTTAGTAGCTGCCGTTTAGCCGCAAGCGGCCAGTGGTTTCGCTTGCGCCGTTACCTACAGCTTCAACCGCCACACCTATAGCCGTGTTGCCGGTAGCGGTCTTGGTGGTCTCCTTTGCGGTATTGTCCCAGTAGACTTTATCTCCGACCGCCCAGGCCTGGGAGGCCGTCTTCTTAAGATCAAAGACGCCGACTAGAGCCACCTCGACTGCCTCGCCAATAATGCCAGTTCCGCTCGCTATACCGAAGAGGGCGCCTACCAATAGGCCATCGCCCGGTGACACGGCATAGGGCGCCGCAAGAGTGATCGTTTTGCCCGGCTGCACATAGTTCTTCATGGAAAACTCCTCTCCAAAAGACGAAGGGCGGCCATAGGCCGCCCACTCTTGTCCGGATGTTGATTGGGATAGGCGTCAGGCGCCGTTATTCTTGTAGAGGCCACGCCAGTCGATAGCCTTGGCGCCGAAATCGAGGCGGCACTTGATCTCGACTCCATCGATATCGAAGCCGTTCCGTGTCTCAATGTAGGCACCTTGCTGGCCTTCGAGGTAGGCGTATTCGATCGTGTCGATCTGTGCTGGGCTAGCGGTCAAAAACCAGCTGGTCTGACTGGTAGCATCCAGGCGCGGTTCTGCGATTACCGCAAGGCTACGAATGGACTGAGGTACTACATCCGCTGTTTTGGTCGGGGTGAGATTTTGTGCAAGTAATTGCTCTGCAGCTAATTCAAGGGACACCGGTACTAATAGATAAGTCGGGCGAATATTTAGAACAGTTTTCTTGTCGATACCGGTCTGCTTTGCCATAGAAGCGCGCGCCTCGCCAATGCTGGAGGTCGAAAGCGCAGAACCACTTGAGGCGAGATTTTTATGCGTGGCATGAAAGAGGGCCACTCCATCACCCATCGCGGCGTTAGTGGTGAGGATTCCCCAAACCACATCACTTTCAAGTGTGGCAATGGCAGTGCCATACATGGCAGGAAGCCTTGTGAAGGCATCTAAATCATCATTGATGATGGTTTGTCGGGTGATGCCAACAACGCGGCCATAAGTCTCAACCCTGTAACGCTCGCGGGCTTCCCCAATGGTTCCACGCTTGAATTCGCCGGACTCGTTTACCTTTTGCAGTTGGGGTGCTTCTCCAAGCTGGACCCTAGTGATATCCCGAAAATCAGAGGCCTGTACCTGACGACAGAAAGGTTTGAAGGTCTGCGGATAGGCGTCATAGGCTTGGCGAAGGGTCTTATTAGTCACTGCAGCAAGAATTTCAGGAAAATCTGAAGTCGAATGTAGCGCGCGGGTTGCGATCTCATCGCGGGACATTCCGCGCACATTGACCCCAGATGATGCGAGAAATTCGCGTGATAGCTCGAGCAACGTCATGCCCCGATAATCCCGCGCTGGTTCATTTAGTGGAAACAGTGTGGGGCTATATCGATGAAGCAGGGCGTTCGTTACAGCCTCGCGGCGGGTCTGGCGTTCATCCAGACCTCCAAGTGGGGTTGATACTTGTGCAAATGTACGTTTCTGATCGGCTTCATCGGCAACTTTGTCGAGGATAATGCGTCGTGCCTCATCAATCGCTATGCCCTTGGTGATTAGGTCCTCTGCTAGGCCCCGTTCTAGGCCTAGACGACCAGCCAAATCATAGATTGTCCCAACCCGTTCCCGCTCGGCTGTCTGTGCCTGATTGATGAGCCTTTGCATATCAGTCGATGGTTCAGGCGTATGATTGGCGGTTTCGGGCGTGGCAGCGATAGGAGTCGCGGGCGCGGCGGCCGTAATGGTTTCGTCCATAAAAATTCTCTCTGCGGTAGGGGCGTCGTCCCGGTCCACGACGCAGGGGCTTAGCGGGTCAACCGAACGGAAGCCGGCCGCCGGATCGGCCCCGACCGGGACCGCGGAAATCTCAAAGGGTGTCCAATCAACTGCCCGCCAAATTTCTGGACCATTCGCCGAGCGAGTCACGTCAAACCGGTGGACCTGATAACCAATGGACACAGCCCTCAAATGCCCAGCGCGGACATCTGCCCAGATGGGCTCCACATCATCACGCTCACTAAAACGAACACGCGCAACGCCACGTCCCTGATCTATCCGGGCGGTCCCAGGAACCACTGAGCCGATGACGGCATCAAGCGTACGAGTGTCGTGAACCTTGAGCAGCGGCCCACCTGCATTCAACCGGTCCAGGCGAACACTAGTGGGCTCCATACTTAGCTCTTCGTCGAAGGGCTCGCCAAAAAGCGGTTGCCTTCTGACCCTAGCGCCCGTCGACCAGACCACTTCGATTGAGCGATCCTGCTCATCGATCGTGGCCGGCAATAGGTCGGCTGCGCGGCGCAAGGCCGGCAGTTCGATGGTTCCGTGCATCTGGGAATTTCCCTCTTGTAGAAACCCATGGATCAGAGTATGTTACATGTAACAAGGAGAGGCCCATGGTATCCTCAACCAAGCGTTCAAAAAGCAGTGGGCCCGTGAGGGAGCGTGTTGGCGCGCACCGAGACCGGCTACGTGCCCAGGGACTACGGCCGATCCAAATCTGGGTCCCGGATACTCGTGCGCCTGGCTTTGCGGATGAGGTGCGCCGGCAATGCCTTCTGGCCAATGCGAGCCCGCACGCAGAGAGCGATCAGGCCTTCATCGACTCAATCTCATGGTTCAATGGCGATGAAGCGCGGTGAAATCTGGACCGTCTCGGGCGGTCCTGATTACGCCGGCAAACCTCGTCCTGTTGTCATTGTCCAGAGTGAAGCCTTTGAGGTTCTGGACTCGGTCACGGTCTGCCCTTTCACCACGGATCCAACCGAGTTGCCGCTATTTCGTCTTGACGTAGTGCCTAGCGGCGCAAATGGCTTGCGTGCCACGTCGCGGATCATGGTCGACAAGGTAAGCACTATCCCCAAGACAAAGCTTGGAGACCGGATCGGACAACTTGCCGCTGCAGATATCGTACGCGTCAACCGTGCATTGATCGTTTTCCTTGGTCTTGCCGACTGACCGTTACTATTCTTGGAACGCTGACGGCGATTGCATCACGCCGGTCTTGGTGACGCGGCGCGGATCGCTATCGAGAACGAGCTCAAGCGTATCGAGCTTGGCGTTCATGGCGGCGATCTCAGCGAGTACTGCGTCAGGGTTATGGCCTTGCCGCGCGATAGCCTGCGCCAGCGTCATGGTGCCCGACCGCATGGCGAGCAGATCCGCCATGGCGTCTTTCAGGGGATCAACGGCCTCGAAGCGAGGGGGCGACCATTCGACCGGGATGCGCGGTCGCTGCAGCTTGCCTGCCGCCCAAGCCTGTTCGGTGAACCAGTCCCAAGTGGGTTGGCAAAGCATCGGGATGATGATCTGCCATTGCACCGCATCGATCAGCCGTCGGAACTCAACGAGCCCGGCGCGAATGGAGGAATAGTTGACCTGACTAAGGTCGCCGGTCAGTAGCTCGTAGGGCATGCGAAAGCCGGCCGCCACGATATGCAGCTGCGCCCTGAGCCATTCGGAGACCCCGGCTGTGGTCGCCGGCTGGTTGAAGCGGATGTCCTTGCCGCCGCGCGCATAGGCGATGAGGCCCGGTTCGAATTGCTCGACGCGGTTGCCATCCGCATCGACGATTGAGGGTGCGATACCTTGTTCACCTTCATCGGCGCCGAGCACGATCCCGACGACGCAGGCTTCTGTCTTCTTGCGAACCAACTCGGCCTGCGTCCAATCGTCGAGATCGCGCAGGGCTCGCATCACCGGCGTACCCCATGGCACCCCACGCGCTTGGGTTCGCTGCTTCTCGTAGAGATGGGCAATGTCGCTGGCCGGGATCGCCAGGCTATCGAGGCGCCGGCGCGTCGAGACGACCGTATCGCCCGGATGCTGCGCAAAGAGCCAATAGGCGCGTCGTTGGCCGATGCCGTTAAACTCGACTCCTTGGACGATCCGTCCGCCATCGACAAGGTCACCGTTGCGGCTGGCGTCCAGCATATCGGCTTCGAGCAGCTGCAATTGCAGCGGTACGTCGAGCCCATCACTCGCCCGACGAGGTCTGCGCCGGATCAGCACCTCGCCCGCTTCGACCATCTGCCGACAGGCGAGCGTCTGGATTCCCAGGAAATCCAGCTGACCATCAGCATCACAGCGGACCGACCATGCCTCCCAGAGGGCCGTGGTCTGTGCATCGAGCTTCTCGTTGCCGCTTGCCGCGCGGGCAATGATGCCCGAGCCGATGATGTTGTTCACGAGAACCGACACTGCCTTGGCGGCGTGCGGGTTGTTGCGGACCAGATCGCGCATACGATCCCGCAGCAGGGCGCCGGCGGTCCCTATCTCGCTGTCGGCGGATGTGCCGGCGCTACGCCAGCCATCGGTCCGTCGTCCCTTGGCCGCGCCATCATAGCCGCGGGCCAGGGCATCCAGATGGTCGCGCGCTTGGACCCGTCTGAGCGCCGTGCGTGGCGCGACCGAGCCTATAGCGCGATCAAGCCAGGTCACGCGGCCCATCAGCGATCCCCGCGTGCAAAACCGGCAAGGCCGGCGACCGGAGCACGGCCGGCAGAATTCCCGATCAATTCGCGCTCGACTGTGCGGATCCGCGACAGCAGGTCGGATGCAGACCCGTATTCGACGGTCTTGCCCTCGTAGCTGACCCGCAGCGTGCCGGATGCGTAGGCACGTCGCAGGGCTTCGAGTTCAGCGGTCGTCCAGCTCATCGCAGCCATCCTTTGTCGACGCCCGAGAGCCAGTCAGAGCGGCGTTTGCCTCCAATCGCGGGAGCACGCGCCAACACACCGGCTGCAATCGAGGCGTCGGGTTTCACATCCAGCATGTGTTCGGGCATGGGCCCGACCTGATCCTCCAGGTCGCGCCACTTCTCATCGGTCCAGCGATCAACGCCCGCGATCCATGCCGCCGCACGGGCGTAGACCCGGCAGTCGAGCACCTCGTTGCGTTCTCTGAGCTTCTGCCATTCGAGCTTCTGAAACCCACGGCGGGTCTTCACGCTGATCAGCTGCTCTGCAACCAGCTGCTTGACCCATTCCGCCTCAAGCCCGCGCGGCAAGTGCACATATCCGGCGGGATGGCGCGCCCCATCGAGAATGTCCTCATCAGTCGGCCGCACAAGGCGCAGATAGCGATAGGTCTCGCTCTTGAAAGTCGCGACCGCGACGGTCCAGAGCCTGGCGCCACGGCGCAGTCTTTTGCCCCCCTCCGTCACATCCACGAAGGTTGGACCGACGACCGGCGCGGCGCGATTGAAGCCCTCGACGCCTTTGAGCGGCGCGACTTGCGCATGCCCCATGGCGCGCGCCCATGAATAGACGGCGGCTGCCTCATAGCCCGTGTCGATCCCGAGCTTGGCGAGGCCGAGCCTTGCGCCATGAGCGTGCGGCCAGGTGCGATTGAGCAGAGACCCCAGTTCCGACCAGCACTCTGGATTATCGGGTCCGCCATCGATGACGATGTGGTCGACGAGCCAGCTCGTAAGATCGCGTCCCCATGCCCAGATCGAGACTTCGATCCGGTCCTTCTGCACATCGGCGCCGGCCGTCAGAAACAGGCCGCCGCTTGGTACGGTACCGATCTGCCAATCTTCGCGCCGGTCATAAATCCGCTGCCAGTCCGGCGCATCGCCAGTCTCGATCCAGGTCTCGCCCAGAACGCTGTTCTTGAAGCTGCGCTTGGCTTCATCGCTCGACTGGGATGTTTCCCACATCCGGGCGATCATGGCCCAACTCATCCACCCGACCGGGGAGTAGAGCGCCGAGAGGTGGAACCCAATCGTGCCGGGATCCCTCGCCTCGGCGGTGGCGCGCCATTCGCCGTCTTCGAGCATTGCGATCTTGTGATGCTCTTCGATCGGGGTATCACAGGCGTCGCAGATGTAGTGCGCCGTCTCCGGCTTGCCCTTGTCCCAGCGGAGCCTCTCGAAGCGCAGCCACTGGCGGTGTTGGCAATGCGGGCATGGCACGAAGAAACGCTGCTGGTCGGACGCTTCGAATTCGCGTTCGATCCGCGACACGCCATGGATTGTCGGCGTCGACGCGAGGAACACCTTCGACCGCCAAGAGAAGGTCCTAGTGCGCGCTTCAGCAAGCGCGACCGGATCGCCTTCCTCGTCGGCCGAGGGCGGATAAGCATCGACCTCGTCCAGAAACAAATAGCGCGCCGGCATTGAGCGCAGCCCCACCGCGCTGTTCGCCCCGGTGATGACCAGAAGCCCTGCCGGAAACTCCTTCGACAGGACCGTGTTACCGGCGTCCCGCGCCCGGGACGGCTTGACCCGCTCGCGCAAGCTCGGGCTCTCAGCGATCAGCGGCTCGATGCGTTGACGCGAGAACCGCTTGGCAAGCTCCACTGTCGGCTGAACCGAAAGCATCGGCCCCGGCGCATGGTGAATCACATAGCCGATCCAGTTGTTTCCAGCTTCCGTTGCGCCAACCTGCGCCGCCTTCATGAAGACGATGCGCCGGACTGGATGCGACGGCGATAGCGCGTCCATGATCGCGCGCATGTAGGGCGTGCGATCCGTTCTGTAGCGCCCGGGCTCGGCCGAGGCGCGTGGGCTCAAGAAGCGATGACGATCGGCCCATTCCGAGACGGTAAGCAGTGGGTCGGGCGTGAGCCCGTCGCGCCAGGATCTCCAGAGTTCGTCTGCGCCTTCAAAGGCGAAAGCATCAACGGAACTCAGGTCGGATCTCGGCAAGCTCGGCGAGATGGGCGCGGACATGCGTCTCAAGAACCTTTTGCATCGGATGCGCTTCGACGCCGAGTTCAGCCGCCATCAGGGCTGCGATGCGCGCTGGCCAATTGACCCATGTGTCGCGCTCCTCGCGCGCAAGCCGGAATACCAGCGCCGTCGCCCGCGAACGGTCGACGACTTCGTTCTTCATCTTCTGAAGCCTGAGGCGACGCTCCTGGGCCTTGAGCACCTCGTTGGCGGTCTTGGCTTGCAGGAACGTCGTCCCACCGCCGTTGGGCGGGGCGGCGATACCATTCTCCCGCAGCGTGTCGCCGACAGCGGACAGGGCGGTATCAGGGACCGGCCTGAGCTTCGTGGCGCTCGGAGTGGAACGCTGCTTCGAGGGATCGGTCATGGCGGCGCGACGCGCGTCGCTGGCTGCCGCGTCGATCGATCCATCAGGCAGCAGAACCAGCCGTCCCGCGAGCCTTGCCTTCTGGATCGCGCCGCGAGACAGCCCGACATGGGCTGCATATTGGCGCTCGCTCATGCCCTTCATGGATAGATCCTGACGTCAGGAGACGTCCGGATCCTTCATCCAGGCAGGGATGTCGCGCTCGGCATGGAGCACGCGCCAGACGTCAATGTGGGTCTCGCGCTCGAGGTAGAACACGAGATAGGGATACCGCTTCAGCGGCCAGAACTTGAGGCCCTGCAAATCCAGCTCATGGGCATACCGGCTGGAGCCGCTCGCAGGGTGCCGCGCGATATGCTGGTAGGCCCGCTCCACGGCATCGACGAAGCCCAAGGCGACGGCTTCTCCGGCCTGGTCGAGATAGTGGTCGAGGGCCTCTTCGACGTCCCGGTTGGCCAGCTCGCGCGGAATGACCGGTTTGGCGCTCACGTCGCCTGACGGCTGCGGGCCCGGGCGCGCAGCCCCTCGAAGTAGCCCTCATCTGCCGCAGCGGCCGGCGCCGACTGGGCGCCCTGTAGGAGCAAGCCACGCAGATGCTGACGATCGAGGTCTTTGCGGATGAGCTCGCGGACATACTCGCTGCTCGTCCCAAAGCCGCGCGCAGCGACCTGCTCGTCCACGAAGGATTTGAGCGATTCCGGCAGGGAGATGTTCATCGTGGTCATGGGCGCAAGATAGCCAGTTTGGCAAAAATTGGCAAGATCCGCCGTACGGAGAGCCAGGACCGGCGCGCGGCGGAACAGGCAAAAAAAGCAATCGAATGATGCACTTATCGCCTTGCTAGGGGCACCGATCAGAGCCTGTATGGGGTCACAAACAAGCGCAGGAGAGCGCCGTGACCAAGACCGCCGCCAAGCAAACCGCCCTCGACGCATTCATCGCAAGGAAGGCCGAAATCGACGCTGCGCTCGAACGCCTGCAGGCGCTCAGCGATGACCATTTCGACTACGCCCCTGAGGAGATCCATTGGGGTCATGTCGGAACCCTTGCCCACTACGCAGAGCTGCTGAAGCGCATCACCGACAGCGCCTTCAAGGAAGGCAAACACGCCGATTGACGAGCGCCCGGCGCACTCACAGCCCCGACCGGTATTGCCGGCGGGGCTTGGGGTCCTAGCAGCGCCGCGAGGGTCGCGGACGCCGCTTAAAACGAAAGGATCCCGCCATGAAGCTTTCCGACACGCAGCTTGTCATTCTCACCGCCGCCGCGCAGCGATCGAATTTGCTCGCGCTTCCACTGCCGCAGAACCTCAAAGGCGGCGCGGCGCAAAAGGTTGTCGCTTCGCTGCTGAAGCAGGGCTTGCTGGAAGAAATTGACGCTGACACGCGGACCGGTGAGCCGGTCTGGCGCAAAACCGGCGACGTTCATGGCGTTACGCTCGCCATCACCGAGCAGGGGCTTGCCGCCATTGGCATCGAGCCAGATGAAGCCGACAACGCACCCGCGAGTGAGACAGAAGAGCCGCCGCAGGAATCCGCGCCGCATCGCGAAGCCGAGGCCGCGCAATCGACGCGTATGCCGCGCGCCGGGACCAAGCAGGCCGCGTTGATCGCCATGCTGTGCGCGCCGGACGGTGCGACCATCGAGGAGATCACCACCGCCACAGGCTGGCAGGCCCACACGGTGCGCGGGGCCATCGCCGGAGCACTGAAGAAGAATCTCGGGCTCGACGTGACCTCCGAGAAGGTCGAGGGACGCGGGCGGGCTTACCGGATCGTCTGATAGCCAAAATCCTCGACGCGCATCGATAAGGACGCTATATTCGCACCGAATTCGATGCGCGTCAGGAGGCCAGCCATGAATATCACAGAAGACATCAGCCCGCTGACCGAGTTCAAGCGGGAGTCGGCGCGCATGATCGCGCACATCAAGGAAACTGGGCGGCCGCAGATCCTGACCGTGAACGGCAAGCCATCCGTCGTCGTGATGGACGCCGCCGCATGGCAGGACATGCAGGACCAGCTCGACTACGCCGAGACCGTTGCGGGAATCCGCAAGGGTCTGACGCAGACCCGCGCCGGTGAAGGCGTCGAGGCCAGCCGGTTCTTCGATGAGCTTGCCCAATCCAAATGACTTCGCCATTGCCCGTGATCATCACGCCGAACGCGGCGAATGATCTGACGGAAGCATGGGTCTGGCTGCGTGAACGCAACCCGCGGGCTGCGGACGAATGGCTATCGGACATCCGGGGCACGATCCTTGGCCTCGGCGCCATGCCCGAGGCGCATCCGATCGCGCCTGAGTCTCAGGCGTTCGAACTGCCGATCCGTCGCGCCCTCTATGGCCGCGCAACGCGTTGGCGCATCTACTATGCCATCATCGACGGAATGGTGCAGGTTCTTCATGTCCGGCATGGTCGCCGCAGTGATTGGCAACCCTGATCGCTTCAAACAGCCGTCGCAGAGCAAATGACCGTGAGATGCTCACTACTGTGAAGATCGCGCCGATCATTAGGTTCTCCACCAGCGTCGTGTGCAGCGCGAACAGGGGAAACACGAGCTGCTGGCTGAGCACGGCGACGCCGTAGCCGATCGCGACATTGGCAAGCGATTCCACCAACGACATACGTCGTGACTGCTTCATGCCGCCTCCGTCGTAGGGTTCGCTCCAAGCCGCTCGGCTTTGATGACGTCAAAGCTTCGGCCGTCACCTTCCAGGATTGCGACGCTGCACGTCTGCGCTTGCCAGCGCTCCACCGCCACATCGACATATGCAGGGCTTATCTCCATCGCGAAGACACGGCGACCATTGGCTTCGCCTGCCATAATCTGCGAGCCAGATCCGGAGAATGGTTCGTAGCAGAGCCCACCCCGCGCCACGTGCTGGCGCATCGGAATTCCGAAGGCATCGAGCGGCTTCGGCGTTGGATGATCAGGGCGTTCTTCCCTCGCGAAGCTCGGTAGTTGCCAGGTCGAGGACAGCGTTTCCTCGGCTACTTTCGGTGGTCGGTTTGGGCGACGCCAGCCCATGAAGCAAGGCTCATGTTTCCAGAGATAATGAGACCGGGTGAGCACACCGCGTTCCTTCACCCAGATGATCTGCTGATGGACGAAGGCGCCGGCCTTCTCCCAGCAAGCTTCCAGCATGGCCTGTCGGCGAGACGCATGCCAACAGTACCAGGCCGCATCATCGGTAATAGCTTCGGCAACGGCCGCTGCGATGAAGTTGTCATAGAGTTCAGCGCCCTGGGAGCTGTCGTCCCATGTCACACTCTCGCTCTCTGCTGGATCTTTTTTACGCTTCGGATGGTTCGAGCCATCGTAATCTACGAGATATGGTGGATCGGTCGCGAACAAGACGGCACGCTCGCCATTCATCAGGCGGCGCACATTGGCGTGGCTGGTGCTGTCGCCGCAAAGAAGCCGGTGGTCACCCAGGATCCAAAGATCGCCCGTGCGCGACGCCGGATTGCGGGGCGGCTCAGGGATGGTCAGCGGCGGCGGCGATCCCTTGCTCTCAGAACTTCCCTCAGCTGTTTCCGGCTCGAAGGTGAGCAGCTTGTCGAGTTCACCGTCGGAGAAGCCGACCAGGGACAGGTCGAAATCATCGGCCAGCAGGCTCTGAAGTTCCACGGATAGAAGGGCCTGATCCCAACCGCCGAGTTCCGTCAGCTTGTTGTCGGCGATCCTGTAGGCTCGGCGCTGAGCCTCACTCAGATGGTCGAGGACTATTACCGGAGCCTCAGTAAGGCCGAGCCGGGTGGCGGCCAGGACACGGCCGTGTCCAGCGATCAGTTCACCATCCTTCGCGACGAGGCACGGCACGGTCCAGCCAAACGCCGCCATGCTGGCGGCGAGCTTCGCCACCTGATCATCGTCATGGGCTTTGGGGTTGGCGGCATAGGGCTGCAGCTTGGCCAGCGGCCAGGTCTCGATCCGCTCAGGGGCGAAGCTCAGCGTCATAAAGGGCGTGTATCCCGGTTTGTGGATGCCGCGCGGGGTCCGGCTCCTGGACTCCAGGTGGGGTCCAGGAGCAACGAGGCACGCGCGAAAAAGTCTGGTTCTTCAGGGCCTGCGTCAGGTCAGTGCGTTGGTATTGGTAGGCCTGGCTTCCCAAAAACCGACCCTGACGCTAGCGACGTTTCGCGCCTTGCCCTCCCGCATTACCAGGAGGGCAGGAAGGACCCGCGATATCAATGGGTTAAATCGCATTGCTCTCCGAGTAGATTTCCGGTACATTTCCGGAAATCAACTAGGAGGCGGCCGTGGCCAACGCTCGCAAGACCCCGCTCGAATCGTTCCGCAAGCGCCAGAAGCGCGAGGGCATCGTGCGTGTCGAAGTTCAGGTGCGCAAGGAAGACGCCGTCCTGCTGCGCGGCGTCGCCCAGGCGCTTGGCGATCCGGCACGCGAAGCGGAGACACGCAGCCTGCTGAAAGCCCGCTTCATTGCTCCACGCCCTGTTGGGCTCAAGGCGTTGCTGGCGTCCGCTCCCCTGGATGGGATCGAACTCGAACGCTCGCGTGACCTTGGCCGGCCGGTCGACCTGTGAGTTTCCTGATCGACACGAACGTCATATCCGAGGTCCGCAAAGGGACGCGGTGCGATCCAAACGTTGCGGCGTGGTATTCCTCGATCAAGGATTCCGATCTTTATCTCAGCGCGCTGATCCTCGGCGAGATCCGCAAAGGCATCGAGCTTGCTCGCCCGCGCGACCCGGCAAAGGCCGAGGCCTTGCAAGGGTGGCTCGACGCTGTCGTTGAGGCTTTCGCCGATCGCGTGATCCCTGTCGATCGTTTCGTCAGTGACGCGTGGGGTCGCATGAGCGCCATGCGTCCCATTCCCGTCATCGACGGGTTGCTCGCGGCGACCGCCAAAGTTCATGACCTTACGCTGGTGACACGCAACGACGCCGATGTTGCCGGCCTTGGCGTGCGCGTCCTCAACCCGTTCAAGGTATAATCGGATCGACCGACGGGCCGGTTCCGGAATGGGCGTAATCGGGTGTGCATTCGGGTATGGGTAATGCCATCGACGCGGAAACCGTTTAGAGGGTCACCGCCGTGGATATCACGCCAATCAAGACCCAGCGCGATTACCGCCGCGCCCACAAGTAAGTCGCGGGCCTGATGACCGCAAAGCGCGGCACGCCCGAAGGCGATCGGCTGGATGTTCTGGTGACGTTGATCGACGCTTGGGAAGCCAAGCACTACCCGCTCGACCGTCCTGATCCCGTCAAGGCCATCAAGTACCACATGGACCAGGGTGGACTGGAGCCTCGGGATCTCATCCCGTTCATCGGCAGCCGCAACCGGGTCTATGAGGTCCTCAACCGCAAGCGCCCGCTCACGCTCAAAATGATCTGGCAGCTGCATGACGGGCTCGGCATCCCGGCGGAGTCGCTGATCAAGAGCGGGCAGGATCACGCGGCTTGAAAATTTCCGTGGCCACGCTTGCCGAGCCCGATGGGGAGCAATGATCGGGAGCACGGCCTCGCGCGAGACCAAATGTCGCGTTGGCGCCAGCGCGCTCGTCTCGTGAGGATGGCAGAAAATCTAGCCCAATCCGGCGTTTCTGTCCCTTCGAAAAGTGTCCGGCGGACGCTTTACTTTGCATCACTCCGCGTTGCGACAACTCCCCAAAAGAATGCTCGTGGACGGCCTGGCACCTGACGTCAGTCAAGGATGCTCTTCTCGGCCTGCACCTGCGACAAGCTGAGCCGGGCAACAACTTCAGTATCAGCCAAAGCAATCTCGCGTTGGGTGAAAGCTACAGGTGCCGTGCGACATCCATGCGCTGATGCAGCACGCGAACAACGACAAGGTCCGATTCGGTGAGGCGGTAGAATACAAGATGAGAACCGACCGAATGTGTTAAGTAGCCATCTCGGATATCGACGAGACGCCCGATCTTCCTACCATTCGCCAGATCGTCAAACGCCTCGACGATGGCGGCGTGGTAGCTGTCAGCCTGCGCAAGCGACCAGGTCTTGAAGGTGTAAAGCCAGATTTCTTCGAGGTCGGCTTCTGCCCGGGGTGAAAGCAGACAGGCCCGGCTTTTACCCGGCATGCTTGGTTCGCATGCGCTTCAGGAACGCGTCACTGTCGAGCGGCGCCGGCTGACCGGATTGCTCTCCGACGATCAGCGCGTCCTGGAGAGCCTTCACCTTGGCCTCATGCTCTTCCAGAAGCCGCAAACCCGCCCGCACGACATCGCTGGCCGAGCCGTAGCGGCCGGTTTGAACCTGCCCATCAATGAATGCGGCGAAATGGTCGCCTAGGGAAACGGATGTATTGCGCGCCATGCCACGCCTCCTTGGACGTGGGCAGCATATACCATTTTTTGGTACATTTGGATAGGCCGATCCATCTGTTTATCTCAGGCAGAATTATCATCGAACGACGACATCGTACGCTGTCACCGTTCGATGACTTTTTCGCTTGTCGCCGAACGGCGACAATGCTGTATTGTATGCGAACGACGACAATTGAACGAGGCGCTGTGCACAATCGAACGCCTTTGGACTTCGGGCTGGTCATCCGTCATCGGAGAAGGCAGCTCGCGCTCAACCAAGCAGATCTTGCTCGCCGCGTCGGCGTTAGCCGCCAATGGATAGTGGCCGTCGAGCAAGGCAAAGCGCGGGCGGAATTGGGCCTCGTCCTACGCACCCTCGCGGCGCTCGACTTGAAGCTAGCGCTAGAGGCATGCGTCGACGCAGCCACGCCGAGTGTCGATAGCGTCGTACCGATCGACATTGATGCCGTCGTCGAGGCCGCAAAACGTCGGGGCACGTGACATGCTCCCCGACAAACGATGCGCCGGCCAAATCCACTGATCGTGCCTTCTGCTAGGGTTGCGGCCCCGGTGGGCGCACCAGCTCAATGATATATCGCCTCGAACGCTTGCCAGGGACTCGCCGCCCGTTGAGTTGCCAAGCAATTACGCAGAGCGCGTAGAGCCAGTGCTCATGCGCCGCAGAGCGCTGCATGCCGACCGCCCAGCAGATCGCCTTCCACCGTTCGCCATGTGCACGCATCCAGACGATCTTGCCGTCGATCGCGTCGAGGCCGACCGTCCAGCTTAGCGTTTCCTCCATGCGGCTGATGGCGGCGGGCGAAGGCAGCACGCGCATCGGCTTTGCCTCCTGTCCGACCTTGTCGGCAAAGTCGTGCACGATCTGCGGCCAGACGTTGAAGTAGCCGCGCCGGCGGTCTGCCGGCAGACGCTTCAGCACAAAGGCCGCTTCGGAAAGACGTTCCTCGACGAGGCTCGGCGTCCATTCGGTCATTGCTGCGCCTCCTTGCGTTTGGTGCGATCGCCGTAGAGCTTCTCGCCGAGTTGTCGGATCAGTTCACGCTCCGGCCAGGTCAGCCGGGCATCGTCGAGCGAGACCGCCAGTACGCGCTGCTCGCGCCAGCCATCGCGCTTGATCTCGTCGGGTGTGCGGCGATTGCCGCCATAACCGGGGGGCGCCCACTTCACAGCACGCCTCCTCGTGTCTCCATCGCCCAGAGCAGGATCGCGAGCGCATCGGCCTCGTTGTCGTCGGCAGGGTTGAACCCACGACTGCGCATCGCTGCCAGCACAGCCTGCTTGTCGGCGTTGCCCTTGCCCGTAGCGAAGCGCTTCACCGTACCGACGGGGACGCCCTGGTAGGCCACGCCCTTGCGCTCGCACCACGCGCTCAGCGTCGCCAGGAAGCCTCCGTAGATGTGCGCTGCATCGGTGCCGATGTGACGGCGGACCTCTTCGAAGTAGATCGCCGCCACGCCGCCTGTGTCTTCGGCGAGCCCCTCAAGCCATGTCTGGAAACGCAGGTAGCGCATGCCGCCGCCGTCGTAGCGCCCTGTGTGGAACGTCATGGTGCCGCTATGCACGACCCCCTGGACCAGACCTGCCCAACCGGTCGTGGTGCCGAGATCAAGGGCCAGGATGGTCCGGGCCGCTGGGATGACGGGCGGCGTCGACCGGAGGCCGGGCATGGTCACGGGTGCAGGGTGTGTGCTCATGGAAGTCGATCCCTGGGGGAGGTGGCGGATGGTCGAGGGGTTGAGATGCAGGCCACGCGCGCGCGAAGCCCCTGGGGGTGGGAATGGGAGACCCCGCCTGCGGCGGTCTCCCCACCCCCGAAGGGGGTGGCTTTCACCCCCTAAACTTGAACTGACCAATAGTGCATTGATTGGATTGATGTTTTTCCAGTTTCGGCAGTTTCGGAATGGCACATCGACCCAATCTGGTTGGAGCGAAGCCAAACTAGTCAGGGCGCAATTCTGACGGGGTAGTTTCGGAAACCCGCCCAATCTGATCACGGCGGACCAGAGCGAAGCGGCGAGCAGCCGTGTCGGAGCAGTTTCGGCGCTGCGCCCCATCTGGTTTAAACTGGGCAGAGCGCAGTTCTGCGGGATGTGCGTGAGGCCCGCGATCATGGCTCTTCGCCTTCCGGGTAGACCCACACCTGCGGGTTTTCGACCTCGAGCAGCACGCCCGTCTGGGGCGATTTGTAGTGGGTCGGCAGCACGGCGATGGTCGCCGGAACGACCTCGCCGGTATCGGGATCGACGGCCTCCGCGCCCGTCGGCGCGGCCATCCCTTCGACGCACAGAAAGCCGAACCGGGAACGCGACGGGCCGAGTCCGTAGGGCGTGCCGTCGCGCAGGAACTTCACGAAGCCCTTCGTGGCAAGGACGTTCAGTCGCTCGCGGATCGTGTCCTTGCCGCCAAGGCCGCCGCGGTTCTCGAAGGCTTCCGCGAACTGATTGATGGTGTAGAGCCGTCCTTCCAGCGCCTCATCCAGCAACACGCCGAGAATGACGTCGTGCTTGCGCACGCGCTCTGCATCGAGCTTGTCGCCCATGGCCTTGCGCACGAGACGCTCGCTGGACCGATCGATCTCGATCCAGCGCCCATTCGCCTTGTCGATGACGATCGGCTCGATGCCCGGCCCGTTGCGCAGCTCGAAATGCAGCATCCGCTCCGGTCGGTCTTCGTCGGGCCGATGCATGATGATGCCGGATGTGTAGAAGCTGCGGAGCGATCCTGCGCCAGAAAGCGCCATGAACGGATCCTCGATGAGCTGCTTCTTCGTAATCTTGCGAGTGTGGTGGCACAGGATCAGGCCGGCATCGGGCGCAACCGCGTCGCGCAGCGCTTCGATCCGGGCCTGCAGGAAGAAGAGCATCGCGGTGTTGTCGTTCTCACCGCCTCCCTCCGCTCCACCATCGAAGAGGTTGCGGATCGGATCGATGCAGAGGATATCCGGCGCGCTGTGACCGTAATGCGCGCGGACGGCGGCTGTGGTCAGCGCAACGCCGCCCGCATCAAGCAGCATGCGGACCTTGGGCGTTGCGACGAGGTTGTCACGTGCTGCCGCTATGAGCGCGGGATCGATGCGGATGGCTTGAAGGCGCTCGCGCAAATAGTGGTACTGGATCTCCGCCTGCAGATAGAAGATCCGAAGCGGCCGACTTGGCGCGAAGGCCAGGAACGGCACGCCCGCCGCCATGTGCACGAGCAGGCTGATCAGAAAGTCGCTCTTGCCGACCTTGGGCGCGCCGCCCAGTACAAGCATCCCGCCCGGCGTCAGCACGCGTGGAGCGATGATGTCGTCCGGCATGGGGCTGGTGTCGTCGAGCAGGGCGCCGAGCGTGAATGTCGGCAAGGCTGACATGGGCGGAGCGGAGAGCCGCTCCAGGGCCGGGCCGTGGCGTTCCTCGTGTAGCCGCCAGAGCCGTTGGGCTTCGCTCGCAAGGCGCTCCAGGGGCCAACACGGGCGAAGCTGGGCGGCATTGTACTGGCAGATGGCCTCCCAGGCTTCGTCACGGCTCATGCGGCCCTCGTGGGCCATGCGCACGTAATGACCGATCGCGGCGCTTGCCCCCTGGAAACGTGTCCAGTCATCCTCGCCGCCTTCACGGACCGGCGTGGTCAGGATGTCTTTGATCGAGGGTTTCTCGGACGCGGGACCAGGCTCACACCCGACGCCGGCCAACGGCGGCATGGCGTCCACCAGCTCTGCAAACTCACGCAGGTGGACTTCGGCCTGTGGGCTGTGGCGACGAATGGTGACGAGGCGTGTAAATCCGCCCTTGTGATAGACGGAGCCCGCCAGTCGGATCGGCTGGTGCGCTGAGCGAAAATGCGTGTCGCCTCCGACCTTCACGGCGATGTCGCCGCGCAGCCGACAGAGCAACGCAATATCCTCCGCCTCCGCAGGCTCACTCAGCCGCCACCAGACATGCAGCTTGTCGATGCCATCGGGGGTGCGACCGCCGCTCTCGACGATCAGCGTCGGCTCGCCAAGATGCAGTATGAGGTGGTCCAGCTTTGCGGGGATGTCGCCCGCATCGAGATCGACCAGCACGGTCTGCATTTGGCGGACATCGGCGGCCTTCGCCTTGCCGGCATCAACGACCGTGCCCGGCACCACGTAGAACGCTGCGCCTTCGCGCGCAGCCCAGCCGGCGAAGGAGATGGCTTTCTCAAGAAGGCTGCCATCGACTTCGACCCATACATTGTGCGGACGGCCTGCAATCCCCTGGCCCTTGTCGACGAACCCGCGCAGGGGAGCCCAGCCTTCGCAGTAGCCGAAGACAACGTCGAGAAAGATCGCGATCTGCTCGGGATCCGGCTCGATGTTGAACGGGTCGCTTAGCGGAGCCGCGTCGTTGAAATCGCGCCACGCATCTAGGGAGACGATGTTGCTCTCGCTCATGTGGGCAGCCCCCAGCACCGATCTGCCCATGCGCACATCCGGCATTCATGGAAGTCGCGGCTCGTGGCGATGCGCGGCAGCAATTCGCCCGCGTCGGTCGCCTGCAGGATGCGCACACCGCGATCGCTCATCCGCTGCGCCAGTGCTGCGTCGAACGGCACGAGCTCATGGTGCAGCTCCGCGGTGTCCTTGTTGATGGCCGTGAACAGCGCGGGGCTCTGCGAGATGCCCGGCACCTGCGCTTCCATGTAGGCTTGGTAGAGCGCGATCTGCGCGGCGTAGACGGGCTTTGCTACGACCACGCCCCGGGCAACCGTCTCGCGCCAGTTCTTCGCGTTCATCGTCTTGCATTCCCAGAGTGCGGGGACGGCAAGTCCGATCGCACCTGGTGTTGAGGCGATGATGCCATCGACATGTCCACGGATACGCCCGCCGGCGACGGCGAAGCCGAATTGCTCGCCATCGGGGCGATTGCCCTTGCGGGTATAGAGATCAATGTCTGCGGCGCGCAGCCAGCGGATTGCGAGGTCTTCAAGCGCGTGACCGATCTCGAAGATGCGCAACGTCTGGCCCTTGAAGTGAGAGCCCTCGTCTTTCGGCGCGCCCGTGAACTCGAATTGCAGCGCGCGTTCGCAAGCCACGCCAAGACGTGAGCCGCCGAGATAGGTTCGCGCAGACGCGGCGCCGCGCTCGGTCTCGATAGCGGCATCGATGAGCGCGTTGATCTGGTCGGCGCATGTGGCGCGTCGATTATAGTCTAACATGCTTTTTTCCATTTCCAGAGCGGTGCGCAAGCCCATGGCAAATCGAGCACAGCCAATCGACTGCGAGTGGTTTGCTGTAGTCACTGTGGTGCGCTTCAAGCTTGGTGACGCAGCCGCAGCGTTGACACCAAATTGGAACTACCATCCGACCTGACCGCACTACGCTGCGCAGTAATTCATGCGCATGCAGCTTTTCGCGATGCCTGGCACGATAGCGGCTTTGACTTTCACGATGACGAGCGGGGTCGCGATTCAGTCGCGCATACTCGCGTTGATATTCACGGCAACAATCGAGGCACCACGCCTGCAGGCCATCCAGGCTGCGCTGCCGCGCGCCAAATTCCATCGCGGGCTTTTCCTCTTTGCACCTGATGCAAGATTTGATCACAGCGGAACCTCCGCATCTGCGCTTTGCGCCGTCGCGCGCATGGCGTCCTGAAAGCCGCCCACGGCGACCTCGATGAGCGTGCAGACCTGCGCCTCGGACAGATCGATCAGGCGCACCTCCCAGCCGATCTCTTCCATGATCTCGGCCACCGGTTTCATGGCGGCACGGATGGCAGCCTGTTCCTGTTCGGTGAGGTCAACCACGGCCGATGACCCCCGGGCTGATCGCGACCAAAAGCCTTGGCAGGCCATCGAACAGAACCACGCAGACGGGCGCGGCTGCTTCGACCGCACCGGGTCGAACCAGCCAAAGCCACGTGTCGGTCGCCGGCAGACTGCGCAGAGTTCGCCACGCGGATGCCAGAGCCGCAGACGCTCGGAAGATGAGGTGGTCACGGACATGCCTCGTCATGCCGCCCTCCCGACGATGGTCTCGGGAGTGGCGTCGGCTGCCCCGAAGACCAGGGAGCGAATGGCGTCCCGGTTGAAACGGAAGGCGAGCAACGCGGAGGCCTGATAGCGGGTCAGCCCGAAATCCTGGCGATACTCGGTGGGCAGGAAAGCGAGCTGCCGGTCGGTCGGCGGCTGGTTCAGCCAGCGGCGGGTCTTGTGCGCCGTCTCATCGCTTTCGTGCTCGTTGAGCCAGTCGTTGGCTGCCGCTAAGCAGATGGTGCGTTCGCCAATGGCCAGGAGATGCGGCCGCTGCTTCTGCAGCCCGCCGATGCCGTACCAGCGACCGTTCAGGAAGAACACGCCACCCCAGGCGTTAAAGCCATTCGCGATCAGCGCCGCATCATCACCGAAGAGATCGCACCAGCGGAAACTCGATCGCTTGAGAAGGTCGATCTCGGACATGATGAAGTCGCCGAGCGGAGCGATCTCGCCGGCATCGGCGCGGTCCCAGACATGCCCACACAGCGGACATTCGGTGGTCGCGAGCGGGACGACGGCGCCGCACTCAGGGCAGTCCTTTGTCGGGGCTTCATCGCCCGGCTCACGACCGTTCAGATCGACGTCCTGTTCCAGCGATCCGTGCAGCAAGGTCGAGGTACCGAAATCAAGCACGATGCAATCGGTCTTGATGACGCCCGGATGCTCTTCGGGCGAGATGGTGCGCAAGCCCCGGCCCACCATCTGGATCATGGTCGACTTGTAGGAGCTGGGCCGCAGCAACACGACGCAGCTTGTCGGCGGGTGATCCCAGCCCTCGGTCAGCACCGCAACATTGACGATGACCCGCAGCTTGCCGCTGGCGTAGGCCGCCAGCGTCGCCTTGCGATCCGCATCAGCCATTTCGCCATGGATGAAGCCTGCCGCGACGCCAGCCGCATTGAATGCGTCCGTGACATTGCGCGCGTGACTGATCGTGGAGCAAAACACCACGGTCTGACGCTCGCCGGCTTTTTCGCGCCAGTGACGGATCACCGCTTCCGTGACCGGAGAGCGGTTCATGATGGCATCCACCTCCGCCATGTCGAAGTCGTCGGCGGTGCGACGCACCTTGTTGAGTTCATCCTGCACGCCGACATCGATGACGAAAGTGCGTGGGGGAACGAGGTGGCCGGATGCGATCAGCTCACCGATGCGGATCTGGTCTGCGACGTTAGAGAAGACAGGCCGAAGCCCGCGCTTGTCGGCCCGGTTCGGCGTCGCCGTGACACCGTAGATCCGGCACATTGGATTGCGGTGAAGCGCGGTGTCGATGATCCGGCGATAGCTGTCGGCTGCGGCGTGATGTGCTTCATCGATCACCAGAAGGTCGATGGCCGGCATCTGATCGAGATTGTCTTTGCGCGCGAGTGTCGGGACCATCGCGAAGGTCACCTGTCCGCGCCAGGATTTCTCCTTGGCGTCAACGATCGACGTAGTGAGCTGGGGATTGACCCGGCCGAACTTGTTGAGGTTCTGACCGGTCAGCTCATCGCGATGGGCAAGGACACACGCCTTGCCGCCCGTGCCCTTTGCAGGCTCGCCGATCATGCGTCCGGTGACGGCCGAGAGCATGATCGTTTTGCCTGCACCTGTCGGGGCGACCGCAAGGGTGTTTCCGTGTTCGTCGAGCGCATGGATGCTGCGCTCCACGAACTGCTTCTGGCGGGGACGCAAAAGCATGGCGCCCTCCTTATTGTGCCCAGGACGGGCGAACGCCCGGCTTCGGCATGGAGGGCTGGGAAGCGCGGGGCTGAGCGGTGGCTTGCGCCGCCGCGCCGGCCATCCCCATGAGCGCCGCGTACTCCTTGTGATCCGGCGTCACCGCCGTGCGGATCTCGTTCTTCTCTTCCCCGTTGGTGTCGGTGCCGACGTCGATCTTGGCGATGAACTCCAGCCCATCGAGATCGGTGAAGCCCGAGATCCGCCGCGCCGCTTGCGCCTGTGCCGAATTGTCCTTGTCCGAAATGCCGCGCGCAGAGTTCAGCATGCCGCGGATGAGGCTGCGGCCCATGTTCGTCCAGTCCGGGCCCTTGGGGCTGTAAAGCCCGATCAACGTGAAGATCTTCCTGCGGGCGTAGGGTCCCTCAAGCACCGTGAACTCGCCCGAGAGGTAGACCGAGCCGGTGGCGCCACGCGTGGCGTAGCCGCCGGTCCAGCCCTGCGCCGGATCGTCATAGCCGCCGGGGCGGATCGTCAGGCGCACCTTGGCGAGCGTGCCCTTGGGGATGATGTTGCTGTTCTGCTTGGCGTCGTTGAAGTCGTTCCAGGAACCAGTCATGGCTGGGGTCTCCTTGTCAGTCGTTTTCGGGATGGATGGGGGCAGCGGCAGGCGCTGCAGGCGGCGCAGCGGCAGGCGGGCTGCGATAGGCCAGGCGCTCTGACGCGGGTTTTGCAGGGCTGCGGATCTTCGCCATGAGGCGACCGAGGTGAGGCTCCTCGATCGGATCCAGCCGACCGGAACGGTCCTTCGCGGGGTAGTTCCAGGTGTTGATCGTCTGGCAGACGAAGGCGCGGAACGGCGCACCGGCGTCGTCCTTGATCTCCGCCATCGTCAGCACTTCATCGACGATGCCGGGCAACTCCAGGCCGGTCTTGGAACCATCGATCTGCGGCTGGAAGATCCGCCTGTTGAAGTCGTCCAGCTTCTCGTCGAGGATCCCGACGAACCAGACGTTCTTCGCCCGCGTGTGCTGCAGTTGCGTAAGCCACGCGATCATCTCGCGGCCGTGCAATCCATAGGCGCCGCGAATATCCGGCTTGCCTGTCTTGTCGGAGAAGGCTTCCGGCTGGCCCTTGCACCACTGGAAACACAGACGCCCAGCAACCGTGATCGAGTCGATGAAGACGGTCTGATAGCGATCAAGCGAAGCTGGATCGCCGAAGCGTTCGCACACGGCGGCGTAGTGGGCTTCGCTGTAGACCTGGTCATCGCGCAGCGCCGGATTGGGGCCGCCGATGAAGACCGCAAGGTCGCGGCATTCGGGCCATGTGCGGGGACGCACGCTGTCGCCGGGCCAGCCTTCGATAGCGAGATCGCCGGCTTCCAGGTCGATGAAGAGCGTGACCTTGGGATCAAGCGTCCAAAGCAAGCTCGTCTTGCCGATGCCGGACTTACCGAAGATGCAGCCTTTGACGCCACGCACTTCGGCCATGCGCTGATCGGCTGAGATGATGGGGAGCGCCATGATCAGCGCTCCGACTGGATGCGAGCGGCGAGGTCGACGGCCCGATCAGCACCGAGACCACCGGCATCGCGAGCGATCTGGCTGAGCTTGCGCAGCGCCTGCATCTTGTCGGCGACGTCGTTGAACTCGGCTTCCAAGCCCCGCATCGCGAAGGCGAGATCATCGATCGTCGCCTCGGAGATGGGCTTGGCTGCGATTTCGTCGTGCCCAGGCATGGCCGGGATCCGGATCGCATCAGGAAGCGAGGACAGGCTGTAATGAGCCTTGCGCAGCGCTTCGAGCGCAGACAGCGAGGCATCGGGCTTGGATTTGCCAAACGTGAACATGGGTTTCCTCTCAGTCGCGCAGGAGGCGGAAGGTCGGTTTGCCGGTCCTGAGCGTCCGAGCCGGTTCAAATGCGCGGCGGATCGCGTCGGGCCACGCGCCGTAGGCGCGCTCCGAGACCGAAAAGCTGATCTCGATGTATTGGCCGGGGTCTTCGCCAGAGCCGCGAATGGTCTCGACGAGCGCAGCGAGCTTGGCCTGGTCCCAGTCCACCTTCTTCGGCAGGTCGGCGACGATAGTGATTGCGCCATCGGTAAAGCGGACGATGCCCGTGTCCTTGGCGATGGCGGCACGGGCTTCACGTGCACGATCAGCGAACTTCTGGGCGATGGCGCCGTCGAGCCAGTCCTTCATCGACTTCGCGCTCTTCAGCGCGGCGTCAGCGTCCTCTTGGAGGACAGCCAGCACTTCGGATGGCATCGTGACGATGTCGCCGATCGGCATCGTGCGCAGCTGGTCGAGGGTGGGGGCGTTGGGGATCATGATCAGCGCGCCCCCGACGCAGCGGCGCGTTCCGCATTGTCCGTGGTGCTCGCGCGGATCTGCTCCCGCTCGTAATCCTCAACATCTTCGAGGCGGTACACGACGCGACCACCGAGCTTGACGAAGCGCGGGCCTTCACCCGTCCACCGCCACCGCTCCAGCGTGCGGTGGCTGATGTTCCACCGCGCAGCCAGGTCAATCTGGTTGAGATGTTTCGTAGCCATCTGAGTCTCCTTGGGTCTCTGACGAAAACCTGCGGAGAGGATGACGAAGGATCAGTATGGCGTCGTCGGGATGAGAAGTGGATCAGAAGGGGATGAAATCGAGCGAATTTCGCTGTGACGAGGGGATAGGGAGGGGGATGCCTGGGGGATGCGCACCAACCCCCGACCGATTAAAGCTCGGGATGACAGGACCATGCGCAGGGGGATCAGGAGAACTTCATGTTCAGCCGGTAACGCCCGCGTCGATCGGACTGGATGAGCTTGCGCCAGTCCGGCTGCGTCTTGAAGAGATCGGATAGCCGCGTACAGGACGAACCGGCTTTCGCAAGCACTGCTTTGCCGTGCTGCCACGGTCTGCCGGTGGCTGCAGCCTCATGGAGGATACGAACTACGCGGGCCTGGATGGATCCGAGGAAATAGGTCCGGTCGCCGAGGATTACCTCGCTGAAATCGTGCCTTTGCTCGAACACGGTCTGAACTGTGCGCTGTGTTCCGCCAAGCCCATGACGGCTTTCCGCGCGATCGCGCTCAACCCGTCGAACGACGAGTTCGTCCGCTTTGATCAGGATCCCATTCTTGGGTCGCAGCACGACGCAGTAGCGGTGCTCCGGCGCCTCAAAACGCTCGATCCGTGCTGCGCCCTCGTGGAAGAGCCGATAGGCATCCTGCGGGCGGAGGTCCTGCAGCCCGTGAAAGAGGCCTTGTTCTTCGGGGATGCTGAACCATTGGCCATCGTCCACCTCCTCGTAGCAACCTTGCTCTAGGCGAACGGCGAAAAGGCGAACGGATACCTTCAGGAGCCCGTTTTCCGCGAGATAGACGAGGTCGCGGTGGGGGACGCCCCAGCGGTCCTCAAGCTCATCCAGCGTGAAGTAATCCTTCTCGATTGTGGCCATTTCCGCACGCTCGCCCGTTTGAAGTTCACTTTATGTTCTAGCCCCTTGACGCGGACGGCGCAATCCTCTCTTATCCACAATATCCACACAGTCCACATATCGGACGGAGCATATGGACACCACATTGGCCGAAAGGCTCAGAGCCCGCGCACGGCAACTCGGCATGAACGCGAGGGAGGTAGCGGAGCAAGCACGCGTCAACAGGTCGTTCGTCTATGACATCATGCGCGGGCGTTCCGAGCACCCCAACCTAGAGAAGCTCGATAAGGTGGCTCGGGCCATTAAGGTCGACCGTGAATGGCTGCTGAAAGGCAAGGGAAAGGTCGAGGGTGACGAGCCCGAGATGGCAGAAGTTGACGCTTTCGTTGCCATCCCCTCCGTCGAGATCACCGCATCCATGGGGGGAGGTCAGATCGTCTCCGATGAGATCGAAGACGGCGAGCCCTACCACTTCAAGAACTCATGGATCACTCGTCGCCTGCGCGCCGATCCAGCAAACCTGAGGATCATGCATGTCGAAGGCGACAGCATGATGCCGACCCTTCAGGATGGAGACGTTGTTCTTGTCGATCTTGCGCGCTCTCTTCCGACACCGCCGGGCATTTTCGTGCTCTTCGATGGGATGGGCCTCGTCGCCAAACGGCTGGAGCACATTCCCAACTCCGACCCGCCCCGCGTGCGAGTGATCTCGGATAACACTTTCTATACGCCCTATGAGCGCACCGCTGACGAGATCAAAATCATCGGCCGTATCCGTTGGTTTGGCAGAGAGATATGAGAGTGAGCGATTCCATCATCCGCGGGCGCCGTCCGCTCTGAGTTGCCGGCCGGAGCAAGAACCTGCGCACCGCTTCTAATGACTCCGCAGAAACCTGATAAGCTGCTGATTTATATTGCGTATTTTCCGTTCGTGACTAAGCGTTTGCTTGGCGAATTTGATTGCGAACGGTCTCCATGCACACAGCGCTCTCCGGCCCAAACCCCATCGCTGCGGAACGCCTTCCGGCGGATGCCCGGCTCAATGAAGTCGCGCGCATTCTGGCTGTTGGCCTGAGGCGTATTCTCTCGGAACAGTCGAGTTCTTTATCTGCGCCAGGCGGAGAGAGTTCATTCGACATTCTCGCCCTCAAACGCCGTGTTGGTCGTCGCAAACCGAACAACCGAGTTGGAGGGTGATGATGGCAGTTGCCAGGAAGAAGATGGACGATGCGCCGATGCGGCCGCGTGAAAGCGCCGCCTCAGACGCGAGCGCGGTGGCGCAGCTTGCAGCGCTGAAGCAGATGTCGGTCGGGGAATTGAAGGCAAAGTGGGAGAGCCTTTTTCGCTCGCCGGCGCCAAACAACAGCCGCAGCTACCTCGAACTGCGGCTCGGCTACCGGATCCAGGAACTGATGCTCGGCGGCCTGTCGCGCGAGACACGGCGAATGCTCGATCTTCTCGCCGATGAAATCGACGGGAAGCTGGGTCGAAAAGCCATCATTGAAGACGGTCGCAACCCCGTCGCAGGCACGCGGCTGGTGCGTGAATGGAATGGCGTCGAGCATACCGTCACTGTGCTGCGCGATGGCTTTGACTGGCAGGGGCGTAGGTTCAAATCGCTGTCGGCGGTCGCGCGGGCAATCACTGGCACGCAATGGAACGGCTACCGTTTCTTCGGGCTTCGTGAGGTCGGGAGGGATCCGCGATGAGCCGCGCGCCAACAACTGTTCTTACCATACCGCGTCGACTGCGCTGCGCGATCTACACGCGCAAGTCGAGCGAGGAAGGGCTCGACATGGAGTTCAACTCGCTCGATGCACAGCGTGAGGCCTGTGAAGCCTATGTCGCCAGCCAACGCGCCGAAGGTTGGGCCGCGATCCGCGAGCCCTATGACGATGGCGGCGTTTCGGGTGGCACGCTCGACCGGCCTGCGCTGAAGCGCCTTCTGGCCGATGTCGAAGCCGGGCTGATCGACGTAATCGTCGTCTACAAGATTGATCGGCTATCGCGATCCCTCATGGATTTCGCGCGCTTGGTCGAGATCTTCGAGCGGAACCAGGTGACCTTCGTGTCGGTGACCCAGTCGTTCAACACCACGACGTCGATGGGGCGCCTGACGCTGAACATCCTTCTGTCCTTCGCACAGTTCGAGCGCGAGGTGATCGGCGAGCGCATCCGCGACAAGGTTGCAGCATCCCGCAAGCGCGGCATGTGGATGGGCGGCTATGTGCCGCTTGGCTACGACGTGCGTGACCGCAAGCTCGTGGTCAACGAGAACGAAGCCGCCACGGTCCGGATGATCTTCCAGCGCTTCGCAGCGATTGGCTCCGCGACCATGCTGGCCAAGGCGCTGGCCGCCGAGGGTGTGCTGAACAAGCGCGGCAAGTTGGTCGACAAGGGCTTCCTCTACAAACTCATCAACAACCGGGTCTATCTCGGCGAAGCCGTTCACAAGGGAGCGGCATATCCCGGAGAGCACGCGGCGATCATTGATCAAGGTCTCTGGGACAACGTTCACGCCATCCTGCAGGAGAGCCCGCGTCTGCGGGCCAAGAACACGCGCGCCCAGACACCAGCGTTGCTCAAGGGAATCATCTTCACAGAGACCGGCACGGCGATGACGCCGACCGCGACCAAGAAGGGGTCGCGCCTCTATCGCTATTACGCGTCGATGGATCTGATCAGGAATCGCCCGATCGGCGAAAGCGCGGGGCCGCTGCGCTTGCCCGCTGCCATGGTGGAGGACGCCGTCATCGGTGAGATCCGGCGCATGATCCGCGCGCCAGAGATCGCGGCCAGGGCCCTCAAGATGCTGCGCGAGGAGAGCCCGACGACAGATGAGAAGGCGATCATCAAGGCGCTCGGCGAATTCGACCAGATCTGGACCGCTCTCTACCCGGCTGAGCAGACCCGTATCATCCAACTGCTAGTCGACAGAGTTACCGTCGGAACAAGCGGCATCGCCGTCGACCTGCGCCAGGAAGGGCTGGGATCGGTTCTGCGCGACATGATGGCGCTCCGCCAGAAGGAGGCCACCGTATGAGCGGTTCGTCGAACACAATCCGGGTCGTCATCCCGCTGAGCATCCGCAAGCGCAACGGGCGGCCGAAGATCCTGCCGCCCGAGGACCACTGCGCGCGCGAGAGCCGGACGCAGGACCCGCATGTGCTTCGTGCCGTCGCGCGGGCGTGGAAGTGGCGGCGGCAGCTGGAAAGCGGCACCGTACCCACCATTCAGGACATCGCCGTGGCGGAGAACGTATCGGACCGATTCGTAGGGCGGATGATCCGGTTGGCTTACCTGGCCCCGAGCGTCCTGGAGGCGCTGGTCATTGCCCGGCGCCCTCTGGCGATACCGATCAATGACCTGATGGCGGTCGCGGAATTGCCATGGGATCGACAGCCGCAGAAGGTGTTCGGGTAAGCAGGTCCGCGAAATTGAAGGAAAGTGTCTTCTCGGCACCCGAGTTCGGCGACAGTTGATGAGCTACGCCGGCACGGCAAGACCGACGCGCCATTAACGATGCGGGCTACGCAGCGGACTGGGCGATCTGCCACTGGCGGTGCAAGGCGCCAAGCGAAGCAGTGCTCCCGAGATTCATCGGGGCGGTAGGCTCGTTCTGCACGCCGCCACTCAAAGACCGAGGCGGGGCCGGCCCGTCACGCGGCCTCGCGCGCCTTTCCCGCGAGGAGCCGGCGCGGCAGCCGCCCATCTATCAGCGCGAGGCCCGCGCCGATCATGGCCATGCCAGCGAAGTGCTTGGGCTCCAGCCGCTCGCCCAGCACCAGCGCGCCGAGCAGGATGGCGCTCACCGGGATTAGGAAGGTTACGAGCAGGAGATTGGTCGCGCCTGCGGCAGCGAGGATGCGGAAGTAGAGGACGTAAGCCAGTGCGGTCGAGAGCACGCCGATGCCGAGCAGCGCGCTCCAGCCCGCGAGGCTCGGCGCTGGCAGCGTCCAGGGCTGCTCGACTAGCAGCGCGAGCGGCAGGAGGACGAGCGTGGATGCTGTCACTTGCCCCGTCGCAGTGGCGAGCGGCGGCACGCTCATGCGTTTGAAACGGCGGCCAAACACGCCCGCAAATGCATATGACAGCGCGGCTGCGAGGCAGGCGAGTTGTGCGGCAAGCTCAGTGCCGAGGCCCCCCAGCAGGTCCGCGCCCAACATCACGGCGACGCCCGCGAGGCCCACCACTACGCCCGCCGCCTTCCTCGCCGTGAGCCGCTCGTCGCGTGTGAGCAGGTGCGCGACCACGACCGTGAAGAGCGGCGTAGTGGCGTTTAGGATGGCAGCCAACCCGCTGGCAATGTGGTGCTGACCCCATACGAAAAGTGCGAAGGGGATGGCGTTGTTCAGTAGCCCCATGCCGAGGAAGGAGGCCCAAAGACCCGGGACGCGCGGCATCCGAACGCGAACGACCGCCAGGACGGCCCACAACACGACGGCGGCGATGCCGACGCGGGCGAGGACGATGGTGAGCGATGGCAGTTCGCGCACAGCAACGCCGTTGAAGAAGAACGACCCGCCCCAAAGCACTGACAGTGCGAGTAGCATCACCCATTCGCGCCCGCCCATCACCGGCGTTACCGCGCACACTTCGTTGCTGTTTCCTGCCATGACTGCCCCTCGATGCCCTAGAATATTTCGCTAGCAGGGGAACATGACTGAAACCATCCGTTTCTTGCTCTCGCATCAGGGCGAAGATCTACTTTTTACCCTTCTAGGCTGCTCCATCTCCATTCTGAAGCGGGCTCTGAGGGAGGGTCAACTTCACTAGGTTCGCCAGACGCGCAACAAGCTTTCATCCGAGATTGGCGAGCCGGCGGTGCGGATGCTGCGGGAGGGCGAGACGCAGCAACTGGTGCACACGGCGTCGATCTTGACGATAGCGGCCAAGATTGGCTGATCGGGCCAGCCACCGGACAAGTACCGAAACATGCAGAACGCGACACGTTCGCGGAGAACGAGCTCAACCGGGCCGTGCTCGACTGCACCTGCGCTCGGCGGAAGTTGATGAACTCTGTCGACGCGCCATTGACGGCGCCGGACTACGCAGGCGAGCGCCATCGTGCGCGGCATCATGCCCACCTTGGGCTGTCTCTGTTGATCCGGTAGCGGGCGCCCCCTCTGGAAAGAGGTCGGGTGACATCATCAGTCAAGCGATTGAAAGAGATACGCTTTCCTCTACCGAACCGGGCCGGGCGAGGTTCGTTCGGTTAGAGACACAAGCCGTTCAGAGACCGCATTTCGGCCTCGGGCCAGTCTCGGCGGTTCGGATGGTCCGGCCAAACCCCTTTGAAACCACGCGAAAATTTGGCGTCGTCGGGGCCACTGTCGGGGTTCGCGACGGAAATCTGGCGGAGAGGGTGGGATTCGAACCCACGGTACAGTTGCCCGTACTTCGGTTTTCGAGACCGACCCGTTCGACCGCTCCGGCACCTCTCCAGCGCTAGGGGAAGCGGGCCTCCCCTCGATCGACCGCGCTCCTATAATTGGCCCTGCTCTCGGGCGCAATCTCCACCGTTGACGTCAGGGGGCGGCCCTTCTATAAGCCCGCCTCTTCCGGCCTGGCGTTTTGCGCCCGGGGCGGACGGTTTTTGCCCTTGGTGAAGGCCGGCCAGACACGATTTAGAAAGAGTTTCGGGGCATCCCCATGACCTATGCAGTTATCCGCACCGGCGGCAAGCAATACCGCGTCACGCCGGACGCCGTCCTGACCGTTGAAAGGTTGGAAGCCGAACCCGGCGCCACCGTGACGATCCATGACGTTCTGGCCATCGCGACCGAAGCGGGGCTGGCCATTGGCGCGCCGACCGTGCCGGGCGCCAGCGTGACCGCAACCGTGGTCGAACAGAACCGCGGCGACCGCATTTTGATCTTCAAGAAGCGCCGCCGGCAGAATAGCCGCCGCAAGAATGGCCATCGCCAGCACCAGACCGTGCTGCGCATCGCCTCCATCAACGCAGCCTGATCGGAAAGGAACTCAGCCATGGCACATAAGAAAGCAGGCGGTTCTTCGCGCAATGGTCGCGATTCCGCCGGTAAGCGCCTCGGTGTGAAGCTGTTTGGCGGTCAATCCGTCAATGCGGGCTCCATCATCGTCACGCAGCGCGGCACCAAGATGATTCCGGGCACCAATGTCTATGCCGGGCGTCAGCATAGCCTGCATGCCGCGGTTGATGGCCGCGTGGTGTTTGAACGCAAGGGTGAAGACCGCGTTCATGTGAACGTGCAACCGCTGCCACAGGCCGCGGAATAACCCTAGCTTCCAGTGTATTCCTGAAGGCGAGGGTCCCTTGGGGCCCTCGTTTTATTTTTGGGGCTGTAACGCCCTTCGGATCATCCCATGAAATTCCTTGATGAAGCGAAAATCTGGGTGAAGGCCGGCGATGGCGGGGATGGCGTTGTCGCCTTCCGGCGCGAAAAATTCATCGAATTCGGCGGCCCGGATGGCGGCAATGGCGGCAAGGGCGGGAATGTCATCGCCGAAGCCGTGGCCGGGCTGAATACCCTGATTGATTACCGCTACGCCCAGCATTTCAAGGCGCGCAAGGGCGGCAATGGCGCGGGGTCTGACCGCACCGGCGCGGCCAGCGATGATGTTGTGCTGAAGCTGCCCGTGGGCACGCAAATCTTCGCCGAAGATCGTGAAACCATGATCGCGGACCTTGATAAGCTCGGCAAACGCGTGGTGCTGGCGCTGGGGGGCGATGGCGGCTTCGGCAATGCGAATTACAAAACCTCTACCAATCGCGCGCCACGCCGTGCCGATAAGGGCTGGCCGGGCGAAGAACGCTGGCTTTGGCTGCGCCTGAAGCTGATTGCCGATGCCGGGCTTGTGGGCCTGCCCAATGCCGGCAAATCCACCTTCCTGGCCGCAGCTTCCGCGGCCCGCCCGAAGATTGCCGATTACCCTTTCACTACGCTGCATCCACAACTTGGCGTGGTGCGCCTGAACGCGACTGAAGAATTTGTGCTGGCCGATCTGCCGGGCCTGATTGAAGGGGCTGCGGAAGGGGCTGGGCTTGGCACTCGCTTTCTGGGCCATGTGGAACGCTGCAAGGTGCTGCTGCATCTGGTGGATGGCGCAGCGGCGGACCCAGCGCGCGCCTATCGCACCATTCGCCGCGAATTGGCCGAATATGGCCATGGGCTGGAATCCCGCCCGGAATTGGTGGCGCTCAATAAGGCTGATGCCATGACGCCGCAGGCACGCACCGCACGCGTCAAGGCGCTTTCCCGTGCCGCCGGCAAGCCTGTCATGCTGATCAGCGGGGCGAGTGGTGAAGGTGTGCCGGAATTGCTCCGCGCCCTGGCCGATATGATTGCGGCGGCGCGCTGACAGGCTAGGCTTTCGCATGGTAAGCGCCATTCCATGATCGACCCCACCCAGCCCCGCTTCAAGGATGCCAAGCGCATTGTGGTGAAGATCGGCTCTGCGCTGGTGGTGGATAACGCCACTGCCGCGCCGCGCGCGGCTTGGCTTGCTTCCGTCGCCGCCGATATCGCGGCGCTCCGCGCGCGTGGGGTGGAAGTGGTGGTGGTATCCTCCGGTGCCATTGCTTTGGCGCGGAAGGCTCTGGGCCTCACGCGTCGGCGTCTTAGGCTGGAAGAAAAACAAGCCGCCGCTGCGGTGGGGCAAATCCGCCTGGCCGGCGCCTGGCAAGAAGCGCTGGCCGCGCATGGGTTGAAGGCGGCGCAGTTGTTGCTGACGCTGGAAGATTCGGAAGATCGCAGGCGCTATCTGAATGCGCGCGCCACGCTGGCCACGTTGATTAATCTTGGCTGCGTGCCCGTGATCAATGAAAATGACACGGTGGCCACAGCGGAAATCCGCTTCGGCGATAATGATCGCCTGGCGGCGCGCGTGGCCGAGATGATTCAGGCCGATGCGTTGCTGCTGCTTTCAGACATTGATGGGCTATACACCGCCGATCCGCGCAAGGACCCGGAAGCGCAGCATCTGCCTGTAGTGGAACGCCTGACGGATGAGATCATGGCCATGGGTGGCGAACCGCCGCCTGGCTATTCCTCGGGCGGGATGCGGACAAAACTGATTGCCGCGCGCATCGCAACCGGTGCCGGCACCGCCATGGCGATCGCGCTCGGCCAACGCGACCATCCGCTGCGCGCGCTTGAAGAAGGGGCGCGCTGCACCTGGTTTCTGCCGCTGCCGGAAGGCCGCAGCGCGCGCAAGCGCTGGATTGCGGGCAGCCTGGCGCCGCTTGGCGTGCTTGTGGTGGATGCGGGTGCGGCCCGTGCGCTGAAGCGCGGTTCATCGCTGCTGCCCGCCGGTGTGCGCGCCGTGGAGGGCGAGTTTTCGCGCGGTGATCCCGTAAGCGTGCGCGATGCCGAAGGCGTTGAGGTTGCGCGCGGGCTTAGCGCTTATGATGCCGAAGCGGCGCGGCTGATTGCCGGGCATCGTAGTGAAGCGCTGGAAGAAATTCTGGGCTGGCGCGGGCGGGATGAAATCATCCACCGCGACGATATGGTATTGCTGTAACAGGCCAGGGCGGCGCTATACGCGCGGCCTGCTTCATGGCAGCTTTCCCCCAAGGCGCGGCTTATGCGCGCCAGTAAGGGGTAAGAAGCGGCATGAAGGAAATACGCCTTCTCTCGACCAGTGCCATTTTGGGCTACGGCTTTCCGGAAGCAAGCCTTAAGGCCGGCATGGCGCGCGCGCCGCATATCATTGGTGTTGATGGCGGTAGCGTTGACCCTGGCCCGCATTATCTGGGCGCGGGCGTGCCTTTTTGCTCCACCATGGCGATCAAGCGCGATTTGCGCCTGATGCTGCGCGCCGCGATTGGTGCTGGCATTCCGCTGATGATTGGGACCTCCGGCGGTGCAGGGGGTGATCCACATCTTGATCTGACAGCGCAGTTGGTGCGTGACATCGCCGCCGAAGAAGGGCTGCATTTTCGCATGGCGCTGATCCGCGCAGAACCACCGCGCGCCGAATTGCAGCGCCGGTTGGCGGCGGGGCGCATCCACCCGCTCAGTAATCAGCCAGCGCTCTCCAGCGAAACCCTGGACCGTGCCAGCCGTGTTGTCGCCATGATGGGGCCGGAACCCTTCATGGAAGCTTTGGATAATGGCGCGCAGGTGATTCTGGCGGGCCGCGCGAGTGATCCCGCGCCTTGGGCCGCCGCGGCCATCCGCGCGCAATTACCGCCCGCCCCCGCCTGGTATGCCGGCAAAATGCTGGAATGTGGCGCGACCCCTTCCATCCCCAAGGGGCATGATTGCCTGCTGGTGACGGTGCGCGAAGATGGTGTGGAATGCGAACCGATGAACCCCATCCGCCGCTGCACGCCGCTTTCCATCGCCAATCATTCCTTGCACGAAAACAGCAGCCCCATTCATCACATTGAACCGGGTGGCATGCTGGATACATCAGATTGCCGCTTTGACGCGCTGAGTGACCGGGCCGTGCGGATTTCCGGCATGCGCTGGACCCCGGCTTCGCAATACACAGTCAAGCTGGAAGGGGTGGAAATGGCGGGCTATCGCAGCATTTCCATCTGCGGCACGCGCGACCCGCTGCTGATCGCGCGCCTGCCTTTGTTCCTGGAAGAAGTGCGCGGCATTGTGCAGGAAAAGGCGCAGGCTTTCGGCGCCGCGCCGGAAAACTATACCCTCACCATCCGCACCTATGGGCTGGATGGCGTGATGGGCGCGCGCGAACCGGTGCGCGATGTAGCCGGCCATGAAGTTGGCTTCGTCATTGAAGTGATTGCCGATACGCAGGAAATCGCCGCCGCCGTGCTTGGCATTGCGCGCACCAATATGCTGCACACCGATTTCCCGGGCCGCCTCTGCCGCGAAGGCAATATGGCCTTTCCTTTCTCGCCTTCCGATATTCCTGTCGGCCCCGTCTATCGCTTCAGCATTTATCACGTGCTGGAACTGGATGACCCGCGCGAGATTTTCCCGATTTCCTATGAGGAGGTTTGAGGCAGCAAATGGCACGCATCCGTGATTTGGCGCGCGTCTGCAAAAGCAAGAATGCCGGGCCTTTTGATCT